>Ga0233430_1000369_pt1 | contig 85632 bp, 67 predicted proteins | sample SI_118_April2016_2_FD_179883 | JGI IMG/M metagenome (GOLD analysis project Ga0233430, IMG submission 179883) | Seawater microbial communities from Saanich Inlet, British Columbia, Canada - SI_118_April2016_150_MG | ecosystem: Environmental > Aquatic > Marine > Inlet | place: Canada: British... | reverse complement strand
CTGCCTTAGAAAAATATAACACCTATCGACCTCATGGGGCGCTGGACGGACTCACACCTATGGAGTATATTCAAACAACTAATCTCGAGGTGGCTGCTTGAGTCTCAAACCACCTGAACTTATACAGCGCTAAATTGATCATTTACAATACCATCAAAATCGTTTACAATGTCGCCTAATTAACAAGTCTTCGTGTCATTTTTTACGGTATCGTCATCACCTCCGCATAGGCGGAACTTCACTAAGATCAATGAGTTATACTGGCACATGCATTTTTGCTTAGGCAAACGTGCCGTCTTGTTGTGTACCGAACCAATGAGACTAGAACAACAACCTAAAAGAGACCCTATTTATGAAATTTACAGAATTAAACTTATCCGCTCCCATTCTTGAAGCGGTAGCCGACCAAGGCTATAAAACCCCGACACCTATCCAAGCCAAGGCCATCCCTGTCGTCATGGAAGGCAAAGACTTGATGGCAGCCGCACAAACGGGGACAGGTAAAACCGCAGGCTTTGTGCTACCCATATTGGAACGATTATCCAAAGGCGAACATGCGCGAGCCAATCAAGCTCGCGCGCTTATTTTAACGCCGACGCGTGAGTTAGCTGCGCAGGTTGCAGAAAGTGTGGCGACGTATAGCAAGCATTTACCTTTGCGTTCTACCGTTGTTTTTGGTGGTGTTAAAATCAATCCACAAATGATGAAGCTACGTAGAGGCGTTGATGTGCTGGTAGCGACGCCAGGACGCTTGCTGGATTTATACAATCAAAATGCTGTGAGATTTAAGCAACTGGATGTAGTTGTTTTGGATGAAGCGGATCGTATGCTTGATATGGGCTTTATTCATGACATCCGGAAGATCTTAAGTTATTTACCGAAGCGGCGACAAAGCTTAATGTTTTCGGCAACGTTTTCTCAAGAAATTCGCCACTTAGCAAAAAGCTTGCTCAACAATCCTGTTGAAGTATCGGTAAGCCCGCGGAATACTGCCGCTCCAACCGTTGAACAATGGATTTGTCCCGTTGATAAAAAGAGAAAATCAGCCTTGCTTGCTGAGTTGATCGTTGAAAACAAGTGGAGACAAGTCTTGGTGTTTTCAAGAACGAAACACGGCGCTAATCGATTAACGAAATACCTAGAAGATCGTGGCTTTAAAGCCGCCGCGATTCATGGCAACAAAAGCCAGGGCGCACGCACAAGAGCATTAACGCAGTTTAAAGACGGGACAACGGATATCCTTGTCGCCACCGATATCGCCGCTCGTGGTCTGGACATTGATATGCTCCCACACGTCGTTAACTTTGATCTACCCCACGTCCCCGAAGATTACGTCCATCGCATTGGCCGCACAGGGCGAGCGGGTTCGACAGGTCAAGCGGTGTCTTTGGTTTGCGCGGACGAATGCAACCAACTTTTTGCTATTGAGCGGCTCATTAAACAACTGTTAACGCGTCAGCTTGTTGATGGTTTTGAGCCGGTGCATGATGTACCAGAATCTACATTGGATCATCGACCTATTCCGCCCAAAAAAGCCAAGAAGCCTAGAAGAGGACATAAGGATGGTCAGCGTTCCGGGGCGGAAGCGCATCAGAACAGGTATAAAGGACGACGTAAAAAGTAAATTGTAATCAATATGCTTTATCACAGCAAAAGGTCATCCCGTGGCTTGGCCACGGGATCCAAAACCCGTCAGATGCTTCCTTAATTCTACTTATCCTTTCTTTTTCCTTTCAACAAGCCGCCGAGCAATCAAAAACACTGTTTCCACCATGGAAACAGTGTTTTCTCATCTACCTACTTAATTAAAGATCCTCTAAACGGTAGAATAGCTGCACGTATAATCAAATAATTAATACGAACAACCACTCTAAGGAGAATCATTATGACAAACACCACAAAAGTATCGCGCACTTTATCTGTTGACGAACTCAAAGCCAAAATTAAGGCGGCATTAACTAAGCATCTTAAAACACACTGTCAGCTAAGCTTCGTCCCAGGCGAAACAACGTTTAAAAAAGGGGATTTTAAACCTATCTATCTCAGTGGATCGCGGCGTAAAATTCAGCACAAGGCAACCATCAGCACTAAAGAGTATATAATATACAGAGATAACTTAAAAATCGAAATACCGTATATTATTCAGATCAACAATCTGATTGCTAAGCTACAACCCTTGCAGGAAAAAGTAAAGATTGTTAACTTGCTAGAATCGGCAATCCAGGATTCAAAATATAATCAATCACTCCAAAAAACACTGAAAACCTTGGACAACACCGCAAAAAACCTTGATAACGAAAAGGTCCTCAATGCAAGAGATACATTACTAAATAAAATTCAAGCATTGCCGCAATGCTTAGTATCGAATAAGGATAGCCAAATAAAACAAGACTATCTGAACAAACTCAACAATCTATCTACAGAACTAAGCGCGTGCTTCAAAGGAGAAAACGCACTTGATCATACCCTTGATAAGCAATGCGATAATGCAAAACAGATAATACAAACTATTATCAAAACAAGAAACGGCATATCATGGACAAGATTTAAATATTCATCAGAGTATTATCTGGCAAAAATGATAATGATCGCAAACATTCTCGCACCAACAGAGAATAGCGAACGTCTCATCAACATAAAAAATTATCCTGAAGCATTTCTACAGCCACTATTTCCTCAGAAAAAAGAACCGATTAAAAAAAACCTAACTCAGCCACAAAATAGCGAGCTGTTTTTTCTTCAACTATACAGACAAAGCCTAGATTACGTTTTCGACAGAATCCAACCGAATCACTACGAGAAAATATATCATAGATCCATAACAGAAAAACTCCTTCTTGGCGACAAAAAGTTTCTTGAAAATTCGACGCTGCGCTTAACAGACAGTCTCAAAAACGGGGTCTTTTCTTCTTATGATGAGGTGGAACAAAGACATGTAAGCCATCCATCTACGCCGCGAGATTGTCATTTAACATTAGATCGCATTAAGAACATTAATACGATGTGGTACAACATCCTACACCAAAAAGAGAAAACAATTAAGCTCTCAGATGTCTTACAAGAAGTTAAGAACGCTATTTCTCAGAACGACAAATTATCTACACGCCATAAGAAAGATCACGCCTCCAAATTACAACTAAGAGATGCTGGATTTTCCAGACTGGGCGCCTTTTTTAAGCAAACTCCTACGCAATCACAGGCAGGGATCATGCTGAGAAAACTGGAAAAAGCACTTTGCATCTACCTAAAAACGGAAATAAAAAAATCCGAGCTACAGGACATCTTGAATCAGTATAATAATGGAAAAGGAAAAATGAGACAAGAAAAAGGCAATGCGAAGACAATGCAAATCATTCAAAACATTTTGGAGAGCGCCGATGTTCAAAATCTTAAAAAGAATGAGGGCATACCCGCAAACGAGCTCAAGCAAATCACAAACTTAGTTCAACGCAGCCCTCTTTCAAGCACTCAATTGTCAAACCGACTGCTACATGAACTATTCATGCCAACAAAGGATGTACCGCAAGTAAAACCCCGTACATCAAAAAAGGTTTGTCCTAAGACCTCAAGTGACCCAAGCTCAAACGATAACAATGGAGGAGTCAATATGAGCCAGCCTTGAACATGTGTAAGCACCCTATAGGCTTGATGTGAATACAGTCATCCGGAGGTGGGTTCAAGTCATTAACGCAATTTAAACAAAGCGTAGCGGATATACAGGTCGCCACCGACATCGCTGCTCGCGGCCTAGATGAGTCAAGCGACATCCTTTCAACAAGCCGCCAAACAATTAAAAACACTGTTTCCTCATTTACCTACTTAATCAAACAAGATATAACCGCTAGAATGCCTGCACGTATTGTTAGAACAACAATGAACGCTGAAACAAAACAAGCAACATAACTTCCGGAGAACTGTCATGACAATGAACAAAGCAAACGTAGCACACACCGCCAACACGCTAAAAAATACGATAGTAAAGAAGCTAACTAACTATGTGAAGAAGTACGGTAATCCTCACTTCACGCTAGGGGATGAATCCTTCACAAAAGGCGCGTTTAAACCTCGTTGTATACCTGGCACTAAGATTTACCTCCATCATTGGGCTCAAGGCCAGAACCAAGAGTGCATTATATACAACCTTAAAGGCGCGCCAGATCAGATTGTTTCGGTCAATAACTTGCTGTTCAAGATCAAAAGCCTGACGACAAAGCAGGAAATCGCGAAGCAATTACAAACAACCATCAACACGCTAACAGATCAATCATCCCTCAAAACGATACTGAAAAACCTCGAATCCCATGCAAAAAATCACAACAATACAAAAACAATAAGCATGGCAGATAACCTTATACAGAGCTTTAAAAACTTACCTTCATTTCAAATCGAGGAGAACAAGGATAGCCCAGCAAGAAAAGGGTATCTAGCGGAACTCAACAAGCTACCTACGGCATTGGAGGAATGCTTCAAAGGAACAAGCGCTTACAACAACAACTTTCCTCAACAATGTAACCGTGCTCAAAACGAAATACAAAAGGTTATTGATCTTCGAAACAAGATACTATGGACAAATTGCAGCTCCCAGAAAGAATCCTCCCTAGTAAGCGTGCTTGGCTTTGAAGACTCGAAGCAAGCAATAAAAAACAAAGAAACCATCATCGACATCAAGCAATATCCTGAAGAAATCCTACAATCTTTACTGAGCAACAACAGCTCATTCAAAAAAATATCAAACGCATTCGCCAAAGCTAACGAAGACCAGATGCTTATACGTGGAATATATAAAGAGTGTTTTGCTTATTTTAATTCTCGAGCGGGGAAGAATCCCAACGGAGATCACAGCTACACCATAAAACAGACACTAACCAGAAACAAAAAGTTGACATGGGAACGCGCAAACAATATTTCTTATATGACTAGCAAAATAAACAACCTTTTATCAAAAAACGGGCCTAAAATAGATAAGGCGTTAAAAACAGATATACTAAACATCGTCAACCAATCCCTAGAAAACAACTATGCATTATCTATGAAACATAATAAACACCAGGTCTCCAAGGAGCAATTAATAGCCGCCGGATTTTCTAAATCTGATGCTCTTGTCAAGAGATCTCCGACTCAATCAGGCTCCGCAAAAATGTTACGAAACATGCAAGTATTACTTTATATCTCTTTAAAAATGAATATAAAAAAATCCAGTCTGCAAGACGCTCTCAATACTTATAGAAAGCAGGCAGGAATACTAAGACAGACTTTTGGTTACTCTAAAGAAATGAAAAAAATCCAAAGCGTTTTACGCCGCCCCACAATTCAAAATCTCAAGGTCGGTAGCAATTTGCCAAGCAAAGAACGACAAGAAATCAAAGCAATAGCTAGAGGTTTCCAGCGCTCGAGTACACACCTATCACACAGGCTTATCACGGCCTTGTTTATTCCAAAGGGGAGCGTACTACGAAACAAACCAGACGCTCCAACCAACTTGTCGTCTTCAGCCTCTGCATCAAACGAGAACGATGGAGTGTCGATGAACGAGCTTCGCTAGTGCCTAAAGCCCCACCCACCACCCTAAGACACTGTTTCCGCTATGGAAACAGTGTTTTCTCATTTACCTACTTAATCAAACCCGATGTAACCGCTAGAATAGCTGCACGTGTTGTTAGAAGCGAAATAACCTTTCGGAATGATGCTAGAGGAAGATTGGCTTTCTCGTGTTTTATATTAATTGTAGAAGGAATACATATCATGCCTAGAAAAGACAAAAAACCAATCAACGCCTCATTGATAAACAATGATTATTTACAACAACTCAAACCAGACGAAAACGCGATGAACCAAAACCCTGAAGAAGACCAGGACAACTCGTATCAACCACCACTACAACAGAATACTCATAACACAACACACGAGAACCAGCAAACAACCCTAACAAGCTCGAACATAAACCAATCATCTAGCTCTTCAAATTTGAATCAAATTAATAACGGCACTACGACACGAGAGCAAGCACCTCAAACAGCACAGATAAACTTTAACAATGACGCTCAACAATCGCAGGCCACATGTGATATCGATAACCCTTACGCAAATAATAAACCGGATAACAATTCATACAATCACCAAGGAAAGGAACCTGTAAATCCGAAACCTGTCGGCAATTACTCGCTCTCAGATACGCTGCCTCCATGCGAAATCAATCATGAAAGCATACAACTGAAATCCATTGATCATTTTATTACAAAAGCAAATATCAATATCGATCAGGGCAATATGAACGACAACACCATTATCAAAGCTATACAAGAAAAAGCTAACGGGAGCTTAAAAAAACCGGCGCTAAAATTAAAAACATTTCTTGGTATTCCTATTGGCTGGCCTTTCGGTAAACAAATTAACGCCAATGAAATAGGGGTCATCCGACTAAGAACGGGGGAAATAAAAATATTACCTAAAGGACGGTGGATTTTACCACTAGGCAGCAAATTACTTAAAAAAGTCAGCATCAATGAGATATCACGCAACGGCCTTCAAGAAGGAAACTTAAAGATTCTTCCAATAAAACCAGGCGAATATGGGCTTGCTACTGGGTTTAATGGTAAAGCGATGATACTCGGGGAAGGTCTACACGTGTATAATACTGCCAGGGTATCGTTCGAGAAATCCGTCTCTAAAAACCAAGAACACATCCAACATAAAACGCTGCACCTTATGCGAATACCCAAAGGAAAAGTAGCTAAAGTTCAAAATGACCAACAATATCATTTGCTTCCTCCTCAAGCGATCGGAAGCATTAAATCCAATACATTTAGCTTTTCCGAAAGTACATCCATCACAAACTCAAACATTGCCCACGGAGATCAACATATCCTCAGGATACCAGCGGGACAATACGCCAAAATTACGCATGAACAAAAAAATTATCTCGTGCGTGGGCCGAAAAAGCTTGATTATACGGCATTCAATTTCAAGGTTGATGATGGTTTTGTGCTCGCCACAAAGGAACATATCAGCCACGGCACACGACATCTTGTGCAGGTTCCCAAAGGGCAGTACGCACAAGTGCGGGTTGATCAAAACCATCACTTGCTTGAAGGCGGGAAAACTTATTCTTTCAACTCTCCCACCTTTCAATATGACGGCCTTGTTAGCCAAACAAAAGAGCACATTATTTATGGCTCCCAACAAATATTCAATGTTCCAGCAAACAAGGTTGTCATTGCGCTAGACAATAACACGGGGAACGTGGTAAAACTCAAACCGGGAAATCATAAAGCAGACAACTCTTTAATTTATCGATGCACACTTCCAACAACTCAGGAATTTATCCCCATAAGCCCGAGCGGCCCAGAGAAAAAAGAACCTTTGGTTTGCCGAACAAAAGACGGAGTACAAATGCAGTTCGATGCCGACGCTTATTATGAAATTGTCGACAGCGAACTAGCTTTTGGGAAACACGGCAACGAAGAAAAACTAAAGCAATATCTAAACGAGACTGCCGTTGCTACCTTTATGGGCATTATTCGCAACACAAACCAACAAGCTTTGGCGCAAAACACTATGCCTAATGCTATCTCACAAGTAGAACACGTTGAACAATGCAACTTAAGCGGCCAACCTAGTGCGCCTATTGATTTTCTTCATGCTCACGATGGCGCTGTTTCGCAATTACGCGACGCTTTCAAGGAAACCGGGATTAAACTTATCAATATTCGTATACAGTCTTACGAAAATTTAAATAAGGCGCTGAATGAGAAAAAAGCCAATCTCGCGACAGAGCTAGCACAAACTCAAATGGAACTTGCAAATATTCAAGCAAAAACGGCTATCAGTACAGCAAAAGCAAGACAGAGCGCCGCGCAAAAAATAATTGCGGCTGAGGGTGAAGCTAAAATTCTTACAACGAAAACAAAAGCCGAGCTTGATGCCAAGCTGAAGACCGTTGAGAATGATAATCTTATTGCTACAAAACAGGCTGAAAATGCTGCTAGCGTACTGAAAATTAGCACCGAATCTCAGGCTGGCTCTATCACAACGCTTGCCGAAGCCGAAGCAACAGCTACCTCGCTTAAAGGAAAAGCAGAGAACCAAGTTCTTGAACTTAAAAATACGCAAATCATGACGTTACTGAAAGCTCCAGGAGGACAAGTTTATCTCTTGGCACAAGCACAAGCCGATGCTTATAAAAACATGTTCGATAAAGTAAAGGAAATCAATCTTGGCGTTACTGGAGAAGTTGCGAAAGGATTAACGCTCTTTCAAGATGCAACAAAGATTAATCCAATGAGCCACTTCGCAATAGCATCGCGATCAACGCTTCATCAATCCCATGATGATCTAACAAAAATCCTACCAAAGGCTGAAGACAATCAAAACCCTTCAATTAAACTACAATAGGAGAACAATACCAAAAAAACCACCTCATATCGAGGTGGTTTTTTCGTTTCAAGCATTATGGATCCCGCGGTCAAGCCGCGGGATGACGGTGTCGTGTCAGCTTGACCGCTTACGCCTTCTCCGCCGCCTTCTTACCTTTCGCTGCCTTCTTCACCGGCTCAGCCTTCACATCCAACAACGCATCCCAACCCGCATCCGGTTTAAAACGCTCACCAAAGCTCTCCGTGAAATCTTGTAACTGATCGACAATGGTTTTAATACCAACATGTTTGGCATAATGCATAGGGCCACCTCTGAACGGTGCGAAGCCTGTGCCGAAGATCATGCCGGCGTCTAGGAGCTCGGTGTTTTCGACGATGCCCTCGCGAAGGCATGCTACGGATTCGTTGATCATGCGGAGCATTAAGCGGTCGATTACGATGGCTTCTGAGAGCTTGCTGCTGCCTGCTTCGGGTTTGATCGGCTTGCCTTTGGCGTCAAATTTATAGAAGCCTTGGCCGGTTTTCGCACCTAGCTCCCCTGCTTTGACTTTTTCTCTTAGCAGCTCAGGAACCGCTGTGCCGAAGTATTGTGATAGGTTTTCTGCGACGTGCAGACAGACATCTAAACCCACCGTATCGGATAATTCAATCGGGCCCATGGGCATACCGAATTTTAGTGCGGCTTTGTCGATGAATGCAGGTGGTACGCCTTCTTCGTAAAGGTGTAATGCTTCCATCAAATAAGGCATTAATACGCGGTTGACCAAGAAGCCTGGATCGCTTTTGACTTGCACGGGCAGTTTGCCGATCGCAAGGACAAAGGCCATGGCTTTCGCGGTGATGTCATCCGAAGTTTTCTCGCCCTTCACAACTTCGACTAAAGGCATTTTTGAAACAGGATTGAAAAAGTGAATACCGACCAAACGTTCTGGGTTCTTTAAGACCTTGTTGATTTCATCCAGCGGAATACTTGATGTATTCGTTGCCATGATGGCGTCTGGTTTCATTTTTTGTTCCAGTGAAAGGAATAAATCTTGTTTCACTTTAAGGTCTTCAAAAATCGCTTCAATCACAAGATCCGCTTTCGCAACACCGTGACCTTCCACATCGGGGATCAAACGATCCATAACCAATTGTGCTAGATCAGGTTTCTTTAATTTCTTTAAATACAGCTTTGACGCGCGTTTCATCGCCGCAGAAAGGAACTTAGGTTCACGATCTTGCAAAGTCACCGTCATGCCTTGTAGCGCACACCAGGCTGCAATATCGCCACCCATTGTACCGCCGCCAATCACATGCACATGCTTGGGTCGGAATTTGACGCCCTTACCTAATGATTTTAACTTTTGCTGCAAGAAGAAAACACGAATGAGGTTTTGTGCCGTATCGCCTGCGATTAAATCCGCGACTTTTTTGATCTCGCCTTTCATCGCTTTTTTGCTAACGCCGTATTTTTCCCAGTTTGAAATCAATGCATACGGTGCAGGATAATGGTCTTTTCTGACTTTTTGTGCGGCAACTTGTTGGCGCATTTTTTTAGCTAGGAATTTTCTAGCAAGATTACTGTTCGTTAATGCTTGAACCTTTGTCGCCTGATGTTTCGCTGGCTTGTTCATCACATAGTATTTTGCCGCTGTTTTTAAATGCCGCGTTGGTACGGCTGCATCGACGATACCAATTTTTGCCGCCGCTCTTGCTGAGACAGCTCGACCCGGTAGCATAATACCCATCGCATTCACCGCGCCAATCAAACGAGGCAATCGCACAGAACCACCCCACCCAGGGAAAATACCTAGTCGTGTTTCAGGCAGGCCGATTTTTGTTTTAGGGCTGTCATCGGCAATACGATAATCACACGCCAATGCCACTTCCGCGCCACCACCTAAACAGATGCCATTAATCATGGCAACGGTCGGTATTTTTAAATTTTCTAATCGGTTGAAAATACCGTGAACGTCGGCGATAAACGCTTCTGCATCTGCAGTATTTGTAATACGCGTAAACTGTTCGATATCAGCACCGGCAATAAAGCTCGCTTTTTTAGCCGAAGTTAATATCACACCTTTGACCGTTGTATCTTGAGCGACTTGATCGATCAGGGAGCTTAACTCTTCGAGAGACGATTTATCAAATGTATTGACCGGCATATTCGCGCGATCAAAGTACCACCATTGAATATGATCACTGTCATTTTCAACGATCCAATTTTTATAGGTTTGTTCTGACATTATTTCCACTCCCTTTAAACGTTATCAACGACTTCAATCAACATCGCCCCAGCCTGACCGCCACCAATACAAATGGTCGCAACCCCTTTCTTTAACTTATCGCGTCGCATGATATTCACCAAATGCATAACGATTCTCGCACCACTGGCACCGACAGGGTGACCAATCGCAACAGCACCGCCGTCGACATTAAGCTTATTCATATCCATCGTACCGAAAGCTTCTTTTAAGCCTAGCTCTTCTTTACAATAATCTTTGTCTGCCCAGCCTTTAACGCAACCTAGCACTTGCGTGGCAAACGCTTCGTTAATTTCCCAGCAATCGACATCATCAAATTTGAGATCGTTTCTTGCAAGCAAAGGTGGCACAGCGTGTGTTGGCGCTAGCCCCATGACTTTAGGGTCGTTACCCGACCATTCAACGTCAACGATTTTTGCAATCACAGGCAGTTTATATTTTTTAACAGCCTCTTCACTGGCTAATACCATGAAAGCGGCACCATCCGTTACTTGCGAACTGTTTGCTGCAGTGACCTTACCCCATTTTTTATCAAAGAAAGGCTTGAGCTTTGCAAGCGATTTAACATTGGAATCACGACGCAAACCTTCGTCTTCTTGGTACAGATTGCCTTTATCATCGAAAATAGGCACGATCATGTCTTTCAAATAACCTTTGTCAATCGCGTTTGCGAGCTTTTTATGGCTCTCTGCGGCAAAGGCATCCATGTCTTCTCTGGAAATTTTAAATTTGTCGGCAATGTTTTCAGCCGTTTGTCCCATACCCAAGCTTACCACAGGATCACGCAAGCCTCGAAGCAACGCAACAGTCGGCGTCATAAAGGCTTTCAAAGGAAGCTTGAGGAATAACTTGAGCTTTGCGCCAAAGGTTCTTGCCTTCATCATCGCAGCGAACCAAAGCACGGCAGGACGATTATAAATTAAAGGAGCGCGACTCATGGTTTCTGTGCCGCCCGCTAAAACGATCTCGTGTCGACCTAATTGAATATCTTTACACGCACAATCTAACGCTTGCATCCCTGATGCACAGTTACGCTGAACTGTGTAAGCCGTCACTTTATCGCCGCAGCCTGAGCGTAGCGCAATGATGCGCGCGATGTTTGCTTCATCTTCGCTCGGAATCATGCAGCCTGTAATCACTTCGCCAATGCTTGATGGCTCGATGGGCAAACGGCCCAGCAACGCTCGTGAAGCATACACAGCAAGGTCGGCTGCGGCAAAGGCACCTGGCTTGCCTTTGACTTTTAAGAAGGGTGTGCGACAGGTGTCGACGATATAAACGGCTCTACCCTGATTTGCTTTGGTCATAAGTTCTATCCTTTTTTCAAATTAACTACATTCAGTTTCACGTGCTTTGCTGGCTTTTTTTTTCGTAGCTGCGGCCGCATGAAAAAACTCCGGCGCAAATTCATCCACCTTCAAAGCGTCTTCACGTAAAAGCTCAAACGCACGCAAGGCTTCCAGTTCTGTTTTATTAAACACTTTGTTCTGCTCTGCGGCTTTCAATCTTTCTTCATAACCCGCGCCCTTTGGAATCAAGCCTTTGCGCATAGCGATACGCAAACGTTTTAACAAAGGTTGCAATTCAATCATGCGACGGAAGGTCAGCTCAACACGCCCCGTGACATCATCCGCGGTTTTACCTTGATAGGTATGGCAGGTTAATCTTTCTCTAAATTCGCTGGGCTTCATCATCAACGTCGCCATTTGCTGCGCAATGGTGTCTTTAGGCATACGATAGCTTCGGCCATAAGGGAAGATAATTAGGCGTAAGAAACTGCCCCACCCTTTTTTAGGGAAGTTATCAAAGACATGATAAAACGCTTCTTGAATATGGTGCAAACAATACGGCACACACCATCGAATATGCAAAAGATCTTCTTTGGTTTTGCCATTGTCTTCGTAATATTTTAAAGCGGCTGAGGCTAAATACAAATAACTTAATACATCACCCATGTTAGCTGACAAGGTTTCTTTTCGCTTTAATTCACCGCCTAACATTAACATCATTAAATCAGACACCAACGCTAACGCCGAACTCATGCGCGTTAATTGTTTGTAATATTTTTTGGTTGGGCCGGATTTCTTAACGTTAATCCAACGCGCACCCGTCCACCCCATTACCAAGGATCGTGCAAAGCTATTTAAACCATAACCGATATGTTTCATGAATAAACGATCAAATTGCTTCAAGCCTTCTGAAGCATTCTCATCGCCTAACGCTTGCATTTCATCATACACATAAGGATGGCAACGCACGGCGCCTTGTCCAAAAATCATTAAAGTACGCGTTAAAATGTTCGCGCCTTCAACCGTGATCGCAATCGGCACGCTTAAATACATGTTCGCTAAATAGTTTCTTGGCCCTGCTTGAATCGCTCGTCCCGCATGCACATCCATCGCACGATCTGACACAGTACGACACATTTCAGTCATGTGGTATTTGGCAATCGCTGAAGCCAATGATGGTTTTGCACCGAGATCAACCGCACCGGCGGTTAACGTGCGCGCTGATTCTAACAGGTACGTAAAGCCCGCAATGGTCGTTAACGCTTCTTGTACGCCTTCAAAGTAACCAATGGATGTTTTAAACTGTTCACGAATTTTGCTGTAAGCGCCGGTCATACGATAAGTATGTTTACCTGCTGCCGTGCTCAACGCAGGCAACGAAATACCACGTCCTGCAGACAAGCAATCCATCAGCATACGCCAGCCCTGCCCAATCATTTTTTCGCCACCGATAATCCAATCCAATGGAATAAAGGCATCACGAGCACGAATGGAGCCGTTCATGAAGGAAATGTATAAAGGATAATGTCTTGCGCCGACTTCAATATTAGGATGGTCAGCAGGAATAAGTGCGCAGGTAATGCCTCGATGTTCTTTGTCGCTTAACAAGTGATCGGGGTCATTTAATTTAAACGCGATCCCCAACACGGTCGCAACCGGCGCCAAGGTAATATAACGTTTGTCAAAGTTAATACGAATACCGATGATTTCTTTACCTTGATATTCACCCTTGCAAACAACACCACAACTCGACATCGCACCAGCATCACTGCCGCCTTCCAACGTAGTCAATCCAAAGCAAGGAATCTCTCTACCATCAGCTAAACGCGGAAGGTAATGTTGTTTTTGTTCGTCAGTACCGTAATGCATGATCAATTCTGCAGGGCCGAGTGAATTAGGCACCATGGTGGTAATCGCAGCACTGGTGCAACGTGTGGAAATTTTTGAAACAATGGTTGATTGTGCATACGCTGAAAACTCCAAACCACCGTAGGATTCAGGGATAAGCATGCCGAAAAAACGTTCTTTCTTTAAAAAGTCCCACGTTTCTTTCGATAAATCCGCCGCTCGAACCACTTCCCAATCGTCAAGCATCTTACACAGAGTTTCAACTTGATTATCAATGAACGATAATTCTTTAGCGGTCAGCTCAGGCTTAGGATAACTATGCAACTTTGACCAATCCGGATTGCCGCGAAATAACTCGCCTTCCCACCAAATGTTACCGGCTTCCAGCGCCTCTCTTTCCGTTTGACTCATGGGAGGTAGTACTTTTCTGAAAACCTTTACTAAAGGTCGCGTAAAAAAAGTACGCCGCAAGGTGACGAGATTGACAAAACCTGCCGCAAGCAAAAAGACAATGCCCACAGGCCACAATAACCCAACAGGCGCCCAATGCATTAAAGCAGTGACGACAAAAACAAGGCCGAAAATCACCGTCCAAAGGACACGATTTGTTCTAAAATAAGTAAAAGCTAAGACGATCCCTGCCAATAAAACCAAGTCGATGAGCAACATTATATCAATCCTTTATTTGTTCTGTGGAGCCACTGAAACGAGATAGAACGATACTCATCTTTATATAGGGTGTCAAGGCTTGAGACTCCTGGCAGAAGCGTCATATGCTCGCCTTCAGACGGGAGACGACCTTAATTGGGCAATGTCATACTGCAATATGGACAGTGTCATACCGCGGCTTGACCGCGGTATCCAGAAATGCCTCTCAGGCGTGCTACTTCTCGTTTTTCACTGCATTGTACAAAGCCAAAGCATCCTCAGGCTTCAACCCATCATGCACAACACCACGCACTGCTTTTAACATCGCAATCGGCGCATCGGCCTGAAAAACATTACGTCCCATATCAACGCCCGCAGCACCTTCTTGGATGGCACGGTATGCCATGGTCAGTGCATCCAGCTCGGGTAGTTTTTTACCGCCAGCGATGACGATCGGCACTGGACATGCGGCGGTGACTTTTTCGAAGCCTTCTTCACAATAGTAGGTCTTGACGAAGGTGGCGCCATTTTCGGCGCAAACGCGTGCAGCCATGGCAAGGTAGCGGCTGTCGCGCACCAATTCTTTGCCCACTGCAGTGACGCCCAACGTTGGAATACCGTATTTTTCGCCGATATCAACCGTCTTGACCAAGTTGTTAACGGTTTTGGCTTCGTACTTGCCGCCGATGGATACCATGACGGCCATCGCTGAGGCATTGAGGCGTATGGCTTCTTCGTGGCTTAAAATGACTTCATCGTTCAGCTCGCCAAAGACGGTTGATCCTGCAGAAAAACGTAGTGTCACGGGTTTGTTCACACCAGGAGGCACGCAAGCACGTAAGACGCCGCGTGTGCACATGATAGAATCAGCGTAATCCAGCAGCGGCACAATGGTAAGATCGATGCGCTCCAAGCCCTGGGTGGGCCCCATGATGTAACCGTGATCAAAAGCAAGCATCACCGTGTTACCAGATTTTCGATCGAAGATGCGGGACATGCGATCTTTGATACCCCAGCTTGCATGATCCAGCCCTTTAAGAAAAAAGCTTGTTTTTGCGGGTGGAATGCCTATGCCGTAATTTTTTGCGCCTTTGTTACCTTCATTATCTGCCATAACTTTTATCTCCGTTTAATTAGCAAGACCTTCATAGAATCCTTGAAACATTAATGCAATAGAAAGCGACCCCGGGTCTTGATGACCCAGTACGCGATCACCCAGATTGCGCGCACGTCCAAATTTAGCTTTCATACTTTTCGTGGCTTCGGAACCTTCGTTTGCCGCTTTGGCGGCTGTTTGTAGCATCCCTTGCACGCTCGCTTGTTGATCCGATGTTTTTAACACATCAATCGCAGGCAACATAGCATCCATCATCGTTTTATCACCGACGTTGGCACGGCTTTGTTTGTGCATCTTCTCGGCACCTGCGATGATCATCGCCGCAACCGCTTGAGCATCAAATATTGCCAACCCATCCACTTGTTCACTCATACCCATAAAAAACGAACCCAACAAAGGCCCCGTCGAACCACCGTCGGCCGACATGATACCCCAGCCCATTTCGTAGAGTATGGTTTTAAGATTTTCATCCGGGTTTGCGTTGACGACATCTTCCACCGCTTTAACGGAACGAAGCATCGTCGTGCCATGATCACCGTCACCCGTTGCGGCATCCAGTTTCGAGAGAATACCATGGTTTTCTCTGATCCTTTCAACCGCACCGAGCATCATTTTAATGACGTCTTTGTCTTCAATCGTGTCACTCATCGTTTAACGAACCACCATGCAAGGTGCATTAGAAGTAGCATGCCATAACGCCAACAATTCATCATCCATTTTAGCGACAAACATTTGAAAGCCCGCCATTTCCTGAACGGTTAAAAGCTCGTCGACTTTCGACGCTGCTATTATAATACCCTTTTGATCCAGTATTTTTTTGACCGCGCGAAAAACAATAAAAAGCTCCATAAACGTAGTCGCACCTGCGCCGTTCAGCATCACCATGATTTTATCGCCCTGCTTGGCATCGATCGCAGAAAGAAGAGCATTAAGCATCACCTCGGCTGTTTTATCCGCCGTGAGAACCTTCGTTGACCCCGTGCCTGCTTCACCATGCTGACCCATGCCAATTTCCATTTCATCATCAGCTAAATTAAACAACGCTTCACCCGTGGAAGGATGCGTTGCAGAATTCATAGCTACCGCCAATGTCGCCATGTTGTCATTAAAACGTTCAGCAATAGCATAAACCTCATCCAGATTTTTACCCGCTTCTGCCGCAGCGCCTGCGATTTTATAAAGCGGCACACAACCAACAAGCCCACGACGATCTTCGATAGGCGCATTCGCACCCGGCGCGATGTCTTCATGGGTCAAAATCATTTTGACATTAATGCCTTCTTTTTCTGCCATTTCCATGGCCATGTTGGCGCTCATGACATCGCCAGCGTGATTAAGCACAATGAACAAAATCCCCACGTCACGATTCAACAAACGCATCGCTTCAAGCACTTTCGGTGGCCCAGGTGCGGCAAAGATATCGCCCACCACACTGACATCCAACATGCCCTCGCCCACAAAACCACTCAACGCAGGTTCGTGCCCCGCACCACCCAATGTAAGCAAGGCGACTTTGTTTTGATCTTTAGGCGTGGCTCGCACAACGAGTTTTTCGGATTGTAGCGCAATCTTATCAGCATGCGCCATTTCAAAACCTTCGAGCAATTCCGCCGTTAAATTTAACGGATCATTAATAAATTTTTTCATAACCATAAGCTGTATCATCCCTTTGAAGCGTTACCCGTCATACCGCGGCATTATTTGTCATACCGCGGCTTGACCGCGGTATCCAGTTTATATTTCCTGCATAAGCTCAATAATCGCACCATTCTCATTAATAAACGCCAAACGAAGCGTTTCATCAACATTAAACGGTTCAACAATAACATTCTTACCTTCGAGCGCAGCGTTAAGGTCATCCACCATAAATGCCAAATGCGGATTGTTCAACACGTCTTCATGAACAGGGCTGTCTTTGTCGAAACGAAGAAATTCAATTCTGAAGGGATGATCTTCGGGATCCGTCGCAAAAACCTTGGGGCCCTCGCGATAAATTTCGTTCTCTTGCTTGGTTTTAACGGGAACACCGAAATGATGAAAATGATGCATGTTACGTTCCTTTGTACATGAATAAATAGTAGGAGGCTCATCTTAGCTTTAAGGCATTGTTTGGGGAAGCTTTTTTTGAAAATTAGTTCCGCCTTATAACAACCGATGCAACTGTCCCAACAAATAAAAAGGCAACGAGTGCAACTGATATTGCACGGGATCTCCGTTAGGCGTTTTGATATCAATCATGGTTTGACTAGGAAAATCTCCGTTAACACGCACAGCATGTTTCCACGGCTTTTCTGCCATGAATAAATGCAGCGATTTCAAGCTACCTGTGCTGCCCGCCTTGACTTCAATCGGAACAATATTGGACTGATGTTGCACGAGATAGTCAACCTCCGCTTCCGAACCTTTACGTTCGCGTACCCAGTAAAACAAACTGGGTGAAATATAAGAAGGCTCTATGGTTCGCAATAATTGTCCAACCACTTGCTCAGCAATCGCACCACGATTAATGAGATAAATGTCATCAACCGATTGAACCTGATTCAAATTGAGCCCAAGCATGGCTGATCCCAGCCCGACATCAAGGAAAACAACTTTAAAATGCTTGTCGTTGCGCTCTGCGGCCATGGGAAGACCATTGCCTGCACACGCATACGTCACATAGGCCAAACGCGCCTTTGCCAATAATTGCAATGCGTTTTTAATGGCGTTCGATGCGCCCTCTTTGCTTACACGACTGCAAACAAATTTTTCACCTAACATTTTCGGCACAGCATTCAACACATCTTCTAACAACTTCAATGAAACACGGCCCGCATATTTGGCAAAATCATCGCGATAGGTTGCTAGTAAATCGTGATGCACACGATTTATTTTAGAAAGCGAACGATGCTTGATCCAATTAGCAACCACAGCAGGCAAGCCACCCACAATAATATATTCTTTAAAGTAATACATGAACCGCTGATGAATGGCCTCTGGCACCGATTGCCCCCATTGAAAGGCTTGGAGCCATTCATGTAGCTTGGTTTGACCCAACGCTTGAAGAAACTCTTCGAACGATAAGGGTTCGATGTGCAAATATTGGATACGTCCAACGGGCATACTAAAGCTGTGCTCGGCTAAGGTAAATTCCAAAAGCGATCCCGCCGTGACCACAGGAAGCTCCGGATAATCTTCTGCAAACCAGCGTAACTTTGCCAATAATTCTGGTGCCGCTTGAATTTCATCAATAAATAACAAGCTCTTCTCTGCTGTGATGGAGCAATTGCGCGCTGCCTCAATATTCAAGATAATCTGTCGCGGGTCGTTAGTCTCAAACAAGGTGACAAGCTCGGGGGATTTCTCAATATTAAGCTCCACCAACTGCCGACCACTCAACTCGGCCAATCGCCGCACAGACCATGTTTTACCCACCTGACGTGCACCACGCAACACCAGCGGCTTGCGTTCATCGCTATCTAACCATTGCCGTAAATCCGATACTGCCGTTCTTTCCATCACACCCCCTGCTAGCTAATCTTGATCACTTCTATGGAAAAAATAGCAGGCTTTTGGCAATAAATCAAGAAAAGAACCGGTTGTTATGCGACTTACTCCATAAAAGAACCGGTTCTTTTCTTGGTCTGTCTCACAAAAGAACCGGTTTTTTTCTAGGGTTGGATGCTAACTTATTGTTTTTACATGGCTATCATCAATAGCCTAGAAATTAGGTCATCCCGCGGCTTGACCGCGGGATCCAGGAAGCCGCTTCATAGGTCCCACGATGCCAATAAGTTTTGCGTTTACACATTGCCAGCACCCACAAGCTTGGTTAAAATAAAACTCAGTCATCAATCAAGGAACAGACAATGACAACAACGAAAAAGCGGCTTTCCGCCAAGCGGCTGATTCCCATCGCTCTTTTGCTCATTGGCTTTCTTTTGTTCTTTTTATCGGACGCCCATCAGTACTTCAGCTTCACATCACTGCAAGAACATCATCAGGCGCTCACACAATGGACAAGCACACATCTGTTTACCGCTGCGCTCAGCTTTATACTGATTTACCTGATCGCTGTCGCCTTTTCTTTTCCTGGTGCCACGCTGCTCACACTCTCGGGCGGTTTTTTGTTTGGTATTTTCTGGGGCACGTTGTTTGTTATTGTTGGCGCAACCTTGGGTGCTTGCATCATCTTTCTTGCTGCACGTTATGCCTTCGGTAACGCGCTGGCGAGCAAGGCCGGCGGCTGGGTACAAAAAATGGAAAAGGGCTTCAAAAAAAATGCGTTTAGTTATCTTTTGTTTTTACGCTTGCTTCCGATTTTTCCTTTTTGGTTGATCAACATCGTCCCTGGTTTGCTGAATGTCCGCCTCAGTACTTTTTTTATCACGACTTTCATCGGCATAATCCCAGGCACCGTTGTTTACGCGGCGGTTGGCAGTGGGTTGAATAGTATTTTTGAACAAGGCAAAACGCCTAATTTCGGCATTATACTTGAGCCGCAAATTTTAATCCCACTGATTGCGCTAGCTGTGCTATCTTTTATTCCTATGGTGTACAAAAGGATCAAACGAGGACGAACGAATGGATAAAGTTAAAATGGATATTTGTGTCATTGGCGCAGGCTCTGGGGGACTGAGTGTCGCAGCAGGTGCGGCGCAAATGGGTGCCTCTGTTATTCTTATTGAAAAAGACCGCATGGGAGGTGATTGCTTAAACACCGGTTGCGTGCCTTCAAAAGCGCTGCTTGCCTCTGCAAAAAGAGCGAATGCCTTTAGAGATGCGCCCGATTTCGGGATCGCTACTCAAGAGCCCAACATTGATTTTGAACGGATACATAAACATGTTCACAACGTGATTAATCGAATCGCGCCTAATGATTCCGTGGAACGCTTCGAATCACTTGGCGTGAAAGTTCTTCGTGCTACGGCGACCTTTAAAGACAATAAAACCATCCTTGCCGGCAACTGTGAAATCCAGGCGCGACGCATTGTTGTGGCTACAGGATCGCGTGCCGTCATCCCCCCGATTCTTGGCCTCGATAAAATACCTTACCTCACCAACGAAACCATTTTTGATCTCACCGAATGCCCCGAACATCTGATCATTATCGGCGGCGGGCCCATTGGCTGTGAAATGGGTGAAGCATATCGCCTACTTGGCGCGAAGGTCACCATCTTAGAACAAGCAAAAATACTCCCCAAAGATGAGCCTGAGTTAGTGGATATTTTACGTCAGCGATTGATTGAGCACGGGATTGATCTTTTTGAAGATAGCCAAGTTATTAGAACAGAAAAAGCCGATGACGGCAGCCTGCATGTCCACATAGAAAAAAACGGCAAGCCTCTGTTGATCAAAGGCTCTCATATCCTCGCTGCAACAGGAAGACAAACCAACATTGATTTGTTAAATCTCGAAAACGCGTCCGTTGAATTTACGCAACGAGGCATTACCACGGACAATCGATTGCGCAGTGTTTCCAATAAACGTGTTTTTGCTATTGGTGATGTTGCGGGGAATTATCAATTCACCCATGCCGCGAATTATCACGCGGGGATTGCGTTACGTAATATTCTTTTTGCACTGCCGGCTAAAGCCAATTATAGCGCCCTTCCCTGGGTAACCTACACAGAACTAGAGCTTGCGCACGTCGGCCTTACTGAAAGTGACGCAAAAGCACAAGGCATAAAACACAAAGTCTTTTTCTGGTCGTTTGAAGAGAATGACCGCGCACAAGCGGAACATGCGACGGATGGAAAAATGAAATTAATCACCGGTCCTAAGGGTGCTATTTTAGGATGCAGCATCATTGGGAAAAGCGCGGGCGAGCTTATTTTGCCTTGGTGCCTTGCCATTCAGGAAAAACTAAAAATAAGTAGCATGGCCCGTGTAATCGCACCGTATCCAACACTTAGCGAAGCGAGCAAACGCCTTGCGGGCAGTTACTATACGAAAGCTTTGTTTTCTAATAAAACGAAACAGGTCGTTCGATGGATACAACGGTTGTTGCCTTAAAACACATGGATCCCGTGGGCACGCCACGGGATCACAGTAATCTTAATACCTAGTCACTGGTTTCTAACGCTGCTTCGGGTGCTTCGGCCTTTGCTGGATGCGTTAATAACTCTTCACGAATCAAGCGTTCAATGTCTTGCGCAAGCTCTGTATTGTTTTTCAAAAATGTGCGTACATTTTCTTTACCTTGACCAATGCGTTCACCGCGACAGCTATACCATGCGCCAGCTTTGTCGATGTGTCCGTGCTTGACACCTAGATCAATGATTTCACTTTCACGAGAAATACCTTCGTTGTAGAGAATATCAAATTCAGCTTTACGGAACGGCGGTGCCACTTTGTTTTTAACGACTTTAACGCGCGTTTCGTTACCAAGGATTTCATCGCCTTTTTTAATAGCGCCGATGCGACGGATATCTAATCGCACAGAAGAATAAAACTTCAACGCATTACCGCCCGTAGTCGTTTCAGGGTTACCAAACATCACACCGATTTTCATGCGGATTTGGTTAATGAAAATCACCAAGGTATTCGAGCGTTTGATGTTCGCTGTTAATTTTCTCAAGGCTTGTGACATTAATCTTGCTTGTAAACCCACATGATGATCGCCCATATCGCCTTCAATTTCTGCTTTAGGCACCAAGGCTGCCACAGAATCGATGATCACTACATCGACCGCACTGGAGCGTACGAGCATATCGGTAATCTCTAACGCTTGTTCGCCGGTATCCGGTTGTGAAACCAATAGCTCATCAACATTAACACCCAGTTTTTCAGCATAAGATGGATCGAGTGCATGTTCAGCATCAACAAAGGCCGCCGTGCCGCCTTGACGCTGGCACTCTGCCACCACTTGCAAGGTTAGCGTCGTCTTACCAGACGATTCAGGACCATAAATCTCAACCACCCGCCCTTTCGGCAAACCGCCAATACCTAACGCAATATCCAAGCTCAACGAACCCGTAGAAATCACATCAATAGTCCGATCCACGGAATCATCACCCATTCTCATAATGGAACCTTTCCCAAATTGACGTTCAATCTGAGCCAGCGCCGCCGTTAGTGCCTTACCTTTATTTGCATCCATCGATTTCATCCTCTTAAGTTAACGATGTCTTCGATTATTGCATAGAATGTTTGGAATGCACATAAATATTTACAAAAATGAGAACAAAGAAGCGCCACTGCTTAAACCTTATCCACATATGGTTATGTTAGCCCAATTATCGTGCATCTTTTTACCACATGTCTATTTTATTTATATTGAACCAAACACCAACTACCACTATCATACCCCCACCCAGACAACCACCCGAGACCATCATGCCCGAAACCACCACCCAACACACACCCATGATGCGGCAATACTTAAAGATCAAGGCCGATCACCGCGACACGCTGGTTTTTTACCGCATGGGCGATTTTTATGAGCTTTTCTTTGACGACGCCATCAAGGCTGCGAAATTATTAAATATTACTTTAACCAAACGCGGCACCTCGGCGGGCAAACCTATTCCTATGGCGGGTGTGCCGTTTCATGCGGCCGATAACTATCTTGCGCGGCTGGTGAAGCTCGGGGAGTCTATTGCGATTTGTGAGCAAGTCGGCGATCCAAAAACGTCTAAAGGACCTGTGGAACGTAAAGTCGTTCGGACAATTACACCGGGCACGGTGAGTGATGAGGCGTTGCTTGATGATCATCATGAGAACTTGCTCATCAGTATCCACGCCCAAACAGAACACTTTGGTTTAGCCATTCTCGACATGTCGAGCGGTCGGTTTAATATCCTCGAAGTTAAAGGATTAGAAGCATTACAAAGCGAATTAGAACGCATTCACCCGGCAGAAATTTTAATCAGCCAAGACTTCCCCCACCCTTCTGCGCTTGAGCGCTTTTCAGGCATGAAAGAACGACCGATGTGGGACTTTGATTTGGAAACGGCCGAGCGTTTACTCACGCAACAATTTAAAACCAAAGATTTGGCTGGTTTTGGTTGCGATGATTTGAAGCTTGGTTTAACCGCTGCGGGCTGTCTCATGCAATATGTGAATGAAACACAAAAAACAGCGTTACCGCATATTCGCAGCATTGCCGCCGAACGAAGGGAAGAAGGTGTTTTGCTCGATGCCTCAACGCGCAGAAATTTAGAAATCACACTCAACTTACAAAACGGCACAGAAAACACACTGTCTAGCGTTTTTGATTACACCGCAACGCCGATGGGAAGTCGTTTATTGCGTCGATGGCTGAATCGTCCTTTACGTCAACAGCATGTTGTTTTAAATAGACAAGCGATGATTCAATCGCTTTTAAATCAGCGCCATCAAACCGAGCTTCATGATTTATTAAATGAGGTAGGTGACATTGAGCGTGTCTTGGCGCGTATTGCTTTAAAATCTGCAAGGCCGCGAGATCTAGTGAAACTTCGCCAAGCGTTTGCCGTCTTACCGGACATTCATCGTTTACTTAAAGGCAATCAAACCGAGCTTTGTTTATCGCTATTAAAAAGCATGGGGGAATTCCCTGAGCTTTCCGATTTATTACAAAAAGCCATCATTGAAAACCCACCCGTTGTCATCCGTGATGGCGGCGTTGTTGCGCCAGGTTTTGATGCTGAGCTTGATGAGCTAAGAAATATCAGCGAAAACGCCGGTGAATTTCTTATGCAACTTGAGACGCGTGAACGAGAGCGCACAGGGATTAACACATTAAAAGTGGGCTACAATCGTATTCATGGTTATTTCATTGAAATCTCGCGCGCGCAATCGGCCAATGCGCCGGTCGATTATGTACGCCGACAAACGTTAAAAAATGCTGAGCGCTTTATTACGCCTGAATTAAAGGTTTTTGAAGACAAAGCCTTGAGCGCAAAAAGTCGTGCGCTTGCTCGTGAAAAAATGATTTATGATCAACTCTTAGAAAAACTCATGGAATTTTTAGCGCCCTTGCAACATTGCGCGGCTGCATTAGCACAACTTGATGTATTAAGTAATTTTGCAGAGCGCGCGGTGACACTGCAACTTGTCGCACCTACGTTCTCCGACACACCGGGATTACACATTATCAAAGGTCGCCACCCTGTCATTGAACAAGTGCTCGATCAACCTTTCATTCCTAATGACACCTGCTTCGATGACCAACGACGCATGTTAATTATCACCGGCCCGAACATGGGCGGTAAATCCACTTACATGCGACAAACCGCCTTGATTACACTCCTCGCGTACACAGGTTCGTTTGTGCCTGCAGAAGCCGCAACGATGGGCGCCATCGACCGAATCTTTACGCGCATTGGTGCCGCGGATGATCTTGCCAGCGGGCATTCCACGTTTATGGTGGAAATGACAGAAACCGCCAATATCTTGCATAATGCTACGCCGGAAAGCCTGGTCTTAATGGATGAAATCGGACGAGGCACCAGCACCTTCGACGGTTTATCACTGGCCTGGGCAGCGGCTCGTGCGTTAGCTGAAAAAATCAAAGCGTTCACTTTGTTTGCCACGCACTATTTTGAATTAACCCAGCTTCCTGATGAAGTCGATAATGCGGTGAACGTGCATCTCGATGCTGTTGAGCACGACGATACGATTGTCTTTATGCACTCCGTGCAAGAAGGTCCAGCGAACCAAAGCTACGGCTTACAAGTGGCGCAATTAGCCGGTGTGCCGCGTGACGTGATTTCCGCTGCGAAGCAAAAACTCTTTTCATTGGAAAATGATGCTGTGATCAACAACAAACGCCATGAAAACCCCAGCGAACCGGTGCAAACGGAGTTGTTTCTTTCGCATGAACCGGATCCTGCTGTTGAGAAGTTGAAAACCATTGACCCTGATCGCCTTACACCGCGTGAGGCCTTGCAGGTGCTTTATGATTTGAAGGCGATGACTGCGGCTTCGTGAAGATTCAGCCGTGGATCCCGCGGTCAAGCCGCGGGATGACAACTATCAACTTCATCCCGTGACTTGCTTTTGTCATCCCGTGGCTTGACCACGGGATCCATACACAATCCCAGGAAAACGACGCAACAACAAACCAAAAACCAGAACACCAACCGCAATAGCACCACCTATCGCCAACAGAACAAACGCATGGTTATACTGCTGATAAAACAACACACGATTACCCTGCGTTAATTGTTGTGGCAACGATAATGATGCAGCGAATCTTGCGGCAGAGAAATTGGCCAGGGAATAAATCAGCATCCAAACGCCCATTAATAGGTTCACATAACGCTTAGGCGCCAATTGTTTCACGGCCAATGTTCCCATGGGCCCAATGAATAACTCGCCCAACGCTTCAAACAGATAGCTCGCGTTAATCCAAAACATGGATTGCAGGTGCATGTAATTCGTCAGAGCATCGCCTATCAGTAGGACAACAAAGGAAAACGTCATGATCGCTAAACCTATGGCAAAGCTTTTTTCTAGGCTTAAATTCCAGCGTTTGACATATCGACTCAAGAATAGCCCCAATACAATGAATGCCAAAGGCTCTACTGATTGATAAGCGCCGGTGGGGATCACCCAGCCAAAGACCTGTCGATTCACCAGCTCTTCGGTGAAGATATTTAACATGCCGCCGCTTTGTTGCAGTAAGATCATGAAAACCGCAAAAAACACCGCTAATCCGATCAGACGAAGTAAGGCCTTTTTTTCTTTTGAATCAATGGAGGTATAAATCTTTGCTGCGATAAAAATCATGCTAATAACAATAAAGAGCGCGATGTAATTGGAAAAATACGGATGGCTGAATAAAGCATAAATGGCGCCGCTTAGTAACAAAGCTATCGCCGACCATTGCGCGTAAAGCTTTGTATTTCGCTTCTGCGAAGAAGCGCTAGCAAAACTCTGAGCCGGTAAGAAAGGTTTCAACCGAATCGCTGTAATCAATCCAAACAACATACCCACGCCCGCCAAAGCAAACGCCACATGCCAGCTCCAATAAACAGCAATGATCGAGCAAACGATCGGCGCAATCACTGTGCCGATGTTGGCGCCGATGTAAGCTTGTGTATACGCGCTTTTTTGATTGTAATTATAATGCTGGCTCACATCGCCGATCAAGGTGGCGATGCTTGGTTTCAATAAACCTGTACCGATAATAATCCAGGCTAAACCGTAAAAAAGAAAATGTGTGTTGTAAACAGGAATGGCTGTTAGGAAGTGCCCTAAAGCAATCATAAATGCGCCCAGAACAAGCGCGCGGTAATTCCCTAAAAACTTATCCGCAACATAGCCGCCCAACAAAGGCGTGACATAGTCCAATACGCCATAAGTGCCTGTGATTAAGAAACTCTGATGGCTGCTTAAGTGTGCCACTTTAATCAGATAGAGGATGAGTAGTGCCATGAGGCCGTAGAAACTGAAGCGTTCCCATAGCTCGATGAAGAATAAATCCATTACTTTGTTGCGAGGTGGTTTCTGGATACCGCGGTCAAGCCGCGGTATGACATTATTCAAATCAGCGTCATCCCGTGCCAAATCAAAGTCATCCCGTGGCTTGACCACGGGATCCAGAGAAGGCGCCTGACGCCCCTCCTCTTGACCAACTTCGGACATAGCAGGTTCGTTGGTTTTCTTGTTTTTCATAATATTAACTCGTTGTTTTTCTATAAAAACCCAATCAATTCAACGGAATAGTCGTGTCACGTAAAAAATGATTTTCTGGGCAGTATGAATGCGAAATCGTGATTATTTAAATCAACAACAGCAACAACAAGAACGGCAACAGGGTGTCGCCAATACGGAGAAAGGTGTCGAAAAAGAAGTTTGTGAAATGAAAAACTGGTTCATTGGTCTCGTTCTATTTTGATTTGTTACGTGGGGAGTATGAAATGGTCACATGGGTTTGTCAACGAATATCATCTGTTCATTTTATTAATATTTGTGATTGCAATCTTAAATAGCTGTGTTAGACTACAAATGTAGCAATCAACAACATTTGTAGGCAAGGCAATGAGAATTCCCATACGAATCGACGAAACCATATATAATGACGCCAAACAGACCGCCAATGCGGAGTTTCGCTCGATTCCCAATCAAATTGAATTTTGGGCAACCTTGGGCAAATGCGCCCTAGACAATCCAGACTTACCCATAGAGTTCATCAAAGAGCTATTAATGTCCAAAAGAATGGACAGATCACTTGCTGAACCCTTTGATTTTGGCAAAGACGATGACTAGCATCACTATTAAGCAGATGCCCTCTTTTAAAAGAGCTTACAAAAAGCTGCATGCGCATGCCAAAGAAAAAACCAATGATGCCATATTAACCATCATGGAAGATCCAACGATTGGACAAGAGAAAAAAGCCGAATTGACCGGTATTTTTGTTCACAAATTCAGAATCCATCATCAAGAGATGCTGCTTGCCTATGAATGGGATACAGAACAAATAATACTGCTAGCACTCGGTGTTCATGAGAATTTTTACCGCGACCTGAAGAAAAAAACCCTGCACGAACCCCCAAGAAAGCCCTATTTTTAGTCAAAAATCCTTGGCGCTCATGTAAGACATATGCTACAATTACAACAATACTAATAAAGCTGCCATAAAGAGCATGGCCTTCATATGAGGGTAACCGCATGAAAAATAAGAAAAAAGCGTCCTTTACCAGCATTCTTGGCTCATTAGCTCGCCTGCTCACGACTAATCTGCCTGGTGGAATTTCAAATGAAATTACGCAAGCTGCACAGAAGGCGCAAGCGGCAAGAGATGAAGCGCGGCATAGACAGCGGGATGTCAGATTACAGCAGCTTCGTCGTAACAAGCAGGAATCTCAACCTGGAGAACAGACGATGATAGCAAAAAAAAGAGTACGCACCCCATCGGACAAACAAAGTGCGCGTACTAAAAAAGCAACAAAGAAGAAACAGGCAATTGGCATACCTGCAACACAGAATACCACAAGCCCTGCCCATAGAATACAAACTACTATTGTCACTCCTACACCAACGCTCAAGGAACAACTCAAAGACAATAACAAAGCTAAAACAAAGATAGCGCTTGACAACCAAGCCAATCCAGATAGCATCAAGCCTAGTATTAATAAAAAACCCAAACTGACACACTTAAAGGTCAATCAAATGACATCACCTCAATGGCTTAATGTTTCCGGAAAAGAAAATAATTGCCTCTTGCACGCTGTTGCTGTGGATATGGAAATCGACTCAGACCTTGCAAAAGCTTTTTTAGAAGTTTATGGCATCAAAAACGTATCGCCTGACAAGCAAGTTGCATTGGTTAAGAACATACTAAACGACTTTAAAAACTCAAAAGATCGTACAGAGATTTTAGCATATGCGCTAAGAAAAGAATTAAAAATTTATTTCGATAAAAACACAGATGCTACGCGTACTGAATCTCTTCTTTTAGCTACAACCGCTATAAAAGAATGGGTTGAATCAGATGTTGAGCCAAAAAGTAATGCTAATCTTCAAGGATATACAAATTTCTACAAAGCTACTGAAATAAAAAAGCTTTGTGCGTCACTTAGAGTCGAGCTTATCCCTTTTAAAACTAAGGACGACACATTCACAAAGCCACAACTTGATCGGTTCTGGAACAATGAGAAAATACAGAAAATCAGAAAATGCTGGATGGATCATGGCTACAAAGAATATGTGAGATGCATCACCACCTCGGGCACACAACTAAGTATCTATGATGCCATCAATTTTCTAACTAACAAAAAACTCTTCGCTATTACCCTCAAGAGCACAAATTTGACTATTGACACATTTACTCCCGCCATTAGCAACACAACGCTAAAACAGCAAATCTCATTAAAAGAGTCCGGGCAACACTGGTACCGAGAAATCGAAGACGCCGAACAATTTAAACAGCTGCAAGCAGATCATCAGGCAAATCCAACTCGCAAACGGTTAATAGAAAACAAAAACTTCCCGGCTATTCGTACACTCATAAATCAGAAAGCAACAACGCTATTGCAAAAAATAAACAAACCAAATGATTTTTATCTTTATCAACCACCACAAACTGACAATAACCTCAATAAATCGCTCAACGATCTACCTCTCATCGACCCTCAAAATCACAAGGATAATAACAGCAGCTCTGACGATGATAATGACACTACCACTGGTAACAGCGATAGCGAAAAAGAAGTGCCTGTACAACCATCAATCACAACGGATGCATCTCAAAAACAAGACGATCCGCAATCGACTGACACACTATCCGACACCAACAGCGAATTTAGCGAGGCGCCTAATCTTTCAGAGAAGCTCGGCACCAACAACAGTGATAACGAGCAAGAAGAAAGCATCATCGTACAACCATTATCCACAGCAGACACGCCTCAAGTGCAAAGCAATTTAGCAAGCAATAATCCAGATAGTCCCGACGCAACAGATATTGACGACACTAACAGCGAATCCAGCGAGGCGCCCAATCTCTCAGAGACCGAAGAAGCCCGTTCAGCGTCAGCAAGCAGGTCAATAAAGCCCAAAACCAGTTCAAATACCAACAAACCCAATGCGAACCCACCATCATTAATAAGCATCCGCAACAACAGCACAAACCAGATTAACGAGATGCTTGATGAATATTATCTCGCAAACAAGAATTTTGAATTAACCCCTTCCCAATTAAAAGTTTTTGAAAACACTTTTGATCGCTTGTCGAATGAATACCTATTTGCAGCTAGTCAGCCGCAACAGCAAAAAGTCAAACCACAAACACAGCTCAAAAATTTGAGCAGGCTTTTTACCGATGCCGATGATAGTAATACTACGAACGCACCAATCACCTCACAAAAGAATTCTTCCAAAAAGAACTAATGCGGATTCTTCGTCCGACGCGGCGTCGAATTTAAAGGCGCCAAAGTCGCACCCAACGGCAAATTCAACCCTTTAGGCTCAAACGGATTCTTAGCAACCCCCGCTCGTCTGAGCTTCGCCGCACAAGGGCTACCCTTCACACCACATTGCTTTTCATGATGACACCCGGCGAGCATGAAAACCATGCTCGCCGCGCCCATCAATATCGCTAGTTTTTTCATTGCGCAGCGTCTGCACCAGAAGCCGATGTTGTTGTCGCGCTTACTGGTTTCACGGGCGTGATGCTCACTGAGCCTGCTGAGGTGGAGATCGTCACGGGTGTGGCCTCTTTTTTCGTTTCAGGCGCAGCCTTCGTCGCTGGTACAGCTGCGGGTGCTGCCGTTGCTGGTGCCGTTGTTGCCTTATTTGCCGGCATCGCATTGGCTGAGCCGGTGGATGCTGGTGCAACCGTACCTTGCTTGCTCATGTCTGCAGGCAGTGTATTCGGATTGTTTTTTTGATTTTTACTGGTTTTCACTTTTTTGAATTGCTTCTCTGCCACCGACAAAGGTGAGCCGGCAACGTTCTTTGTGCTCGTTGCGCTGTCATGATCTGAACCACCGAGCTTACAGCCGCCCAGCGCAAGCGCGCCGACTGCTACCGTTACTGATACCATTATCCCTAACTTTTTCATGTTCATTCCTCCTGAATCATTAAACCACTTCTTTCTCTCTTAAAACACGTCTTAAAATCTTACCCACATTATTCTTAGGTAATTCGTCAACAAAAGCAACACGCTTTGGAAGTTTATAGCCTACCAGCTTTTCTTTACAAAATGCAATAATATCGCCCTTCGTTAGCGTATCGTAATCTTTCACGATAAAAGCTTTGACAGCCTCACCCGTGACAGGATGCTCAACACCCACAACAGCCACTTCTCGCACACCCGGGCAAAGCGCAACTACGCTCTCAACCTCGTTGGGATAGACATTAAAGCCCGCCACATCAATCATATCTTTCTTTCTGTCGACAATATAAACATAGCCTTGATCATCGACTTTGGCTACATCGCCTGTCTTCACCCAGCCATCGCCAAAAAACACTCTTGCAGACTCTTCGGGATGCTTCCAATAACCCTGCATAACCTGAGGGCCACGAAAACAGAGCTCGCCGGCTTCACCCAGCGGCAATTCATTTTCTTCATCATCGATGATCATGACCTCAGTTGAACTGATCGGTAAACCAATACTGCCGTTATAACCTGTCGCATCCAACGGGTTAATACAAGTAATTGGCGAGGTTTCTGTTAAACCAAACCCTTCTAAAATCGTTGAACCCGTGATTTTATTCCATTTTTTCGCCACGGCTTCATGCAGTGCCATGCCGCCTGCAATTATGATTTTTAATTCGTGAAGATCTAAGTTGCGAAATGTTTTTCTGTTTAATAGCGTGCTAAATAAAGTATTAACACCCATCAACGCTGTGAAATGATTATCAGCAAAGGCTTGCACTAAGTTTTTTAAATCGCGCGGGTTGGGGATTAGCACGCAAAGCGATGCCGCACGTGCAAAAATCAAGGCATTCGCCACCAGCGAAAAGATGTGGTACAACGGCAAAATAACCGCGACCCGCTCATGCCCGATAGTGAACTTTGGTTTAATCCACGCAAACGACTGCTCAACGTTGGCAATAATATTACGATGACTCAACATAGCGCCTTTAGCAATTCCCGTTGTTCCGCCGGTATACTGAAGAAAAGCAATGTCATCCCCCTGCACATCAACGGGTTGAAACACCTGGCTTCGACCTTTTCTCATCACCGACTTATAAGACACCGCCTGAGGAATGCGATAAGCTTTCACCGCTTTCTTAACGTACTTCACAGCAAAATTAATAATTTTTGATTTCATCCACGGATGACAATCAGCAACTTCTGTCACAATCACACGCTTTAACTTGACGAAAGGCAATGCGAGCTCCACCGTGCTTGCGAAATTAGCCATCACCACCACCGTATCTACGTCTGCGTCTTTTAACTGATATTCCAATTCACGCTCAGTATAAAGCGGATTAATATTCACAACGATCACACCCGCTCGCAGCGCGCCGTACATGCAGATCAAATACTGGGTAATATTCGGCATCATTAATGCAAGACGATCGCCTTTTTTAAATCCGACTGACTGCAAATAAGCCGCAAAAACAACGCTCTCTTCGTACAGTGTTTGATAATCTAGTGTGTGCTCTAAACATTGTACGGCAGGTCGCTCACCGTAATGTTTCACAGTTTCATCAAACATTGCTGTCACGGAAGGATAGATATCCGGATTAATGTTTTCTGGGATCCCTTTGGGATAGTTTTTCAGCCAGACTTTTTCCATGGGTGTTTCCTTTACGATGAATGATGTGTATGCGTTGTTTGCTCTTCTTCATCGCGCAACTCACGACGAAGGATTTTTCCAACATTGCTTTTTGGCAACTCATCACGAAATTCATAAATTTTAGGGACTTTATAAGGGGTTAAATGCTGCCGACAAAAGGCAATTAATTGATCCGGCCGCAGCGCTTTGTTTTTTGTGGCGATAAAGGCTTTTAATGCTTCGCCGGTCACAGGGTTTTTAACGCCTATCACAGCCGCTTCAATCACATCAGGGTGATGCGCTAAAATATCTTCCACTTCATTGGGGTAAACATTAAAACCAGAAATATCAACCATATCTTTTTTACGATCCACGATATAAACGTAGCCATTTTCATCGACTTTCGCTACATCGCCTGTTTGCAACCAGCCGTCTTTTGATAACACCAACGCTGTTTCTTCCGGCATACCAAGGTAGCCCGCCATCACCTGAGGGCCTTTCACACAAAGCTCACCCGCTTCACCCAAAGGCATTTCTTTTCCATCCTCATCAATGATTTTGATGTCGGTCGAGGGCAAAGGTAAACCGATGCTACCGGTATATTCATGCAAGGTTAAAGGATTAATCGTTACTGCTGGCGAGGTTTCTGTCAAACCATACGCCTCTAACAAATGAACCCCCGTCGCATCTTTCCATTTGCTCGCCACAGCTTTTTGCACTGCCATGCCACCGCCAAGAACGATTTTTAAATGCGAAAAATCAACGTCTTTTAAATTTTTATCGTTGGTTAACGCGTTAAAAAGCGTATTAACCCCTGTCATACCGGTGAATTTCACCGATTTCAATTCTTTAATAAAACCAGGAATATCGCGCGGGTTCGTAATTAAAATATTTTCAGACGCGGCTTTCATAAACACAAAGCAATTCGCCAATAAAGAAAAGATATGGTAAAGCGGCAATGCCGTAATAATCTTTTCTTCGCCTCTCACCATAAAGGGCTTTAACCAAGCATAGGCTTGTTCAATGTTCGCAATGATATTACGATGCGTCAACATAGCGCCTTTAGAAACACCTGTCGTACCACCGGTGTATTGTAAAAAAGCGATATCAGTGCCTTCGAGGTTCACTGGCTTTAATGTTAATTTTTTTCCTTGCTTTAACGCGTCGTTAAATTTGATCGCCTGAGGCAGATCAAACGACGGTATCATTTTCTTAACTCGCTTAACAATGAAATTCACCAACATGGCTTTAGGCTTAGGAAAAACATCGCCGACTTCTGTAACGATAATATGTTTCACTTGCACTTTTTCCAATGCTTTTTCAACGGATCCCGCAAAGTTAGCTAACACAAGCACCGCGTCCACTTTTGCATTAGAAAACTGGTGCGCTAATTCTCTGGGTGTGTATAAAGGGTTAACGTTTGTAATGCTTAAGCCTGCTTTAAAGGCGCCATAAATGGCAATGATGTATTGAATCAAGTTGGGCATCATAATGGCAAGGCAATCGCCTTTCTTCAAGCCTAAGCCTTGTTGAAGGTAGGCTGCAAAAACCGTCGCGCGTTGGTCTAATTGCGCGTAAGTTAATGTTGTGCCTAAATTGCTAACAGCCGGATGATTCGGGTAATTTTTAACCGTATCATCAAACACATCAGGAATCGACGGCACAATATCAGGATTGATTTCAACGGGCACACCTTCCGGATAATTTTTTAGCCAAACTTTATCCAAGCCGTTCTTCTCCTTCTGTCATATTAAACCCTAGCCAGCACTGTCCCATATTTACAAAAACGTTGCAATTCATTTTGTCACCAAGTAAAAAGCCTGCGCCGCGTCCAAATTTTGTACTTCCCAAGGTCGAGCATAAAGCATTTTGACTTGAATCACCTGCGGATAAGCCAATGCTGCCTTCTTGGCTTTAAACTGCCAAACCTCATACCCACCTGCCCCTGGCATCTTCCGCTTAGGCGCAACGTAGCGGTGCTGAACCACTTTAATCAATCGATGGGGGTACGACACAAGAAACCAAGCATAACCCGTTGTTGCGTTAGAATTGAGGCGTAATGAATACACCGGTTGCGTTTTAGTTAAGATACCGTTGGCTTGTGCCGGTTTATTCGTCGGTTTGCTCGATGTTGGCGTCAAAATAGAGGCCGGTGCCGCTGCTGCACAGAAACCCCAGACCAAAACAACACACCCTAACAACATTCCTTTTATTTTCATCAACTCCTCCTATTTCTTATCAAGACAGTGAAATAAAGACGTATAAAAATCATCGCTTAATTCAGCATGAATCGGCAGATACCAAAAATGATCATCGGCGAATGTTCGACATTTAACCGCATCTTTTTCTGTCATCACAATCATCGCGTTATCTTGAAACTGGAAATCTTCTGGCGTAAACACATGATGATCGGGAAAAGCATGCGCTTCAAAGGTTAAGCCCATCGCTCGTAGTGTCGTAAAGAAACGCTCGGGAGAGGCGATACCTGCAACGGCATGAACCGCCGACTGATTAAGCGCTGCGACTTCTATTTTTGCCTCGGTGGATACTTGAGTTAAATGATCAGGTACGATCTTCATCGTCACATCATTTTTGTGACGGGTCTCGCCATTGACCACAATGAAATCGGCCGTTTTTAAACGAGCAATCGGCTCACGCAAAGGGCCCGCAGGCAACGGCAACCGATTACCAAATTTCTTCTTACCATCAATCACGACGATTTCGATAGCGCGCTGCATGGCATAATGTTGCAAGCCATCATCCGCAATGATGAGATTGCATTGCTTCTTATCAATTAAGGCTTCTACCGCCCGACATCGTTTCGCAGCAACTGCAACGGGCAACTGTGTCTTGTGAAAGATCATGAAAGGCTCATCCCCAACCTCTGCAGCGCTATGATCATCCGTCACCAGCGTAACGCCTTGGTTGTTCGACCCATAACCTCGACTCACAATACCCACACGGTAACCTTCTGCGCGACACTTACTTGCAAGCGCGATCACCAGCGGCGTCTTTCCGCTACCGCCCACGGTTAAGTTGCCAACCACAATAATAGGAACATCAAACTTGGTTGATTTGAGAATACGATGACGGTACAAAAAACGCCTCACACGTACCACCATCGAAAAAAGCCACGACAACGGCAACAACAGATACGTTAAAAAATTTTTAGGTTGGTACCATTGCTTTTCGATGAAAGCTTGTAGTTTATTGCATGTCACTGTCATAAGTCTATCGCGTTATGCTTGAAACTGCAATCGGTGCAATTTGGCATAATGTCCTTTCTCTGCTAAAAGTGATGCGTGCGTACCTTCTTCAACAATACGGCCTTGATCCATCACCAAAATACAATCGGCATTTTCAATCGTGGAAAGACGATGAGCAATGACAATCGTGGTTCGATCTTTCATCAATGTTTCTAACGCGGCTTGAATATGTCGTTCTGCTTCGGTATCCAACGCAGAGGTTGCTTCATCAAGAATTAAAATCGGTGAGTTCCGCAAGATGGCTCGTGCGATCGCCATGCGCTGGCGTTGTCCGCCTGATAATAAAACACCGTTTTCGCCGACCAAGGTATGAATACCCTCAGGCATATCTTTGATAAATTCCCAGGCATGAGCAGCTTTCGCGGCCGCAATAATTTCATCCTCTGTGGCGTTTCTGCTTTGCCCATAGGCAATGTTTTTTGCCACCGTGTCGTTAAACAATACAACATGCTGCGACACCAGCGCTATTTGGCTGCGAAGTTCCGCCAATTGATATTGTTTGATAGCAACATCATCCACAAGGATATCACCTTGCTCGTAATCATAAAAACGTGCCAGCAATTGAACCAAGGTTGATTTACCGCTGCCTGATCGTCCGACCAGCGCACACGTTTTGCCCGGTGCCACTGAGAAGTTAATATCATGCAGCACTTCTTTCTTCGTACCTCGATAAGTAAAGTTCAGCGATCGGTACTGAATTTTTCCTTTGGCCTTTGCCAGGGTTTTCGTTCCGGTGTCTTTCTCCACTTCATCATCGAGCAAAGCAAACACACCTTGCGCTCCCGCCAACCCACGTTGGATGGTGTTTGTCACGGTCGCAAAGGTTTTTAAAGGTTTTAAGATCGCCAACATCGCCGCCAACATCGCAACAAAGCCACCTGCTGATAACTTTATCGCGCCGCGTGCTGTCGCAAGATAAACAATCACCGCCAATGCTGCTGCCGCAATCAATTGCACACCTGAAACAGCAACTGCTTTCAGCACAACATTTTTCAATTCAAGACGACGATTTTCTTTCACCGCTGCTTTAAATTTTGCATTCTCGTACGACTGCCCACCAAAAGCACGCACCACTTTATAACCACTCACCGCCTCTTCCGCAATGGTGGTAATGTGACCCATACCGGCTTGCAATTGATAACTCACACGACGCACGATTTTATTACTCACTCGCGCAAACACAGCAATCAAAGGAATCGTAATCAAATAAATCAAACTCAGCTGCCAACTGTTATAAAACATCACACCGAGCAGACCAATCATCAAGAAAAAAGATTGTATAAAATTCGTTAACGCCGTCGCACTGACCTTGGTGATCTGTTCAACATTATAAAGCAACACCGACAATATCTGCCCAGAACTGCTGTTATCATAGTAAAAGGCAGGGATTTTTAGAAGATGGGAAAACAAATCAATCCGAATACGCATCACCACACTACGCGACACCCGCGCCATGAAGTAACTCCCCAAAAAATTCATAATAGCGCGCAAAAGAAACGCCACCAGCACGAATAACGGCAACCACGCAATAAAGTGGTAATCCCGCGCAATAAAACCCTTGTCCAACACCGGCTTCAACATACCCGTCACAGCCGCATCAACTCCCGAGTACAAGGCATTAGCGACCATACCGATCAACAAGGCAACCCAGTAGTATCGCGTATATCTCAGTATACGAAAGTAAAGCGTTTTCCCCGGATACTTTTTATCAAGATCTGCTTTCATTTTGCTCAATATTTGCGTTTCAATGGGCTAATGTATCATGATCCCTACGCAATATCATTAAAATTATAACCAAAGATGAGCATGCGTCAAAACATCCGAATCAACACGAAACCGGGATTGTGTTGCATTAAGGATCAACTTAACCATACCCGCACTCGCCGTGTTGTAAACATGAGCCCCCAGCAACCGATAACGCGCAAGCACCTTCTGACTGGGAAAATGAAATCGATTGCGGTAGCCGGATGAAATAATGGCTACTTTGGGGTGCACGGCTTGTAGGAACCTCCAGCTTGAGGACGTTGCGCTGCCGTGATGGGGGACAATTAGAACATCGGCTTTTAAATGATGTCCTTCTTGTGCTACCAACGCATGTTCAGCGCTTTTCTCGATATCGCCTGGCAAGATGATGGCGTGGACGCCAAAGTGAACCATCAAGACGCAGGATAGATTGTTGCGCTTTTTTGATGGTTCGTGTTTCTTGGGGAATAGCGTATTAAACGTTGCCGTACCCCATTGCCAGTGCAATCCTTTTTGACAGCGCTGCCATGATGCCAAGGCTTTATACTGTTTTGATGGCGGCGTATAAAGATGCTTTACTTTGAATGCCTTCAAAATATCGTTTAACCCACCCACGTGGTCATTATCAAAATGGCTGATCATCACGGCATCAATCGTTGTTATGCCTTCTTTTTTTAAGTAGGGAATTACCGATGAGGTTGCAACGCTGGCTTGATCGGCATAATGCGCGCCCGTATCGTACAACAGCACATACCTGCCTTTCTGCACCAACACCGAAAGCCCCTCGCCCACATCAAAAACCACCAGCTTTAATTGATTAGGCGGCAGAGAAAATGTCATCGGCACGAACAGCGGTAGCAACAACACGATCGATAAATACTTGCAAGGAAAACCTTTGGGCGACAAACAAAGCAACACCGCTAACGATACAGCAACAAAGGATGAAGCCCCTGAAAAATAAATATGGAACAACGCGAAATGCGACTGCGAAAAATAGATCAAAACATGCCACAACAGTTGCATATTACACGCGGCAAACGTCAATAAAGCATAAGCTGCGTGATGGCTTATATAAAGAAAAACAACGCCCAACAAACTGCTCGGCACAACAATGAAACTGACCCACGGAATCGCGATAACATTGGCAATAAACGCAACCAAGGACGCCTTGTAAAAAAACAACAAAGACAACGGCACAAGGCCTATACCAACGACCCATTGCATTTTGATCATTTGCTTGAATTTAGAACCTAGAAAAGCACGCCCTGTTAAACCATAAAGAATCACACCAACCGCCGAAAAAGACAGCCAAAAGCTCATCGTGAGAATACTGAGTGGGTTGATCAATAAAACAATCAGTATCGCCAACATAAAGGCGTGCCATGGCGCTAATATTCGTTTACAGAATAAAGCCGTCAAGCCAATCGCAAGCATGGTTAACGCGCGCTGCGTTGGCGTTGCGAACCCGGCTAAGGCGCTATAAAGCAAGGCAGCAAGCAAGCTCATCAACGCGGCCCCTTGTTGCGCGGGTATCAATAAGCAAAGACGCGGGAAAAAACGCCAGATTATTTTCACCAAGAAAAAAATCAACGCCGCCACAAAGCCAATATGCAGGCCAGAAATCGCCGCGAGATGACTGGTGCCTGTGGCTTGAAAAACACGCCAGTCTTTTTGTGTGATGAGATGTTTATCGCCGATCGTCAGCGCAAGAATGAACGGCAATGCTGGATTGTCTACCAATAAGGCTTGCATCTTGTTGGCCAGGTTGTTTCGCAAATACAACATAGAAAAACCCGTGTGATGGCAGCTCACTTTTTGATGACGGCTATGCGCAACCACATAACCCGAGGCAGAGATACCTTGAGAAAAAGCCCAGCGATCATAATCAAACCCCGCAGGATTGCGCAAACCATGAATCCGCTTTAATTTCACAGTTAAACGCCAACATTGACCCGCCATTAAAGGCGGACGCCATCCGTACCAGGATAGCCTGATTTTTCTTTTTTGATGATTTATGGCTGAAGAAAACAGAAATGACGAAAAATGCGCTTTATGCTTCGGGATTGATGCAATGCGCCCCGTGATCACAAGCTGCTTAGACTCCAAAGCATGAGGGAAAGGTTTTGGCATAACACTGTTTAAATAAACCACCAACCAACTCGCGCCTAAACAACACCCAAGCAATACTTTCACCCACCAGAAAAACGTCCCTCGTCTCATCACTTTATAAAAAACCGCGAGAACTACGGGGATTCCGCTTAAAAATAAAACATAGAAGGAAGGCCTGAGAGCAATCACAAAAATCAGCGAAACACCGATGAGGAATCCCATGGTAAACGCGCGCATTATTAGCTACTGGATACCGCGATCAAGTCGCGGTATGACAATATTCAACGTCGTCATAAATATTAACACAGCCACCCCAACAACCTTCAACGTCATCCCGTGGCTTGACCACGGGATCCATGCTAGCAAGATAATCAACAAAATAGCTCCTTATATAAATCCTTCCATTGAGGGTTGTTTTTTTCAATCAAGGCCACCTTCCACGACCTTTTCCATTCTTTCAATCGCTTCTCTCGATGAATCGTACTCTTAACATCTTCGTGCCGCTCATAGTACACCAGCATTTTGACCGCATGCGTCTTCGTAAAACCATCAACCACGCTTTCTTTATGCTCCCAAATGCGCTTCATCAAATTGGATGTAACTCCAATGTATAGGGTTCCATTTCTCTTACTTGCAAGAATATATACACAAAAAAACTTATCCATTCTTCTCCTGGATACCGCGATCAAGTCGCGGTATGACAATTAAGAAACATAAAGCCATAACAACAATATTCAAAGTCATCACAACAACCATCAACGTCATCCCGTGGCTTGACCACGGGATCCATGCAAGCACCCCTGGATACCGCGATCAAGTCGCGGTATGACAATCAAGCAACATAAAGCCATAACAACAATATTCAAAGTCATAACAACAACCATCAACGTCATCCCGTGGCTTGACCACGGGATCCATGCAAGCACCCCTGGATACCGCGATCAAGTCGCGGTATGACAATTAAGCAACATAAAGCCATCTCAACAAAAAAAACAGCTTCACTTGGCTTTTCCGCTTTATTGACGGTAAACTGGCAAACTTGATTCGGAAATTTGCTAAATGTATTACTTTTTAACCAAGCGCATCGCATGACAACCACCAAAAAAACTCTCGGGCTTTACACGCTTATTACAATCAGCATCGTCGCTGTCTTCAATCCGCGTACCCTGCCCATCATGGCGAGCAATGGTTTGGTTTCCATCGGGTTCTTCTTTCTTGCAGGGATTTTGTATTTCATCCCCAGTGCATTAATTTGCGCCGAGCTATCGACCACCTGGCCTGAGACGGGCGGAGTGTATATTTGGATACGGCGTGCTTGCGGGAAAAAAGCCGGGTTTATTGCGATTTGGTTTGAGTGGCTCAGCAATGTTGTGGGTTGGCCTGCAAGTTTAGCGTTTATCGCAGCGACCTTGGCTTATGTTATTTCTCCCGCACTTGCACAAAACAAATTATTTACGATTGCGATTATCCTTATTTTCTTTTGGGGCTTTACTGTGCTTAATTACTTTGGCATTAAAATCTCAAGCCAAGTTTCTAGTGTTTGCTTCCTGGTCGGCACAGCTTTGCCCACGCTATTAATCATCGCACTCGGCATTCGCTGGGTCTGGCACGGCAACCCCATGCAAATCGCCTTTCACTGGAAGGCACTATTCCCCACACCGCATTTTTCTTCCTTCGCTTTGTTCATAGGTGTCATGCTGGGATATGCTGGTATTTATATCACCGCTTTTCACGGTGGCGACGTGATTCAACCAAAGAAAAACTTTCCACGTGCGATCGCGATTGCCTCTTTGTTTATCTTTGTATTTCTTGTTTTAGGAACACTCGCCATCGCGATTGTAATTCCCCGCCACACCTTAAGTATGGTCGCAGGTACCATGCAAGCTTTAACCATTTTCTTCGCAGGCTTTCATCTACACTGGTTACTACCACTACTCGCTATCATCATCGCCATAGGCGCAAGTGCGATGTTAAATACCTGGATCGCAGGCCCTACGAAAGGTTTATTAGCTTCTGCGAGAAATGGCGACCTTCCCGCGCTCTTTGCACGCACCAACAAGCACGGTGCACCGACACCCATCCTCACTGCGCAAGCGATCATTGTCAGTTTATTTGCCTTGTTTTATCTCTTTACACCTGGCATTAATCTAGCTTATTGGATTATTACAGCCGCAAGCGGTATCGCGGCATTGCTCATGAATCTTTTGCTTTTTGCTTCCGTCATTGTTTTACGCTACAAAGAACCCGATCAAGCAAGACCTTATGCGATACCCGGCGGTTTAGTGGGCGTCTGGATTGTAGGTGGCACGGGGTTTGTCATGGGCTGCCTGGGAATTGTTCTGGGTTTTATTCCACCGAACTTGCTACATGTCACAGGTCGCTTTTATGATAGCTGGCTACTTGTGATTTTATTAGTATTAAGCGTGCCTGCTTTTTTCCTTCATCGTGCTGCTTCACGCAGCAAGAAGGCTCTACCTCAAGAATAAGATTATTTTCTGGATGATGTTATCTTTATTTCATCATCAACTTGCGAGTCGAACTTGCTCGCACCAAAGTTTAGCTGTTTCCCAAAAAATCGATGGGGGCGACTACTATGAGCATGAGAAGACTTCGGGCGATTTATATTCCTAGGCTCGCTCTGCCGCTCCGCGCGCTCATTCAAAGCTAGAAACCTAACGCTAGATTTCGCATCCGGCGTCCTACAATTGCTAAAATCTGACCTTTCGTCTGTGCTTAATGACCGAAACACTTTTAAATTTGTTTTGTTATGCTTCTTCATATATTCTCCAACTGCATCAACCTTCTCCGCAATCTCTCGAGAAAAAGGTAATAGGTAGGCTTTTGCCTCTAGTTTAACCATCGTCTCAATCAGGTGATAGGTGATTTGAACGGTAGCCATTAAATCTTCTCGGCAATCAGAGTCCGGGAATACGCCAGAAAAGGCCATATAGCTGGCATCCATAGAAAAAGAAATACTAGATCTAGTGACCAATCCCAGAGAAATCTGCACACTATTTTTAGAGCGAGGAACATCCTTTAACGACTCCACACTATCTTTAGAGCGGGGAACGAACTTTGATGGAAGCAAGGTGACATCTTCTTTCAAAATAACTTTTACTAATTCGCCCAATATTTGATGAGGGATATTTCCATCCCCTTGCGGCAATGTGCGCATTAAAACATAAACCAATCGGTCAGGAAGCCCTTTATCTTTTAATCGTTTCTCAAACAACCAAACACAAAAATCCTGAAAACGTTCATCTTCTTTAACATGTTTCCAGGTTCCTTTAAAATCTTTCGTTAACACCGATGTTTTTATGTTTTTTATTCTCTTGTTGCTCTTACAAAAAGCGCGCACATACTCTTGCAAATCTTCACTAGATTCCAAAGAAACGCCTAAAATACGCGCCAGACTCCTGTCGAAATCACAAGCAAGGGATTTTAGCGTAGAACCATCTTTTTCTGTCAGCGATTCCGCAGCAAGCGCATCACGAATCTGTTGTTCCTTTTTTTTTTCAAAGCTCGGGACAAAATTAAGAAAACGCATCCCCTGCTTCAATTCAGCAAGATATTGATCAAAAGTCTCCTTCTTTGTTTTCTGCTCTCCAAGCAAGCGGCCTGCTTTAACCTTATCACAACAAGCCTGTAACGCTGTCCAAATCTCCAGGTTTGTCTTATCTTTTCTCTTATAGATATAATTTAGCAATAGAGACACTTGCGTATAACGATTAAGCTTTTGCTCAACAAGCTCGTCAATGTTCTCTCGGACATCCTTCAGTTCATTCTTTTTTTCTGGATATATCTTCTCAAGTCCATCCAGCACCCCACAAAGCGCATTCACAAAATCAATCAACATAAACCCACCTCCATTATTAGACTTTTTCTTAACATTTGTTACACTGCTTCTTTTATCTCAATTGATCAAGAGGCAAACATGCTACGCAGTACCCTTCGCACGATGTTGCTTATTTTTGTGTGTCTTATCGCTATACAACTACCTGCTCTCGGCAATACTAACACCGCCTCACCGCAATTAACAGGTGATCAAGCGTTTAATCTCACCGTTGAGTTTCAAAATGGTTCAACTTTGGTCGCTCATTGGAATATGCCCCCAGGTTACATGCTCTATCAAAAACGCATTCAAATCAGCGCCGCTAAAAACAGCAGCGCGACCATTGGCAAACCTATGATTCCGCCTAATGACACCCTCAAACAAGCCAGCGTCGCCGGCAACCCCGTCTTTGAAAATTACGCTAACGCCTACATCCCCATTAAATATAAAGGTGACGGCGTGCTACGCCTGTTAGTTCGCTATCAGGGCTGTAAAGGTGAGCAGTATTGCTATCCGCCTGTGACTAAATTAGTTACCGCCTATCTCAATTCAGACCGCATCACCGTCGCCGATGCGCCGGCAGCACCTATGCATATCAGCAAAACGAATAAAATCGCACACCTCTTTTCAGGACACAACGACTTCTGGATCATTCTATCGTTTTTTGGTTTTGGATTGCTTCTCACTTTTACACCTTGTGTTTTGCCCATGTTACCCATTCTATTTAGCGTTATTATTGGACAGAACCCGAAAGGACATGCAAAACACACCTTCATCCTCTCCTCGCTTTACGTATTAAGTATGGCGATCACCTTTGCCATCGCCGGGATCATTGCTGCTGTGATTGGTCGAAGCTTGCAATCCATTTTGCAAAACCCTTTTGTCATCATTGGCTTCAGCCTCTTTTTCGTCGCACTCGCCTTTTCTTTATTTGGCGCTTATGAAATCCAACTCCCCAGCTGGATCCGCGACCGCTTATTCAAAACCAACCAAGAACAAAAACCCGGCAGCTACTGGGGCGCCATTGTCATGGGCGGCATTTCCACGTTAATCGTGTCCCCTTGCGTCACACCACCGCTGATTGGCGCACTCATCTACATCGCCAACACCGGCAATATGCTGCTGGGCGGCTTTGCTTTGTTCGCATTAGGCTTAGGCATGGGCGCACCGTTTATCCTTCTCGCGCTCTTGGGCAGCAAGGCCATTCCGAAAGCCGGTCAATGGATGAATGTGACAAAACCGATCTTTGGCATCATGATGCTTGCTTTAGCACTATGGCTTGTAGGCCGCCTGCTACCGGGCACTTTGGTGCTGTTTTTATTCGGCGTCTTGGCCGTCGGCACCGCCATCTTCGGCGGACTATTCCGCTCGGGCAAAACGCTTTGGCAAATGATCTGGCGTGTCATCACGCTCATTCTTTTCCTTTATGGCTTGATGCTGATGATCGGCGGCGCTATGGGTAACGATTCATTTATTACACCTTTGGAAACACAATCTCATCATAGCGTGACGTTTATCCAGGTTCACAACATGAAAGAACTCGACAACCAACTCCAACGCGCAAAACAACACCACCAAAAAGTCATCCTAGATTTCTACGCCGACTGGTGCACCGCTTGCCAAGAAATGAATACTTCCACTTTCGTCAATCCAGCAGTTATTCAAGCATTGAAATCCTACCGCCGCTTGCAGGTGAACTTAACCCAGAACGACAAAGCACGCTGGAAGATCGCGAAAAAATTCAATGTTTATGCCCCGCCGAGTTTTGTTTTTTATGATACCAACGGGAAACGGCTGGATGCTGAACAAATTTTTGGGAAGGTTAGTGCGCGGGATTTGTTGGCGGCTTTGAGGGCGATGAAGCAATGATCACCACTATCCCAATTCGCAAGCATGGATCCCGCGATCAAGTCGCGGGATGACAAATATCGAAATCATCTCACGGTCTCTACTCTAACGTCATCCCGCGGCACCTACTCTAGCGTCATCCCGCGGCTTGACCGCGGGATCCATTCATCATTTCCACGCATAGCGCCGCCACCTTCTGAGAAGCCTGATGTTGAGACTCTAACTTACCCCGCAATTGCGAAAGCTGCTGCTTCCTTTCCTGATGATAAGCCTCATCATACAAAAGCCTTTCCATTTCAGCGTCAATCGTCTCCGCCGTTGCTTGATGCTGTATCAACTCTTTTGCCACGATGGCTTCGGCGACAATATTGCATAGGCCAATTTTATCAATCTTAATAAGACGTCGAATTATTTGAAACGTCAGTGGGTTCATTTTGTAAATCACCAACAAAGGCACGCCAAGCAAGGCCGTCTCTAAGGTGGCCGTTCCAGAGGTACTCATCACGGCATTGCTTACGGTAATCGCTGCGTAAAAATCATCGACAAAATGAATAGGCAAGTTATCGACGTTAAACGATCGCATGTAGTCATGCGTCAATGTGTTTGCCACCGGTAAAACAAATTGAAGCTCTGGGTGTTTAGCATGCAGGCGTTGTACCGCTTTGAGCATGACAGGCAAAATACGTTGAATCTCAATCACCCGACTACCCGGTAAAACACCGACGACTTTTTCATCTTTTGCCCATTGAAACTTTTCTCTCGACTCAACTTGCGAACCCTCTGTGGGTAATTCTTCTAAAAGCGGTGATCCCGCAAACGTCACGGGGATACCCGCTTTTTTATAGAGTTCGACTTCAAAAGGAAATGTCACGACCATGTGGTCAACACATTCTTTGATTTTTTTGATGCGGCCTTTTTTCCATGCCCAGACTTGCGGGCTGATATAATACAACACAGGAATATTTAATGACTTGGCAAGCTGTGCGATTTTCAGATTAAAACCGGGGTAATCCACGAGCACGACCAAATCAGGTCGATTTGTTTTAAGCGATGCTTTGATGATTTGGTATGCTTTATAAATAATACGAAAATGCTTTAAGACTTCAATAAAGCCCATCACCGCGATTTTCTCAGCATTCAACAAGGATGTCACACCCGCCTGCCGCATTAACGAACCTGCAATACCCTCAATAACAATGCCCGGCGACATCGCAGACAACGCCTTCACAACTTCGGCAGCATGTTTGTCGCCAGAGGCTTCGCCGGCGATGATTAAAATACGTTTTGACATATCACCAATCCATTTGCGACTGAACCATTTCAGTAATAGCTATCGCTGTTTTGAGCGACTTTCTACCGTCTTCGCCAGAAACAACCGCAGGTTTATTTTCTTGAATAGACGTCACAAAAGCCGTTACTTCACTTAATAACGCATCAGACCCTTTGAATTTCTTTTTCTGGTTTTTTATGTTGGGGATCCCAGGAAACATTTCGCCCTCGCCTTTTTGATAAATACGCGCGGTCTTCTCTTGTAGATCCAGGGAAACATAAGCGTCATGCTGGAAAATCCGCATCTTGCGCTCTGTTTTGAGGCTAATACGGCTTGCTGTCACATTCGCGACGCAGCCATTTTCAAAGGTAATGCGTGCATTCGCAATGTCGGCTTTATCTGAAAGCACCCGTGCGCCATTGGCGTCAATTTTTTTCACAGGCGATTGGACAATGCTTTGAATAATATCGATGTCATGAATCATTAAATCTAACATTACGTTTACATCACTGCCTCGTAAATTAAAGGACGCGATACGTTGTGATTCAATAAACCGTGGATTATAAATAATGCCCTCTAACGCTTGCACAGCAGGGTTAAAGCGCTCCAAATGTCCGACTTGCAACAACACATTATATTCTTTCGCAAGCGCAATTAACTCGTCTGCTTCGTCAACCGTGACCGTCATCGGCTTTTCAAGCAAGACATGCTTGCCCGCGGCTAAGCAAATTTTTGCTACGTCAAAATGCTGTTGCGTAGAAACAACGATACTGACGCAATCCACTAAATCCAGGACCTGATGAAAATCATCAAACGCCTGGCATTTCAGCTTTTTAGCGACCGCTTGTGCGCGGGATAAATCAACATCAACAACAGCGGTCAACTCGACGGAATCAAGTAAGGCAAATTTCTCTGCGTGGAATTTACCGAGGTAACCGATGCCAATGACGGCAGCTCTAAGTGTCATACAGTGGACTCATGATCAAAATATGACGTCATAATACATCACCCATCCACAAAACAAAAGTCATAACTCATAAGCAAGGGCGTCTAAAATTTGATCGCGGTCATAACGCGGCAAGTCTTTACCATCAATGTAGCTACCCTGCTCTTCCGTCAATTCGCCAATGGACGCTACTCGCTCACCTCGCAACGCTTGAAGCATGCTAGCTTCTGCCTCTGGCCGACAAACAATAATAAGGCTGCCAGAAGCCAGCAAGCCCAATGGATCAAATTTCAACAATGCGGCCAATTGCAAGGTTTCTGACAAAATAGGAATATCCGCAGACCGCACCTGGATCCCACAACCCGATACTTCGGCCACTTCATGCAATGCCGTTGCAATGCCGCCTTCTGTCGGATCATGAAGCGCCACCAAACCATCCAACGCAAACAACTTTTCAGCCGCTGGCCAGATACAAATCCCCGGCTCATTGATCAAGTTTCTCATGGTATCTAATTGCGCCGCAGGAATGTGCTTTTTCAAATCATCATAACGCTCCGTCGCCAACAAAGCAGATCCTTCAACCGCCGCGCCACGCCAAAGCAGCATTTTGTCACCCGGCTTGGCACTTCTAATATCCAAAAGCGCACCTGTCACCGGCTCGCCAATCATTTGACAAACCAACACAGGCTGGTTTACTGCGGCGGTAACTTCAGTATGACCGCCAATGGCTTGGATTTGATAAAGCTTCAATTCATTGACCAGCTCGTGCCAGAGCTCGTATAGATCAAGGTCCGTCGTCCCCAGAGGCAACAACAATGTATTCATCATCCACCGAGGTCGGCACCCCATACAAGCAATGTCATTCACATTCACCCGCACCGCGTATTTGCCAATCTGCTTGCTCGCAAAGGTAATCGGATCGCTGGTGATCGCCAAAAGCCGATCCCCCACCCTAAGACCCGCCGCATCAATCCCAAGCGCAGGCGGTATCACCACTTCATCACCAAAAACGGGTAAATCTTTTAATAAGCTTTTTAAAAGCTGGTTGGGTATCTTTCCTGCTTGGAGTTTTGTCGGCATGGTGCTTTCCCTGTTAATCGTTGGAGCTTGGAGAATATATACGCCTCACTACTCGCTTTAGCAAGATTACAGTAAAAAAATGTGTTATTTTTAAAAAAACCGCTTGACCCTAACGTTGCGTCATACCTTAACCTTTAACTCGGAGGACAAATGATGACTACTTGGCAAATTAAAAAATTCGGTGAACTGGCGGGCGTTTCGGTGCGAACATTGCATCATTACGACAAAATCGGCTTACTGAAACCTTCTATACGTCAAACATCCGGTTATCGCTTGTACTCTGAAACAGATCTATTGAAGTTACAGCAAATTGTTGCATTAAAGTTTTTTGGTTTTGACCTTGCTACCATTAAGACATTGCTTGATGCCAACGTTGATGTCAGGGCACATTTTTCAATGCAGTCTCAACGCTTGGAAGAAAAAGCAAAAACATTGCTTGAAGCCAGCAAAACATTAAACAGCATCATTGCTACTTACAACGACAATCGATCTATTCATTGGGAAAAAATCATTCAATTAATAGAGGTATATCGTATGACACAAGCACTTGAACAATCGTGGGCAGGTAAGGCATTAACGCCAGAAGAATTGAAAGAATATGCAAACTTTCAGCAGTCGTTAAGCAAAGAAGATGAAGACATTTTTAAGCAAGCGTGGGAAAAACTTGTTGGTGAAATTGGCGCCCTTTTAGATGACGACCCTGAAAGCAAGGTTGGCATTGCAATGGGTGAACGTTGCATGGAATTAATCAACCGAACGTATGGTAAAAAACACGCCGCTTTACGCTCAGCCCTTTGGGAAAAAGGCATCAAATCAGGCGCATCGAAAGAACACGGGCTCTCGCCCAAAGGCGTCGATTGGCTTGATAAGGCAATGTCGACGTATTACAAACAGCGCATTTATACCATTCTTGATCAAGTTGACGCAGAACCTTCGACTGATCTTTTGGCGACGTGGAATCATTTATTGGAGGAAATGTGTGGCGAGTCAAAAACTTTAAAAACGGAAATTTATGATGCTGCGATGGAGGACACCAAGGTCAGCGCAGCGGCAAAAACATGGCTTCGGAAAGCGTATCCGTAATAGATCAAAATGCTAGTCGATATTCTCTCCGTCATTTCTGGCGGGGAGGATGTCAATTAATTTTAAAACGGCGCTCTCGATAATGTTTTATGTGAACAATGTATACGCTGCCCTCGTAAATTCTATAACGCAACATATACCCGGCAGCGCCAAATGAAATAGGCAAATCTCTATAATCAGGCAGATCATCTACGGGTTTGCCTGTATTAGGCAGCGCTTCTAACTTGATCACCGCTTTTTTAAGCACCTTTGCTATTTTTATTGCAGCCTTGGGGTTCTTAGCCGCAACAAACGTTCGTAGCCTGACCAAATCATTCACCGCGCTATCTAACCAGATTATTTTTTGCATGGCGGACGCTTGGTTTCGTTGTCAGTACCCCAGGTGTCTAACCAAGCCATTACCGGCTCATGCAACACTAGCTTGTTTTGCTCCGTTTCTTCCCAACGCGCTAATGTGTCTTGTTTTAACTTTTCGGCTTGCTCCTCATGATCAAGATATTGGGCAATGGCTTCTTTCATGAGCCAGTGTATGGTACGTCGTTTTAATGTGCTGAGTTTTTTCAGCCTTGTTTTTGTGCCCGCTTCCAGCTTGACGCCGGTGGGGTGAATTGCACGTGCTACCATCATGTCACCTCATTAAGTTGTGTTACTTTATACAACAAAGTATTACCTAATATTACCCATTAGTCAAACTCAAAACTCCCACGGATTCAACACATCCACCTTAATGTGTTTAAAATCACATACGTTTCTCGTCACCACCGTCATACCATGCACCAACGCCGTTGCAGCAATAATTGCATCACGATCAGAGCGTGGATCAGGCACGTGCAGCTTTGCACAGCGTTGTGCAACTGCAACATCTAGCGTTAAAATACGCTCAGAGAAGGCCGGAAGGACATGCGTATTAAGCCAAGAACGAAGAATCGCGCCCTGTGAGGGATTCTTGCGCTCAAGCAGTAATATGCCTGTTTCAAGCTCTAAAACCGTCACCGTCGATAAAAACAAACTTGACACTGGGATGGTTTTGGCCCACTTAATGACATTTTTATTCGGCTTACCCGACTTTGCTTTTCTCAGTTCAGAAATAACATTGGTATCAAGTAAATACATTAATCAAAATCCTCTGGTCGATACATTGTTTGGTTTAATTTAGGCGGGTCAAAATCAACCTCCCCAGCCTCTGGCATGGCCAGCAAATCAACAATGTTTTCGTTGGTTTTTGTTAATTTTTGATAATCCCTGATTGTCAATAAAACGTGGGCGGTATGTCCACGATCCGTAATAAAGACCGGGCCCAGCACTGATGCTCGCTTCACCTTGCTAACGTCTTGATTAAACTCTCTACTGCTAACGGTTGTAATGGTCATGCTCCCCTCCACAAAAATGTAGTTATGTACCTACTAGATAGTGTAGCAGGCAATGTAGACATGTGCCTATATTTATTTGTGTGGATTTTAAAATATAAGTTAGCAGCTTAGCCGATCAACCATGATCGGCGCTATAGCTCTTTGATTTTTTTGAATTTTTGAATAATTAATGTGGGGGTGCTGTTTTTTCTTGTTCTTTTTGTTCTACTTTAAGTCAAAGCATCAGCGCATCTAAACCAATCAAACCTCTTCAATCCAAGCCGCCTGAATAGCCTCAAGGATTTTCTCACCACAATGCCCTGGATCATCATCAAAATCTTCCAGACTCAACACCTTGTCTCGTAAGTCGGTAAAACGAATCGTCTCAGGGTCAACGTCCGGGTATTTCTCCCATAACGCTGCGGCGATTTCTCTGATATCTCTCCATTGCAACGACATACTCAACTCCCTACTGACTTTCAGAAACCATGTTCAAGGTGTATTTAGGTATTTCCACCACTAAATCTTTTTCGCCCACAACGGCCTGGCAACTCAAACGAGAATCTAAATCTAACCCCCAAGCCTTGTCCAGCATATCATCTTCTTTTTCTTCAGCGGCCTCTATTGAATCACTGCCTTCTCGCACATACACATGGCAGGTGGTACAAGCGCATTGTTTCTCGCATGCGTGATCAATGTGGATGCCGTGGCTTAATAGAGCTTCAATTAACACCGTGCCCGTCGGCGCCTCAAACACTAAACCCTCGGGACAGCTTGCTTCATTCGGTAGTACTTTAATCGTCGGCATCGGTAATGTCCTCGATGTTTTTACCTGAGAGTGCATCGCGCATACTGATATCCATGCGGCGTTGTGCAAAGGTTTGGCTGGCGGCGTCGAGGGCTTGTATTTCTGTGTGGATCTTGTGTCGATCTTTTTGTTTTATCGCCTCTAGTAGCGCATGCGTTCGTTCACACAGGGTGTTTTTCTCAGCCCCCGTTAGCAAAGCATCGGCGGATTCTTTCATCGCCGACTCCATTTGTGCTAAGAGCTGATTGCCTGCGACGATTTCTTCTGCGAGTGCGCGTTGCTCTCGGTCTTCGCCTGCGTGTTCAAAGGATTTTTGTAGCATGGTTTCTATTTCTTCGTCTTTCAAACCGTAAGACGGCTTCACCATCACTTGTGTTTCTTTGCCAGTTGCTACCTCTTTCGCAAAGACACTGAGCAAACCATCGGCATCAATTTGAAACGTCACCAAGACGCGAGCCGCGCCCGCTTTCATCGGTGGAATACCGGTTAATTCAAACCTCGCCAACGAACGGCAATCTTGTATTAGCTCTCTTTCGCCTTGCAATACATGAATCATCATGCCGGTTTGATTGTCTTGATACGTTGTGAATTCTTGTGCGCGCTTTACGGGAATGGAGGTGTTGCGATGCACTAATTTTTCCATGAGCTCGCCCATGATCTCAATGCCCAGTGACAAAGGAATCACATCCAGCAAAAGCACATCATCGCCCGAACGGTTACCCGCCAAAACATCGGCCTGTATCGCGGCACCCATCGCAACGACTTGATCGGGATCAATGGAGGCCAGTGGTTTTTTCTGAAATAAGGATTCTACCTTATCGCGAACGTAAGGAATACGTGTTGAACCACCTACTAAAACAACATCAACGATAGCATCAAACGCAATCTCCGCGTCGCGCACGGTTTTGCTGCAAACCGCCAGTGTTTCTTCGATCAACGCTTCAATAAGCTGATTAAAGCAGGCTCGCGTCAATTCAAATGATTGACCATTGAAGGTGATCGTTTCTTTTTCAGTGTGTGTTAATGCCTCTTTAGTTTCACGTGCTATTGTCAGAAGCTCTCTAAGCTCGGAGGGCGAGAGTGGTTTTTCTTCAGCCCTCTGCGCCAAGACCCATTCAACAATGGCATAATCCATATCATCACCACCGAGCGCCGCATTGCCGCCGGTTGATAACACTTCAAAAATACCTTTTGTAAAATTTAAAACAGACACATCAAATGTGCCACCGCCCCAATCATAAACAATGTGAAGGCCTTCGCCGCCTTGATCCAAGCCGTACGCAACGGCTGCTGCTGTTGGCTCATTGAGCAGACGCAACACGTTAATGCCTGCAAGTTTAGCTGCATCCTTGGTGGCTTGACGCTGTGTTTCGTCAAAGTAAGCGGGTACGGTAATCACCGCACCTTCCACGGTTTTTGAAAAAGCGCACTCTGCTTGGGTTTTTAATTGTTTTAAAATCTCGGCTGAGACCTCAACAGGGCTCACGTCACCTTGTTGCGTTTTGATCTTTACCATGCCTTCACCAGGTGCTAATTGGTACGGTGTTTGCTGTGCAACTTGTTTAATGTCGTCTGCGCCGCGACCCATAAGACGTTTGACTGAAGCAATGGTGTTTTCAGGATCGAGCACGGCGGCCTCTTTTGCGACACGCCCTATCTGGATATCTTCTTTTGTATAGCGCACAACCGAAGGAATCAGCACATCGCCCGCATCATCGGGAATAACAAGAACGTCATCATTATCAATGACGGCCACTAATGAGTTCGTCGTTCCAAGATCGATACCCACGGCAAATTTGTTTTGCTTTTCTTGTGCGGCCTGACCCGGCTCGGAGATTTGTATGAGCGCCATAATGTTATACCTTCCGCTGATAAAGAGACAAGGCTAGCCTGGATACCGCGATCAAGTCGCGGTATGACACTAAATAAGACCCAGCGTCCCGTAACTTATAAGACATGTCATCCCGTGGCTTGACCACGGGATCCATAAAACCTCGAGCAAGCATTACGCTGCAAACTACCATAACAATATACCTTTTTATTAATTAAGCTTTTCCTGCATTTTAAGACAAAATTTTAATTTCCTCGTGATGCTTTTTGCCTGCATCAAACTGTTTTCATCGTCATTTTTAAATAGCTCTGTGAGCTGTGAAAGCATCACCTGCATTGTTTTATGAAGATCATCATCCACGGTTTTCGCCAAAGAGGTATCACCCTTCGCCCTCGCCTTTTCCAGCGCTTCACGCCACTGCATTTGCTGCATTAAAAATTCCGGATCAAAAACAACGTTTTTTTCAAATTCGACATCGATACTTTTCAACTGTAACAAATAGGCCGCCCGTGATACCGGGGAACGCAACACATCGAAAGCTTCATTGATAAGCGCAGCATATTGAACGGAAAGGCGTCGCTCTTGTGGCGAAGCGTTGACAAAGCGATCTGGATGGAATCGCATTTGCAGTGCTCGCATACGATCACGCAAAAGAACCACGTCGATCTCGAAGGATGCTTCCAGGCTCAGTAATTCAAAGTAATTTTTTTTGAAATCGTTCTCTGTCATAGGCTTATTCCAGCTTACCAGGCAATACCGCTGAAAAACACCTGGATCCCGTGGTCAAGCCACGGGATGACAGTGCGTAAACATGGGATGACGATGCGTAAACATGGGATGGCGGTGCGTAAACAATGTCATCCCGTGGCTTGACCACGGGATCCACGGCAACCATTCGACTAACATGCTTCTTCAGAGATAAGCTCTTCATATCTTAAAACTTTCACCACAACCACAACGACCTTTCTCGTTAGGGTTAACAAATTCAAATCCCTTATTCAAACCATGCTGAACATAATCCATCGTCGTGCCGCGCACATATTGATACACCTTGGGATCAATATACACCGACCATTGATCACTCACAGGAAAGCAATGATCATGCGCCGCCAATTCATCAACATATTCCAGCACATAAGCCATGCCTGAACAGCCCGTGGTTTTAACGCTCACACGGATACCAAAACCTTTGCCGCGTTTTTCGAGCGAGATTAAGATTTGCTGTTTAGCAGCATCCGTCATGAAAAAACCTTCATTCTCAGAAGGCTTTTCTACTGGGTTATTGTCTTGTGTATTCATCATTCGTCTTTATGGTGCTTTTTGTAATCTTCAATCGCAGCTTTCACTGCATCCTCGGCTAAAATAGAACAGTGGATTTTGACAGGGGGTAACACCAAGTATTCCGCAATGTCGCTGTTTTTAATTTCAGTCGCTTCTTCGAGAGATTTGCCTTTTAACCACTCCGTCGCCAACGAACTGGACGCGATCGCCGAACCGCAGCCATACGTTTTAAAGCGCGTATCAACAATCACACCGTCTTTGACTTTAATTTGTAGCTTCATCACATCGCCACATGCCGGCGCACCCACCATGCCCGTACCTACTTCACCGTTTTTAATATCATCATCACTGAACGATCCTACATTGCGTGGATTTTCATAGTGATCAATGACTTTATCGCTGTATGACATAACGTTGTCCTCATTTTATTCGTGTGCTGCCCACTTTACTTTTGCTAAATCAATGCCTTGTTGGTGCATTTCCCATAACGGTGACATATCACGTAACCGTTGAATGCTTTGACGTATCGTTTCAACCGCTCGCGTTATTTGTTCTTCTGTCGTAAAGCGACCGATAGAAAAACGAATCGAACTGTGTGCTAACTCATCATTCAGCCCTAATGCACGCAATACGTAAGAGGGTTCTAAGCTTGCCGATGTGCATGCTGAGCCTGAAGACACAGCTAGCTCTTTTAATGCCATAACCAATGACTCACCTTCGACAAAGTTAAAACTAACGTTTAAGATACCTGGGTAACCGTGCGCCAAATCACCATTCACATAAACTTCTTCTAAATCTTTGACGCCATTCCACAGTTGATCACGCAGCTTGGTAATACGTTGCAAATCATCATGCATCTCTTTGCCTGCAATATGACAAGCTTCAGCAAACCCCGCAATTTGATGCGTTGGCAAGGTACCCGATCTTAACCCTCTTTCATGACCGCCACCGTGCATTTGCGCTTCAAGGCGAATACGCGGACGACGACGCACAAACAAGGCGCCCATGCCTTTAGGCCCGTAAATTTTGTGGCTTGAAAAAGACATCAGGTCGACTTTCATAGTTTGTAAATCAATATCTATTTTGCCAAGGCTTTGCGCGGCGTCTACATGAAAAATAATTTTGTTCTCTCGGGCTAATTCGCCAATCGCTGCAATATCCTGAATACTGCCCATTTCATTGTTAATATGCATAATAGAAATTAAAATCGTGTCATCGCGAATAGCGTCTTTGATAGTTTGCGGCTGAATAACGCCTTTTGCATCAGGCGAGACATAGGTAACGTCAAACCCTTCTTTTTCCAAAAAACGACACGTATCCAGCACAGCTTTGTGCTCGATTTTCGAAGTGATGATGTGTTTGCCTTTGCGCTGATGAAAATGCGCAACGCCTTTGATGGCTAGATTATCCGATTCCGTTGCACCCGACGTCCAAACGATTTCCGCAGGTTCGCAATGCAGCAAATCAGCTACTTTTTGACGAGCATCGGTGACAGCAGCATCCGCATCCCAGCCAAAACTGTGCGAGCGCGATGCAGGATTACCATAGGCCGTATCAGGCGCTAGGTAACCCAACATTACTTCAATAACCCGCGGATCCGCGGGTGTTGTCGCCGCATAGTCTAGGTAAATTGACTTATTCTTGTTCTGCCATTGCTGGTTCATGTGCGTTCGTGTTCCCGTTTGCGCGAGCGAACTGCGTAAAAGTCGGCGCCATGACAGGCTCTTTTGCGGCATCTGTTTGTTCCATCAACTCCTCGAGCGACACATTGCCGAGAAAGTTAGTGATAACATCGTTCAGATCCGTCCAGACTTTTTGTTTCAAGCATCGCTTGCTCGTTTTTGTCTGCTCAGCATCGGCGCCCGTAGGGTCGTCAATGGCTGAAATAATCTCAGCAACCGTGATATCCATCGCAGGACGAGCTAAACGATATCCACCACCGGGACCTCGTACACTCGTGACCAGCGCATCTCTTCGCAAACGAGCAAACAACTGCTCTAAGTAAGATTGAGATATATCTTGTCGTTTTGAAATGTCAATGATGGCAACAGGCTGAGTCTGTTGATTCATCGCTACGTCCAGCATCGCAGTTACAGCGTACTGCGCTTTCGTTGTCAATTTCATATTTACACCCTCCTTGATGTGGCTATCATTGTGTCAAGCCCCATCTGGATAGTCAAATTTATTTATTAACTAAATAACCTATTTTTTGGAAAAGTCCGTGCAATATTCTTGTGTCTTTTTTGTCCAGATTTGCATGGTTAAATATCCGCCTCAACCGCTTAAAAACCGTCCCGAGCTGACGCGAATCATCCTCCAAAAGCGCGCCAACAGCGCTTTCCATATGACGATAGAAATACTCAAGCTCTACAACCGTCGGTGCCACGTTATTCTTTAGCTGCACCTTGCCCTCGCCCTGCGCCGCCAAATAGGCCATGCGGGTTTCATACGTCATCACTTGCACCGCTTGCGCCAGGTTCAGGGAACTGTATTCGGGGTTCCCGGGGATGCGAATCTGATAGTGACAAAGATTCATCTCCTCGTTATCCATGCCATTGCTCTCACGCCCAAAAACAATCGCCACCTGTTTCGCTGCGCTCGCCTCTGTCACCACAATCTTCGCCGCTTCCTTAGGTGTCACAATCGGCCAAGGCTGTATCCGCAAATCCGAACCGCTGCCGAACACGATATGACAATCCTCAATGGCTTCTTGCAAGGTTTGCACGAGCGTAAATTGTTCCAATACATCTTTACCACCCGCCGCCAATGCACGCGAGTGCCCATCCGGCAAACATTCCGGTGTGACCAAGTAAAGCCGAGACAGCCCCATGTTCTTCATCGCTCGCGCTGCAGAGCCGATGTTGCCGGGATGTGATGTTTTTATGAGCACAATACGTATATTTTCAAACATTTTTTATCTTCGCTGACTAATTAGGTCGGGCATTCTATCAAACATTGACACTATGACGAAAGTATTTCAGTGAATATTTGCGCAAAAGAAAATCAATTCACGCCGTTTTTGTAGGAGATTTGCACGATATCGAATTTTCTTTCTTTTTTCATGGATATTCTTTAGCATTATTGAAAATAAGAGCTATATTTATTCGCGATGATTGACGTTCTTCAAATTTATAAAATAGATAGGGGACGAGATATGAATACTTCTACTGATGCAGACCTACTAACCTTTGAGCAAGCCATTAACAACCAAATTGCAAGCGAGCAAACCCACGGGGCAAGTCAACGCGTTCGCGAGGAACACAGAAAGAAATATGAACAAGCCGCCACTAAATACGAAAAACACCGCAAAGAGCTTATGCGCAAGCAATACGAAATGGTCGAAAAAATTACGCCATTAAGTCTACACGTAGAAGTATTGCAAAAAACACTCAAACTGAAAAAAGGCGGAAGCTTAGCGCTTTTTAATTTCGAACCTGAAAACCTGAAAACATTAAAAACAATCATCAAAGAAAAGCTAACGGCTTTAAGAATAAAACGACGCGCATCAAAAGGAAAACAGCAAAGCTCAAAGGAGAAGCGTCAGGCCTTAGAGGGTTTTGACGGAAAATTGTTCGATAAAATACTGCAACTTGACACCAAGAAGCATCACTACAAAAACGCATTTTTCTATGCGTCAGAGATTGAATTTCTCCGTCTACTACTCGCTCGCAGTAATGAAAAAACATTACGGACTAAGCTTCTAAAAGCAACCAATAAAAATCAAGAGAAAAACATAAAAAAAGTCTATGACGAACTCTTTCAACAGTTTCTAAACAGCACCTGCGGCAATTACAAGCTCAAACTACAAAGAGAGACGCGCAAGACAAAAGAGGGAACGCCTATCATTCGCCCGAAAGAAGCGAGACAAGGCCTAATTGACTATTACGCACAACACACGATACAACCCATTATCTTTGCTGAGAGACGCTTTATAAAGAAGTATTCAGCCAAATCCGCTAAAGCATTAAAGAAAAGATTAAAAGAAATATCTCAAAAAATTGATTGCCTGGAGGAACAAATCACTCAAAACGTCGAGGAAGTAGGTAAAATAAACAGGGAAGTTACAGACTTAAAACTCCAACAAGAAACTTGCCAAAACTCTAGAAAACGCCAACTAGCAGAGCAAAGATCAAGGTCAATTCACAAAGACATAGTAGACGGAAATAGAGCCGCCGTCAGGAAAAAATTAATGGTCGACGCAGAGTTCAATCTCGTCAATCAATTTATTCAGGGATTTTTTCCTTTAAATCTTGCCATGCAAGAAGGTCGACCGATCATTGCGCTCATGATTTTATTGCGCGGCGCCGATCCCTCACTGAAAGATATCAATCAAATGACGGCATTAGATTATTCTCACGACAACCCATCATCTGCATCAATACTTACGCAAATCGCCATCAAAAACAGCTTGCCAAACACGCGATTCCCTAAAAATACAGTTAACGAACAGAGCCTCATTGAACAGCACTTTAACCTTCAAAACAATGACACTTTATGCGCACTTTATACAATGAAGCTAGAGCGCAAGCTCAATCAATTACAACTTCGCTATTTCAAGAAAAAAAGCAAGTTATCATTTAAAGCATGGCTTAAAACAAGCTACGGTGACTCCGCCATTGCCGAAAATGAAGTCTATCTTGATTTCCAGAAATATCTTACATCCTTTGCTATCAATGACGGCGTAAACGAACACAGGGTTAACAAAAATGTATATCTCGCCGCCTCAAAGCAAATGCAAGCCCTACTAAACAAGTATGCCGAAAGATTTTGCATGTTTAATGGCTTAAATCAAAAGCCTGGTACGATAAATAACATGAAAGCAAAAACAAACGTACTAAAACAGACGCTCAAACAAAATAAAACCGAAATCAATAGACTTGACAGCGAGCGCATTAAACAAGAGAAGCACTTTGACAACATCCTTCATCTTTCAAAAATCAACGGACTTATACACACGAGCAACATTTTCCTCACACCCGAACAAATGAACCAACACATTCAATGTCTGGAAAAATACAGCACCTATCGCAATCCAAAAAAATTACGTCGCTATTTGGAAAAATTAGAAAACAAACACCATGTTTCAATAAAAACCCTTGTCAAAACGCTGCCTAAGCTCATCACAATAGCAGCCAAACATCACCGTTCAAGAACCGTCAAGCTTCTTGCATGCTTAGGATGGCCGACAACAACTGCCCCCGTTCAGAGCCTAGTCAACAAAAAAACCTTAAGGAGCATACTTGCTTCGGCTTGTCACTTTTTTGGTAAAAAACATAGGGAAGTTCATCCGGAATCAAACGCAAAGAATACCATCACATACACCTTCAAGAGCAAACATGTAACATGATATTTTTTTCAGAAGAAATAGCACGCAAATTGGAGTAAGTGTATGTCGACCATGGTGACCATTAAATTTGAAACATCTCTCGTGACCCTAATGCGCACACTCGCCAAGCAAAAACACAAATCCATCAATGATCTCGCTAAAGAGCTCATGCTCGAAGCACTTGAAGATCGAGAAGACCAAGCTTTATCAGCTTTAGCTGATGCGCGAGACAAAACCATAAAGAAGAGGAAAAAACATAACGAAACTTGGATGACCTAAAAACGCGCCCGCAACCGCCGATGCTCATCACGAGACAACCCATCCGCAGGCAACACCATACACCTACGCCGACGGCAAGACCGTTCACGAAGATTTAAAATAACCAGCCACGGCGTCACGTAAGTAGAAGCTTGAACATCAACCTCAAGCCACCCTTGACGCCGATCTTGAATATGACAGCACGTAGGCGTGATCTTGCACTTAGAGATGATCGGGTAATATTGACGATAGCATTGATACGCAAAGCTCAGCATTAACAGGAACAGCACCGTCGCCTTTCCCGCCACAGGTAAACCCGTGTTAAAAACAGCCCCGGCCGCACAAACATGCAGTAGGCACAGCAAACTCGTCAGATACTTCGAAAATTTAGGCTTCAATAATATCGTGGACATTCTCTCGCACCATTTCCACCATCCCCACCAACAGCGGATCAGCAGGTGCTGCGCGACCAGTCAGCCAGGCAAATAAGTCCTGGTCCTGGTTGTCCAGCAAGCGTTCAAACGTTTGTTGCTCTGTCGCAGAAAGCGTTGCATAGCGTTCTTGTAAAAAACGCTGTAAAAACAAGTCCAACTCCAGCATTCCTCGCCGGCATTGCCACTGTAGTCGTCTAAAGACTAAGTCATCCATTTTATATCCCTCCTAAGATAAACCATGGTTGTTCGTATTATTTCGGGCATTATACAGATAATGGAGCTAAGCGCTTGTATTTCCATAAAAATCCTGTAGAGTTGTCTATAATATACCCAGACATAAGAGAATAAAGGGGCTTAATGATGAATATTTACAAAACTGGCGTTGGCGGACTATTTACTAAGATCGCAGAAATGGATCCCAATGCACCTGAAAATGCGGATATTCGCCAAGACATAGCCGTCGCTCGCAACTTGATCAACGACCCAGAATTACACCCTATTCTTAAAAAAAGCCACTTCAAAGCACCGGGTACCGCAACAGAGAAGACCCTTCAACGGCTCAAAACCAAGTCTCCCGCGCTATACCATCGGCTCAACCCCGAATATATTCAACCAGCCATTTGTAGCGGTGACGAACTAACCAACAAAGTATTTCGCTCACCCGCAAACATCCCAAAACCTCACCCAGACGGTTTCCCCGGACACTAAAACAGGCTATGATCACTCTTTAGGATAGCCTTGCCGACGGATCGCATAACTCGTGAAAAAACGACCTCTACATCACTTGACCCTACAAATCGTGATCGCCCTCATCGCGGGCATCATTACTGGCATCGTTTTAAAATTCATCCCATCAACCTTTATTCAAACCTATTTCACCAACGGCTTGCTCGATATCCTCGGGAAACTCTTTTTAGACGCCATGAAAATGCTGGTGGTTCCGGTTGTTTTTGTATCTTTAGTCTGCGGCACGTTAAACCTTAACAACGGCAAAGCGCTGGGGCGCATGATGTTAAAAACCCTCATGCTTTACCTGATCACCACCGCCATCGCCATCACCTTAGGGCTCATTATTTCAAGCCTTTTCAGCATCGGCTCACACGCTAATCTATCCACAGCGCAAACACAACTTCACATTGATGCCATAAGCTCCCCTAAAGCGATTCTATTACACATTATCCCCGTTAATCCGATTCAAGCCCTAGCCACCGGCAATATGCTGCAAATCATTTTCTTTGCTTTACTCATCGGCATCGCCATTGCTTTTTCTGGCAAGCGCGGCAAGCCCATTGCCAACCTGTTTGAATCCGCCAACGCCATCTTAATGAAGCTCATTCACTTAATCATGATGATTGCACCCATCGGCGTTTATGCGTTGATTGCTAGTATTTTCGCCCGCGTCGGTTTCTCGGTCATCGTTGAATTATTAAGTTACTTTTTTACCGTGGTGTTGACATTGGTTCTGCAAGCCGTGGTTGTTTACAGCTTATTTATTATTGTACTAGCACGCCTCAACCCCGTGATCTTTTTTAAAAAACTCTATGCATTAATGGTCTTCGCCTTCAGCACCGCCAGCAGCAACGCCTCTATCCCCATCACACTTGAAACCGTCGTAGAAAAACTCGGCGTAAAAAACAGCATAGCCTCCTTCACCGTCCCTCTAGGCGCCACCATCAACATGGACGGCACCGCCATCATGCAGGGCATCGCCACGGTATTCATCGCAAATCTTTATCACGTCAACCTCAGCTTCACGCAATACCTCATCGTTATCTTAACCGCAACGCTCGCCTCCATCGGCACCGCTGGTGTGCCTGGCGTTGGACTTATTACGCTGGCTATGGTGTTGAAACAGGTTGGCTTGCCCATTGAGGGTATCGCGCTGATTATGGGGGTTGACCGGTTGCTGGATATGTTGCGCACGGCCGTTAATGTGACGGGAGATAGCATGGTGGCACTGGTTGTTGGGAAAAGTGAAGGGGCTTTTTCTGAGGTGTGTTATAAAGAGCGCTCAGGCGATTAAAAACAGCAATTCTGATGGCTTCGGGTTCTAACTTACTGCGGGCACAGCACTTTAGGTCTTAGGCCCTAGGCATACTTTTCGCTTCTTTGTTACACCCTGTTCGTCTCCTTGCGGCGATGCGAGACGTTTAGAAAAAAGGCGAGCAGCAGATGTGGACACAGACACCTGAACAGCGTTCCTGCTCCCCCCGGTTAGCAATTCCTCAGCATCATTTTTTAACTCAAGCCAATCCGCGCTATTCTCTAACTTGGATAAAGCCTTTCTAATGTCATCACTTTTAGCGTTGTCATAGCTTGCTTGTTTGCGACCGAATCTACGAAAACAGAGTGTCGGAATAAGATGCTTGTGCAACGGAGTATAGCCTGCAAGAAAAGCGACCAACGTCGACGTGGAGACCGTCTCTCGAGATACTATACAGGCCTCAGTAAATAAGTTTATAATTTGCAGGGTGCCTAGATGACTGATTGCCTTGGGCTCCTTCATCACATCGCTTAACATTGTCTTTTCTGTTGCGAGAATTTCAGGCTCAGACATCAATTGCACGAATATATCAGGTTCATCCTTTTTTAATAACGTCAGAAAAGCTGTTCGCTGATTGCTTGCTAATTGTAACGCCAGGTGTTTGCAAAAAACAGTCCTCTTATGCCGGCCCTGGGAATCAAGCATACTTGCCACCTGATTAATAAAACTCACATCCTGCTTATTACGCAAAGGAGACCTAAAGTTTCCATGATTGAGACAGGCCAGGAACAACTTGTTATTGCCCTTGAACTGCGTCAGCAAAGAATCGTCAGAGAGCGCCAATGTAAACTGCTTCGCATTGCTGAATAATGATGCGCTACAAACAGCACTTCCCCATGAGTTAGCATCATTATCGGTTGCTCTTTTTATGAACCCTTCGAGAAAGTAAAGATCGCTAAAATTTCTTTTCCGTTCTTTAGCCGCATAAGACAATAGCTTAAGCTGTGTTGTGCGATCTTTGATCGCGCGTAGACATAGCATAAGTGCATTTTTCAGAACGCGGGTACTCTGACTCTTTGCTTTAATCACCTCATGCAGAGCGCCCTTCCACGCCTGAAGCACACCTTGTTTTGAGAGAGATGACGGCATTTTGAGTAACGTCATAGCAATATCACGCACACCATCCGTCCTGACAATGTGGTGAACCGCCACCCCTGATGAAGCATGATACGACAGTTTCGAAATCGGATAAGACACTCTATGTATTACGGGTGGAACGAGACCACGACCATCCAAGACAACGATATCTTTGCCGCCCTTCACAAAGAAAAAGCGCAAGCATAACGGCCTCTTTTCAGGGCCTAGCTTGATTGAAAATAATTGAGCCTCAACAGAAGCATGTATCGTACAAAAATCTATTTTACCAAGATTGATAGCTTTTTTATCGTTAAGGTCAAAAAAGGCGAACTCAGAGTGTACGTTAACGTAGCAAAAATAACGCGGATGGTAAGAAAAATGCCGGTCATAAGAGGAAATGAACTCGTATTGATGTAGTAGCCCAAAATTTTGATTGAATAAAAAACCTAAGTTAACTTTCTCATTCAACACAGCTTTGGCACTATAGCCTTTTTGAAGCGCTAATGGCGTTATTTTTTCCAGCTTGCGGCCCTGGTACATGGAAGGAAGCTTTGGCAAAGCATTTAAGCCAAGTGCCCCGTACGATGTATAGGTACATGTTTTTAGATCGAAGGAGAGAAACATAGACTGAGCAGCAACACACTGAAATAAAATCTGCTGACTCCCTGAATCATATTTGGACGAGAAAGGCGCTACATCTCGCAGCTTGTGCGGGTATTGTTTGCCATGATAAACGATCAAAATAACATCGCAATCAAATAGGACCAGCCTTGCTTCGCCCAGCTTCTTAACGCAGCTAAGGCTCCCAACAAAGCGCCAAAAGGCAGGGTTGATGTCTTTGACATAAATACGCTGTGTTTCTTCACTCCCTTTTCTCAGAAATAAACACCTCGATTCCCGGCTGATTTTTGAACTGTATGCTTCAAGTCTGCAATCTAAAACTTTGCCATACTGCTGAGAATACCTCCAAAGAGAAATAGGTCTCTCAGTGAAGACGGGTTCTTTATCATGAAACAAGCACCAAGCTTTTGTATCCAGAGGGGAAATCTCCAATGCCTCGCCGTTTTTCAAGTATAGCGAGAGCTTATCCTGATCCGTAGCCCCCAGACCCACAGCTGTTATCTTGCCCGAAGACAAAAGCGAGAATGCAGTTTTAGCCATAAGATCAAATACTGCAAAAAATGTATCCTTGCGCTTGCGCACAAAACCCTGAGCAACGTAGACAGCGTAATTAGTACCAAGTATCCAGTGGCCTTCATCCATCACGAATGCGGCTGGTCCTTGTACTAAAAAGGCTGGGCCAAAAATTTTGGCTTGGTTTCTCCATGAAGTCCAGTTACCTTTTCTCAAGATACCAGGAGATAGGCTGATTATTTTGTGGCTCCTACGACGGTGGAACAAGGTGCTTTTTAGGCGGCCTCTAAACAACAGGTAATCTGAGAAAGACAATATCTTATTAGCATTCTCCTCGATGAGCGGAGCCGCTGCATAAACTTTAGTGAAACTTTTTGGCTTGCCGTCATTCCATTCTAAACACGTTTCCACAGAATTTGCTATAGCCTTCACCCAGAAAAATAGTTGCTGAATGGGGTTTTGTGATGCTTCGTCGATCAACCGAGGCATCTTGGATCGATCCATCATCACATGAGCAATATCCAGTTTTTGTTGTGCCTTAGATAGCTTAACACGATACTTTTTCTGCTGCTCAGGATGGCCACAAACGTAAATATCCATAAATGTTGATGAGGCGTTCATCTTCGACGTTGTGATCAAACATCCGTTAATATATTGAGGTGTGCCGTTGCTATCACCCACTTCGATCTTGTATTTTTTCTTTGTCTTGATATCGTGAAGATAAAAATCTTTGCCAGCCTGGTAATACGCATAGGTTTGATCACCAAGGGACAGGGTCACGAAAGGATAATCTAAATGCACGAAGCATTTGCTACCATCCTGTGCCATGGCGTGCTTATAGTAGGGAAGGCTAGCGAACCTCTCAAAACCCTTTTTTTGAGAAGTAGCCAGAATCTCCTTTGGCAACAATTTATTGTTATCCCACTGAAGCACGCCGCCTTGGTAGATAGCTATGACCTCTGAACATTTGTCTGCGCTATAAGCCGGCGAGACCTGAACCCCGGTGCGCCATAGAAGTGGCGAGGGGGGCACAGCAACTATTTTCTTTTCATACTGCGTGTATGCTAGGCGGTAGGGATTGGGGTGCCTCATAATCGTATCACCAGCATCAAAATAGTTGACGGGGTAACACCTGTGCTCGATCCTGCTTTGTTTCGCCAAGAATTGAAACGCAGCGTTCAAATGAAACTGCTGATACCCCTTTTTCCAGACGTCCGGTCGCTTGTCTTCTTTCTCAGACTTTATGTATTCGACATAAGCCTTACTCAGGTGTTCCGTTACATAATACCTATAATAGCGCTCCGAACTAAGGAGATTAGCAAGATCGCTATTAAGAGACAGCAGCACACCATGTTCCAGCGCATTCAGATAGACACCTATCATGCACCACACATCGAAACTGAAAAGTGTAGTTTCCATTTTTAAAAGCAAGCTCCTGTCGTTTTAATTATAATTCTGCTATTTTTTTTAGCTTACACCCGGTTACACTTTGATTTATAAAGCATGTTTCGCGCAAGAAAAGAAGATAAAACAAATTTGAGCCCATTGTAACCGACGCGTAAAATGCGTGCAAGATTTTAATGTATAGACCATCTCGAGACCGATCGCCGGTCGCTTGAGCAGACCCCACCAGGCTCACTTAATCCTGTTTTTTCGAAACAAATAACACATAAACCGCATTCGTCCACCCAAACCCTCGCTGCGCTTGTGCATAACCGTTCTTGACACGCTTGTCTTGCATAGGATTAAAGCTCACGTATTTTTCGATAATCGTGCCTGTTTTCGCAAAGAACATGTCGGTGGCGTTGATCCAGCCTGAATGCATTTTGGTGATAATCTCGGGTTCCAACTCACCACAAGTATGGCGCTTTAATCCTTGGGCAATAAAGTACTGAACAGGCGCCCAGGCATAAGGATAATCCCATTGATCACCCGATTTGTTATCGCTGGTTGGGATGCCGTAGCTAGCTTTATTGCTTATTGGCAATAGCGTGCCTCTTCGAACCATCATGCACGCTTTCTCATCGCTCAAGCCTTTTGCCCACAAGGGAAAGTAATTCGTGGCATAGAAATAAGGTTGTTTGATGTTGAGCTGCTTACCTGCCTTCGCGGGTATAAGTTCTGGAATGATTCTATCGGCGTAACTACCATCTTCTCTGACGAGCATGTACTTCATTTGCTGCTTTAAATGACTCAAAAACGCTCGAGAGACAATGCCGCGCACATATCTTCGCCCGCGTACCTTACGGCTTATGGTTAAAATATTGCGTCCCATTTCATAAACAAAGCTATTCAAGCTTACGGGGATAGCGTAGGCGGCGTATTGTCCTTTTTTGCCGAACCTTGCGGACAAATCAAAGCCTGACATTCTTGTAGCACGATCTGAAGCATAATAGGCTTGCGTGAGACCGTCAAAGCTGTAAGGTTTTTTGCAATCGCCTTTGTAGAAAACATGATTAGGATTTTTTGCAGGATGGCGACAAAAATATTGAATAACATCTGCATACAGTTGACAATTCTGTGGTTGTGTGCTTCTGACGACCTCGGGTGCTGGACCGAAACCATCGGTGTAATAGCGATAAACATGAGGTTCAACACACCCTAACCAGTCACACTTCACCACGCGCGGGTTGGTTTTTTCTGAAAAAACCGTGAATTTTGGATCTGTCCAATACCTGAAATATTCCACCGCTGCGGGGAAGACCTCGTATTTTAACCAGCTTTTGAAACTTGGTTTGTAATGTGTGGGGAAACCAGGATGCCAATTTACATAATTTGGAAACTTGGCGCGGTATTTTTTTGTATTGGTCATTTTCAAAAACGGCCGCAGGGTTTCTTTGTAGGCAAAACCAGGATGCTTTATATGAAAAGCATAAACCGCTAGCGCTTCTTCCGTAAACAGCGGTGGTTGTGATCGCGTTAAATAATACGTTCTGTTGGCGTTAGGAATAAAACCGCCGTAATAATTGATTTCAAAAATGTGGTTATCGACCATGCCTTTGGCCGTTTGGAATAGTTTTTCTGCGTAGGCCTTGTAATAATCAGGGGACTTTTTGTCATTGTTAAGCGAAACGAACGTCTGTTTACTGGAATCCCATACTGTGCTTTGTGGGTGGGACAACACATATTGCGCGCTGGCCAGCAGGCCCTTGATAATAAAAAACGAATCCCAGCCGTACATTTCATTGAAAATACTGCCTGGCACGACGTAGGCATTCGGTAAAAATAACAAGCCAATGTGATTATAAAGTGCATTATCCGTTTTTGGATTGGGCAGTGGCATCGGCAGGGACTTTAATACGATCTGCTTGTTGTCTGCTTTTTCTTTCGTTAAGATTTGGCGAATCGTTTTCGATAGCCCTGGCGTATATGCCGGGTAAAAAACAGGGTATTGGCCATTGTTTACAATCAGCTTGTCGCGTGCTTCTTGCAATAACATGCTGCCATCGCGGTACAGCACTTGTTTGTCTAGCCATAAACCGTTGATGTAAGGGATGACGCAATGTTGATTGAAGTCTTGTTGACTAATCGTGCACTGTTCTTTTTTGCAATGCTGCGTGGGGATACTGGTTAAACAGGCGCGTAGTACGGGTGCTGTTTTTTTTGTGTAGGCTATGGTGAGGTTTTTTCCGCTGGGTAGGGTTAAACCTTGGATGGTGTAGCTTGTGATATTGGCGTAGGCGCTGGCTGCTGCAAAACCTAGACCACATAATGCTATGATTGTTTTTTTCATCTTCGTCCTTAAAGGTTGGTTGGGGTGTTTATGGAGCATGGATCCCGTGGTCAAGCCACAGGATGACATTCGTTCGCCACAGGATGACATTCGTTCGCCACAGGATGACATTCGTTCGCCACGGGATGACATTGCGTTAGCCCATTCTCAACCTAATGTTGAGAACTAAACCGCTGACGTAAATAAGCAAACACGGCGCGTAGCGTCATCGCTTCGCCGCCTTCGGGATGCCCGGGCATATCCATAATATTCCAAGCCATCAGATCAAAATGAATCCATGGTGTCTCAGCGCCCACAAACTGCTGCAAAAACAACGCCGCAGTAATAGCGCCTGCGTATGGCACCGTGGCAGCATTCGAAATGTCGGCCACATTGCTGTCCAGTAGCTTTAAATAATTTTGATGCAAAGGCATGCGCCATACAGGGTCATTTTCCTGCTGAGCAAACGCATCAATGCGTTCGGCGAGGTAATCGGTGTTGGTAAACATGGTTGCCATTTCTGTGCCGGTCGCCACTCTTGCGGCTCCCGTTAATGTGGCAAAATCAATGAGAAGATCAGGACGGTCGGTTGATGCCTCAATCAACGCATCGGCTAACACTAAACGGCCTTCCGCATCGGTGTTGGTGATCTCTACGGTTTTTCCATGACGCATGGTAACAACATCACCAGGGCGATAGGCATCACCGGAAATGGCATTCTCAACCGCAGGAATCAATACACGCAAACATACCGGTAAATTCGCCTGCATAATCATTCGCGCCAAACCTAGCGCATGCGCTGCGCCACCCATGTCTTTTTTCATCAAGAGCATGCCTGACCCTGGTTTAATATTTAAACCACCCGAATCAAAACAGACACCCTTACCCACCAAAGTTAACTTAGGCGCTGAGGAATCACCCCATTGCAAATCAATTAAACGTGGTGCGTTATAACTTGCTCGTCCTACGACAAAAATGGCCGGAAACAATTCTTCCAGCAAATCATCGGCAATGATTTGATTCACGCTCGCATGATATTGCGCACCCAGAGCAACGGCTTCTTCCGCTAACTCCACTGGGCTCATGTCTTCTGCTGGTGTATTGATTAGGTCGCGCGCATAACAAATAGATTCAACAATATTGGTCAACAGAGGAAAGTCGCAATGTTTTGAGAGCAACAACACTGAGGCCATACGATCAAACTTTTTATAACGCGCAAACTGATAACTGCCCATCCCCCACGCAATGGCAGCTTGTTGCAATTGATGCCCTGTCAACTCGTGCTCTATATGATAAGTACCTTGCGGAAGTTTCAACGGCAAGCTGCCTAACTGCCAAATATCGTCTTCATCTTTGATACCTAAAAGCACGCCAGAAAACCCGCCCTTGGCATCTGTCAGCAAAATATACTCGCCTGCTCTCGCCGTAAAATCTAAACTATTAACCCAGCTTTTTAACTGTGGCGTTTGCTCCGACAACCAGCGCGGTAATTCGCTGGTTGTTACTAAAAAGATCGGGGTGGATTTTTCTGCCTCCCTGGCAAAACAAGTTAACATTTCAATACGCTCTCCGCACTAACATAAGCCATACTTAACGCTTTTGCCACAGCTTCACTCGTGATTTGTCCGTGATAAACATTAAGTCCTTGTAATAAATAAGTATCATCGCAGAGTGCTTGTTTATAGCCTTTATCTGCTAATGCAATAATGAAAGGTAACGTTGCATTGTTCAAAGCAAACGTTGAGGTTTCCGGCACCGCGCCCGGCATATTCGCCACACAATAATGCACGACACCATCTTTAACAAAAGTAGGGTTTTCGTGTGTCGTTGGATGACTGGTTTCAAAACAACCGCCTTGATCAATGGCAACATCGACGATGACAGAGCCGGGGCGCATGGTTTTCAACATCGCGGCTGTCACCAGCTTCGGTGCAGCAGCGCCTGGGATTAAAACCGCACCCACTACTAAATCAGCTGACGCAACGTATCTTTCAAGTGCGTGTCGCGTTGCATAAATCGTTGTAAGCTTTGATCCAAATTGTAAATCTAATTCGCGCAGTCGGTCTAAGGATCGATCAAGTACGGTGACATTAGCCTCCATACCCATCGCCATGCGAATAGCGTTGGTACCTACAACACCACCACCAATAACAACAACTTTCGCAGGTGCCACACCTGGGACGCCGCCCAGCAAAACACCGCTACCACCTTGTGTTTTTTCTAATGAATGTGCGCCTGCCTGAATAGACATCCGACCCGCTACCTCGCTCATGGGCGAGAGCAACGGCAATCGTCCCAAACGGTCTGTCACGGTTTCGTAAGCAATCGCAATACAACCGGAGGCTTGAAGCAAGGTTGTTTGCTCAAGATCTGCCGCTAAATGCAGGTAGGTAAAAAGTATTTGATCTTCCCGAAGCATACGGCACTCATCAGGCTGAGGTTCTTTCACCTTCACAATCATGTTGGAACGTTGGAAGACTTCCTTCGTATCTGAAACAATTTCAGCGCCAACCTTCTGATATTCTGCATCATCAATACCAATGCCTAGCCCTGCTCCCGACTCCACCAACACATGATGACCGCGATGCGTCAATTCAAAAACACTGGCAGGTACCATTCCGACGCGGAATTCATTATTTTTTACTTCTTTAGGTAAACCAACGATCATTGCTTTTCTCCGGTAGTTGTTAAAAACATAAGGCTTTAGGTTGATGGCGAATATCTTTGAAAACGCCTGGATACCGCGGTCAAGCCGCGGTATGACATCGGGGTGTCATGCGGCATAACCTTGCAACGTCATCCCGTGGCCAACTTGCAATGTCATCCCGTGGCTTGACCACGGGATCCACTCTACCTCTTAGCCCGGCATAGTACAGGAACTACCCAAAAAATCAAGCAAGCTCTAAAAGCAACCGATTCAAACGGCTTACAAACTCCGCCGGATTCTTCAATTGCCCACCTTCAGCCAATACCGCCTGATCAAACAGGATATGTGTCCACTCAGCAAAACGCTCATCGTCAGCTTCTGACTTCAACCGCGCAATGATCGCATGCTCAGGATTAAGCTCAAAAATCGGCTTAGTCTCCGGCATAGCCTGACCCATAGACTGTAAAATACGCTGCATGTTAGCATTCATTTCACTCTCATCGGCCACGATACATGCCGGTGAACTGGTCAAACGATGCGTCAAGCGTACTTCTTTAATTTGCTCTTTCAAGACCTCTTGTACTTGTTTCAAAACGCTTTCGTAGGTTTCCTGGGTCTTTTTCTGTTCCTCTTTCTCTTCTTTGCTTTCCATCTCACCCAGATCCAAATCACCGCGAGCCACTGAAATCAGTTTTTTGTCGGTATATTCTGTCAGATGAGAGACCAACCATTCATCAACACGGTCTTTCAACAACAACACCTCAATGCCTTTCTTACGGAAAATTTCCAAATGAGGGCTGTTTTTAGCGGCTTCGAAATTATCGGCTGTAACGTAATAGATCTTGTCCTGACCTTTTTGCATACGCCCAATATAATCATCAAATGAGACCGTTTCCTCTTCTTTGTCCGTGTGCGTTGTAGCAAAACGGAAAAGCTTAGCAATTTTTTCTTTGTTTGAAAAATCTTCAGCAGGCCCTTCTTTAAGTACCTTACCAAAAGCCGCCCAAAATGTTGTGTATTTTTCTGGGTCGTTTTCTGCCAGTTTTTCAAGCAAGCTAAGCACACGTTTGGTCAACGCCGCTTTAATACTGTCGACAGTTTTGTTATCTTGCAAAATCTCGCGCGAAATATTCAAGGGTAAGTCAGCAGAATCAAGCACCCCTTTCACAAACCGTAAATACGTCGGTAAGAACTTATCAACGTTATCCATAATAAACACACGTTGGACGTAGAGTTTTAATCCATGCTTGTCATCACGGCTGTATAAATCAAACGGTGCTTTTGCAGGAATATATAACAAGCTTGTGTATTGCAACTTGCCTTCAACCTTGTTGTGCACCCAGACCAGTGGATCTTGAAAGTCATGAGCGATGTGTTTGTAAAGCTCTTTGTATTCTTCTTCTTTGATTTTACTTTTTGGCACCGTCCACAATGCCGTTGCGCGGTTTACGGTTTCCCACTCTGGCTTTGCGTCTTTTTTCTTTTCTTTTTTCTCTTTGTCATCCTTGGCTTCTGGCTCAGGTGTTTTTAACATTTCGATCGGTAAATTGATGTGATCAGAATATTTCGTGATAACACTACGTAAACGATGATCGTTTAAGAAATCGCTTTCGTCTTTTTTAAGATGAAGAATAACTTCTGTACCACGACCGGCTTTCTCGATATTCTCAATCGTGAAGTCACCCTTACCTTCAGACACCCAAAGCACACCATGCTCAGAAGTTAAGCCCGCTTTGCGCGTTTTAACGGTCACTTTATCGGCCACAATAAAGGCAGAGTAAAAGCCCACACCAAACTGACCAATCAAGTTACTGTCTTTGGCTTGGTCGCCGGACAACTGTGACAAAAAGGCTTTAGTCCCTGATTTTGCAATCGTACCCAAGTGCTCGATCACTTCATCGCGACTCATGCCACAACCATTATCAGAAATGGTCACTGTTCGCGCTTTCTCATCAAAGCTCACACGAATCCTAAGATCAGGGTTGTTTTCAAGCAAAGCTGCATCCGTCAGCGCTTCAAATTTTAAACGATCTGAGGCATCCGATGCGTTAGAAATCAGCTCTCTCAAGAAGATTTCCTTGTTACTATAAAGGGAGTTAATCATTAAATTTAATAGCTGGCTCACTTCTGTTTGAAAGCCGAGTGTTTCTTTTTGTGCAATTACGCTCATCTGGATCTCCTAACTTGTTGATATATAATAAACTAAAAAGTCGCTGTTCTGGTTAGTTAAATAAGGGCTATTCTGCAAAATTCAAGTTAAACGACGCAGGTATCATTACTTTGGCGAATAATTTTGGTAGCATAGGGCCAACCGCATGCAAGCACCAAGGAACATCATGCCTCATTCAGAAAACACCGGCTGGCAAACCTTCGTACATTTACTGGACGAACTAGGCACAGACCAAGACATCAACCGCTGCATGAAGCTATTGCTAACCCATGAAGAACAGTACGATATGGGCAAACGCATCCTCATCATCAAGCATTTACTCGCCAATGACTGCACCCAGCGGGAACTGGCGAAGAAGCTCAATGTTAGTATCGCGAAAATCACGCGTGGATCGAATGCGCTGAAGACCATTGATCCTGGGTTGAGGTCGCTTTTGCTCAAGATGCTTGAGTAAAATCCTCATTGCTTTCAACCCCCTTTAGGTTTACCATTTTAATTATTTTTTGATAAGGATCGAACCATGACAAAAACGTATAATCCCCTCCCGGTTTTAAAGCTGACAGAAAACACCAGCTATACACATCAAACAGAGTTCCCTGCTATGGTGCGTCTTGATGATCCCGCGTTGAACATTATGGTGACACTTGAAACAAGCAAGCCGCCTATCGCCGCACCAGGTAACACCATTGATGACACCCTGGTCGATATGAAAGCATCTGGCACACACATTATGTTAGTGATCGACGACGAAAAAGTCGAAGGCGTCATTAGCTCGGAAGACATTCTTGGCGAACGCCCCACCAAAATCGCTCAAGCGCGACGCATCACACATGACAAAATTCTTGTGCGTGCGGTTATGACGCCCCGCGAGAAATTGGCCGCCATTGATTACGACGAAATTCGTTTTTCTAAAGTGGGGCATATCCTGGCGACATTGAAAGAAACAAAACAACACTATGCCATCGTTGTTGACACGGATAGCACATCGAACAAACAAACGATTCATGGTTTAATCTATATATATGACATTGTAAAACGACTCAACAAAGATCTAGTGACCGAACTCCGCGCCGCTCGCTCGTTGCTTGAATTAAAACGTGACTTTGACTGATGACACTGAAAGAACGCTTCCACGACTATTCACTGGAGGATTTGCAATCACCGCAAATCCTTCGTCGTTTGGATGAAGAGTTTTTAAGCTTCATTCATAGCAGCAATCCATCGCTGCATAAAAATATAGTGCAGTACCGCCAAGCCAAACCTACGTTCACACCGATCGAAAAGAGCGATATCATTATCGCTACAGCGAAAGCGCTGGAAGCTTATCTCGCTGTTTTTTTTGATATCGAACAATCCGTGGAGCACGCTCAGCTTAGTACGTTAAAAGATCGCCCTATCTTTGCTTTTAAAAAATGGTTTGTGCTTCGACGTGCTAAACGACGGCTGTCGCGCAAAGATACGCTGCCAACCTTTGCTGAACTCGACCAATGGTTAACAACGAAACTTAATAACGGCGAAAAAAAACGAGAGCTTGCCGTCGCACAATTTGCCGTGTCACTACTCGAAACACCCGAACAACATGAAAACGACATTGAACAACTTACTCTGTGGTGTATTCAAGCCATCAAAACGGACGAAGGTCGGGAGGCAACCGCCGACTGGATGAGCTTTAATCTACCCAAGCCACTGGAGTATCAACACCTGATTCCTATTGTGCCCGTCAAAGGTGACACCTTCTCACGCAAGGTGCTGCCTCGGCAACAATGCCGACATCGCGATGGTTTTAAGCTAACCGATCCGCGCATGAACCAAGAGCAAGTCGAATCAGAAATTGATTATTGTCTTTATTGTCACGACCATGACGGCGACTTTTGCTCTAAAGGTTTTCCTCTAAAAAAAGGCGAGCCAGAAAAAGGCTTTAGAAAAAACCCGCTCGGCAACACATTAACGGGTTGCCCGCTGGATGAAAAAATCTCGGAAATGATTACATTAAAGCGTGATGGTTTTACGTTAGGCGCGCTAGCGACCATCATGATTGATAACCCTATGTGTCCTGCCACCGGCCATCGTATTTGCAATGACTGCATGAAAGCCTGCATTTATCAAAAACAACACCCAGTTGATATACCCGAAATTGAAACACAAGTTTTAACCGATACGTTATCGCTCCCCTATGGCGTTGAAATTTATGACTTGCTGACACGCTGGAACCCTTTACGCGCAACACAGTGGGCGCCCAAACCTTACAATAACTTTAGAATCTTTATTGCAGGCCTAGGCCCTGCTGGATTTACATTGGCACATCATTTACTCATGGACGGTTGCGCGGTCGTTGGCACAGACGGTTTAAAAATCGAGCCGCTGCCTGAATCGCTCCTCACCCACCCCATTAAACATTTTTCAGATATCACAGAATCATTAGACGAACGTATCATGACCGGCTTTGGCGGCGTCGCAGAATATGGCATTACCGTTCGGTGGGATAAAAATTTCTTAAAGCTCATTTACATTAATTTGAGACGGCGAACACACTTTTTATGTTTTGGCGGCGTGCGCTTTGGTGGCACAGTGCAAGTGGACGATCTTTGGAAGCTGGGCTTTGATCATGCGGTCATTGCCGTAGGCGCAGGATTACCGAAAGCATTACCCATTCCTGGCAGCATGGCAAAAGGCATGCGACAGGCGAATGATTTTTTGATGACCCTGCAATTAACCGGCGCATCGAAAAAAACAAGCTTGGCGCCTTTGCAGCTTCGCATGCCGGTGGTTGTGATTGGCGGCGGATTAACGGCGGTGGATGCCGCGACTGAAGCGCAGGCTTATTACTTAGCTCAAGTTGAAAAAACATTGGTTCGCTATGAGAGACTGGTCGCAAACGCCGATGAAAAAACCGTGCGCGCAACCTTCAGCAAAGAAGATCTAATGGTTTTAGACGAGTTTTTAACACATGGTCGCGCTGTAAGAAAAGAGCGGATTCGTGCTGAAAAACTTGGAGTTGCACCGAACTTTATTTCACTACTGCATCGATGGGGTGGCGTTACCCTGCTTTATCGCCGCAACATCCAAGACTCACCGGCTTACATTAGCAATCATACTGAACTTTATAAGGCACTCGAAGAAGGCCTTTATTATGCCGAAGGCGTTCAACCTAAAGCAGCAACGCTGGACGAATACCATGCGATCACGTCATTGGCCTGTACAAAACGCCTGAAAGATAAAGAAGGCATTTGGCATAACACCGATGAAACGACCGTTTTTCCAGCAAAAAGCGTACTCGTCGCCACGGGCGCACAACCTAATATCGCCTACACTTTTGAACACCCCGATGTTTTCAAACGCAATGGGCTAGAATATCAACCTTACGAAATGATCGACGATCAACTCACCATCGTAAAACGCGCTGATAATTTAAAAGAAAAAAACTTTGGGCCTTTCACGTCATACGACAAAAGAAACAAACAAGTTAGCTTTATCGGCGACACGCATCCGGTTTTTCACGGTAACGTTGTGAGCGCCATTGCTTCTGCTTTACGAACCTACCCTAAAATCATGGCGCTCTTTGCTGGCAAGACCGCAAAGAAAATCGCCTTTGATGATTTCAAAGCATCTATGCAGCATCATTTTCATACCTACGTAAAAAGCATTCAACGACGTTCTGATAACATTGTAGAAATCGAAGTGCATGCGCCGATGGCGGTCAAACAATATCAGCCCGGGCAGTTTTTCCGTGTTCAAAATTACGAAACGCTTTCGCAAACGCTGCAAGATACCTTGCTACAAACAACGCCAACGGCGCTGCTTGGATTCGAGCCTGATGAGAAACGAGAAACCATTAAGCTTGTCGTTGTTGAGCATGATGCCAATAGCAAACTGTTTGCAAACTTTAAACCAAACGACCCCATCGCCTTCATGGGCCCAACGGGGGTTAGAACAAAAATCACGGAAGACCAAGAGAACATCCTCATCATTGGTGATAATCCTTTGAGCTTGGCCTATGTTCGTGCGGTTGGACGCGAGTTGCGGGACAAAAAAAACAAGGTGATTTATATCGCTAACTTTGAAACAGCGGATGCGTTGTTCTGCCAAGAAGAGATCGAGGCCTGCACGGATCAAGTATTTTGGTCAACGCTGGATGATTCAAATATTCCATGCAACAGAGAGCAAGACCGTTACATTCATGGCACAGCCATTGACGCGTTATTGGCGTATCAGCAAGCTGAAGATCCCTTGGTCGCCCTGAATGCCATCGACAGAATCACCGTGCACGGAAGCACGGCACTACTCAAACAATTCCAAAAAGAACGACATAATACACTACAAGGTGCGTTCAAAGATAATATCAAAGTCTTTGGATCCATCTACACCACCATGCAATGCATGCTCAAAGGGGTCTGCGCCCAATGCCTGCAATGGCAAATCAATCCGGAGACAGGGCAACGCACCAAAGCTGTATTTGGGTGCTCTTGGCAAGATCAGCCGCTGGAACTGGTGGATTTGGACAATCTGAGCGAGCGTCTTCTGCAGAATCATTGTGTTGCTGGGCTTAATAACCTTTGGTATCGATATATTGTGGAAAATGGTTAAATTATTGACAACTGGCCGTGCTACTGTACAATGGGGCATCCTTTATATTAAAAATCTATAAATAACAGGGGTTTATGATGGCCGAGAACAATAAACGAGTACTCTATTTCTTCCCTCGCCTAGAAAGAAGGTGCGAAGAAATATGCGACAGATTTAGCAATAGTTGGCTTGATGGTTCTTCAAAAAAAGCAAAAATTTTAAACCTTCTTCAGAAAACAAGAAGTAGTCACGACAATAACCACTTGAATGATTTACAATTAACACTACTAGCTATGATGCAATTAAAATCCATTTTTAATCAGCATAGACATCTGCATAGCAAAGTCCTCTCAATACTTTTTAAAACCTCTCCAACTTCCAGCAAGACTTTCAAGCGTTATATGCTTACGTTTTTCAAGTCATTAGACGAAGATGAGCACCTGAATTCATCATCCACCTGGGAATCAATACAAAAATTCTTCCAACACAACGACAAATATATTGCGAAGAAACATAATGTATTAATAGAAAAAATACAACGTCCAACGAACTTGTCAGTTGAAGATAATCACCAGGTTACTACTCACAAACAATCACCAAATGACAACAAGGATTCATGCAGCTACTACACCATATTTAACACATACAATGGATATTCATCCCTCCTCAATGATTCTCCAGACCAGAATGACGACTTCGAACAAAAAAACAGCTCTTTTTAATAATTCAAGCTTGAAGCCACAAAAACCCACAGCATAGGATAAACACCCTATATTCTATGCTGTTTTTTAAGCATCAATTAACCACACACCATCGCCTCCATCTCCCCTCGCAAATCATACTCAAACCGCGCCCGAAGCTCATCCATACTCAGCTTCTGACTCAACAAATAATACAACTTCCCAATCACCGCCTCAATCGTCATATCATGCCCACTGAGCACACGAGCTACTTTTAAATCGTGCGCGGTAGCATAAGCATTCATATTTACTTTAGCACGCACACATTGACTAACATTAATAAGCAGAATACCCTGCTCTGTGGCTTGCCGAAAAAGATCAAACAACGCTTGATTGTCATTAGGGATATTCCCCAAACCAAACGTTTCCAGCACAACGGCTTTCACGGGTTGCGTGATTATTTTTGCGATGGAGGATTCTTGAATGCCGGGGTATAAACGTAAAATAGCAATGTCGCAGGGCTTTATGAAAACAATGCTTAACGGTTGCTCTGGCATAGGCAAAACAAGCTTTGATCGCACATCAATATTCACACCCACTCGCGCTAACGCGGGGAAATTTGGTGATTTAAACGCACCAAACCCTGTCGCATCCACTTTTTTCGCGCGATTGCCTCGAAACAAATAGGTATCGAAAAATATGCATACCTCTGGAATCGTATAATGCGCTGCGATCGTAATTGCGCCCATGAGATTTTTAATGGCATCACTGCGAATCTCACCAATCGGAATTTGCGACCCTGTGATAATCACAGGTTTTGAAAGATGCTCCAACATAAACGATAAGACAGACGCCGTGTAGGCCATCGTATCCGTGCCATGCAGTACGACAAAACCGTCAAACTTGTCGTATTCAAGCTGAATCGTTTTGGCTAATGCATTCCAATGATCCGGGGTCATATTGGCTGAATCGATTAGAGGATCATATTCAATAAAATGCAAATCCGGCACTTCGGGGTGATTCACTGCGGGGTGAGCCGACAAATACTCTTTCAAAAAACCAGGTGCTGTTTCATAGCCCTTATCAGAGCGCTTCATACCAATCGTACCGCCGGTGTAGACGATGCATATTTTTTTTGTCATTGCTGACTCCTAAGCTGGTCGATCAAGCTCGCTTGCAAGTTGCGTTAAAAGATAGAGAATCGAGTTTTCACGCACAGCGGCGCGGTCACCTGAAAAACACTCTGTCATGGTTTTGATTTCGCCCGAAGTTCTCGCGATCGAAAAACAGACCATGCCGACGGGTTTATCCTGGCTGCCGCCTTCGGGGCCTGCGATGCCTGTCACAGAAAGAGCAATGTCCGCACGGCTGTTTTTTAATGCGCCCTCTGCCATTGCTTGCGCGGTTTCTTCGCTGACGGCACCAAATTGTTTTAAGAGAAGGTCAGGCACGTGCAATAGCGATGTTTTCGCTGCATTGCTGTAGGTTACAAAACCTCGTTCGAACCAGGTGGAGCTTCCTGGTATTGCGGTGAGGTAATATGAGATGCCTCCGCCGGTGCAGGATTCTGCTGTTGTTAGTGTGAGCTTGCTTTTTTGAAGCAGCATGCCAAGCGCCTGTGATACATCTACAATGTTTTGGTTCATGCTGCTACTCCACTATCTATTCGGTTTCGTCATTTTTTCCGGCCTTACCAAGCGATCAAATTCTTTATCAGAAAGTAAACCCATTTTTACCACAGCTTCTTTCAACGTTTGATGCTTCACATGTGCCTCATGCGCCACCTTCGCACAATTATCGTACCCAATGTGCGGCGCCAATGCTGTGACTAGCATCAATGAATTATGCAAATAGCCATCAATCTTCTTGGTATCTGCCTTCAACCCATCAACACAATACTTCGTAAACGTACCACACGCATCCGCCATCAATGTTAATGAATGCAAGAAATTAAAGATCATCACAGGCTTAAATACATTCAGTTCAAAATTACCTTGCGACCCAGCGAAACCAATCGCCGCATCATTACCCATCACCTGCACACAAACCATGGTCATGGCTTCTGACTGTGTGGGGTTAACCTTCCCCGGCATAATAGACGAACCCGGCTCATTTTCAGGCAACACAAGCTCACCCAAACCACAGCGAGGGCCTGAACCTAACCAGCGAACATCATTCGCGATTTTCATCAAAGAGGCCGCTAATGTTTTCAGCGCGCCACTCGCAAATATCACGGCATCATGCGCGGCAAGGCTTGCAAATTTATTCGGCGCTGTCACAAAAGGCAAGCCTGTTAAATCAGCAATCGTCGCTGCCACTTTTTTAGCAAACTTAGGATGTGAATTCAAACCCGTACCTACCGCTGTACCACCCGCGGCTAATTGATATAACCCTGGCAATACCGCTTTTAAATGCTTTAAATCAGCGTCTAATTGCGCCACATAACCCGAGAACTCCTGACCTAACGTCAATGGCACCGCATCTTGTAAATGGGTTCGACCGATTTTTACAATCTTGTTAAATTGTTTCTCCTTCTTGGCCAAAGCATCACGCAACGTTTTAACCGCCGGCATAAGCTTATGAACCAACTGTTGTGCCGCAGCAACGTGCATTGCTGTAGGAAAAGTATCGTTGGATGATTGAGACATGTTCACATGATCGTTCGGATGCACAGGTTTTTTGCTACCCAACTTACCGCCGGCCATTTGAATGGCGCGATTGGCAATGACCTCATTCACATTCATGTTGGTTTGCGTGCCACTACCCGTTTGCCACACGTGCAAAGGAAATTGATCATCGTGTTTGCCTTTGAGAATTTCATTGGCTGCTTTAACGATAAGATTCGCTTTTGTCTTTTGCAACAAACCCAAGTCTGCATTGGATAATGCGGCTGCTTTTTTTAAGGTTGCAAACGCATGGATTAACGCCGTTGGCATCCTATCATGACCGATCGGGAAATGGATCAACGAGCGCATCGTTTGAGCGCCCCACAATACATCGCTGGGGACTTTAATCTCACCCATGCTGTCTGATTCAATTCGCGTTTTTTTTGCTACCATTAGTTTTTCTCCTTTACATTAATGGATTTACTGACGATCTCATACGTACCGCCAGATAAATTAGGATGATTTAAAATTCGGATCAATTGCGCTTTCATCAAAGCCTGACGACCCACATCAAAACGTCGCCATTGCACAAGCGGCTCCACCACGCGCGAGGCCACCGACGGGTTCAGTGCATCGACCTCTAACACTTTGTCTGCAATAAAACTATAACCTTCGCCTGAACTCACGTGAAACTGCGACAAATTGTCTTTGGCAAACACGCCTAACAAAGATCGCACCTTATTCGGATTCTTCATTGAAAACGCCGGATGTTCACACAGCTTACGCACTTTCTCTAAGGTGCCAAAATGCGCGGAACATGCCTGCACAATCAACCATTTATCAAGCACCAAGGGTTCATGCTGCCATTGATCAAAGAAAGCCTGAAGCATGGCTTGGGCATTTGGGTTCCCCTGTGAAACAGCCGCAGATAGCGCGGCCATGCTGTCGGTCATGTTATCGGCCTGCTGGAATTGCTGCTCACTTAAGGCTTGTATTTCCTGACTCGTTAAAGCAGTCAAATAAACCAAACAGGTATTTTTAAATAATCGTTTTGCCGCATCTTTTTGATTGTAGCTATACGGCTGCTTCACAGCATTGTGTTGATAATGTGCCAACCAAGCATCTTTCAACGATTCAGCCAAATAGCCTCGCAAGAAACGACGTGCTTCGTGAATCGCATCAACATCCACAACGTCCATTTGATCGGCTACCGTGCGCTCACTCGGCAATGTCATCATTTCCGCAAGCAATGCTTGATCTGTCGCATCATCTTGCAATAAAGCTCCCACTGCATCTTTATAGATAACAGGCGCTTGAATCGGCTCATTGATTTGAATCGCATTCACAACCGACAACAACGCTCGCGTAGCCAATTGCTGAGACGCATCCCATCGTGAAAATGCATCGGGGTCATGCTGCATTAAAAAAGCCAATGCTTCATCGGAATAATCGTAGGTTAATTTCACCGGCGCAGAAAACCCGCGCAAGAAAGAAGGGGTAGGTTGACCGTCAACATCGACAAAAACAAACGATTGCCTTGCCTCTGTCACATCCAAGACGAGCGTTGTTGCCGCTGAATCGTCGCTATTTTTAAGCTTTAACGGTACTTCTCGACCTTTCTCATCAAGCAGGCCCATTGCCAAAGGAATATGCAATGTTTGTTTTTCTTGTTGATCCGTCGTAGGCAATGTCTCCTGCTTCACATCCAGCGTGTATTCTTTTGCTGCGGCATCATAGTGCGCTTTAATGGTTAACAAGGGCGTGCCTGATTGATAATACCATCGTTTAAATTGCGACAAATCTTTGCCACTCACCTTCTCCATGGAGGACAAGAAATCCTCACACGTCACAGCCTGGCCATCGAACGTTGCGAAGTAATCATCACACGCTTTGCGAAAGTCTTCCGCCCCCAGCAACATCTTCAACATACGAATCACTTCCGCACCTTTCTCATACACGGTCATGGTGTAGAAGTTATTCATCTCAATGTAGGATTCAGGCCGCACAGGATGCGCCAAAGGCCCTGCGTCCTCAGGGAATTGTGCGCTTCGCAATCGCCTTACCTGCGTAATGCGCTCAAGCGCCGCTGACCCAAGGTACTCTGAAAAGGATTGATCACGAAAAACCGTCAACCCTTCTTTTAAGCTCAACTGAAACCAATCGCGCAACGTCACACGATTGCCCGACCAATTATGAAAATATTCGTGGCCGACCACGGCATCAATCAGCGCATAGTCATTATCTGTCGCTGTTTTAGGATCCACCAAAATATATTTATCATTAAAAATATTCAGGCCTTTATTTTCCATCGCGCCAAAATTAAAGTCATTGACCGCAACAATCATAAAGATATCTAAATCATATTCCCGTCCAAACGCCTCTTCATCCCAGCGCATGGATTGCTTCAACGCTTCCATCGCATAATGACATCGATCAATCGCCTGCTTGGAAGCAAATATTTTTAAGGTCACCTTGCGGCCTGAACAGGTGACAAAGTAATCCGTAATAACTTCGAAACTACCTGCAACCATCGCAAACAAATAACAAGGTTTTTTAAAGGGATCGTGCCACGTAGCAAAGTGGCGCCCGCCGGCTTGATCGCCCTCTCGAACCAGATTGCCGTTCGCCAGCAAAGACGGGTATTGTTTTTTATCGGCTGTGATTGTTGTGGTAAATTCAGCTAACACATCGGGACGGTCAAAATAGTAGGTTATCTTTCTGAAACCATCGGACTCACATTGCGTGCAATAATTACCGCCCGATTTATAAAGCCCCATTAGGCTGGTGTTATTGGCGGGATCAACCGTTGTTTTAATCACTAGCTCAAAAAAATCAGGCACATGCTCAATCAACAAACCCTCGTCGGTGAGTTGATATTTTTCAGAAGCAAGTTCCACACCATTTAAAACAATGTGTTCCAACACTTGGTTGCGTCCGTGTAAAAACAAGGGTTGTTCCGCGCCATCTGGATGACGCCGTATTTTCATTGTAGACGTGACCTTGGATAGATCATCATGCAAATCAATCTTTAAATCAATCGATTCAACATTGAAATACGGGGGTACATAATCAACTAAATAGTGAATAGGTTTATCAGTCTTCATCGTTTCCTCTTACATTATATGCGTAGTTATCTGAATGCAGCGATCAAGTCGCCATGTCATCCCGCGGCTTGACCGCGGGATCCATGCAATGCCAGCCAATCACATTACTTCGACCACAAATCCAAACCGCTGGCCTCTTTCAATTTTTTAACAACCTCATCATGTGCCGTCAACTCATCATCACTCGCTCGCAACACTTTCAAATTAGATCGCTCTTTCTTCTCACGAACCGAATCATCAACATGCTCAACCTTTTTCTCCGGCGCCAACTCATCGGCAAATAAATTAACCTGTCCACCCGTCATAGCCAGATAAACAAAGCCTAAAAGCTCAGCATCCAACAAAGCGCCATGCAAATCACGATTAGAATTATCCACACCATAACGCTTACAAAGCGCATCCAAATTATTACGCTGCCCTGGATGCATTTTTTTCGCCAGCACCAAGGTATCAAACACTTTACTGTATTTCGCCACCGTGCCTATCGATTTCTTCACCCACTGGAATTCATAATTCAAAAACCCAACATCAAACGGTGCATTATGAATGACAAGTTCAGCGCCTTCAATAAACTCTAAAAACTTAGGCAGAATCGCTTTAAACAGCGGCTTATCTTTTAAAGATTCGCTAGAAATGCCATGCACAGCAAAAGCACCCTCTTCCATCTCGCGCTCAGGATTAATGTACTCATGAAATGAATTGCCCGTCAGCTTTCGATCAATCATCTCAAGCGCACCAATTTCAATGATACGATTGCCTTGCCTTGGATCCAAACC
>Ga0233430_1000368_pt1 | contig 85758 bp, 75 predicted proteins | sample SI_118_April2016_2_FD_179883 | JGI IMG/M metagenome (GOLD analysis project Ga0233430, IMG submission 179883) | Seawater microbial communities from Saanich Inlet, British Columbia, Canada - SI_118_April2016_150_MG | ecosystem: Environmental > Aquatic > Marine > Inlet | place: Canada: British... | reverse complement strand
CGTCACGGACTCAGCCCCTGATCTGCCGGATGGCCAGTGCAGGGGCGAACGACCGGGCTCATGCTGGAACAGCTTGTTGCCGATGCCGGAATTCAAGAGCGACTTGTTCAACCCCGTCTCGGTAGGACCGTCCGGTTTCATCATCCCGTCCGGCTTAAGTCCGTTCGATTTCTGAAACGACTTCAGGCCGTCGAACAGGTCGCTGTCTGGATAGGGCGTGCGTCCGAAATCCGGCGTCTTATAGAAACCCAAACCGCCGAGGGCTTTTTTGACGTTCAGCACATCATCGCCGAAGGCGCTGGCCGCCGAACTGAGGGTCTGGCCAATGTTGAGAAAGTTTGAAAACAAAGACATGGGAGTCTCCTTTTAAGGTTGGGGCGAAACGCGCACAAAAAAACCGCCCGGAGTGAAGCCCGGACGACGTCAGTGATGATTGCGCATAAAAAAACACGGGCCCTAATTACGGGCGCACGTGTGCCGGATCGATAAGGGTATATATACCTATATTACAGAAAGAGTCAAGTTCTTTGTGACCTCTCGATTATAGGGAGGTAGTTACAATTCCCCATCAATAACGTACTTCAATATGCGAACCACCTGCTCCGGTGTTTCTGCTGTCGCCAGTGATGCAGCATCGACTTCTTTTAAGGGGTGATTGATATCCGGGTCGTGCAATGTCACCAGCGGCGTTGGTGCCGGGCGCTGCACCGTGTTATGGTCCGGCTCATTGACAACAGGGGTCTTAGCGAACGTGTCCGAACTACCTTTGAGCGGCGAATACCGTCACCAGTCGACCTATGTACTGATGAAGCGACTGCTTAGCGAAAGCGTGCGGCCCTATGCCGGGACAATTGCGCTCGCCGTGTTCTTTATGGTTATCGTTGCGGCGGCAACAGCCGCCTCGGCGTGGCTGATGGAGCCCATAATCGACGAAGTCTTTGTCGCCAAAGACCGCGACGCACTGGTCTGGGTGGCTGGCGCGGTGCTGGCCACATTCGTCATCAAGGGCATCGCCAATTACCTGCAGGTCACGCTCATAAGCCGGGTCGGCCTGAAGATCATCGCCGACAAACAGAACCAACTTTACGCGCACTTGTCACGCATGGATCTGGGCTTCTTTCATGACAACCCGACGGGCACCCTGATATCCCGCTTCACTGTCGACATCGGCATGATGCGGGCCGTGGTGTCGAACGCCCTGACCAGTCTGGGAAAGGATTTGTTTTCCCTGATCTTTCTTGTCGGCTTGATGTTCTATCAAAACTGGGAACTTGCCTTTATTTCGATCTTTGTATTTCCACTGGCGATCCTGCCGATTGTCCGGCTCGGTCGACGCATCCGCAAGGTAACGGTCAACACCCAGATCGAAACCGGCCTGTTCATGACCCTGCTGGAACAGACCTTTCAGGGCATCCGCGTGGTCAAGTCGTACGGCATGGAAGCCTATGAGCAATCCCGGGTCGGCGGACTGGTCGAGACCATTTTCAATCTGACATTCAAGGCGGCCCGCATCCGGGCCATAGTTAGTCCCACCATGGAAACGTTGGGCGGCGTTGCCATCGCCGTCGTCGTCATTTATGGCGGCCATCAGGTCATCAACGACGAGAGAACAACCGGCGAGCTTTTTTCCTTCATCACGGCGTTGCTGTTGGCCTATGACCCGATGAAACGATTGGCCAATCTTAACGTTTCTATTCAGGAAGGATTGGCCGGGGCGGCACGACTGTTCGACCTGCTGGACACCGAACCCTCCATTCAGGACGCCCCCGACGCCAAAGCACTGGAAAACGTCCGCGGCAAGATTTCCTTTTCCAATGTCAGATTTTCGTACGGACCGGACGACCCGGCGCTCCATGACATCACGCTGGAGGTCCCGGCAGGCAGGCGCGTCGCCCTGGTTGGGCCGTCGGGTGCCGGTAAATCGACGATCCTGAACCTGATCCCCCGTTTTTATGACATCAACGCAGGCACCGTCAGCATTGATGATCAAGACGTGCGCGGACTGACCATGGCGTCTCTGCATACCAACGCCGCCCTTGTCAGTCAGGAAATCACCCTTTTTGACGATACCGTCAGGGCCAATATTGCCTATGGACGAGCCGGGGCGACGGACGAAGAAATTCAAGATGCCGCCCGTCACGCCGCCGCCGACGGTTTTATCCGCGAGTTGGCGCAAGGCTACGATACCCAGGTCGGCGAACAGGGCGTCAAGCTGTCCGGCGGTCAACGCCAGCGTCTGGCCATTGCACGCGCCATGCTGAAAAACGCACCGATCCTGTTGCTCGATGAAGCGACATCGGCGCTGGACACAGAATCCGAACGACAGGTGCAGACGGCGCTTAATGAATTGATGAGCGGTCGCACGACACTGGTCATCGCCCACCGTCTGTCGACCGTCGTCGATGCCGATCTGATCTATGTGATCGAGGGCGGCCGCATTACCGAATCCGGAACCCACACCGACTTGCTGAAGAAGGGTGGCTCCTACGCCAAGCTGTACACCCTGCAATTTGCTGATTAACCCGACGACTGACGGAGACGCCACGGGTGAGCCCGATTAAAACATTCTTCCGCAACAATACGGTGCGCATGTTTTTGTGCTGGCTCGGCTCGCTCTACATTCGCCTTGTCAGCATCACCGGGCGCTGGCGCATTGTCGGGGCGGATATTCCGGAACATTTCTTTACCACTGGCAAGCCGTTTATTCTGGCGTTTTGGCATGGGCGGCTGTTGATGATGCCGCGCTGCTGGCGCAAGGACAAAACCATCCATGTTCTGATTTCCATGCATCGCGATGGCCGCCTGTTGGCCGACACGGTCGGTCACCTGGGCATGAAGACCATCGCCGGTTCGTCATCAAAGGGCGGGGCCACGGCATTACGCGCCATGGTCAAGACCCTGAAAGAAGGCAACTACATCGGCATCACGCCGGATGGACCACGCGGGCCGCGCATGCGCGCATCGGATGGCATCATCAGTCTCGCCCGGCTGGCCAAAGTGCCGGTCATTCCCATTGCCCACGCCAGCAGCCCACGCAAGGTGCTGGGCAGCTGGGACCGCTTCACCGTCTCTTTCCCTTTTGCCCGGCACGTTATTCTTTGGGGCGAGCCCATCGACATTCCGCATACGGCAGATAAAGACAAGCTGGAAACGGCGCGTCAGGAAGTTGAAGACAAGTTGAACGCACTGACCACCAAGGCTGACGAAATGTGCGGACACACGCCGATCGAGGCGGACGACCCGTCATGATGCTGGGCTTATACAAGATGCTGACCACCGCTGGCGGACCCTTGATCCGTCTGTATCTGTCGCGCCGACGGGCGCTCGGCAAGGAAGACCCGGTCCGCTTTCGGGAACGTCTGGGCGAAGCATCGAAACCGCGTCCCGATGGAACGCTGGTCTGGGTGCACGGCGCCAGTGTCGGTGAATCCTTATCCATGCTGCCGCTGATCGAAAAAATGTGTCAAGCACCGGGAACCATTTCCGTGCTGGTGACCACAGGCACGGTGACCTCGGCACGGCTGATGGAAGAACGACTTCCCGGTCGCGCCCTGCATCAATACATTCCCGTCGACCGTCAGGCCTATGTGGAAAGGTTTCTCACCCATTGGAAACCGGATCTTGTGTTGTGGGCGGAATCGGAATTCTGGCCCAATCTGGTCAGCAGCGTTGCAAGGCTCGGCACACCGATGGTGTTGATCAACGGTCGTGTTTCTGAACGTTCGTTCCGGCGCTGGCAGCGATTTCCAGGGTTCATCAAAAATCTGCTCAAGGGATTCCAGCTTTGTCTGGGACAGACCGATGGCGACGCCGAACGTCTCTCGGCGCTGGGGGCCACAAATGCAAAATGCGTCGGCAACCTGAAGTTTGCTGCACCGCCCCTGCCCGCCGACCCGGCATCACTGGACACCATTAAAAACACACTTTCCAATCGCCCCTTGTGGCTGGCCGCCAGCACCCACGCGCCCGAGGAAGAGCTCATCAAGGCCGTACACGCACGCCTGAAAGCCGATCATCCCGGACTGTTGACAATCGTCGTCCCCCGCCACCCCGGACGCGGCAGCACCATTGCAGGCATGATGATGACAGGCGGCCTGAACATCGCCCAGCGATCCCAAGACCAGCCCGTCACCGCAGAGACCGATATCTACATCGCCGACACCCTTGGCGAATTGGGGCTGTTTTATCGGCTCGCCGACATTGCCTTTATTGGCAAATCCCTTGTCGGTGATGGTGGTCAAAATCCGTTGGAGGCGGCACGCCTGAATTGCGCTATCGTTAGCGGACCGAACATGAGCAACTTCGCCGAGATCATGGGAAAGCTGAAAACCGCCGACGCCTGCCTGCAAGTCACCGACGAAGCCGACCTGTCTGCCACCGTCGGTCGCCTGCTGGATGACGGTGGCGAACGTCAGCGTCTGGCGAACGCCGCCCTTCAGGTTTCCGAAGCCGAGGCCGGTGTGCTCGATGCGATACTGGACGAACTGGAACCATTCCTCGGCGGGAGCAATGGTCATGCAAGCGCCTGATTTCTGGCAATATGGACGCGGCGGCCTCGGTGCCATGATGCTGGCACCCGTTGGCTGGCTGTACGGAAATATCGCCAAATCCAGAATGTCGGCGGCTGTGCCGTGGCAGGCACCCGTCAAGGTTATCTGCGTCGGCAATCTGGTTGCCGGTGGGGCTGGCAAGACACCGGTCGCCATATCCATCGCCCAACGCCTGATGGATCGGAACGCAACACCACATTTCCTCAGCCGGGGATATGGCGGCACGCTAACAGGTCCGCTCAAAGTCGATACCGAAGAACACCGCGCGACGGACGTCGGCGACGAACCGCTGCTGCTGGCGCACCTGTGCCCGACATGGATCGCCGCCAACCGACAGGCTGGTTGTCAGGCTGCAATCGAAGCCGGGGCCAACGTGGTTGTCATGGACGATGGCTACCAGAACCCCGGTCTCGCCAAAGATCTGTCGCTGGTAGTTTTCGATGGCGGCTTTGGTTTCGGCAATGGCCGGGTGATGCCCGCAGGCCCCTTGCGTGAACCCACAGCATTCGGGCTTGGCCGGGCTGATGCGGTCGTCATTGTCGGTGACGACACCACACAAATAACCGAAGGCCTTAATACGGCGGGATACACCGGGCCGATACTGAATGCCCGCATCGAACCAACAGGCACGGCCTCCGACTTATCTCATGAATTATCCGGACAACCGGTCGTCGGCTTCGCCGGGATCGGACGGCCCGACAAGTTCCTCAGCACCTTGCAAGAGATCGGCTGTGACGTCCGGAATTTTCATGCCTTCGCCGACCATCACCCCTACAGCCACGCGGAGATCACCCGCATTCTGAATGAAGCAGAGACAACCGGTGCCCGCGTCGTGACCACTGAAAAAGACATGGTTCGCCTACCCGATGATATCGGCGACAAAGTTACCGTCGTCGGCATCGATATCGTCTGGGACGACGCGGCCGCGCTCAACGACCTGCTCGACGAGGTTTCCAATGCTTAGGCGTTTTTTCAGCCACCCCGTGCAGGGATTGGCCGGGCATCTGTTCTTTGCCCTTATCCGGCTGTTGCCCATCGCCGTGGCATCGGGACTTGGCGGCTGGATCGGTCGCACCATCGGTCCCAGGCTCGGCATCACACGACGGGCGCGACGTAATCTGAAAAATGCCTTCCCTGAAATGTCAGATGCCGACATGGAAATCATCATCAGCAATATGTGGGACAACCTTTGCCGCACGGTGATGGAATACCCGCTGTTGGGACGGATCCAGGTCTATACGGACAACCCCCATGTCGAGGTTGTCGGCGTGGAACATCTGGATAACCTGCGCGACGACGGAAACCCGGGCATTTTCTTTTCCGGCCATCTGGCGAACTGGGAGATTCCAGCGATCAGCATCACCAAGCGTGGCCTCGAAAGCCACCTCGTCTATCGCGCGCCAAACAATCCGTATGTCGATGGCCTGTTCCAGCGCCGCCACCTGAAAGACGGCACACTCATTCCAAAAGGCCCGACCGGTGCCCGACTGGCGTTGAAGGCTCTCGCCAACGGCGGTCATCTGGGCATGCTGGTCGACCAGAAAATGAATGATGGTATTGCCGCCCCGTTGTTTGGTAGAGACGCCATGACGGCCCCGGCGCTGGCGCAACTGGCCTTGAAGTTCGATTGCCCGGTGGTGCCGGTCCGCTGTGAACGGGTGGGCGGCGCAAGCTTTCGCATTACCTGTTATCCCCCCATTGATCTCGCCCCCAGCGGCAACCGCACGGCAGATGTTTTAAGAATCACCACCGAGGTCAATCGCATCCTCGAAGGATGGATCCGCGAGCAACCGGCGCAATGGCTATGGCTGCATAATCGCTGGCCGGACTAATCCGCTAGTCCAGCAACAGTTCCGGGTCCAGATGGGTGCGGCCCAAGGTTACCCCCCAGTGCAGGTGTGCGCCGGTGACGCGCCCGGTTTTTCCGACCCGCCCGATGGCTTCGCCTTTTTTCACCACCGCCCCTTCATCGACCTGAATTTCGCTCATATGCGCATAGACACTGGTCAGACCCAGACCATGGTCAAGCATTACCGTCATGCCCGTGTAGAACATGTCCTCGACAACCAGTGCCACGACACCATCCGCCGGGGCGACGATTGGCGTTCCTTCGACAGCCGCGATGTCGGTACCATTGTGCGGGTTCTTCGGCTTGCCGTTGAGAATCCGTTGTGATCCGTACACCCCCGATATAGGGCCCTTGACCGGCCAGACAAAGCCGGATGAAAAATGGGCCTTCACAAGTATGCTGGCGCGCGCCTTGCCAATACCGGCATTGTCGAATTTGATCCGCGCCAGATCTTCCGGTTTCGGCGTCACCTTGCGCGACGGCAAACCATCAATACGTTGCACCTTGTATGTGCGGGGCTCGACATTCAGCAATCTGGTTTCCACACCGCCTTGCACATCCGTCACCGTCAAGGTGCTTTGCTTCGCCGCATCGCGCCCGAAACCGATGAGAAATTTTCCATCAGGCGTCATTGGCACACTACGCCCATCAAGGCTGATACGGCTTCCGGGCCCGGCACTGCCGACAACCAATCCTCCTTGAGTGAAATCTCCCGCAAGGGTTAATGGCTCGGCAACCGCCGCGCCTGACATCAAAATCAAACATGCCGCCAACAAGCCCCTCACAACAGGCTTCCCTGTCCGCCGTCGTCAGTAGACTTCTTCCGGGATTTCTTTTTTGCCGGTTTTCCGGCGGCACCAGCAGCGACAGCTGCGATATCGCCATCGTGGAACTGAATATTTACATCCATTCCGGAATTCACCGATTTAGCGGACGACAACGGCTTGCCGCCATCATCGCTAACCAACGCGAATCCACGTTCCAGCACCCGCTGATACGACAGGCTATTGAGCAGCGACGACAGATGGCCGAGCCGACCCGTATGTTTGCCCAACATCTGTTTTCCTGCCTGTTTCATGGCTCGGCTCTCGGACCTGACAGCGGCTTCGGCCAGGTCAATACGCCGTGTCGGGCTGCTCAAACCGGCGGTTGCTTCGGCCAGTCGGGCGCGGCGAGTACGCAATCCCCCGACAAGGCTATTGCCCAATCGTTCATCCCAGTCATCAAGCCGTTGACGCGCCGTCTCGACAACGCGCCTCAGGTTCGGCAAGCCCCGCGCCAGCCCCTCGATCCGCATCCGTCCGTCGGTCAGCGTCCGGTTCAACGCCTTGACCAGCCGGGAACCCTCATCCATGACCAGCACCTGCAATTCGGCCCGCACCGGCACCGCCATTTCCGCCGCCGCCGTCGGTGTCGGGGCGCGCACGTCGGCGGCATAATCGATCAGCGTGGTGTCGGTTTCATGGCCGACCGCCGAAATCAGCGGGATATCACTGGCCGCCGCAGCGCGAACAACAGATTCTTCGTTAAATGCCATCAGGTCTTCAAGACTGCCGCCGCCCCGCGCCACGATCAGCAAATCCGGCATGGGCACCGGGCCACCGGTTTTCAATTCATTAAAGCCATTAATGGCCGCCGTGATCTCGCCTGCGGCAGGTTCGCCCTGAACCGCCACCGGCCACAACAGCACACGGCTTGGAAAACGGTCTTCCAGCCGGTGCAGAATATCGCGGATCACCGCCCCGGTCGGCGACGAGACGACGCCAATCACATCGGGAATAAAAGGCAGATCGCTTTTGCGATCCATATCGAACAATCCCTCGGCGGTGAGCTTCTTGCGGCGCTCTTCAAGCAGTTTTAACAGCGCGCCTTCGCCTGCCAACTCGAAGGAATCGACAATGATCTGATAGTTAGATCGCCCGGCGTAAGACGTAATCCGCCCGGTGGCGATGACTTCCATACCGTCTTCCGGGTCTATCGCCAGCCGACCGGCGGTACCGCGCCAGCACACTCCGTCGAGCACAGCATCGTCATCTTTCAATCGAAAGTACAAATGTCCGGAGGCGGCGCGCTTGAAACCGGTGATCTCTCCCTGCACACGAATATGCGGGAAAGCCCCTTCCAGCATGTTTTTCAGGCTCCGCGACAGCTCCGTAACGCTGTAAGCCGGAATATTATCTGTGGATTTATCAACGGATGTCTTTTCAGTCATGGCCGACAGTATGTATGCTGGGCAATAGGGACGTAAACAAGGATAAACGGGATAAAGAAGATTTCACGATGAAGGTTATGATTGTCGGATCGGGCGGACGTGAACACGCCTTGTGCTGGGCCATTTCAAAATCACCGAAATGCGATGAACTGTTCTGTGCGCCCGGAAATGCCGGAACCGACAGCATCGCCATCAACATCGACATTCAGGCCGATGATGTCAGCGGGCTGGTCGCCTATGCCAAGGACAACGCCATCGATTTCGTGGTTATCGGCCCGGAAGTTCCTCTGGTCGAAGGATTGGCCGACGAACTGACCGCCGTCGACATCAAGTGCTTTGGCCCGTCGGCGGCTGCCGCACAGCTTGAAGGATCCAAGGGCTTCATGAAGGACCTGTGCGCCAAGTATGATATCCCGTCCGCCGAATACGGACGCTTTGACGAGCCAGACGCGGCAAAAGAATTCATCCTGCGCCATCACGCGCCAATCGTCGTCAAGGCCGATGGTCTGGCCGCCGGCAAGGGCGTCATCATCAGCCGCAATGAAAACGAGGCCTACGCCGCCATCGACCATATCATGACCGAACGGGCCTTCGGTGCGGCCGGTGACGAAGTCATTATCGAAGAATTCATGGAAGGCGAGGAAGCCAGCTTCTTCGCCCTTGTTGACGGCGAGACGGCGCTGCCACTGCGCTCGGCCCAGGATCACAAGGCCGCCCACGATGGCGACGAAGGCCCGAACACCGGCGGCATGGGGGCCTACACCCCGGCCCCAGTCATCGACGATGCCATGACGACGCAAATCATGGATGAAATCATCAACCCGACGATCAAGGCCATGGCCGCAGAAGGCGCTCCCTACAAAGGCGTCCTTTATGCCGGACTGATGATCACCGAAGAAGGCCCGAAGCTGATGGAATTCAACGTCCGCTTCGGCGATCCGGAATGCCAGCCGCTGATGGTAGCGATGAAATCGGACGTTCTGGAAGCCCTGCTCGCCTGTGCCGAAGGACGGCTCGATAAGATCAAGCTTGAATGGCACGATGATGCGACTCTGGTCGTCGTGCTGGCCGCCGCTGGCTATCCCGGCCCTTACAAAAAGGGCTCGGAAATCAAGGGTGTCGCGAACGCCAACGATATAGATGGTGTCTTCGTCTTCCACGCTGGAACAGAATCACAAAACGGCAGCTTGCTTGCCAACGGCGGGCGGGTATTGGGCGTCACGGCGCGCGCAAAGACAGTCGCCAAGGCCCAAAAACTGGCATACAAGGCCATTGACGCCATCGACTGGCCGGAAGGCTTCTGCCGCAGCGATATCGGCTGGCGCGCCATCGACCGATAACAATTGGTGAGATGTTTTAGTCTCCCCTCCATAAGTGGAGAAGTTCCTCAGCAGCTATTCGCACCCCACTGGAAATTTTATCAATATCACTTCTTCTTGCGTTAAAACGTCGATTGTGAGCAGAAGCGTCGGTTATGTCTTTAAAATCTCTCAACCCGTTGGCCGCTCCTCTTCCTAAATGGAAACGTTTGTCATTTGTAAGAGCACTACGCAGCCCAGCAAACATTAAGAAATGTCCATCTGAGCCTTTAACATCGTTTGCCCACCCATTCTTCTCATACACTTCAATTATTAACGTTTCGAGCAATCGCCTACACATTACTGCGCAACAATCGTATAATCTGTTGTCGTAGCTTAAATTTATTTGACGAACTATTTTTTCAATATATCCGCGTGTTCCCTCAAACATACAGATAGGCAACAACGAATCTGATGCTTTATCGCTGATATCATTCGCATAATTAATATGCTCAGCATCGAATTCCTTCCTTGCCTTAATCTTCAGTCTAAATGTTCCGTCCTTGTTTATTGTAGTACGCGCATCCTTTTTTAACCCTGTCGCTAACCGACTAGAATTTTGTCGGGCATAACCTGCACTCTCTAGGTCATGGGCCAACACTAATGGTGAAACCGAAATAGAATTTTCTGACTGGCTACGCCACCACAGTGATGCCACAGCTCTATCTAAATTAGTGGTCCCTTTATCTTGTATGCCTTGCAGAAATTTTATATGCGCATTCATCATATAAATGATTCACTTACTTAATCGTTTCAACAGGCTTCTGAATGCAATACGCTCGTGCAACATTTATCGCCTTAGATACTATTGCAGGATTCAAAACAACCATCCCATCTCTTTTTTGAAGCCATTCGCAATTTTTAACCGTACGGGCCGGATTCTTATCTTCGAGCCCAAATGCTTTCATAACATCTTGCCCCATAGCAATCGAAATTGATGGCAATTTTTCGTGCTTTGCCCAAAGCAAAAGTATCGTCAAGGCCAAAGAAAGGGGAGCAACTGTTCCAGGCCCTCTTTCAGGTGTATTCTTCTTCAAAGATTCCCAGTGATGATGATCAAAGTGAATATAGGGCTTATCAAGCGATGGTGAGTACGCTCCGATCACTTCGTCTGCCGAAACACCCAACTCTTGAGCTAATGATTCAATCCCTTTCCTTTTAACGGTTTGAGGTTCAATGGCATCTATAAGTGGGTTGCTATCAACCGCCCCTCCTCCAAGGTTTATCCGTTGGGATTGGTTGTCGTTGCTGTCGGAGGAAATTGCCCTCAATACCTGTTCCCATAGGTGTTTATCATCAACCTCAGCAACAACAACATCATTAGCCAAAAGCTGCACTGTTAACTTCGCTTTTACGTTCATTTCACCGACTCCACACCACACAAAACATCCACCGAGCTATATTAGTGCCACAATTGTCGGCCGCATGTCAACTTCAAAGTCTCCCAGAGGTAAAAAAGTTGCCCTGCACACTCCCTTATGAGCTGACTTATAAATTTTTTTTTATTTTATAACAATGCATTATATGCTTTTTATAATAGAATAATATTATTTGCAATATTATATCAACCTTTATACCACTATTTAAAATTGATAATTATTTATAATAATTAATAATTTATCGTTATATTTCAGTTAATTATGTTATTTTACATTCTAATTATTTTTAATTATCCACTCCAAGCGGATTTAAGGTGGGGAACTTAACGTCTCTTTGCTAATTGCACTTGCCTCTATATAGAGTTGCTAATTGAACACCCCCCCCTTCTATGATCATCTAATGATCACTATGTAAATGAGTCCAGATTACTTCTTGATAATTGAGGACATGCCGAAATATGGATGATAGAACCCGCACCGAGCTTGAGGCGGCCGCTTTTCGTGGCCTCGTAGGACACCTGCAAAAGCGCAAGGACGTGCAAAACATCGACCTGATGAATCTGGCCGGGTTCTGCCGCAATTGCCTCTCGAAATGGTACATGGCGGCGGCCAAGGAACGCGGCCATGATATGTCTTACGATGAAGCACAGGAAATCGTTTACGGCATGACCTATGGCGAATGGAAACGTGATTTTCAGGCCGATGCGTCCGATGAACAGATGCGTCTGTTCAACGAGACCATGCCGTTACATGCAGAAATCAGCGGCCATAATAAGTGAGCCCCTGGCTCAGCGAAGCCCTTTAAAGAATTCCTTCAGCAACATCGCCGAGGCGGTTTCTTCCATGCCGCCGATAACCTCTGGCCGGTGATGACAGGTCGATTGCTCAAACACCCTTGGCCCGTGATCGACTCCACCGCCTTTGGCATCATAAGCGCCAAAATACAGTCTGCGCACACGGGCGAAGGATATAGCGGTAGCGCACATGGCGCATGGCTCCAGCGTTACGTACAGATCGCAATTTTCGATGCGTGGGTTCTCCAGTAACGACGCCGCCTCGCGGATCGCCAGAACCTCTGCGTGCGCCGTCGGGTCATTCAATTCTTCCGTCCGGTTGCCCGCCCGGGCCAGTACATGGCCGGTTTCCGCATCGACAATAACAGCCCCGATCGGCACCTCTCCGCGCAGGGCCGCCGAACGCGCCTCGTCCAATGCCTGTTGCATGGGATGTGTGTCATCCATGGATAAATTCTGCCCCCACGGCATACCGGCGTCAACCGGCATCCAACCCTTGCCGTTTTCCTCGTCTATCCCTACTCTCCGCCAGTATGAGCAGACCTATCATCGGCATTACTCTGGATTCGGAAGACCCCGGCGGGTATTCCAAGTTTCCGTGGTATGCATTGCGCGAAAACTACGCCGGTTCCATCACCCGCGCCGGGGGATTACCGATAACGCTGTCTCACGAATCCGGGCTGATTGATAATTATCTGGACCAGATTGACGGACTGCTGATTCCCGGCGGCAATTTCGATGTCGACCCGGCCCTGTTCGGCGAGACTGAACGCCACGATACTGTCGAAACCAAGGACGGTCGCACCGGGTTCGAGATGGCCCTGACAAAGGCCGCACTGGCCCGCGACATGCCGGTGTTGGGCATTTGCGGCGGCCAACAGCTGTTGCATGTGATTCTCGGCGGCACCTTGATCCAGCATATCCCCGATGCCGTTCCCGATTGCCTGGCCCACGAACAGCCGAACCCGCGCGACGAGGCCGGTCACGACGTCATCATCAAGGACGCTACCCTGTTGCGCGAAATCGTCGGCGTCAATTCCATGAGCGTCAATTCCGCCCACCATCAGGCGGCGGCGAACGAACCGGCGGGTGTAATCGTTAACGCCCGGGCAACGGATGGCGTTATCGAGGGCATCGAGGCTGAGGCCTACACATTCTGTCTTGGTGTGCAATGGCACCCGGAGTTCGAAATTGATGACGGCGACGGCAAAATTCTCGCCGCCTTCGTCGCCGCATCTGGAAAATCCGCATGAGCGAAGACAAACCAGAACGCATCGCCAAGGTGCTGGCACGTGCAGGACTATGTTCCCGGCGCGAGGCCGAACGTTGGATCGGCGATGGTCGCGTACAGGTCGATGGCAAAACCCTCGACACCCCGGCCTTCACAGTCGGTGCGGACAACATAATTCTGGTCGACGGCAACCCGCTTCCAGCCCCGGAAGACGCACGCCTGTGGAGATATCACAAACCGGCTGGACTGGTCACCAGCCACAGCGACCCGGAAGGCCGCCCGACGGTGTTCGACAACCTGCCCAAGGATCTGGGCCGGGTGATTTCCATCGGTCGACTGGATTTGAATTCCGAGGGCCTGTTGCTGCTGACCAACGATGGCGAACTGGCCCGCAAGATGGAAATGCCATCGACCGGCTGGGTCCGGGGCTATCGGGTGCGCGTTCACGGCACCGTCGATGAAAAGGCGCTTGCCGCCCTGAAAGACGGCGTCACCGTCGCCGGTATTCATTACGCCCCCATCGAGGCATCACTGGACAGCCGCAGCGGTGCCAACGCCTGGCTGACGGTATCGCTGACAGAAGGCAAGAACCGTGAAATCCGCAAGGTTATGGAATATCTGGACCTCAGCGTTAACCGGCTTCTCCGTCTGTCATACGGGCCGTTCCATCTGGGCAGGCTGGGCCGCAGCGGTGTCGCCGAAGTTTCATCGAAAATGCTGCGCGAAAACCTGCGCGATGCCGACGGAGGCCCTAAACCGGGAAAAAATCGTGGCAAGGGCTGGGCCAAGGCGCGCAAGAAACCATTGCGGCATCGTTCTGCGAAGAAAAAACCGAAATGAGAATCGGCTCATGCGAATAGTCGGGGGCAAGGATCGGGGGCGGCCCATAAAAGCCCCGCCCGGACGTGACTTGCGGCCAACGTCGGACCGGACCCGCGAGGCCGTCTTTAACATTCTTTCCCATTCCACTGATTGGGATGGCTTCGATGGGATTACCGTACTTGATGTGTTTTCCGGAACCGGGGCACTGGCGCTGGAAGCCCTGTCGCATGGCGCGGCATTTGCGGTCTTCATCGACAACAATCCGCATGCCCTGAAATACGCCAAGAACAACGCCGCAAGCCTTGGTCATGCACGAAACGTCATGGCGTTAAATATCGACGCGACCCGCATGGCACCACCGCCGCGAGCCGCCCACGCACCTGTTGCACTGGCTTTCCTCGATGCGCCCTATCAGGCCGAATTGACCGCACCGGCGCTGCTTGGGCTCGTGAACAAGGGATGGCTGGCATCTGGTGCCATGGTCGTCGTCGAAACCGCGGCGGATGAAGAACTGATCATCCCAAGGGCGCTCGAGCCCCTCGACGAACGCACCTATGGTGCGGCCAAGGTTATGTTTCTGCGTTACCAGACCTGATAAATCCTTCCACCGTGTGGATAAGGTCATAACGGGGATGACGTTCAGGCGCGGGGGCAAAATCCCAGTCCCAGCATTGTCGCCGCATCTTCAAGCTGTCGGGAATGTCGTTTCCATCCAGTGGCGCTGATTTTTCAACCTCGGTTTCACCCTCCATCAACCGGTGCGATGTCTCGGTGATCAGGCAAACCGTTCCGCCCAACCCTGCCAATGCATCCAGATGCGCTGCCACTAATCGGTCAGAGATGCCGGGCGACAGCTGTTCCGGCAATATGCCCAACTGGCTGAGAATATTGCACGAGACCACCAAGCTGGCCCCGTTCACGCCCAGATCGGCAATGTCGGGTTGAGGTATATCTCCCCGGGACAAGGGCTCGACGACGCCGGTAATGTCACGTGTTAGCAGTCGTACATTGGCAAGCCCTGAAACAGCATGCCGGACTTGCGGCATGTGCAGGATATCAACTAGTTCGACCGTCTTGAAACGTTCGGAAAGTTCCTCCACCGGCACATCCAGTAACAACCCGGAGCCAAGAATCACTACCTTGTCATGGCTTGAGCAGGCATCAGCCGCGGCGAGGATCATATCGCGGGTATGTTGCAGGTGCGGAGCCCATGCCTCGCGGCATCGCCTGTGGCGCGCCTGCATACCAATCAGTTGTTTCAGATATCCCAAACGCCGCAGATAGGGCGGACATGGTGTCATTAAATGCTGCAGCCATTCGCGCAGCATTATCTGCGCCCGAACAGTTTCTCAATATCTGCGAGTTTCAACTCCACATAGGTCGGCCGCCCGTGGCTGCACTGACCGGAATGGGGGGTCGCTTCCATCTCGCGTAACAACGCATTCATTTCCGTTGGGTTCAGGCGTCGTCCGGCACGCACACTGCCGTGACACGCCATTTTCGCCGCCACGTCCTGCAAGCGGTCTTTCAGCGCCAATGCCTCGTTGCCATCGGCCAGATCGCAAGCCAGATCACGAACCAGACCCTGCACATCGCCATCGCCCAGCAACGCCGGGACTTCGCGAACAACGACGGCACCGGGGCCAAAGGCCTCGAGGGCAAGCCCCAGTTCCAGCAATTCAGCGGCATGGGCGTTAATGCGTTCGGCTTCAGATTCATCCAGTTCGACCACTTCCGGGATCAACAATACCTGTCGGCTGACGCCACCTTCGGCCATGCCCCGCTTGATGCCTTCATGGACCAGCCGTTCATGCGCAGCATGCTGATCGACAATGACAATGCCGTCCCTTGTTTGCGCGACCACATAGGTTTCATGCAGCTGGGCCCGTGCAACGCCAAGAGGATAATCGGGAAGGCTGGCATCTTCGGTGATATCCGGGGCCGGGGCGCTCAGATGGTCCTCCAGCCCAGAAAGCGGCTGATAAAAGGCCTGTGCCTGCTCGGCCATTCCCGTATTGACAGCGCCGCCATATCCGCCGCCGCCAAGCGGCAACGATGATCCCGGATTAAAAGCGCCGAGCGCCGCCTCGGCAACGGTGGCTGATGCCCGGTGTCCGGCTTCGGCCAAAGCATGACGAATGGCCCCGACGATCAGGCCGCGAACCAGCCCGGCATCACGGAAGCGCACCTCGGTCTTGGCCGGGTGAACATTGACGTCCAGGTCTTCGGGCGGCATGTCGAGAAACAATGAAACCAGCGGATAGCGGTCCGAGGCCAGAAATTCCCGATACGCCCCACGCAACGCCCCGAACAACAACTTGTCGCGGACCGGGCGGCCATTGACGAACAGGAACTGCATCGCCGCATTACCCCGGTTCAGGGTCGGCAGCCCGGCATACCCGGTCAGGCTGATGCCCTGTCGTTCGGCATCGATACGCAGCGCGTTCTCGGCAAACTCGCGGCCCATGATCGCGCCCAGCCTGTTCAGGCGAGCATCCCATAAATCACCAGTTTGCGGCTCAAGACGCAGTAAATCGCGATCGCCATCGGTTAAGGAAACGCCCACCCCCGGATGGGCCATGGCCAGCCGGTTCAGGGTATCGCGGATATGGGACAGTTCCGTGCGTTCGGCCTTCATGAATTTGAGCCGCGCCGGGGTGGCATAGAAAAGATCCCGCACCTCGACCCGTGTGCCGGGTCCAAGGGCCGCCGGTTGCGGTTTGCCGACCTGTCCGCCTTCCACATCCAGCGACCAGGCGCTGTCGCCTTGTGCCGTGCGGCTGCTGATGGTTAGGCGGCAAACGGCACCGATTGATGCCAATGCCTCGCCGCGAAAACCAAGGCTTGCAATATTTCCAAGATCATCATCCGGAAGCTTTGAGGTAGCGTGTCGCTCGACTGCCAGCAACAGGTCATCCGGTTCCATCCCCGCCCCGTTGTCCGTTACGGAAATCTGGGTCCGACCGCCATCGCGGACAACCACATCGATACGGCTGGCCCCGGCATCAATGGCGTTTTCCACCAGCTCCTTCAGGGCAGATGCCGGGCGTTCGACCACCTCGCCGGCAGCGATACGGTTGACCGTGGTTTCCGGCAAACGGCGGATCAGGGTGCCAGATGGGCTCAAAAGGAATACTCCCGGAGTAAAAGAATCACCCAGACAATATCACATTCTAATGTGTCGTCTCGACTCCGACCGGCTCGCCGGCGATAACGAACGTCAGTTTTTCGGCATCCAGCAACTTTGCCGCCAGCCGGTTAACGCCATCCAGCGTCACCGCCTCGACATAGCCGTTGCGTTTTTCCATGTAATCGATGCCCAGGTCTTCCAGTTGAATGCCAACCAGCATCGAAGCAATAGTGCCGCTTGAGGTAAATCGCAGCGGATACGAACCGACCAGATAGGTCTTGGCATCATTCAGTTCGGATTGGGTGATGCCACCCTTCGCCATCTTCCGCCATTGCTCCTTGATCACGGCGATGGTCTCAGAAACCCCGGCATTGGCGGTTCCGGCGACCCCCATAATCATTGCCGAATGGTCGAGCGGATAAAGGTACGAGGCAACGGAATAGGCCAGCCCGCGCTTCTCGCGAACTTCGTTATACAGCCGCGACGTAAAACCGCCACCGCCGAGAATATGGTTCATGACATAGGCGGTAAAGAATTCCGGATCATCCCGTTTCAGGCCGACTTGCGCAAAGGTGATACCGCTTTGCGGCACTTTCAGATCGACCACCGAAATACCGCCGTCTGTTTTTGGCGTTGTGTCGGTGATGCGTGTCAGCTTGGCCTTGTCCGGCAAGTCACCGAACAGCCCGTCCAGCGACGCCGACAGTTGATCCGCCGTAACGTCGCCGACGACACCAATAAACAGGTTGTCGCGACCAAGGCGGTCCCTGGCAAAGCGGCGTAAATCATCGCCCGTAATCGCCTTCAGGCTATTCTCGGTGCCATCGACAGGGAAACCATAGGCATGATCCGGGTACAATCGCGCCGCCAGCGCATGGCTGGCAACCGTGTCCGGGTCTTCCATGTCTTGGCGCACGGATGACAGTAATTGCATACGAATGCGCTCAACCGGCTCAGCATCAAAGCGGGGTACGGTCAGGGATAAGCGCAACAGTTTGAATGCCTCGTCCCGGTTTTCCGTCAGGGTCCTGAGTTTGCCGGTCAGGCGATCACGTCCGGCATCAAACCTGAGGGTAATGGATAAGTCATCCAGTCGTTGCTGGAACGTCTTGCTGTCCAGTCCCCCGGCCCCTTCATCGAGCAAGGCTGCAACCATTCGCGCCAGCCCCTTCTTGCCGCTGGGGTCGAGCGCCGCACCGCCACGAAAGGCCAGACGCAGGGAAATCACCGGGTTGGTATGATCTTCGACCAGCCATGCTTCAATACCGCCGGGGCTGATAACGCGCTTCACGCCAACGCCGCCGTTGGCGGTAGCAATGGACTTACCTGCCGCCCCGGCTGACACCGGAAGCATCAGCACAAAGACCAGCAAGGCCATTATTTTGAATCCCCGACGCATCATTTCGGTTCCTCGGCCAGCAACAGCGAGGTCACTGATGGCTTGCCATCAAACACCGCACGGGCGGCTTCCATAACCGCATCGACGGTGATCGCATCGACCTTGTGGGGCCATGTTTCGACGTCTTCGATGGTCCGTCCCGATGCCAGTGCTGCCCCCAGAACACGCGCCCCGGTGCTAAGTGAATCCCGGGCATATACGGCTTCGGCCTTGAGCCGGGTCTTGGCCCGCGCCAGTTGATCGGCGCTGACGCCATCGTTAAGAATTTTTTTGATCTCGGCTTCCATCGCCGTTTCCAGCCTGTCCATTGAAACGCCGGTACGCGGCAAGGCGTAGAACACAAAACGAGTCGGCCCCATGCCGCTCGAGCTGTAACTGATGGCCGCAGTTACAGCCAGTTTCTGGTCGATAACAAGCGAACGATACAACGGGCTGGACGACCCACTGCCAACGATTTCAGACAGCACATCCAGCGCAATGGCATGTTCAGTCCCGGCCCCGCCCCGAATGCCGGTGACCTGACTGGGGGCCTGATAACTGCGAGTCCATGACGGCTGGCTGACACGAGCATCGGCCAGCTCAACTGTCCGCGATGCCTTATGGGCCGGTTCCGACGGGCGATCCCGGGATGCTTCCGGGGCGGCAGGAATCTTGCCATAGGTCCTCTCCGCCATGGGTCTCAGCTCATCTGCCGTAATGTCTCCGGCGACAACAAGGATGGCGTTACCGGGTGCATACCAGCGGCGATAAAAATTCTTCAGATCATCCACCGTCAGCGAACGAATTTCGTGTTCCCAGCCAATGACCGGGCGACGGTAGGGATAATTCATATAAAACGCCGCGTTTAAGTGTTCGCGCAGAATCGATGCCGGGTCATTGTCGGTACGCTGGCTGCGTTCTTCCAGAACCACCTTGCGTTCCGTATCCACTTCCTTTTGATCGAAGACCAGATTGGTCATGCGGTCGGCTTCCATGGCCATCATCTTTTCAAGATGATCGACAGCGATGGTTTGGAAATATCCGGTGTAATCAAGCGACGTAAACGCGTTCTCCGAACCGCCATTGCGCGCCACGATTTTCGAAAATTCACCGGACGGCATTGACTTGGTCCCCTTGAACATCAGGTGTTCAAGCAGATGTGCGGCACCGGTGCGCCCCGACAGCTCGTCGGCGGAACCAGCCTTGTACCAAACCATGTGCGAGACCACCGGAACCCGATGATTGGAAACGACAACAACTTGCATGCCGTTCTTCAGGGTGAAGGTCTCGGGGTTGAAAACGCCATCGGACGCCGTCACCGAACCGGGCGACAGGAAAACGGCGAACATAAATGCCAATATCAGATACAGGTTTGCGCGCATGAACCCAGGACTTTAGAGAATGTTTGGAAAATCGCCAGTCAAGATGCCGTGAGGGAGCATCGTTCAATCAGACAAGGGCCAGAAAAGAAATCAGTCAAACAGGCTGCCCCAAAAGCCTTTTCCGTCTCCGCTGCGTTCCCCACCGGAATCCTCGCCGCGGCGTTTGATGACGGGTCCTGTTTCGATGGTGCTTTCGCCTTCAACTTCTATTCTCTTCAAACGGCGTTCCTCGGCATCCGGGTCCAGCACAGCGCCCTTCAAGGCACCGGAATCGCGCCAGAACAGGATTTTATCGACAACATCCTTCTCGCCAATGCCGGACAGGGACGCGGTTTCACGATTGACCAGCTCCCGAATATTGGGCTCTGCCTGGTCACCACCGCTTAGCCGGATTATCGCCTGCATGCCGGGGCTCAGATCGCCCTTTCCGACGCTGGCCGTCTTGTTTTGTGTGGCAACAGCGCGTGAACCAAGCAAGGCTTCGCGGGCTTCGTTGCGCGGCGCAATTACTTGCGGACGGGTCGCACCGGGTTTTGGCGGACGTAGCCCGAAATCAGGCGGCAGACTTAAAGGCGCACGGGAATAAACGGCAAATTCATCCGGCGCGGCCTTTTCTTCCGTAAAGATGGCACTATCGTTCGTACAAGCGGCGACAGAAGACGCCACAAGCAGCATAGCCAACACAAAATGGATTTTCGTTTTCATTGTCCGTTCATTTTATTCTTTTCTGACCATCCAAACAAGGAGTCCAGAACCAACACCACGGCACCGACGAAAATAGCGGAATCGGCGACATTAAACGCAGGCCAGTGAAAGCCTGCGACATGAAAGTCGAGAAAATCAGCGACCGCACCATAGTTCATGCGATCAATCACGTTACCCATCGCCCCGCCGATAATCAATCCAATAGCCGACGCCAGCAACCGGCACTGGCTACGCCACAACCAGACCATCAAAACAACAACAATGCCAAGCGCGATTCCCGAAAGCAGCCATACATTGCCGGGCGAGCCTTCGTTGAACATGCCAAAACTGACACCCCGGTTCCACGCCAGAACAATATTAAAGAACGGCGTCACCTCGATGACATGCGGCGGGCGCATGACGTCTTCGACGATCCACCATTTGCTGATCTGGTCGATAACTCCGACGATCACGGCAACGCCGAGACCAATGGGAACCGGGCCGGTCCTGTTCATTCGGCACCTTGAGATGAAACAGCATCGCCGCAGCGACCGCAAATTTCAGGATGCGACGAATTGGCCCCGATATCGTCGGCGACCTTCCAGCAACGACCACACTTCTCGCCATCGGCAGCGGCGGCAACGACCTTGACCCCTGGCACATCATCAAGCGAGAACGCCGTACCTTCAGGTGTGCCATCATCAAACCGCGCGTCAGACGTAATAAACAGTTCCGCCAGATCAAGGCCGTCAACGGCTTGCTTGTGTTGGTCGTCGGCGAAAATCACCGGCGACGCTTGCAGGCTGGACCGGATACGTTTTTCTGCACGTTCGATTTCGATCGCCCCGGTAACGACCCGGCGCAGATTGCGGATGGTTTGCCATTTTTCGCTTAGCGCATCGTCACGCCAGTCATCGGGGACTTCCGGGAACAGGCACAAATGAACGCTTTCGTCCTCGCCCGGATTTCGCGACCGCCAGGCCTCTTCCGCAGTGAAACAGATGAACGGCGCCAGCCACGCAGTCAAACAGTTGAACAGTTCATCAAGCACCGTTCGCGCCGCCCGACGATTGATCGATGACACGCTGTCGCAATACAGGCTGTCTTTTCGAATATCCAGATAGAAGGCCGACAGATCGACGGCACAGAAATTGTGCAGTTCGGTAAACAGTGGATGGAAATGAAAGGCATCACAGGATTCCCGCACCATCTTGTCCATCTGCCACAACCGGTTCAGCACCCAGCGTTCCAGTTCCGGCATCTCGTCGATGGGCAACCGTTCGCTTTCATCAAACCCGGCCAGGTTGCCGAGCAGGAAGCGTAGCGTGTTGCGCAGGCGGCGATAGATGTCGGTCTGGCTTTTAATAATGTCGGGACCGATGCGCAGGTCTTCTGAATAGTCCGAACCGACAACCCAGAGCCTGAGGATATCGGCACCGTTAACATCAACCACATCCTGCGGGGAGACGATATTGCCCAGAGATTTCGACATTTTATGGCCGTCTTCGGCCATCACAAAACCATGGGTGAGGACCGCGTCATAAGGGGCTCGCCCCCGTGTGCCGCACGATTCAAGCAGCGAGGAATGGAACCAGCCGCGATGCTGGTCCGAGCCTTCCAGATACAGGGACGCGGGCCATTTCAGGTCGTCGCGGCCTTCCAGAACGAACGAATGGGTGCAGCCGGAATCGAACCAGACATCCAGAATATCGGTGACCTGATCGAAATCGTCTGCATCATAGTCAGGCCCTAAGAACCGCGACGCATCGGATGCAAACCAGGCGTCTGCGCCTTCCCCCTCGACCGCATCAATAATGCGTTCGAACACAGCCTCGTCACGCAAGGGCTCGCCGGATTTTTTGTTCACAAAGACCGTAATCGGCACGCCCCAGGCGCGTTGACGCGAAACGCACCAATCGGGTCGCGTTTCGATCATTCCGGCCAGTCGTTTGCGACCGGTGTCCGGCACAAACCGGGTTTCGTCGATGGCCGCGAGCGCCTTGTCGCGCAGGCCGTTCTTTTCCATTGAAATGAACCACTGCGGCGTGTTGCGGAAAATAAGCGGTGCCTTGGACCGCCATGAATGGGGATAGCTGTGAACCAGTTTTGATGACGCCAACAGCGCACCGCTTTCTTCCAGCTTCGCCATCACCGCCTTGTTGGCCGGGAACCACGGTTTGTCCTTGGTGCCCAGTTCCATGACGTTGACACCGGCGAACAGGCCGACATGATCGAAGAATGATCCGTCGCCATCGACCGTATCGGGAACGGGGATGCCGTTGGCGATGCCCAGCTCCCAGTCATCGGCACCATGGCCCGGCGCGATATGGACGAAACCCGATCCGGTATCGATCTCAACGAAGTCAGCCGCCAACATAGGCACATCAAATGTGTAATACTCGTCCAGTTCGCTTAGGGGATGCTTGCAAACAGTTCCGGCCAGGTCCGCGCCTTTCAGGCGATGGACAATTTCATGGTCGCTAATACCTGCAGCCTCACAAACCTCGGCAATCAGTGCCTCAGCAATAACAATAATCTCGCCCGTATCTGTGACCTTCAACGCTACATATTCGACGTCCTTGCCATATGCGACGGCACGGTTGCCGGGGATCGTCCACGGCGTCGTCGTCCAGATAACGACTGAAGCGCCTGTCAGTTCCAAAACTGGCGAATTAACGACCGGGAAACGCACGAAAATGGTGCTCGAAGTATGGTCATGGTATTCGACCTCGGCCTCGGCCAGCGCCGTCCGCTCGATGATCGACCACATGACCGGCTTGGCACCCTTGTACAGGGATCCGTCCATCAGGAACTTGCCGAGCTCGCGCACAATCTGTGCTTCCGCTGCATAGGCCATGGTCGTGTACGGGGTGTCCCAGTCGCCGGTAATGCCCAGGCGCTTGAACTCCTCGCGCTGAATATCGATCCAGTGCTCGGCGAACTCGCGGCATTCCTTGCGGAATTCGACAATCGGCACCTCGTCCTTGTCCTTACCTTCGGCGCGATACTTTTCCTCGATCTTCCATTCAATAGGCAGACCGTGGCAGTCCCATCCGGGAACGTAATTGGAATCGCGGCCCATCATCTGTTGTGAACGCACGATGACGTCTTTCAGGATCTTGTTCAGGGCATGGCCGATATGCAGGTGACCATTGGCATAGGGCGGGCCGTCGTGCAGCACAAACTTCTCGCGCCCCTTGGCGACTTCGCGCAAACGGCCATACTGATCCGCTTCGTCCCAGCGTTTCAGGGTCAGCGGTTCGTTCTTGGCCAGCCCGGCTTTCATGCTGAAGCTGGTTTGGGGCAGATAGAGTGTCGATTTATAGTCCGTGGTCATGCTTGGTTAGCCCTTTCCCGCCGCAAGAATACGGCGCGCCGCATCACAATCGTCGGCGATTTGTGCCTTTAAAGCATCAATGCCGTCAAACTTCTTTTCATCGCGCAGATGTTCAATAAAGGCAACACGCAGATGCCGCCCGTACAGATCGCCATCAAAATCGAATAAATGGGCCTCCAGAACAACCCCCTTGCCATCGAACGTAGGGCGCAGTCCCAGATTGGCAACGCCGTCATACCAGTGCGATCCGTCTTCCTCGTCAAGACCGGCGCGAATGGCATAAACGCCAAACGCCGGGCAAAGATATTCATCCAGATGCACGTTGGCGGTCGGGGTGCCGATGGTGCGTCCGCGCTGGTCACCATGTTCGACCCGGCCTTCAATTTCATAGGCACGACCAAGCACAGCCGCCGCGCCACGAGCATCGCCAGCGTGCAGGAATTTCCGTACCCGGGTTGATGAATAGACCTTGTCGCCATCGTCGATGGCGCTGACACAGGTAAAGTCGAATCCCTCTTCCTTGCCCCGGTGCAGCAGCAGATCGCAGTTTCCGGCCCGGTTGTTGCCAAAGACAAAGTCATAACCGGAAACGACATGCCGGGCAGCCAGATCGTTGATCAGCACCCGGGTGATAAAGTCCTCTGCCGTTTGGGCTGAAAAATCCTTATCAAAATGCAGCACGATCAGATTATCGACGCCCAGCTCTTCGATGTGGCGCGCCTTGGTTCTGAACGGGGTCAGGCGGAAAGCTTCGTCCGTCGGCTTAAACAGGCTGCGCGGATGCGGCTCGAACGTCAGCACTGACCAGGGAATGCCCTGATCGTGGGCGATCCGCCCGGCTTCACCGATAACGCCCTGATGACCACGATGGATTCCATCGAAGTTACCAATGGCGACTGCGGAACCGCGTGCCCCGACGGGCAGGTTTTCTGTGTGTCTGAATATCTGCATGGCGGCAAGAACATGTCCGCGAGACCTTGCCGGGTCAAGCGTTAATCGGACTTTAGCCCATAGATATAATCAGGGCCGAGTCGGCACCATGACGGTCGCTTCACCATCAATCACCACCCTGTCGCCGACCAGACACTGGGTCTGCAGCTCAACAAAGTGTTTTTCCGGAACCATTTTCATCACCGTAACCCGGGCGATGACCGTCTCGCCGGCCTTGACCGGTGCCTTGAAACGCAGTGCCTGATTGACGTAAATGCAGCCCGGGCCAGGCAGTTTGGTGCCGATAACGGTGGAAATGAAACTCGCCGTCAGCATGCCGTGGGCGATACGACCTTCAAACATGGTCTCGCTGGCAAATTCATGGTTCAGATGTACAGGATTGATGTCGCCGGAAATTCCCGCGAACATGGTGATATCGGCTTCGCCAAGAGTCTTGCCGAAAATGTCGGTCATGCCGACTTCAAGGTCTTCAAAATAATATCCGTGAAGTTCGTTCATGTTACTCGCAATCTGGTCCATAGCCTGAGTTCCCAGTATTTTTCCAATAGAAACAGCCGGGGCCGCAGGATGCTGCATCGCACAATTCCTATTGCAATGCAGCATAGCCCTTTCTTGGATTTTTTACAAGAACTTGATATGAATAGCCGACAGACCCCAACTTGTGGGGTTTGAGGGGAAAGAACGGGGAATATCATGTGTGCAATGCAAAAAAACGCCGCCAGCCCTCATTTTCTGTCCTTTGGCGTAGCATTTCCAAAAGCCCCTGAACTTGCTATTGGTAAATGATGACTGCGACTGAACACACTTCCGGACATATACCGATGCCCCCCGCCCGTCTTCTTAACAGGGAAGCAAACCCGCGGAATTCCGGGGTTTTTCTGGCCGTGTTCCTGGCCTTAATCCTGATCACGGGGCCGTCTGCTGCACAAACGGATTCGCTGCCCAAGGATTCGGAACCAGCCGAACAATCCCCGACGGAACCCACAGAGCCCGTCGCCGATCCGGTCAAACTGGTTAAACCGATCAAGATGGAAATGCCGGTTCGCTGCACCCAGGGGTCCGACTGCTGGATTGTCAATTATGTCGATGGTGACTCCGGTGCCGGGATCAAGGACTACAACTGTGGGCGAGCCTCGTATGACGGCCACAAGGGCACCGACATCGCCATCGTCGATGCCAAGCAAATGCGCCAAGGGGTCGACATCTATGCCGCCGCCGCCGGAACTGTCATCGGCACCCGCGACGAAATGCGCGATATCGATTTCAACCTGATCGGCGGACCAACGGCAGTGGCTGGCAAGGAATGCGGCAACGGCGTACTGATACAGCACGATGACACCTGGACGACCCAGTACTGCCATATGCTCAAGGACAGCGTCCGCGTCGCCCGTGGCGACAAGATCGAATCCGGTCAACTACTGGGACAAATCGGCATGTCGGGGTTGTCGGAATTCCCGCACGTCCACCTGCAGGTGAAAGCCGGAGACCAAATCATCGATCCTTTTGTCGGCGTCAAACGGGAAAAGAAATGTGGGGTCGGCAAAACGCCCCTGTGGAATACCAACACGCTGTTGTCATTCCTGTACAAGCCGACAGCCGTTTACAACGCAGGTTTTTCGTCGACCACGCCGAACGCCCGCATTGCCCGCGAAGGCCTGTACGGCGAGGATGTGCTGATGCAACGCTCGCCGGTTCTGGCCATTTGGGCCGATATGTTCTGGATCGAGCCGGGCGACAAACTGTACTTCACCATTACCGGACCGGATGGCGATACGGTGATGGCGCATGCCACCACCTTGCGCAAAAGAAAGGCCCGACGCTTCGCCTATGCCGGTATTCGCCGCAAGAACGAAGCATGGCCCCGGGGCTCATATACCGGCGAGATCAGGTTGATCCGCCCGGCCACCAACGAAGAATTCTCAACCGTCCGGGTGATTAGCGTTAACTAGCTTAGCGCTTACGACGCACCAGTTTCGGCTCATTGCGCATGACTTTGCGGCGACCAGCCTTAGGCGGTTCTTTATCCGCTACCGGCGCAACCTTTTCGGGACGCGGTTTCTGGACCGGGTCTTCTTCGAACAATGCCGAATGGTGGTGCCGATTCCGCTGTCGGTTCTCGACCCTGTCGAGCGTGTTCTGGACCATTTTATTGGCGACAGGGTCGGCATATCCTTTAAGCAAATGACGGCGCGCAATTTCCTTCATCGCTTCCTGTAATTCAGCGTGTTCCTTGCGCTGTTCGTGAAACCGGATATAGGCCGCCACCGTCCATGCATGGGCTGGTAATTCGGCCAGCCGCTTGCCTTCGCACCATCGAGAGAACTCTTTCCAAGACTTGTTGCGTTCACGCATCGCCTAATCCTTGCGCAAGGCAAGCGGCTTGTTCGCCGCTATTTCTTCGTCGCTCAACCCATGCAGTTCATGGGGGAAGACCAGCCAGTTGTCCGTCTCGTGCAAATAGAAATCAGGCGTCAGGTCTACCTTGCGCTTGTTCGGCTTGTAATAAACCGTCGCCACCCGCATATCGCCCGGCGCATTCAGCCGCGACAACCGCCTGATCGCATCAATCACGGCCTGAACGCTGCGCCCACTGTCAAATACGTCATCGACGATCAGCAAGCTGTCGGCGGCGTTCACGTTCTCGATAATGTAATGCAGACCATGTACCAACACCTGGTCGCGCTGGTCTTCGATGCCGTCGTACGAAGACGTGCGGATGGCGATGTGATCCGTCGGAATCCCCTGAAAAGCCAGCAGTTCCTGCACCGCGATGCCGACCGGTGTGCCCCCGCGCCAGATGCCGACGATGTAGTTTGGGTGGAACCCGGCATCCAGAATCCGGTGCGCCAGCCGATATGAATCATCAAGCAAGTCGTTGGCAGAAATGAATGTCTTGTCTGTCATGGCACAGGTCAGAAGACGTAATGCAGCACGCCAAGGACCGCCACCAGCAACACAGCCGGGTTGGTGTCCGACACCCGTCCGCTGGCAGTCTTGACGATGGCATAGACAATAAAGCCGATGGCGATACCGTTGGCGATGGAAAACGTCAGCGGCATCAGCACTGCCGCCAGGATTGCTGGCGCATACTCGGTCGCGTCTTCCCAATCAATATCCAGCAGATTGCGCATGAAGTGCGTGGCGACAAACACCAGGGCCGCACCCGTCGCATAGCCGGGGATGCTCTTGGCCAGTGGCGCGAACACCAGACACAGCAGGAATAGCACGCCGACCGTGACCGCCGTCAGGCCGGTGCGCCCGCCTTCCTTGATACCGGCACCACTTTCGATATACGACGTCGTGTTCGAGGTTCCGAACAAAGCACCTGCAATGGTCGCGATGGAATCGCTGACCACGGCACGGCCAATGCCTTCGACCTTGCCATTGGCGTCGACCTTGCCAGCCAGATTAGCGACACTGGTCAGGGTGCCTGCGGTATCGAAAAAATCGACGAACAGAAAGGCGAAGACGATGCCGATCATCGCCGCCGTCAACGCACCCGATATATCCAGCTTCAACAATGTCGGCTCAAGGCTTGGAACCGCCCCAACGACGCCCTGAAATTCTGTTGCCCCCAGAATCCAGCCAATGATGCTGGCGATCAGAATGCCGATGATGATGCCGCCCGGAACTTTCTGGCGATCCAGCACGACCATGACGCAAAAGCCGAGGCCGAACAGCAGCACCGGCAGGCTGCCGATATCGCCAAGGCCAACCAGTGTCGCTGGATGATCGACCATCACCCCGGCGTTCTTTAAACCGATGATGGCCAAAAACAATCCGATCCCGGCACCGATGCCGAGCTTCAGGGATTTAGGAATGGAATTGATCACCCATTCGCGCAAGCCGGTCAGGCTGAGAATCAGGAACAGCACACCACTGACGAACACCGCGCCCAGCGCCACTTCCCAGGGTTGTTTCATACCCAGCACGACACCGAAGGTGAAAAAGGCGTTCAGGCCCATGCCTGGGGCCATCGCCACCGGCCACTTGGCCCAGAACCCCATAATCAGGCAACCGACCGCTGCGGCCAGAATGGTGGCGACGAAGACGGCACCGAAATCGAGCCCGCCACCAGACAAAATGCCCGGATTGACGGCGATGATGTATGCCATGGTCAGAAACGTTGCGACGCCCGCGAGAATTTCCGTCCTGACAGAGCTTCCCTTATCGGAAATCCCGAAATACCGATCCAGCCATTCCATTGCCTTGAACTCCCCCCTGATGAATACCGTACGTGTTCCCCAGGCCATGAGTCATAGCCGATTCTTTATATTTGCGCACCCTTCGGGTGGATCGTTTCTTGCGTTTCTAAGCCAAAGCGAGTTTTCCAAATGGTTCAGGCGACTCGAATGACAGCAGACATGCCACCGACGACATGATCCAGAATATGGCAATGAAACATCCAGTCTCCGAGATTATCGGCAACCAAAGCTATTTCTGTGACGTCGTTTCTATCTAAGAGCACCGTGTCTGCCAGCGGTGTGTGCGGCACCGCTTTGTTGTTACGGCTGAGTATCTGAAAGGCGTAGCCGTGCATATGCATGGGGTGGGGCCAGCCAGTATCGTTGCGGATCGTGATGATGTGGCTACGACCTTGTTTCAAGGTCAGCATCGGCTCCATCTTCGTTGTGTGCGCTGCGACTCCGTTCAAGGCCCAGACTTTCATCTGCTGTTGCGCCAGTTCGCTGATGCTCAGCGTCTCTCCTTTGTAGATAGCGCTGCGCATGCCGCCCATCGCGCCACCTTCAATGACCACCTGATGGCGTTCAGCCGTTAGCAAATCCGGGGTGGCGACATCATTCGGTGCAAGGCGAATGGATGCGTCGAGCGGCGATGTCCTAAGCGGCGGCTCTGCCGAATATCGGATGGTAGCAAAGACATAGGATTGGGCACTGGAAACCGCGTCGACGATATTAAAAGTTTCACCGGGATCGCCGCCAAAATCGATAATGACGTCGGCGCGCATGCCGGGGCCGAGGATGATACGCCCATCGGTCGGAGCATGCGGCGTTACAGGCTGACCGTCGATGGCAATCACCTGTGGGTCGTGGCCGTTAAAGTTAAGACGGAATATGCGAGCATTGGCGACATTGATCAGCCGCAAACGAATTCGTTCGCCGGAACGCACAGCGACTTCGTCCATCTGCCCGCCATTGACGGTCAGCGTGTTTCCCTGGCGCCCACCATGGCTGATATCCATCCCGTTGCCAAAGTTGTCGGCGATGGCGGCGTCGCGTGTCAGCCGCCAGTCATCAATAACCCAGGTCAGTTCACGGTCAACGTGTGGCGGTTCTTTGTCTTCGACGATGAGCGCCCCGTACAATCCACGCCCCACCTGTTCCGATGAATTGACATGCGGGTGATACCAGAAGGTGCCCGCATCAAGGGCGTCGAATTCATAAGAGAACGAGTCCCCCGGATCAATCGGAGCCTGCGTAAGCTCGGGCACCCCGTCCATGGCATTGGGCAGACGCAAACCGTGCCAATGAACAGTTGTCGGTTGATTCAGGCCATTCTTGACATCGACGCGAAGGCGCTGCCCCTGTTGCAGCCGCAACTCCGGCCCGGTCACCCGGCCGTTATAGGCCCAGACGTCCGTATCCGGCCATTCCGGGCCCAGCAGACTTACCGTGGCCGGTTTCGGCGTTAGTTGAAACGCTTTCGTTTCTTGTGCCCGTGCTTGTGTCCATGCTGCGGGAACGAACAGGGAGGCGCCAAGTGCGGTCGCACCTTTTAAAACGGAACGGCGTGTCGGGTTTGATACGATCTTCATGGGCGCGTTAGAGCTTAGCAAATGTCACTGTCAGTGGATACCTAATCCCTGGAAACGCTAATTTCAACGATAGTTCTGTTGTAAGGAGATGACTAAAAAAGCGCAGTAATAGTATCAATAACGTCCTGATCGTCCCATTCCATAGCGCCTCGTTTGGCATAACGGATGGTGCCAGCCTTATCGATCAGGAAGGTCGACGGGTAGGCATAGACCTTCCAGGCTTTCGATGCTTTCCCGTCCCTATCCATCAACACGGGGAACCCCTGTTTCAGCTCCAGACGATCAAAAAAAGATTTGATGCGTCTTTTGTGTTCTTTGATGTCGACAGACAATAACTGAAAGTTCGTGCCCTGCATTTTTTCGACAAGACGGTTGAGAGACGGTATTTCCTTTACACACGGCCCACACCAGGTCGCCCAGAAATTGACCAGAACAACCTGACCCTTAAAGCTGCTCAAATCATAGGTTTTGCCGTCTATTCCCTTCAGCTTTAAGGCCGGTGCCGCCGGGCTCCCTTTAAAAGGGGTTAGTGAACGGACGCGTGATTTTTGCACCGTTTGTGCGGTTTCTTCACCGGCCATGGGCGCGGCCTTATCGGGTTGTTTGGCTGCCTTTAAAAATTCAAATCCCTGGTCAAAAAGCGTGCCCATTTGTGAACGCATGGCCAGATCGGCGTCCGTCAGGTCCTCTCTGGGCCGCGCGTAAAACCCGGCTGCAATATTATCCATCGCGACCAGTTTCAGCTCTGCCCCACCTGTTTTCAACTGACGCGCCACCTGGTCAGAGCGAAGAAACTTGGTGGAATATTCCGGCTGCAGGATAAACACAGGTTTGTTGACGGCACGCGCAATTGGCAAATAAGCCGCATCATCACCAATTTCCACCGAGCCTTCTATCAGGTGGGGGTGTAAGAAAATGTAGCCTAGGAAATTATGGTCCCCGGGGTGCTTGATCTGCCACATCCGGCCCGCATTCAGCGCCAATATGGCGCCTCGGCTGGCGGCGCTGAGGACGATATTCTCGTATCCCCGCTTTTTCGCCACAGCCAGGATCTGATAAATTTCTTCCGCATCAAACTTGGCCATACTGGCCCGGCCCGGGGGTTCCATATAAGTGCTGTGTAAATCCAGCGTCCACACATCGAACCCTTCGACGGCAATATTCAGGGCGCTTTCAATCATTTCCGGGCTGGTGCCGTGTTCAGACGGAAGCCAGATGATCAGGGTGCTGTTGCCCTCTTCGAAGCCGGTATAAATCAGGTCCGTACCCGAGGGCAGGTTGATTTCCTTCTTTTCGTAAGCCTCGGCATTGCTCACTAAAATCAGGATGAACAACAGAGAGAATATTGTTTTCATCATGATGGAACCGATCGCGTTGCCAAAAGAAGGAAATGGTGCCCCCGGTCGGAATCGAACCGACACTCTGTTGCCAGAACGGGATTTTGAATCCCGCGCGTCTACCAGTTCCGCCACAGGGGCCCTGAGGGAGGAAACGAGCGGCCATAATAGTCATGGTGCGGCCCCGGTCAACGCCAACGATTGCAGAGTCCCCGCATCACTGCTAAACCCAAGCCCACACACGCATTGCACCTAGAGGGACGCCGCTTGATACAAGGACTTTACGACTGGACCATGAGACTGGCCGCCCACCGCCACGCGCTATGGGCGTTGGCAATGATCTCGTTCATCGAAAGCTCGGTATTCCCTATTCCCCCCGATATTCTGTTGATTCCGATGGTGCTGGCGGCCCGTGATCAGGCCTTTCGCATCGCCGCCGTGTGTACGGTGGCTTCGGTGCTGGGAGGTCTTGGCGGTTATGGTATCGGCTATTTCCTGTATGAATCCATCGGCCAGCCGCTGATCGCATTCTACGGATATGCCGACAAATTCTCGGCCTTTCAGGGTTATTACCATGAATGGGGGGCGTGGATCGTCGGCGGAGCGGGCTTAACACCCTTCCCTTACAAAGTGATCACCATCGCCAGCGGCGTCACCGCGCTGGACCCGGTTGTCTTTACTGTCGCCTCGGTGGTGTCGCGCGGCATCCGGTTTTTCCTGGTCGCCTGGTTGTTGTGGCGTTTCGGCGCACCGATCCGGGTCTTCATCGAAAAGAACCTCGGCATTCTGGCGACCGTTTTTTTCGTGCTGCTGCTCGGCAGTTTCGTGCTGGTAAGATACGTCTTTTAGGTCCATATCATTGTCATGACCATGATCCGCATCGTTCCTTTGTTTATCGTTCTTGTCGCCATCGGCACGCTGGCCGCAGCGTTGACCGCCGAGCACGTCTTCAAGCTGGAACCGTGCATCCTGTGCATCTATCAGCGCCTGCCGTTCGTTGCCACCGGTGTGCTGGGCCTGATCGCCCTCAGGATGGAGAATTTCCCGGTCGCGGTCGTCGCCCTGATCGCGCTTTCCGGGCTGGCGTATCTGAGCGGATCGGGCATCGCCTTTTATCATGTCGGAGTCGAACAGCACTGGTGGCTGTCGGGGTGCAGCGGCGAGCTTTCAGGCAATCTGACCGTCACCGACCTGAAGGCCAGCCTGATGCAGAAGCCGGAAAAAGCCTGTGACGATATTGATTGGACCCTGTTCGGAATCAGCATGGCGACATACAATGTCGCTTATTCAGGCGGCCTTGGCCTGTTGTCACTGGGGGCCGCCATGCAAATGTCGAAGTCCCGGAAATCCGATACATGAGCAAGAAACCCAATACCCTGAAAAGACTGCCCGGCGATCTCAGCCGCGAGGAGCTGATTGATCGCATCATCCGCGTCGATCAGGCCGGTGAATACGGCGCGGTGCGCATCTATGAAGGCCAGTTAAGCGTCCTTGGAAAGTCCGACAAGGCAGACGTCATTGCCCACATGCACTCACAGGAAGTCGAGCATCTGGATACCTTCAGCAAGCTTGTCGCCAAGCGCCGGGTGCGCCCGACTGCACTGATGCCGCTGTGGCATCTGGCCGGGTTCGCGCTGGGGGCCGGAACGGCCATGATGGGTGAAAAGGCGGCGATGGCGTGTACCGTCGCGGTCGAAGAAGTCATCGACGAACACTATGCCCAGCAAGTTAAAAAGCTTGATGAAATGGGCTCCGACGAGACTGAACTTCGCGATACCTGTGAACAGTTCCGGCTGGAAGAGCTGCAACACCGCGACACCGGGCTTGAGCACGGGGCCGAACAGGCTCCCGGTTATGAAGGCCTCAGTGCCTTGGTTAAAACCGGCTCACGGTTTGCCATCTGGTTGTCGGAACGGGTTTAGTTTTTGATTATCACCCTGCGGGGTGCGGCCTCTGGAAGCCAAGTTCAATTTTCAGATTTGCGTTCATGCTTGCGGACCAGCCCGGAAATAATGCCGCGGAAGGTCCTGACCTCTTGTTCTGTCATGTTGGCGCGCTGAAACATGTTGCGGATGTTCTGGACCATGGTCGGACGCTTTTCCGGCGGACGCAGGAACCCGCAAGCATCCAGTTCTTCTTCCAGATGTTCGAACATACCGACCAATTCTTGCTTATCCGCCGGGCGCGTATTGCCCGGCATCCGGTCATCAATCCCCGGCGTCTCGTTGCCGGACTGATACCATTCATAACCAACCAGCAATACCGCCTGGGCCAGATTAAGGGACTGGAAATTCGGGTTCAGCGGTACCGAGAGCAGACAGTCGGCGAGCGCCACGTCGTCGTTATTAAGCCCCCAGGCTTCGCGCCCGAACAGCACGCCGGGGCGGCCGTCGGCAGCAATAACATTGCGCATTTCCGCGACTGCCGCGCGCGGTGTCATCACCCGCTTGGTCATGTCGCGATTGCGCGCCGTCGTCGCATAGACATGGCTTAAATCGGCAACAGCTTCGGCTGTCGTGTCGAACACCTTGACCCCATCCAACACCACCTCGGCACCAGACGACGGGTTAACAGCTTTTTCATTGGGCCAGCCGTGAACCGGCTTGACCAGCCGCAGTTCCGTCAGCGCATTATTCAGCATGGCGCGTGCCGTCATGCCGATATTTTCGCCCAGTTGTGGTTCAACCAGAATAATCACCGGTGCCGGGGCGGCATCACGGGCAGCGGCGGCGGCACTCGATTTCGGGGGCCGCCGGGCGGGTTTCGTCTTCGCCATCAGGGTCTAAGCTCACTCATTTTATAGCTTTCGCGGGAACTATTTTTATGCCGGACTAGGAGCGAAGTCCGCCGTGATGCCATCATCACAAGGGGGTCGGGACAACGTCCGGCGAAAAAAGAGCCCCGTCCCGGAGGGATTTGGCATAAATGCCGCGATCTTGCGTCATTATGCCCTCGAATATGTTTACATGTCCTTCGGTCAAATTCCTAATCTCGCGACATTTCTGCTCAAACCAAAGCTTATGAAATGAGTGAGTTTAGACCCTACTTAGCTTTCGCCAGCGCCGTCGCGGAAAAGCTTGTAGACGATACTGTCGCGCAGCGCATTGTACGACGCGTCGATAACGTTCGGCGAAACACCGACCGTCGACCAGTGGTGACCCTTTGAATCTGCTGATTCAATCATCACCCGGGTGACAGCAGCCGTGGCATCACCGGGGGTCAGGATGCGAACCTTGTAGTCAACCAGCCGCAGGTCTTCCAGTTCCGGGTAAGCCGGGACCAGCACCTTGCGCAGCGCCGCATCCAGCGCGTTGACCGGGCCGTTACCTTCGGCCACCGTCATAAAGGGCTCGCCATTGACCTCCAACCTGACCGTCGCCTCCGACAATGTCACCAGATCGCCCTTGGCGTTCCAGCGCCTCTCGTCGATAACCCGAAAGCTGACGCCGTGGAAATAATCAGGCACGTTGCCCAGCGCACGCCTGGCCAGCAATTCGAAACTGGCTTCCGCGCCGTCATAGGCATAGCCGTTGAATTCCCGTTGTTTGACCGTTTCCACCAGTTCGGAAACCTTTGGGTCATCGGCATCGACCTTCAGGCCGATATCGCGGAAACGGGCAAGAATATTTGACCGTCCAGATTGATCGGAAACGACAATGTGACGCTGGTTGCCAACGGTTTCCGGAGCCACGTGCTCATAGGACCGGGGGTCCTTTTCCACTGCCGAGACATGCAATCCACCCTTGTGGGCAAATGCCGTCTCGCCGACATAGGGAGCCCCCCTGTTCGGTGCCCGGTTCAGGTGTTCATCAAGCATCCTCGATACATGGGTCAGATGCGTCAGGTCATCGGCCGAGATTCCGGTCTCGTAACCCATTTTCAAAATCAACGACGGGATGATGGAAATCAGGTTGGTGTTGCCGCAACGCTCACCAAGCCCATTCAGCGCGCCCTGAACCTGACGCGCACCGGCGCGTACTGCGGCAAGTGAATTGGCAACGGCGTTACCGGTGTCATCATGGCAATGAATGCCAAGGTTTTCCCCCGGAATATGTTCTGTTACCTCGCCAACAATGCGTTCGACCTCATGGGGCAAAGTACCGCCATTGGTATCGCACAAGACGATCCAACGGGCCCCGGCGTCAAACGCCGCCTTCAGGCAGCCCAACGCGAATTCCTGATTTTCCTTGTAGCCATCGAAAAAATGTTCGGCATCGAAAAGCACTTCATCGACCTTCTTGTTGGCGTGGGCGATACTGTCGGAAATCATCGCGATGTTTTCCCCATGATCGATTTCCAGTGCCACATCGACATGGAAATCCCAGGTCTTTCCAACCATGCACACAGCTTTTGTGCCACTCCCCAGCAATGCTGTCAGGCCAGGGTCATTGTCGGTGCTGCGTCCGGCGCGACGTGTCATGCCGAACGCGGTCAGGCGCGATCGCTTTAATTTCGGTGGAGCCGCAAAGAAGGCATCGTCGGTGGGGTTGGCTCCGGGCCAGCCACCTTCGATATAATCGACACCAAGGCGATCCAGTTCCTCGGCGATCAGTTCCTTGTCTGATGCGTTGAAATCGACGCCTTGCGTCTGCGCCCCGTCCCTCAGGGTACAGTCATATATGTAGACCCGATTGTCGCTACTGTCGTTTGCCGCCGCCATCTGCGTTGCTGCTTTCTTGACGATTAATGACTTCCAAAGCGGAGAATGACCAATTTCAATGACTTGCTCAAGACATTCCGACTGAAAGCGCTCTTGGCGAGACGGCAAACAAGGATTATTCTCATTTGCACTGGGGCGGGAAATACCCGTTTTTGGAGGAAGCATGAGCGATATCGAGGAGTTGGACGGAATAGACGCCGATGAGGTGGAGGGTTACCTCGCCTATCGCGAAAAAATCCGTGGCTCCAATATCAACGAGCAAACCCTGCTGGCTACTGATTATCTGAACCATTTCAACGAAATCGTCATGCTGTTGGAAATGGTTCCCGATATGCCGGAACTGCTTGAAGAAGCCAAGGAATGGAAGCCCATGGGCTATCAGGACCATTTGCTCGCCAGCACCTTTTCAGACAAGGCGTTGGCAGCGGATGCCTATGACAACGTGCCAAAGAAGTACAAACAACCGTTCGAACAGACCATCGGTCAGCTCGACAACCTGATCGCAACAGCTATCGAACGTATTGAGGCCGATATGGAACACGGCGACGACAACCTGTTGCGTGAAAATGCCGGGGCCTTGTCGAAGGTCATCCAGCGCCTGATGGACGTCGCCGGCGGCATCATCCACGGCAGCGCCAAAGTCATGGACCAGTCGGAAATCGATAATTTGATCGGATAACGATAAAAAAATCGCACGAACATTCACACCCGCATGGCTGTCGGCGTCGCTGCCCTGCCCTATAATGTTGCAGCCGAGGTCGAAGGGGTGTTCAGTGTCAGGTAGCATTGCTGGCATCTGAGGCAAGAAATCATCCGCAAACGATTTGGATCACCCCTGACGGGATAAAAACGATGACAGATCAAACGGAAACGCCGAAACCTTTCTTAGAAGAAAAACGACGTCATGAACGGCGGGATAAACCGGCAATATTCGATGCCTATACCCCGGCGAAAATGGCCGAGCGCGTCGAGGATATCGGGCGCAACAAGACCCGCATGAAGCCCGTCGCGGTGCTGACGCTGGCGGTGCTGGCCGGGGCCTTCATATCGTTCGGTGCCATGTTCTATACCGTCGTCATGACCAACAGCGGCTTAGGCTTCGGCCTCGGACGGATGGTCGGTGGACTGGCTTTTTGCCTTGGTCTGATCCTCGTCGTCGTCGGCGGCGCGGAACTGTTTACCGGCAACGTGCTGATCGTCATGGGCTGGGCCCACCGCAAGGTCACCACCGGCGCTCTGGCGCGCAGTTGGGCGCTGGTTTACATCGGCAACCTGATCGGTGCCCTGGCAATGGCGGCAATGGCCCATTGGTCAGGCTTTATGCACATGAGCGGCGATGCTGTCGCCACCACCGCCATCAAGGTCGCCTCAGCCAAGGTCAACCTCCCCTTCGATGTCGCCTTTATCCGTGGCGTGCTGTGCAATGCGCTGGTCTGTCTGGCCATATGGCTGTGCTTCGCAGCCCGCTCCGTCACCGACAAGATCCTCGCCATCATATTCCCGATCACCGCCTTCGTGGCGCTTGGCTTCGAACATTCCATCGCCAACATGTATTTTATACCGGCTGGCATTCTGGCTTCCGGGTCGTCCGGTGCGGAGATCAGCAATCTCGACCTTAGCGGTTTCATAAACAATTTGGTGCCGGTAACGCTCGGCAACATCGTCGGGGGTGGCGTGTTTGTCGCGCTCAGCTATTACATTGTCTATCTGCGCGGAAAAAAATAACGACACAGGCGCTTCGCCTGATAGGCTGCCTCTATAATTTCAGCAACCAAGCAATACGGATAAACCAATGCCATCGGACAACGCCCCTAATTCCCCCGGAGTAGAACTCGCCAACGAGATCATCAACATGGCCAACGCCGAGCTGGAAAAAGGGCATGCGGTCGAGGAAATCGCCCTTGGCCTGCGCCATGCGGCGGCCAACTTTTCCGCCTATACCTTCTTCCGCACGGAACATTCCCCGAAAGACCCGAACGACGTGGTCGAGAACTTCGTCGCCATGTTCGAACACTATCTGGGCATGCACAAACCCGACGACACGGCAGGCCAAGGCCTTGCCGCAACCATCGCCAAGGCCCAGGAAGACCTTTAAGCCAGCACGTCCAGGTTATCCTCGCGCAGGTCGATGAAACGTTTGATGCGGGTGAACTTTCCGGTTTCTGGATTGCGACCGCCGACCGCCCCTATAACGCCGGTTGGACTGTCGCCCAGCGCCCCGTTCAGCAACCCCATAATGCCGATCAGGTGGGTGTCGTCGATACCAGCGGTGCGCACGGTCGGGTGGGCGGCGAGGCGGTCGTTGCATTCGACGCGCATATTGACCAGCAGGGTGATGGCTTCCGGGTCGCGTTCCAGCGCCTCGTTCAAAACCTCAATAGCGTGGCTTACCGGGTCTTCCATATCATACCCGCCGCCAGGTGGTTCCCTCGGCGCCATCTTCCAGCACCACACCTTGTTCGGCCAACTCGTCGCGAATCCGGTCCGATGTGGCGAAGTCCTTATCCGCGCGTGCCTGCAAACGCTCGGCGATCAACGCCTCGATGGCAGCTTCATCCAGATCATCTGCACTCGTTGTGCCCTTGAACCAGTCTTCCGGGTCCTGTTGCAAGAGACCGAGAACTTTTCCTGCCCCCAAAAGCTTAGCCTTAAAAGATTCAAGGTCTCCCGACCACCCACTTGTCCCCATTGAGCTATTAAGATCATTGAGAATTTGATGCAATTCTGACAAAGCCTTTGGAGTGTTTAAATCCTCACAAAGCGCATTAAGAATTTCCGTCGGAATGTCTGGTTCATTCTCCAATTGAACCCCGGCCATTTTTTTAAGGGCAGTATAAAATTTATTAAGGATAGTCTTCGCATCGGCGATGCCGTCTTTCGTAAAATCCATCGGCTGGCGGTAGTGAGTTTTCAGCAGCGCCAGACGGATCGCCTCGCCGGGAAATTCACCGAGCAATTCGTTGACGGTGTAAAAGTTGCCCAGGCTTTTCGACATTTTCTCGCCTTCGGCCATCAAATAGCCGTTGTGCATCCAAAACCGCGCCATGATGTCGGTGCCGTGGCTGCACCGGCTTTGCGCAATCTCGTTTTCGTGGTGCGGAAAAATAAGGTCCTGACCGCCACCATGAATATCAAAGGTCTGGCCCAGATACTTGTTGCTCATGGCCGAACATTCCAGATGCCATCCCGGACGCCCAAAACCCCAGTCTGAGTCCCAGCCGGGCTCCTCGCCCGTCGACGGCTTCCACAGCACGAAATCGGCGGCGTCCTTTTTATAGGGCGCTACCTCGACCCGGGCACCGGCGATGATCTGATCGCGATCATGGCCTGACAACTTGCCGTATTCATCCATGGCGTTGACTGAAAACAACACATGGCCCTCGGCCTCGTAGGCAAAACCCTTTTCAATCAAGTCGGCGATCATCACCTGCATTTCGGCAATATGGTCTGTCGCGCGCGGCTCGAAGTCAGGCTCGAGCGTGTTCAACGCCGCCATATCGGCATGGAACAGCGCCGCCGTGCGTTCGGTAATGGTGCGGATATCCTCGCCGGTCTCGGCCGCCTTGGCGTTGATCTTGTCATCCACATCGGTGATGTTGCGAACGTAGGTGACTTTGGGATACAGGCTGTTGAGCAGGCGAAACAACACGTCGAAAACCACCACCGGGCGCGCATTGCCGATGTGTGCGGTATCATAGACCGTCGGCCCGCACACATACATGCGAACGCCCTTGTCCGCGTCCAGCGGGGTGAAGTCCTCTTTCTTGCGGCTAAGAGTGTTATGTAGTTTCAGAACCATTTATCCGTTCAGCCTTTTCAGGATACGTTCGCGCCCAATGATGGGTAGCAAAGCTTTCAGCTCCGGTCCATGGTCCAGGCCGGTGATTGCCAGTCGCAACGGCTTGAACAGCTCTTTACCCTTTGCCCCGGTGGCTTCTTTAACATCCCCGGTCCAGGTTTTCCATGTGCCTTCATCCCATGGTTCGGGCGGAAGAACTTCTGTGGCAGCAGCTATAAAATCAGCGATTTCAATCACCGGATCGACGCTGCCGAAACAGACGTCGTGCCACACCATGACATCGGAAAGCCGTTCCAGATTGGGCCGTACCGCCTGCCAAAAGGCATCATCGGCGAATTCCGCACCCAGATCGGCAATGCGTGCGGAAACCGTATTGAAATCCATGGCGTGCAGGGTCTGGGCGTTCAGGGCGTGCAGGCGCTCGGCATCGAACTTCGGGGTGCCGCGCCCGGTATGGGAAATGTCGAAGTCAGATGCCAGTTCGCCAAGATCGGGGCGCACATCGACATCATCAGACGTGCCGACATGGGCCAGATAGCTGTTCATGGCCATCGCTTCGATGCCGTCTTCACGCATCGAGGACACCGTCAGCGATCCCAAACGCTTCGATAAGCCCTTGCCATCCATGCCGGTCAGCAAGGGCGTATGGGCAAAGGTCGGAGCAGCCGCGCCAAGGGCTGCAAAAATCTGCATCTGCACGGCGGTATTGGCGACATGGTCCTCGCCGCGAATAACGTCGGTAATGCCCATGTCGATATCGTCGACGGCGCTGGGCAACATGTACAGGTACGTCCCGTCACCGCGCACCAGTACCGGGTCGCTCAGATTGACACCGTCAAAATGAACGTCGCCACGCACCAGGTCGGTCCAGTCGATGGACGTGTGGTCCAGCTTGAACCGCCAATGGGGGGGCCGGCCCTCAGAGTCAAACGCGGCGCGTTCGTCGTCTCCCAAATCCAGAGCACCACGGTCGTAAATCGGCGGCTTGCCGCGCGACAGCTGACGCTTGCGCTTGTATTCAAGTTCTTCCGGGGTTTCATAACAGGGATAAACACGCCCCATCTCGAGCAGCGCGTCGAAGGCTTTCCTGTAATTGTCCATGCGTTCCGACTGGCGCTCAATGGCATCCCACTGAAGCCCGAGCCAGCGCAGGTCGGCCTCGATGGAATCGGCGAATTCGGTGGTCGAGCGGGTGGCGTCCGTATCATCCAGCCGCAAAATAAAAGTGCCGCCTTTCGATTTGGCATGCAGCCAGTTGACCAGCGCCATGCGCGCATTGCCGACGTGCAAGTGCCCGGTCGGGCTGGGGGCGAAACGAACGATTGTCATGCTTTAAATCCATTGGTTATGGGATAGCGACGGTCGCGGCCAAAGGCACGGGACGAAATTTTAACGCCCGGTGGAGCCTGTCGGCGTTTGTATTCTCCCCTGTCGACCAACATCCAGACGCGCTCGACGGTTTCCGCGTCGTGTCCGCGCCCGACAATATCGGCCAGCGACAGGTCGTTTTCGATGATTCCATGCAGAATGTCATCAAGTGCTTCATAGGGCGGCAGGCTGTCTTCGTCCTTCTGATCGGGTTTCAGTTCCGCCGATGGCGGCTTGGTAATGATGCGTTCGGGCATCACCGGGCCGTCGGGGCCCAGGCCGTCTTCCGGCTTTTCGGCGTTGCGCCAGCGCGACATGGCGAAAACGGTGGTCTTGTAAATATCCTTTAAGACCGAAAAGCCGCCGCACATATCGCCGTATAGGGTCGCATACCCGACCGACATTTCCGACTTGTTGCCCGTCGACAACACCATGTGACCGAACTTGTTCGACAGCGCCATCAACAGCATGCCACGGCTGCGCGCCTGAATGTTTTCTTCGGTGGTGTCAGCCGGGTGCTGGGTAAAGGCTTCTTTCAGCATTTCATCAAACGCCGCCATCGCCGGGGCGATACCAATGGTATCCAGCTTCGCACCCATCATCCCGGCCGCCTGGGCGGCATCTTCAAGACTGTCATCTGATGTATAAGGTGACGGCATCATCACGCAGTGAACACGGTCCGGACCCAGCGCATCGACGGCAATGGCGGCGCTGAGCGCACTGTCGATGCCGCCTGACATACCAATCAGGACGCCCGGAAAATGGTTCTTGTTGACGTAATCGCGCAGGCCCAGACAAGCCGCCCGGTAAATCGCCTCAACGCCGCCGGGATGTTCTGTCGGCTGACTGTCGGCCGGGACCCATCCGCTGTCAGTGCGGTTCCACTGACTTAATGCAATATCGGTCAGCCACGATGGGCTGCGCACTGCCAACTCGCCTTCCCGTGTGGTAACGAAACTGTCGCCATCGAACACCAGCTCATCCTGTCCGCCGACCAGATTGACGTATACCAGCGGCAATCCGGTTTCTTGCGCCCGCGCCCGGGCCAAATCAAACCGGTTGTCTTTTTTATCAACATCAAAGGGAGAACCGTTGAGGACGACAAGCACCTCGCCACCTTCTGCTGCCAGCCGTTCGGCAACAGCAGGTTCCCACAGGTCTTCACACACCATCACGCCAAGGCGCATGCCCCTGAAATCAATCGGGTCCGCCATCGGTCCGGCCTCGAACACCCGCATTTCGTCGAACACGCCATAATTGGGAAGTTCGCGCTTGAAGCGGGTCGCGACAATCGCGCCACCGTCAATCAACAGTGCCGCGTTGTATAGCTTGCCATCGTCGCGCCACGGTGCGCCCAGCAATACCGCTGGCCCGCCATCCGACGTTTCCCGGACGAAATCGAGAATCTTCGATTCGATTGCATCAATGAACGACGGCTTCAAAAGCAAGTCTTCCGGCGGATAACCCGACACCACCAACTCGCCAGCGACCATCAGGTCGGCAGCCATTTCTTTTGCCTGGGTGCGAGCATCGCGAAGCAATCCCAGATTGCCGTCGATGTCACCGACGGTGGGATTCAGCTGTGCCAGGGCAATGTTCAAGGTCTTGGTCATGTCACGTCATGTTCTAGAGCATTATCCGATCTATTTGAATCAATTCTGACGGCTTTTGTACATCCGATTGCCCCCTTGCCTTGCCGGGCATGATGGGAGACACTTTTTCAACGCCGTTGCCGTTTCGCAACAAAGGGGGACAAATGGCCGACGATAACAGCAAAAACGCCCGCATGAAGCGCCGCGAGGATGAACGCGACGTATGTGAATCAATTCTGGCATCGGCCATGGACAGCATCGTCGAGCGACTGGCATCAACAGCCGAGGAACGTCAGGGTGCCATCAGCGCCGACGACATTCGCACGGTTGGCAAGGCCTACATCGACAGCGAAGGCGTCGCATCCCGCGAGAGCCTACGCGAACACATTCACCTAAGCCTGATTCAGCACGAGCAGGAACTATGGAACCAGACTCGCAGGCGGCCCTTTGACCGGCTTTTGGTGAAACGTTTCTCACACTTGTTTCCCCATGAAGGCGAACTGGATACCAACAAGAGTCTTTTATCGCGTCGCGCCCTGCCCGGGTTCTTCATGGCCATCGAAATGATGACCAGCGCCGACCTGTTCGAACAGTGCCAGCAGGCCTGCAAGGGGCTTTTGAAAACGCGCAAGGAAGAACTTGGTGATAAATTCCTGTGGCGGGATTTCTATGACGATTCTGACGCCATGGACCTGGTCAACGACATCATCGTCGTCATCGTCCATCATTTTGATGACTTCGACAAACGCATGCACTGGCTGCACGACCTGATTAATTCGCACCTGTCGCCGCCCGACGACTATGCCTTCGAAGGAACCGCCATCGCCGAATGGCACCTTCTGGAAGAAGACGTTCCGGAATTGATGAAGGCACTGTTTTCCGATTTCCTTAAACGGCTGGGTGAAGAAGGCGGCCACCATCAACTGGACGAGCGCTATGGCATGAAGGCCCGACAATCCATCGAGAAACTTCTCACCAATCTGGGTGTCGAGTTATGAGTAAGCCTCCGGCACCTGAAAAACCGCGCGCCGAGATATTCACTCCCGGTCAGGGTGTTGGCTATAAAATGACCGGCAAGGGTGGCGTGGCGACGACGCAGCCTAAAACTGTCGCAAAGCCAAAAGTCGCGACCCCGGCGAAACCTAAAACTGCTGCAAAGCCAAAACCCGCGGCGCAGCCAAAACCCGCGGCGCAGCCAAAGGCCAATCCCGCAACCAAGCCAAAACCGGCAGCGGTCGCGAAAAAACAGCCCAAGGCCCCGCCGCAGCCGGGCCGCAAGCCGCCCAAGAAAACATCGAAACGAATCAAACCGGCCGCCGTGCAAAGTCAGGAAATGGCTGAACAAGTTGTCTCGTCCTTCACCAACCGATTGACGGCGGAAGCCCAGGCGAAAGGCGGCTATCTGTCTGTTCAGGATCTGACAGCCCTGAACAAGGAGTTTGAGGAGCAAACCGAGACCCTGAAAACCCAGTTCGAAAAAGCCTTCACCGACAATATCTCCCAGCACGAACACGACCGCTGGAGCACATCAAGGCGCTTTCCGTTCAACCGGATGATCGTTAAAACGTTCTCGTACATGCTGGAAAACGACAGCCGCAAGCTCAGGCGGTCGGATTCCCTGTCACGGCGTATCCTGCCTGGTTTTTTCACCGCCCTGAGTATGCTGCTGGGACCGGACAAGATGGAGGGCTATCAAGGCAAATGTCGGGCCGTCGTCAAGATTCTGCAAAAGGAATACGGCAAGAACTTCGAATGGGAAGACATCTATCAAAGTGATGACGCACGCGCCATCGTGCTTGATGCCCTGATCGATATCGCTATGCATTTCGAAGACCTCGGCCGCCGCGCCGACTGGTTCATCGAACTGGTCAACAACCACCTGCCAGCGCCCGACGAAAATACCACCCAGACCGAAGCCAACTGGACCTTCACCAAGGACGGTTTCAAGGTTTTCTTCAATGCCCTGATGTCTGATCTGCGCGACGCGCTGACCAGCGAGGGTGGGCGATTACTGATCACCCGGCGTCACGGGGTCGACACCACCATCAAGCTGGTCGAAATTGTCCGGGAACTTAAGACGACGTAGCGGCGCTGATTCCGTTAGCTGGCGCCCGATCGTCCTGCAAGGATTCTGCCAGCAGAAACGCCAGTTCCAATGACTGTTTGGCGTTCAGGCGCGGATCGCAATGCGTGTGATACCGCGCGCTCAGGTCGGCCTCGGTAATGGCCTCGCCGCCACCGACACATTCCGTCACATCCTGGCCCGTCATTTCGATATGGACACCACCGGCGTGGGTTCCCTCGGCCTTGTGAACAGCGAAGAACCCGCGCACTTCTTCAAGAATGCGATCAACCGGACGGGTCTTGTAGCCGTTCGAACTTTTCACCGTGTTGCCATGCATGGGGTCCGAAACCCAGACGACTTTGCGGCCTTCACGTTTGACCGCCCGGATCAGCGGGCTGAGCATTGTTTCAATGTTATCTGCACCCATGCGCGCGATCAGGCTCAAGCGGCCCGGCTCGTTTTCCGGGTTCAGAACATCGATCAGACGGATCAGATCGTCGGCATCCATGGATGGGCCGACCTTGACACCAACCGGATTGGAAACACCCCTGAGAAATTCCAGATGTGCGCCGTCAAGCTGGCGAGTCCGGTCACCGACCCACAGCATATGCGCCGACGTGTCGTACCAGTCGCCCGACGTGCTGTCGATACGGGTCATGGCTTCTTCGTAATTCAGCAACAACGCCTCGTGCGAAGTGAAAAAATCAGTCTCGCGAATTTGCGGCGTCGTTTCAGACGTCACTCCACACGCGGCCATGAAGCCAAGGGTCTGAGACAACCGGTCGGCAAGATTGCGATAGCGCTCTCCGGTGCGACTGTCGGCAACGAAACTAAGATTCCACTGATGTACCTTATGCAGGTCGGCATAGCCGCCCTGGGCAAAGGCGCGCAACAGGTTCAGGGTCGCCGCCGCCTGATTGAAGGCATGCTCCAACCTGTCGGGGTCTGGAATGCGGGCTTCCTCGGTGAACTCCATGCCATTGACCATGTCGCCGCGATAACTGGGCAGGCTGACACCATCGATGGTTTCCATGTCATCGGAACGGGGCTTTGCGAATTGTCCGGCCATGCGACCAACTTTTATAACAGGACACGCCGCGCCATAGGTCAGCACCACCGCCATTTGCAGCATGGCGCGAAATGTGTCGCGAATATTGTCCGGATGAAACTCGGCGAAACTCTCGGCACAATCCCCGCCCTGCAGCAGGAACGCCTTGCCGTCGACGGCCTCGGCCAGTGCGCGTTTCAGCTTTCTCGCTTCACCGGCAAAAACCAGCGGCGGATAGGTCTTCAAGCGCTGCTCAACGACCGCCACCGCGTCCGCGTCGGGGTAATTTGGCAATTGCAGGGCTGGCTTGGAGCGCCAGCTATCGGGGGACCATTTGTTCGTCATCGTTCGTCTCGAGCTTCAATCAATCACTATTATGACTAGCCTATACGCTGGAACGACTGGTTTTTCCAGAAAAACCAGCGCTTTTTAACCACCTTCGTGCGGTGGGCGTTTATCGCGCATGGTGACGAACTCTTCCGCCGCCGACGGATGAATGCCGACGGTGGCGTCGAACTGGGCCTTGGTCGCGCCACACTTCAGCGCAACGCCCAGGCCTTGGGCAATTTCCGGCGCATCCAGCCCCATCATGTGACAACCGACAACCCGGTCTGTCTGACAATCGACAATCAGCTTCATAAAGGTCTGCTCGTCGCGCCCGCTGAGCATAAATTTCATCGGCTTGAACCGCGACACATAGACGTCGACCTCGTCATATTCGGCCCGCGCTTCGTCTTCCGTCAGCCCGACCGTGCCCAGCGGCGGCGACGAGAACACGGCGGTCGGGATGTTGGAATGGTCGACCGCCGTCGGTTTGTCATTGAACAGGGTATTGGCCAGCGCCATGCCCTCGGCGATGGCGACCGGGGTTAAGTTGGCGCGGTCCGTCACATCGCCAACAGCCCAGATATTGTCGACCGAAGTGCGTGAATATTCGTCGACGACGATAACACCCTTGTCGGTCATCTCTACGTCGACCTCTTCAAGGCCGATGCCGTCGGTTTTTGGACGACGCCCGGTGGCGTACATGACCAAATCGGTCTCAATAATATCGCCGCCTGCCAGTCGGATCGAATATCCATCGCCCTGGGGCTCGATACTGCGCACGACGGATTCCGTTTGCAGGCAAATGCCACGTTTTTCCATCTCGGCGGCCAGCGTTACCCGCAGGTCTTCATCGAAGCCACGCAACACGGTGTCGGCGCGCAGAACCATCGTCACCTCGACACCAAGGGCATTGAAAATACCGGCGAATTCAACGGCGATGTAACCGGCCCCGACGATCACGATTTTATTGGGTAACTGTTTCAGGTCCAGCGCCTCGTTCGAGCTGATAACGTGTTCGATACCCGGCACATCGGGCATCGACGGCCAGCCACCGGTAGCAATCAGGATATTGGCCGCCGTATAAGTTTTGTCGCCGACCGCAACCGTATGACGGTCAATCAGCACACCGCGACCTTCCAACAGGTCGACCTTGTTTTCAGACAGGATCCGTTTGTAGATGCCGTTCAGACGCTCGATTTCCTTGTCCTTGGCACCAATCAGCGTTGGCCAGTCGAACGTCGGCTCCGGCACAGTCCAGCCGTATCCGGCGGCGTCTTCCATGTCGTCGCCAAAATGTCCGGCGTAGACCAGCAACTTTTTGGGCACGCAGCCACGGATAACGCAGGTGCCGCCGACACGGCTTTCCTCGACCACGGCGACCCGGGCACCCATCTGGGCCGATACCCGCGACGCACGCACGCCGCCGGAACCGGCGCCGATGGTAATCAGGTCATAATCGAATTCAGGCATGGTCTTGTTTCTCCGGCGCTTTTATTCGATCGCGCACTTCCTTTAATATTGACAACGAAACAGCAAAAAACGGGTCAATGCATGGGGAACCTCTTTGCCGGGTGGGGTGACAGGGTATTATAATTATCCGACTATCCGTGAACAGCTATAACGTTGTCACCTCACACGTTTGTCAGAACAAGGCCGATGAAAGAAAAAGACCGCAAGGAACTGGAGAAAGAAAAAGCCCGCGCCAATGTTGAGAAGTTTCTGGGCTTTCTTGAGACCAATATTCACAAGCTGCAATCGGTGTCAGAGATTTCCGACATGGACCTCGACAAGGTCGGCTTCGATCAGTATCACAAATTTCGCAACGTTTCGGGCGAATGCCTGTCGTTCATGGTGATTATCGAGCGCCACCTGTCCAATTGCGACGAAAGCCGGGTGGATAAACTACAAGATCGGCTCGACAGCCTGACGGTTGCCGTGTGGTCGGTCATTCTCACCGGCTCGCTTGGCTTTCTCGAAGCCATCGCCAGCAAAGACCGTCTACCCATCGGCACCCGGGATATCTTTATCCATGAACTGAAAACCATGTCTGATGCCGAAAAAACCTTGAACGATGGTCAATATGAGGGTCACCTGAGTGAGAGCGTTAAAAACAAGCGCGAGACAGCAACCAGAATTCTTAACGACGTTATTGACCGGGCACCGGGGTTATTGAACCTGACTTAATCAATTGACCTTCCCAGTACTGGAAGCAATATCCCTGAACGCTTGATGGCCCCAACAGAAGCGAGACACCGACACCATGCTTGATAAAGCCAACCTTCTTGTTGCCGCTATTGTCGCCGTTGTTATGGTCGTCGTGGGTATCGCTTATGTCAACGTCATCTCGGACAATGACAGCGCAGCCAACGACAAGCCACAGAAACAAACCAGAGCCGAGGCCGTTGCATTGAGAAAAAAGACGGTGGCACTGGGCAATAGGCTTTACGCCGACAACTGCGCCGAATGTCATGGTGTAAATCTGGAAGGCCAGCCCAACTGGCGGGTCAAGAAGGCCGATGGCACCCTGCCAGCCCCACCGCACGACGCCACCGGTCACACATGGCATCATCCCGATAGCCTGCTATTCAGTATCACCAAAAACGGCGGTCAGGCGGGTGCGCCGGCCGGCTTCGTCAGCGCCATGCCGGCTTTTGGTGAGACATTGACCGATTCTGATATCTGGGCGGTGCTGACCTACATTAAGAGCCGCTGGCCCGCAGCGGCCCGCAAACGCCAGAAACTGATGACTGACCGGGCCGGATAACCCCTATTCCACGGTGACGCTTTTCGCCAGATTGCGCGGTTGATCCACATCGGTGCCTTTCAGCACCGCCGTGTGATAGGCCAGCAGTTGCACCGGAATCATATTCAGTATGGGGGTAACGAACGCATCGACCACCGGCAGGGCGACTACGCCCGCCGCCAGCTTGCCCAGCACCGCGGCACCATCGGTATCACTGATAAAAATAACCCGGCCACCGCGAGCGATGACTTCCTGCATGTTCGACGCAGTTTTTTCAAACAGCTCGTCTTTCGGCGCAATAACGATCACTGGAACGCCGTCATCAATCAAGGCGATGGGACCGTGTTTCATTTCCCCGGCGGCATAGCCCTCGGCATGAATGTAGGAAATTTCCTTCAGCTTCAACGCGCCTTCCAGCGCCACCGGATAACTGACGCCGCGGCCCAGATAAAGCACATCGCGGGCATCAGAAATTTCCTTCGCCAATTCACGCAGGTGCTCGTCGTGGTTCAGAACATCGGCCGCACGCGCCGGAACTTCGGCCAGGGCACCAACCAGCGACGCCTCGCGATCATGGTCTATGCTGTCTTTGGCACGACCCAAAGCAATGGTCAGGCACGCCAGAACCGTCAACTGCGTGGTCATCGCCTTGGTCGAAGCGACGCCGACTTCCGGCCCGGCATAGGTTTGCAGAACGGCATCGGATTCCCGGGCAATGGTGCTTTCGGGCACATTGACGATGGACAGGATTTTCTGGCCTTCACCGCGCGCGTATCTAAGGGCAGCTAGCGTATCCAGCGTCTCGCCGGACTGCGAAATAAACAGCGCCAGACCATTTCCCGGCATGGCGGCGGCCCGATAGCGGAATTCAGATGCCACATCGACCTCGACCGGTACCCGCGCGTGGCTTTCGATCCAGTACTTGGCGACCAGCCCGGCGTAATACGACGTGCCGCACGCGATGATCGTCACCTTCGAGACAGACGATAAATCGATATCCATATCTGGCAAGCCGACCTGTCGTGTCGCCGGATTGACATATGAATGCAGGGTATCGCCAATGACTTGCGGCTGCTCGTAGATTTCCTTGAGCATGAAGTGGTCGTAACCGCCTTTGCCGACGGCTTCACCGGAAACTTCCGTTTTCCGCACCGGACGAGTGATCTCGGCGTCGGCTTCATCGAATACGGTCGCGCCTGCGCCTGTTATCACCGCCCAGTCGCCATCTTCCAGATACATGATCTGCCGGGTCAGCGGCGCCAGGGCCAGCGCGTCGGAACCGATAAACATCTCGCCCTCGCCGAAACCGATGGCCAGCGGCGTACCGCGCCTGGCCGCGATCATCAGGTCGGGATTATCGGCAAAAAGAATGCCCAGGGAAAACGCCCCTTGCAGACGTTTCAGAGTCTTCGATGTCGCCGTTTGGGGGTCATCGCCCCCATCCAGATACGACGTAATTACATGGGCAACGACTTCGGTGTCGGTTTCAGATGCCAGTACCGCGCCGGTCGTCTCGACCTCGTCTTTCAGTTCCTGAAAATTCTCGATAATGCCGTTGTGCACGATGACAACGCGCGACGTCGCATGGGGATGGGCGTTTTCTTCGTTCGGTACACCATGGGTTGCCCAGCGGGTGTGGCCTATGCCTGTGGTGCCGACAAGCGGTTCTACAGATAGTCGCTCCTCAAGGTTCAACAGCTTTCCTTCGGCCCGACGGCGTTCAATGACGCCATCGTTCAGGGTTGCAATCCCAGCCGAGTCATAGCCCCGGTATTCAAGGCGTTTCAGCCCTTCGATCAGCAGCGGTGCCGCCTCGGCCTTGCCGATGATTCCGATAATGCCGCACATTACTTTTTGTTCTTCTTTGCTTTTTCAGCCAATTTCTTTTCGCGATTTTTCGCGGCCCAGCCTTCGACCTGCAACATGTCGGCGCGGGTTACCCCAAGAGCATCATCAGTAACATCTTTCGATATGGTCGATCCGGCCCCGACGACGGCACCGTCGCCGATTGTGACGGGTGCCACCAGCGCCGTGTTCGAGCCGATAAACGCCCCCTTGCCGATAATCGTCTTCGATTTGAAAAATCCGTCGTAGTTACACGTGATCGTGCCCGCCCCGATATTCGCGCCCGCGCCGATTTCCGCATCGCCGATATAGGTCAGGTGATTGACCTTGGCACCGGTATCGAGCACCGAATTCTTGATCTCGACAAAATTGCCGACCCGTGCGGTCTCGCCAACCTTTGCGCCGGGACGCAGCCGGGCGAACGGGCCCACTGTCGCACCAGCACCGATGCTGGCCCCTTCCAAATGGCAGAAGGCATTAATGGTCGCCCCGTCGGCGACATCGACGACGGGGCCGAAAAAAACGTTCGGGCCGATGCTGACATCTTGTCCCAATTTTGTATCGTGACTGAGAAAGACCGTTGTCGGGTCGGTCATGGTGACGCCATTATTCATGGCGTCCAGGCGCAGGCGATCCTGCAAAATAGCCTCGGCCTCGGCCAGATCGACACGCGAGTTAATGCCGATCAGTTCGTCTTCATCGGCTTCGACGACAACACAGGTGCGTCCATCGCCCCGTGCCAGTGCGATAATGTCTGTCAGATAATATTCGTTCTTGGCATTGTCATTGCCGACCCGGTCGAGCAAATCCCACAACACTTTGCCATCGATGGCCATAACGCCGGAATTGCATAAATCCACGCCAAGCTGTTCCGGGGTCGCTTCCTTGGCCTCGACAATGGACTCCAGCGAGCCGTCCTCGGCCAGTATCAGGCGGCCATAATCCCCTGCATCGGCAGGCGTAAAGCCTAGCACCACCACCGCCGGGTCAATATCTGATGCGCGTGCATCCAGCATCGCATCCAGTGTATCAAGCGTCACCAATGGGGTGTCGCCATACAGCACCAACACATCACCGGAAAAATCACCGATCGTATCGCGCGCCTGCAGGACCGCATGGGCGGTTCCCAGACGCTCTTTCTGTTGAACCACTGGATAGGGAACGACCGCTTCCGACACATCACCAACAACATCGCCAACAACAACGGCCACGTCATCGGGCTCTATTCCGCCGACGGTATCCATCAGGTGCGCGACCATGGGCCGCCCCGCCAACGGGTGCATTACTTTTACAATGTCCGATTTCATCCGCGTGCCGAGGCCGGCTGCGAGGACGATGACGGCGGTTTTTGTCTTGGTCATGAGCTACCGGTCGTTTACAAGGTGTGCGCGTTTAAAGAGGATTTCACACATCCCCTTGAAAGTCGCCGAGAATTTGCCACATGACGTGGTCACCGCCAAGTCAAAGATTGTTACGGAGTTTATCAGATGCCTAAAAGCCTTAAAGCCGTCCTGTTCGATCTGGATGGAACCCTTGTCGACAGCGCGCCCGACCTGCATGTGGCAGCGAACCTGTTGATGGTGGAAAACGACCGCCGCGAACTGTCGTTGCCCGAAATCATCAAGATGATCGGCGACGGGGTGCCTAAACTGGTCGAACGATCATTTGCGGCAACCGGCGATGTGCCCGATACCGACACACTGGCCGCGGCATCGAAACGATATCTGGAATTCTACGAGCCCCATGCCGCAGACCTGTCGACCCCCTTTCCCGGCGCGATCGCGTGTCTGGAAAGACTGAAATCCGCCGGATACACCCTCGCCGTTTGTACTAACAAGCCCTATGACGCGACCATGGAAATGCTGGCCACCCTTGATCTGGACGAACACCTGTCGGTGGTGATCGGCGGCGACACCCTGCCCGGCATTAAAAAACCCGACCCGCGCCACCTTCTGGCTGCTCTCGAGAAACTCGACATCGGCGTTGATGCCGCCGTCATGATTGGCGACAACGCAAACGATGTGAACGCCGCCAAGGGTGCCGACATCCCGGTCATCGTCTGCCGTTTTGGGTATACCAACGGCCCGGCCGAAGATCTGGACGGCGATCTGGTTATCGATCACTTCGATGATCTGCCGAACGCTTTTGCCGAGTTGCCCACGGGCTAACTCAGTTTATTTGCTGGCGCACCCTTCGGGTGGCGCGGCCTCTGGAAGCCAGGTTTTAATGGGTGACAGGAGCCTCATTCCCCTCGTCAAATTAGTTTTCTTTTGGGCCGAGAATGTTCTATACCTCCGCCTTCCTTAAAGGAATTTAAGGGCGCGTAGCTCAGCGGGAGAGCACTCGCTTCACACGCGAGGGGTCACTGGTTCAATCCCAGTCGTGCCCACCATTTCTTTCTGTTTAATATCAGAAAGTTAAACCGACAGATTCGGCAGGGCAGACCTACTGAAAGTCTTCCGCTTCCACTTCCAGATAGAGGAAGCTGATGGCACGGCCCAGTTCGTCGAAGCCGTTCCAATCTTTAAATTCCTTCAGGTCGGCCAGCACTTTGTCGCGCATTTCAAAGTCGGCCAGGCCATCGTCGTAATATTTTTTTACCGATGCCCGTAGCGTGGAAATGAACTTCAAGGCATTTTCCACCACCTCGCGACCGCCGGAATTACCGTGACCGGGAATAAAGTATTCAATGCCGGGGCGATCAAGCGCCAATTGTGTCGCCTTTTCGATGCCGGAGAAGCTGGCCTCTTGAACCCGGTTGCCCAAGGTGCGTTTGTTCATGACGATATCGCCCAGGAAGATGGCTTTCTGACTGGGAATTTCGATATAAATGTCGGTATCCGTGTGAGCCTGTTCTACTGGGTACAGGATAACGAAATCCGCGCCGCCCAGGGTCAGGGTTTCCCCACCCTTCAAGCCGTTGTCCGGAATTACGATTTCGGTGCCTTTCATGGCTTCGGGGGCAACATTTTTAAACAAGTCCATCCAATCCTTGTCTTCGCCACTGGCCAGGCGTTCAATCGCTTTTTCATGCGCGTAGATGGGGACACCGGGATATGCCTTTGCCACGGCATGATTACCGAGCCAATGATCGCCATGAACATGCGTGTTCAACACAGCGACCACCGGCTTATCTGTCGTTTTTTTGACGTGGTCCAGCAGAATGTCGCCAACCTGGGTGTTTGAACCGGGATCAATCACAATCACGCCCTTATCGGTTACGACGAAACCGGGATTGTTGATAAAGCCTTTGTTATCGTCACTGGGAAGCGCCTGCATGCCGTGAATGACGTATGTACTCGGTGCGACTTTCACCAACGGCATCTTGCGTATATCTGTGGCGGCTAACTGTACGTCATGAGCCATCACGGGCAATGCGGTAGCTATCATGAGCAAGGCAGCGAGCATCAATCGGCGAAATCTGAAAACAAACATACTTTATCTCCCTGGAGGTTCTTCTCATTTTGCCCATTAGTATACGGGGGAGCCCACCATTTCCAACAAAACACTTCAACAAGTTCACACCCCGCGGCCATAATGCCGGACCGAATCCATTTGACGGGGACTGACGTGTGAGCGCCGAACGACTGGAAATCGCATCACCGCATGCAGACATCGAAAACGGTGTCGAGCGACGCCCGCTGGAATATTTCATCACCCGGCCATCGGCTGGCATGGATACCGACACCGGCCTGATCTTCACCATCTGCGGTTACGGCCAATCGCCGATCCAGGAATACTGGAAGGACAAGCTGCCGCCTTATCTGGCCGACACACACAATTGCGTCGTCGTCGCCGTCAATTATTTCGGCTGCACCGCCAAGGCGGCGATCAACCCGCGACCGTTCCCGGATTTTTTCGCTAAACTGAAAGAACAGTACGGGCTGGAAATCGAAGCGCCACCCGGCACCGACGTCAGCCGTCTGCTGGCCGAAACCTGCACCGCACTGGCCGCAGCCGGCATCACCGAACTGGACGAAAACTACATGCTGCTCGACGACAATGCAGACGAGTATCCGTCTTTCGGATTTCTGCCGGCGCTGGATCACCTGCAAGTCCTTGGCGAAGTCCTGAAAACCCACGCCATCAACAAGAAACGGCTTTATGTGCTGGGCACGTCTTATGGCGGCTACATCGGGTTGCTGATGGGCAAGCTGGCGCCGAATACATTCCGCATGATTGTCGACAATTCCGGCTTTACCAAAATCACCGGCTCGGTCTATGGCATCAACGACATGAGCCGCCCGGCGCGCCTGAACGTATTGGGCGTCAGTATTCAGGTGCTGGAAAAAGGCATGTGGAGCACGGATCCTGAATCACCGCATTTTCTGAACAGCCATCACGCCATGATCCGCGATCTCGCCACCCCCGGTCACATGCAGGCCAGCAACACGCACTATTACTGCTATCACCCGATTGGCGATACGGTCGCGCCGACCGAAGAAAAAATCCAGTTTCAAAATCTTGCCGACGGCCTGATGACTGTCAGCCTGACGTTAATCGACGAGGCCGCCCTGGACGGGCGCATTTTCAAGACCCTGGACCACGGCATGAATGCATCCATGCGCGGGCTGTTCGATATGGCTTATGGGGCGTACATGGAATCAACGCCTGCCCCCGACGCCACGACGGACTTCGACCTTGAATCGTCGTTGCGATTTGATTGTGGTGAAAAGGCCTATAGCGTCGAATATTCTGCGGGTGGAGACATCACCGCGCGTCTTATCTAGGGCGTCGTTCCAGCACCAGCGTCCGCCATTTCCCAATGTCATAGCTGCGCACCAGCCGCAGCCCCTGACGCCGATAGGCAGCATATACCCGGCCTGCATCTTTCTGATAAAAGCCAGAAAGAACCACAAAGCCACCGCCATCCTTTGCACCGCGCAAGTGCCGTGCGACGTCGACGGCCATCCGACACAGCGGATTGGCAAGGATGTTCGAGACAATCAGATCGTACGGGCCGGACGCCGCAACCCGGCGCGCCCGAAAACCATTGCCGCGAAGGGGTCTGACGAAACGGGCGACCCGGTTGCGCCGGACATTCTCCCTGGCCACCACCACCGCCTTGATATCAATATCGGCGGCGACGACGCGTCGCATCCATGTGCGCGCCATGGCAATGGCCAGAATGCCGGACCCGCAGCCCATGTCCAGCGGGGTCTTAAAGGTATGCGACCGCGCCAGTTCATCGAGCGCCAACAAGCATCCCCGGGTCGTCGCATGATCGCCGGACCCAAAGGCGCGGCCGGGATTCAGGCAAATATCGATGCGTCCCGGCGGCGGCGAAGTCTCATAGTGAGTGCCGTGAATAAAGTATCGTCCGGCTTCGGTTGGCGGAAACAGCGCCAGACTTTCAGCCACCCAGTCTCGCGGCTTCACCGGGATCACGGTGACTTCCGGAACGGTAATGGAAAAACTTGTCGCAACGGCGGTCATGGCGTCGGCCAGATCGGCACCGTCGGGACATTGTTCGGTAAAACCTTCGATGCGCCACTCGCCTTCGCTGTCGGTGGCGAACCACGATACCGCCTCGCAAAAAGGCGCCAATGCATCTTCAAAGGCATTAACGCTGTCGGCGGTGGCCGCGACTTCGACCCGCCATAAACCGGTTTGGTTTTTCATGGACCCAGATTACCCGTTCAGGCGACGCGACGTTTGCCTTTTTTTCCGGTGCTCGGCGCAAAGGCCGCTGCTTCGGGATCGACGGGTGGGCTGATCTGGGCATCTTCGGCGGCCTTGCGGCGACGCATATTGTTTTCTTCAAGGGCACGCAGGGTGTCACTGTTTTGCAGGCGGCCACGGCGGATCGCCTGCACTTCTTGTATCAGGGTGCTGATCTGTTCGTCTTTTTTCAGCAGATCCTCGCGAATCTGCAGGACGTAGGATTTCATGAATTCCTCGTTCTGGCCGTTGATACGACGCAGTGCCGCGGCACCAATAATTATGGCGGTCACCGACAGCAAAAACGACATCATCGACAGAAACAATGGCACGAGTAATCTCTCCTTAGTTATGTGAAGAGATTAAGAATGTTTCGTAAAAGAAGTGTTAATCTGTTGGACTCAAAGGATGAATCAAGACTCTAGGTTTCCTCGACGAAGCCCGCCATGACCTTCTTGGTGCCGGCTTTCTCGAACGCGATTTCCAGCTTGTCGCCGTCGATTTCGCGGATCGCGCCATAGCCGAATTTCTGATGGAATATCCGCTGACCTATTTCGAAATCGCCGGATCCGCTGCTCGTCGTCGTCGCCCATGTAGGTTCTGTTCGATGGCTGCGCCCCGATGAACGAAATCTGGGCTTCTCGTTGTCAAAGCCGCCGCCATAAACGCCGCGCTCGGCACTGACATCAACATGGTCTGCGGGCAGTTCCTCAACGAAGCGCGACGGGATCGCCGATTGCCAGTTGCCATAGATACGCCGGTTGGCGGCGAAGCTCACATGTGCCGCCTTGCGCGCCCGGGTCAGTCCGACATAGGCGAGACGGCGTTCTTCTTCCAACGCCTTGCCATGGCCTTCATCAAGCGCACGCTGGTGCGGGAACAGGCCTTCTTCCCAGCCAGGCAGAAAGACGGTGTCGAATTCCAACCCCTTGGCCCCGTGCAGGGTCATCAGGGTGACCTTGTCATCGCTGCTCGATGATTCATTTTCCATGACCAGGCTGATGTGTTCCAGGAACCCGGCCAGGTCGTCGAACTCTTCCAGCGCGGTTTGCAGTTCTTTCAGGTTTTCCAGCCGTCCGGGGGCTTCCGGCGTTTTGTCAGCGCGCCACATATCTTCATATCCGGACTCGCCCAAGACCCGCGCCATCAGCTCCGTGTGGTCGACCTCTTTGGCCAGCCCACGCCATCGATCCAGATCGCCAAGCAGCCCGGCCAGCGCCTTGCGTGCCTGTGGGCGCAGGTCGTCGGTCTCAATCAACTGGCGGGATGCCTGCAACAACGGAATGTTAGCACCTCGCGCATATTGATGCAGGGCCTGCATGGTGCTCTTGCCAAGGCCGCGCTTCGGCGTGTTGACGATGCGCTCGAACGCCAGATCGTCATCGGGCTGGGCAATGATACGCAAGTAAGCGATGGCATCGCGAATTTCCATGCGCTCATAGAACCGCGCCCCGCCAAGCACCCGATAAGGAACGCCCAGCGTGATCAGCCGTTCTTCGAACTCGCGGGTCTGAAACCCGGCCCGGACCAGCACCGCCATCTCGTTCAGTTTTTCACCGCGTCGATGGATGGCCTCGATCTCGTCGCCGACGACGCGCGCTTCCTCGATGCCATCCCAGACACCGCGCACACGCACCTTGTCGCCATCGTTCAGGTCCGTCCACAGGGTCTTGCCGAGGCGTCCCTCGTTATGGGAGATCAGGCCCGATGCGGCGGCCAGAATATGCGGGGTCGAACGATAATTACGCTCCAGCCGCACCACTTTGGCCCCGGGAAAATCCTTTTCGAACCTGAGAATGTTACCTACTTCGGCCCCGCGCCATGAATAGATCGACTGGTCATCATCGCCGACACAGCAAATGTTGCCATGGACCCGCGCCAGCAGGCGCAGCCACAGGTACTGTGCGACATTGGTATCCTGATATTCGTCGACCAGAATGTAGCGGAACTTGTTGCGATACTGCTCCAGAACCTCTGGCTGGCGGGTAAACAATTCCACCGGCAACAACAAAAGATCCCCGAAGTCGGCGGCGTTCAGGGTTTGCAGGCGTTCCTGATAGGCTCCATAAAGCGCCATCATCTTGCCGTCCGCGGCCTCTGATTCCTCGGTGTCAGATACCTTGTCCGGCATCAGGCCCCGGTCTTTCCAGCGCTGGATGATGGCCATTAATGACCGCGCCGGGGCGCGTTTTTCATCAATACCGCTTTCCGCCATCAACTGTTTCAGCAGCCTGATCTGATCATCGGAATCAAGAATGGTGAAATTTGATTTCAGGCCGACGGCCTCGGCATGGCGGCGCAGGATACGAGCACCCAACGCATGAAAGGTGCCGACCCACCAACCGTCCGTTTCCCTGCCCAGCAGCCCCGATACCCGGTTCTGCATTTCGCGCGCCGCCTTGTTGGTAAAGGTAACGGCAAGGATTTCCCAAGGACTGGCCTTGCCCTGCATCAGGATATGACCCAGCCGCGTCGTCAACACCCGGGTCTTGCCGGTACCGGCCCCGGCAAGCACCAAAACCGGCCCGTCAACGGCCTCGACCGCATGACGCTGGTCTTCGTTCAGGCTGTCGAGATACACCGGTTGGGCTGTCGTGGGTTGTGAAGGCGCGGACATACGCGTCTTATACCCCTATAATGATTTTCATGGAACAGAGCCCTTTACAGCGGCTTGCATTTGCGGCGTCCTTAAGCGGGATCCTGTTCGTTGCCGCCTGTGCGGGACCCATAAAAAACACCGCCGAGGCCGAGGTAGCTCCTATTGAGCAGGCCATCAATGCCATTGTCGGTATTTATGCCGACATCCCCGGCGATGCCCACTCGGCCCGTTCACTTGGCACCCGCAGGCAAGGCAGCGGTGTGCTGATTGACGATGACGGACTGATACTGACCGTCGGCTACCTGATTCTGGAGGCCGAACGGGCCGGTATCGTCAGCATCAATGGTGAAAGCCTGCCCGCCGATATCGTCGCCTATGACCATGACAGCGGTTTCGGCCTGTTGCGCGCCAAAGGCCCGATCAACGCCAAACCGATCGGCTTTGGCTCATCGGCGCAATTACTGCCCGGCAGTCCGGTGCTGGCCGTCAGCTTTGAAGGCCCCGAACCGGTAATCCCGGCCCGGGTGATTTCGCGACGCCCATTTGTCGGATACTGGGAATACCTTCTGGAAAAGGCCATTTTCACGGCCCCGCCGTTATCGGAATACGGCGGCGCGGCGCTGATCGACAACGACGGACGACTGCTCGGCATCGGCTCGTTGATGGTCAATGACGCCCTTGACGACACCACCCCGATGTTCGGCAACGTCTTCGTTCCCATAGATTTGCTAAAACCGATCCTCGACGACCTGATTGCCAAAGGGCGGCCATCTGTACCGGCGGCACCCTGGCTAGGACTTTTCAGCGATGAAGCCGAAGGGCGGGTCATCGTCACCCGGCTGTCAACTGGCGGGCCAGCGGAAAAATCAGGTGTCGAAGAAGGGGATATTATCATCGGTGTCGGCGGTCACAGAGTTCGCAATCAGGTCGACATGTACCGGAAAATCCGCAAACAGGGCCGCGCAGGGGATTCCGTGGCGCTGGACGTGCTGGCCCATGACAGTTACGACCTGAAAATCCGACGCATCCTTATAGAATCTCTCGACCGGCGCGACTGGATCAAAGTGCCAGACCCGCTTTAGATCGGATCAGGATTGATTGAGCCCACCAAGGAGGCTCTATCAATCCTGTGAATCCGCTCGACATATAAAAAAGTCGGGCAGTTTTTCCGGGTAAATGAACCACCGAAGGTGATTCATTTACCCGGAACTGCCCTAGCCCCGTTCGTCACGCCGATAATCCAGCAAGGCTTTGTTATAGGCGGCCATCACCCGGCCCTCGCGAACGCAGCCAAGGAATTTCATTTCCTCGCGATCATCGACAACGGCAATGGTGTCCTCGTCACTTTCCCGCATGACCTGCAAGGCCACATCCAGATCGTCGTCTCCGGCCAGCATCGGCGGCTGGCGACGCGCCACATCACACGCCGCGACCAGATGATCCAGTTCCGGATCAAACGCGAACTCGCTCATGTCGGCCAGGGTAATGGTGCCAAACAGGCGTCCCTCATTATCGACAACGAACAACTCACCGACTTTCGATGTTTGCAATCTGTTTCTGATTTCAGGCAAGTCGACGCCTAAGCCAATGGTCTCGATGGCATCGGACAGAACGCTGGAAACCGAAATTTTCTTCAGCAACGCCATCTCGTAGCCATCGCGCAAGTCATGGCCCCGACGCTCAAGCTGCCAGGTAAAGAATGAGCCGCCATGGAACTGCTTGGTAATCATCGACGAAATAACGACGCAGACCATCAACGCCAGCGTCAGAGCGTAATCGCTGGTCATCTCGAAAACAATCAGCGCCGTTGAAATCGGCGCGCCAAGAACCGCAGCGGCAACCGCCCCCATACCCAGAATGGTGTAGGCCCCGGTCCCCGTCGACATGTCTGGAAACATTTGGGTGAAAATGGTGCCATAGGCCCCGCCCAGCATCGCCCCAATCACCAGCGATGGCGAAAATACGCCGCCGCCGAAGCCAAAGCCGATACTGATGGCGGTGGCGCAGATCTTGGCAACGAACACTGCCAATAACATTGACAGGGGAATGGCCGTCATCACTGCGGCCTCGGTAACGCCATACCCGACACCCAGCACCTGGGGGAACCACAGCGCCATGATGCCGACGATCAGGCCGCCGACAGCCGGACGCATCCAGCCCGGAATGGGCATCTTCTGTGCGCCGTCATTGGCCGTCATGATCGCCTGCATGAATACCATGGCGGTCAGCCCGGCAATCACACCGAGCACAACGAAGGCCGGGAATTCCCACATGGATTCGATTATGTGTTCCGGAATCGCAAAGGCCGGATAGTCACCAAAGTAATACCGCGATATGACCGTCCCGGTGACACTGGCAATAACGATAGGGGCAAAGGCGCTCAGTGCATAATGTCCGATCACCACTTCGCTGGCGAACAGGGCACCGGCAATCGGTGCATTGAACGATGCCGCGACTGCCGCCGCCGCGCCACACCCCAGCAGGGTTCTAGACACGCTTTGGGTAAGGTGCAGATATTTCGACATCGACGAGGCCAGGGCGGCACCAAAATGCACCGCCGGTGCTTCACGTCCAACCGAGGCACCGAAACCGATGGATGCGGCATTGATCACTGCCGCCTTAAACCCGACCCGGCCCAACATGTGTCCCCCGCGCAAGGCCGAACTTTCAATAACATCGGCCAGACCTTGCGGACGTTCGTCAGGCAACAGATATTTAATGGCAATCCCGATCAACAGTCCGCCCAGGGTTGGTGCCAGGACAACCTGCCACCAGGGAATACTTTCAATGTGGGCGAACAGCCGTTCACTGCTGGTGCCATAGGCGACGTTCTGAATCATGGCGATGGATTCACGGAATATAATGATCGCGACCGCCGTTACCGCGCCGACGACAAACGCCAGTATCGATACAGCTATCTGACCATTCTTGGAAAAACGGGGCGGCTTCATTATTAACTGTCAAAAGCCAATTGCGACGTCGCCACCATTGACTCTGTCACAACACAGTTACGGCCATTGCTCTTTGCCGCATACAGCGCTTCATCGGCCCGCGAGATCAATTGCGACAGAGGTTCGCCAAACTTGAATTCCGCCGCCCCGGTGGAAATTGTAATCTGCCCCATGGTCTCGCCTGTGGTGCGGTTCTTGATTTCTTTCTTACCGATACTGTTGCGAATAATTTCCGCGACCTTGGCCGCACCATCAAGGCTTGTCCCCGGCAATATGACGCAAAATTCCTCGCCGCCAAAACGGGCAGCCGTATCCTGACCTTTAATGCTGGAGGTCAATGTGACAGCCAACAATTTCAACACCTGATCGCCGACCTGATGACCATAGTTGTCGTTGAACTTCTTGAAGAAATCGATATCGAGGATCAACAGGCACATGGAGGTGCCTCCTTCCATCGCTTCCATCGCTTCCCTGCGCAGTTCCGAATCAAACTGTTTACGATTGGCAATCCCGGTCAACCCGTCGGTCATCGCCTCATGACGCATGGTCTCCAAATCTTCGCGCAGACGGTTTATTTCTTCGGAAGACGCATTGAATTTTTCTTCCAGATCTTGGTTCTGCTGCTCCATGGCCCGGGTTGCGTTCAGCGCGCTGGTCAAGGCTGACCGAAGGTGATCGGGCGTCGGGTTATCGGTAATTTCACCAGAGAACATTTCCAGTGCCTTGCCGTATTCAGCCGTTCCATCCCCCGCCAAACCAAGGTGCTCGAGAATGCGTGTCAGTTCAGCTTCCGCCCTATGCGCGGCTTCGCTGATATCGGTACTTTCCTGCTCGTAGGTAAAGAACCGGCTGTAGATTTCGTCGTTGCGTTCGGTGGTAAATTCCTGATCGTTGCCGATCAGAATGTCGATGGCCCGCTTGAGGTCTGGAATATTATCGGAAAAATAGCTGAACCAGACCATGAAATTGGTCGGATTCGAAGGGATACCCATCTCCTTCATCTTGGCCAGCGCCGAGTTCGCATACTCGGCTGCCTGATCAACAGATTCTGTGTAGTCCAAAACCGCCTCCGATAATGCCCCAGTTGGCTATATAACCGAGCATAGACGCCCGGACCCTGCTCGCGAAAGGAAAAATCCGGCGAATGCCTTGTCCTGCGCCACACAGGGAAACCGAAAGACCTTTGCCTAACGCCTGATAGCGGTGTAGAAAACCGGAATGAACCTCCAGCAGAACAGCCCCCCGGTACCGCGCCTTGCGGTTGTCGTTCCCGTCCACAACGAGACCGGAAACATCGCCCCGTTGATCGCCGAGATCAGGGCCGCCCTGCAGGGTAATATCACCTTTGAAATTATCTATGTCGATGACGCCAGTACCGACGATACGCCAGACGCCCTGAACAAGGTCGCGGCAGATTGCCCGGAGTTGCGAATCCTGCGCCATCAGACCTGTTCAGGACAAAGCGCCGCCATCGCCACCGGTGTTCGCGCCGCTCGGGGTTCGGCAATCGCCACCCTTGACGGCGACGGACAAAACGACCCGGCCGACATTCCGGCCCTGCTTGCCGCCTTCGATGGCGGCGACAATCCAGATGGCCTGCTGATTGCCGGGCTCAGGGCAAAACGCCGAGACAGCTGGGTCAAGCGCCTGTCATCCAGAATAGCCAATGGTGTTCGCGGCAGATTGCTGGGCGACGACACCACCGACACCGGATGCGGCTTGAAAGTATTCTCGCGGGATGCTTTCTTGCGTCTGCCCCATTTCAATCACATGCACCGTTTCCTGCCAGCCCTGATAATACGCGCCGGTGGCAAGGTCGTGCAGGTTCCGGTCAATCACCGGCCACGTGAAAGTGGGGCGTCGAAATACGGCACCCTGGACCGTCTCGCCGTCGGCATTGTCGACCTGTTCGGCGTCATCTGGCTGCAACGGCGCGGGCTGAACCCCGATGCCCAGGACGTCACCCCGGACAGAGACGCTCCATGAGCTTGAAACCATGAATCTGAAAATCCTGTTTAAGGGACTGCTGGTGATCGCCTCACTGGTCGCCCTTGGCTATGCGCTGCAAGCCAGTGGATTGGGGTCGTCCATCGACAAGACATGGATCGATTCAGACATTCGCGGCAAAGGCCTTACCGGGGACCTGCTGTTTTTGGCCGTCGGGGCCATCGCTACGGCCATCGGTATGCCCAGACAGGTCATCGCCTTTCTCGGCGGTTATGCCTTCGGTTTTGCCGAAGGCTCGGCCCTGGCGCTGACGGCGACGGTCTTCGGTTGCATCGCGGCCTTCACCTATGCCCGGCTGTTGGGCCGTGGCTTCGTGGTTTCCCGGTTCCCGAACCGGGTGCGTAAAATCGACGACTTTCTGAAAGACAATCCGTTTTCCATGACCCTGCTGATCCGCCTGCTGCCTGCGGGCTCCAATCTGGTGACCAATCTTGCCGCTGGTGTCTCGGGCGTTGGGGCTGTCGCCTTCGTCAGTGGTTCTGCCATCGGCTACATCCCGCAAACCGTTATCTTTGCCCTGATCGGCAGTGGCATTACCATTGATACAACACTGCGCATCGGCATCAGTGTCGTGTTGTTCGTTATTTCCGGCATCCTTGGCGTCCACCTGTATCGCAAGCACCGTCACGGCAAGAGTTTCGATGAAACCGTCGAACGGCAAATTGATGGGGCAGACGCATAATGCGCGGCGGCTCACTTACCGCGAGCGCGCTATGGCTGTTGGTCATGGCGGCAGCAATCGCCACCCGCCCGTTTCTGCCCGTTGATGAAACCCGCTATCTGGCCGTCGCTTGGGAAATGTGGCATGGCGGCAACTATCTGGTGCCGCACCTGAATGGCGAGACCTATAGCCACAAGCCGCCGCTGTTGTTCTGGCTGATCAATGCCGGATGGGCGGTATTCGGGCTCAATGACTGGTGGCCGCGATTGGTCGCGCCGCTGTTCGGACTGACCAGTTTGTGGCTGACGGCGGGACTGGCCCGCAGGTTATGGCCAGATGCCCCTGCTGCTGCCAATGCCGCCCCGTTGATCGCCTTTGGCAGTATCTTCTGGGCGCTTTTCACGACCCTGACCATGTTCGACATGATGCTGACCTTTTGCGCGCTCGTCGGCATGCACGGCATTGTCCGCGCCCGACAGACGAACAGTCCGAACGGCTTATGGTTGCTGAGCCTCGCTATTGGCATCGGGGCATTGACCAAGGGACCGGCGATCCTGCTAACCACCCTGCCTGTTGCCTTGCTGGCCCCGTTTTGGGCACCCGTCCTCGCCGGAGACATCTGGGATCGCGGCTGGAAACGCTGGTACGCCGAGATCAGCTGGGCACTACTGCTTGGCATCGTCATCGGCCTTATCTGGGCGATCCCGGCAGCAATCAACGGCGGTGATGACTATCGCGACGCCATCTTCTGGGGACAGTCGGCGGGCCGAATGGTCAATTCCTTCGCCCATGGCCGCCCCTGGTGGTGGTTCGCAGCCACCCTGCCGGTGCTGCTTATGCCTTGGACCATCTGGCCCGCATTGTGGCGTTCCCTTGGCGGCCTGTTTGCCAAAGCAGACGGCGGCATGCGCTTCTGTCTGGCGTGGTTGCTGCCCGCGCTGCTGGTTTTCTCAGTCATCAGCGGCAAACAGTTTCATTATCTGTTGCCGGTTTTCCCGGCCATCGCCCTGATCATCGCACGGCTGCTGACGACGGCATCGGTATCACCCCATGCAGACGCATGGCATCGCACCGGCCTGTTACTCCCGGCACTGATGTTTTTCCTTCCCGGACTGGCGTTGTTTGGACTTGGCATCGCCGATCTTCTGGTTGACCTGCCAGCCTGGGCCGGACGGCTGAACACTCTGTGGGGGCTGGCACTGGCAATCGCCGCTGCCGGGGCCTTTCATTTTGGCCGGGGACTCGATTTACAGGCCCGACTGGTAACGCTCGCCTCCCTCGCGGCTGCGTTGGTTGTCACCATTCATCTGGCGGCCCGACCGCTGCTCAGCGAAACATTTGATCTGCAGCCGATTTCCATGAAGATCGGCGATTGGCAGCGCCAGGACATCCCGCTTGCCTTCATCGGCAAGTATCATGGCCAGTTCCAGTACCTCGGGCGACTTGAAAAGCCGATCTCCATTGTCGGACTGCAACGTCCTGACATGCAGAACTGGATAGCCGCCCACCCGGACGGGTACGTCATCGCCGTAAGGAAACGCTGGCCAGAAGGGCTGGAACCGCTGGTGCAGGTGCCGTTCAGGGGTCGCAATATCGCTGTATTTGATATCCCTCAGGTCCTTGCCCACCCGGACTTTTTCGACATCCGCCAATAATTCTCTTCCGGGAATCCTTGACAGGACCCCCTAACCCCCTTAGATCGTTAGCACTCGAATGATCAGAGTGCTAACAGACTCTGATTTATTGTTACACCACAATACGTTCACGGAGTATGTACGATGAAATTCAGGCCTCTGCATGACCGCGTCGTTGTTCGACGCATTGAGCAGGATACCAAGACCGCTGGCGGCATCATTATCCCCGACACCGCCCAGGAAAAACCCAGTGAAGGTGAAGTTGTTGCCGTCGGTTCCGGCGTTCGCAACGAAGCTGGCGCACTGCAACCGCTCGACGTCAAGGCTGGCGACAGCGTGTTGTTCGGCAAGTGGTCCGGCACCGAAGTCAAGATCGACGGCGAAGACCTGTTGATCATGAAGGAAAGCGATCTTCTCGGCATCATCGAAGCGCCGAAGAAGAAGAAAAAGAAATAACGTTCGCCCAATTTTAAGGATCTAAAAAAATGGCAGCTAAAGAAGTTAAATTCAGCACCGATGCCCGCACCCGTATGCTGGCCGGTGTCGACATCCTGGCCAATGCGGTCAAGGTGACCCTCGGCCCGAAAGGCCGCAACGTCGTTCTCGACAAGTCGTTCGGCGCACCGCGCATCACCAAGGACGGCGTTACCGTCGCCAAGGAAATCGAACTGGCCGACAAGTTCGAAAACATGGGCGCACAGATGGTCAAGGAAGTCGCTTCCAAAACCAACGACGAAGCCGGTGACGGCACCACGACAGCGACCGTTCTGGCCCAGTCCATTGTTCGCGAAGGCACCAAGGCCGTTGCCGCCGGCATGAACCCAATGGACCTGAAGCGTGGCGTCGATATGGCTGTTGAAGCCGTTATCGCTGACATCAAAAAGCGTTCGAAAAAGGTTTCGACCAGTGCCGAAGTGGCCCAGGTTGGCACTATTTCATCGAATGGCGATACCGACATCGGCGACAAGATTGCCGAAGCCATGGAACGCGTCGGCAACGAAGGCGTCATCACCGTCGAGGAATCGAAAGGCATCGAAACCGAACTGGACGTCGTTGAAGGCATGCAGTTCGATCGCGGCTACACCTCGCCGTACTTCGTCACCAACGCCGAAAAGATGACTTGCGAGATGGAAAATCCGTTCATCCTGATCCACGAATCAAAGCTGTCCACCCTGCAGCCGCTGCTGCCGGTTCTGGAAAGCATCGTTCAGTCATCGCGTCCGCTGCTGATCATCGCAGAAGACATCGAAGGCGAAGCGCTCGCGACCCTGGTCGTCAACAAACTGCGCGGTGGCCTGAAAGTCGCCGCCGTCAAGGCTCCTGGCTTTGGCGACCGCAGGAAGGCAATGCTTGAAGATCTGTCGATCCTGACCAACGGTCAGGTGGTCAGCGAAGATCTCGGCATCAAGCTGGAAAACATCACCCTGGATATGCTCGGCACCGCCAAGAAGGTTCTGATCACCAAGGAAGAAACCACCCTCGTCGAAGGCGCTGGAGCCAAGAAGGCCATCATGGCCCGTTGCAACCAGATCCGCGCCCAGGTCGAAGAAACGTCGTCCGATTACGACCGCGAAAAACTGCAGGAACGTCTGGCCAAGCTGGCTGGCGGTGTTGCCGTTCTGCGTGTCGGTGGCGCGACCGAAATCGAGGTCAAGGAACGCAAGGATCGCGTTGATGACGCCCTGCACGCGACCCGTGCTGCGGTTGAAGAAGGCGTGGTTCCGGGCGGCGGCGTTGCGCTGCTGTACGCGACCAAGTCCCTGAACAAGATCGAAGGTAACAATAACGACCAGAAGGTCGGCGTCGACATCGTGCGTCGCGCCCTTCAGGCTCCGGTTCGCCAGATCGCCGAAAACGCCGGCGTTGATGGTGCCGTTGTCGCTGGCAAGCTGCTCGAAGGTAAGGGCAGCGGCATGGGCTTCGACGCTCAGAACGGCGAATACAAGGACCTGATCAAGGCTGGTATCATCGATCCGGCCAAGGTCGTTCGCACAGCTCTGCAGGACGCGGCTTCCATCGCCGGTCTGCTGATCACCACGGAAGCCATGGTTGCTGATGCACCGGTCACGGACGAACCCGCTATGGCGGGCGGCGCTCCGGACATGGGTGGCATGGGCGGAATGGGCGGAATGGGTGGCATGGGTGGCATGGGCGGCTTCTAAGCCTCTGACCATTCAGGCACATCTGCCTGGCTATAAAATCGGGGTCGCGCCTTCACTGGTGCGGCCCCTTTTTTTTGGGCGCGCTGCGCGGCGATGCCTCTGGAAGTCTGACTTTAATTTCTAAGGGAGTCAGGTTTTCGAGGATTTAGCTCCTGTTGAAAGTTTAACCTGATTTCCAGAGACCTAAAAAGCCAAGGGGCGAGTAGCCCCGCCCGGCGATTGAGGGGCGCCCTACCTGAGTGGCATCCAGCGGGTTCCTGCGAACAGCACTCCGCCCCGGTATCCCATCCATTGCCATGTCGCAGCATTGACCAGCAGACTGGCTGTAACAAAGGCAATGGCCGTTGCCGCCGCGGCCCCATACAGACCGAACACCGGAATCAACGTCAAATTCAGAATCACGTTGAGCGCGACATTCACCGTCATCAGCAGGCTCTGGCGTCCCGGCTGTCCTGCCTGCAGCAGAATGTGATCAAGTGGAATCATGATCGAATAGACTGCCAGTCCGGCGGCCAGAACCATCAGCAACGGATGACTGAGCGCCACCAGATCGTCCGGGAAATACGGCCCCAGATAGGGATAAACAAGCAGCACCACGGCGGCGACGGCAACGAATATCGCGCCGCTCATCCCCGCCACACGGCGGCAGAAGCGAGTCGTCTCCAACTTGTCGCCGGACCCCAGCAATCGCACCAGCACCGGATTGGCGATGGTGCGTACGACGACCGGCAACTGGTACAGACCTTCGACGAACAGGGCGGCGAAACTGTATATACCAACGTGCTGATCGCTCATGAAGATGCCCAACATGACGATATCTATACGGATGTAAGACTCGGCCAGGAAACCGTTGATCAGCGCCCGACTGCCGAAATTGAAATGCGTCTTCAGCCAGTGCTTGAATTCCTCACCGTTGGCGAAATGCTCCGCCTTTGGTCGAACCATCATCAACAGCATCGGCAGCAACAGAACCTCGGCGATGGTGAAACTGATCCCCAGCATATAGCCGGGCTTGTCCATCACCCCAATGGCGAGGCACACAACAAGGATCGCCGTTACCCGGAAGGCCTGTGCCACCGCGAACGCGCGCATCCGGCGAATACCGTTCAGGACCCCCATCAGCACCTTGTTGACGGCGAAAAACATCAATCCCGGTGACGCCAGCGCCAGCCCCATCCCCACCGGCTGACTGTCAAACAGGCGTCCTATCGGACCGCTTAAGACATAAAGCACCAATGCCGCCAGAAACCCGAAGGCAACCGCCAACGCCACCGCGGCGGCCGAGACCACATCGCGACGGTCCGTATCGTCATCCAGTTCGGCGGTGTGTTTTTGTGCCGAGTCATGAAACCCCATAACCGCGAACTGGGCGCTGATGACATAGACGGCATAAATCTGGTTGAAGACGCCCAGCGTCTCGACGCCGAAGCTGACCGCGATAAAGAAATTCAGAATAACGCCACTGGCCGCCATTACCGCGAAGGCGCCATAATTCCAAGCGGTGTCGGTCAGGAATTTCGATTCAAGCCGAAATTTGCCGTCCGGCATTTCCCCCATCCCCACTTAGTATAGTTTTTCGATGGAATTAATCCGGGTCAGGACCTCTTCCAGATTGAACCCCGTATGCTTGGCGAAATCGTATAGCACATCCATCTTCGGTTCATTGTCTTTCGCCACTAGCGCCAGCGCCTCGTCGCGACTGACCAGCCCCTCCCTGACCTGACATGATCGAAAGGTGTCGTATTCCGAGAATCCAGCAACTGTGTAATAGATATAATTGATAAACGACGTATATCCATCGCCAATACGCCACGTATTATCGCTGTCCTTGGCCGTTTCCCAGTCGTAGGTTCCGATCAGGGTCTTGTTGATATCATGTTCATCCCACGGCAGGTAGTGATACAGATAGGTGAAGTCGTCCTTGGCGATGAAGGTCGAGAAATAGGCCCACATGGTATCGATGAACGATTCATTGAAATATCGCGGGTTCAGTACGTACTGCCATGCATACCACGCGAACAGCCCGACCTTGTTGGCCAGCGACAGCCCGAACAGGCGATTGCCGTGGGCATTTTCCTTCACCCCGGCGAATCCGGCCTTGAAATCGGTTCTCTCAAACTCGTTGCCGGCACAGAACAGCACCAGATCAATGCCGGTTTCCTTGCGCAGTTCACGCAGATAGTGAAAGAACATTTTATCACCGGCCATGAACAGCGGAATCATTCCCAGTTTCGGACGCGCCAGCCAAGCCTGGATGTTCTTGCGAATATAGCGGCGCTTGGCCGGAATATCGGCGGCGCGCAGGATGTGCTCGACACCCAGTTGTCCGCACATGCGTGCCGTGTTGCGGCGCGCGATATCTGTAACCATGCCCCAATCGTAGGTAAAGGCGATGGGGTTCATACCCAATTCGGTTTTAATCTTGTGCAGCCCATAAGAGCTATCGCGGCCACCTGAAAAGGCGACAATGCAATCAGGCGAGCCATCCGTGCTGCGATGCTTTTCCAGAATTTGTTTCAGTGACTCCTGCCCCTCAGGCTTCTGTGGTTCATAGTCATGGCAAAAATTACAGACGCCATCGTCGTCGAACTCAATGTACGGATAGCTTTCCGGCAGAATACATTTCGTACAACGCTGCATATCGGCCAGATGGTCAGTCAAATCCCGAATGGTGAGACTGTCAGGTAACACGGGTGTTTCCACATTGGGCGCATCAAAAGAAAAAACTTCTGGAATTGCGTCATCAAAGCCAACAATCATCCCGGTTCCAGCAGTCAATCGCTGGACACTCCCCGTGGCGGCAGCACCCCCAAGCGGGCTGCGCTTGATGAACTGCTCAAGAATGTATCCTTCGGACGCAAAAACAAAGATGCCCATGTCAGGTAGATGCAGCGTATAAAGCGACCCGGTATTGGTCGCCACAGTCATGGCGCGGGTGTCGTTACGGAAAAATCCGATGGATGCGGCTCCCGTCATCTCTCCGAAGGCCTGTCCAACCGCCTTCGACAAATCGCCGCTATCGGCCATATGTTTGTCGATCAATCGATAGACAATTTCAGAATCCGTATCCAAAGATCGCGCCAACTCCGAATTGGCGGCCCACAATTCTTCATCGTTGGTGATAATGCCGTTGTGTACGCCAACACAATGTTCCGATATCACTGGCTGATTGTTGCCGACCACGGTTTCCGTTCCATTGGTGACCAGTCGGCAGTGGCCGATGGCGGCAAAAGGTTCCGTCACCTTGCCTTCCGCATCGGTTTCATAGGCGGCCTCGCTGGATTTGACGAACGCCTTGAAATCAGGGGATGCCAACATTTTTGACGGTGCGATCGGACGCTTGAACACTTGCGCCTCGCCACCGGCGGCGATGACCAGACCGCTGGCCTCGCGGCCACGTGGTTCCGATAACCGAAACAGTTCTGTCAACGAACCATGAAAGGCCGTCTTGTTACAGGTTGCACCCTTGGCGGCGATAAGGCCGAAAATTCCACACATATCTCTTTGTCGACTTCCAGTTAATTCTGCACCCGTCAGGCTGGCCGGACGCTACCAGAGGAGCATTATTCGATCAATATAATCCATTGAATATAGCTTTGATGCACGGAACCTTTTAAAAGAACCCACATGAACCGTTATTTCGAAAATTTCATCCAGCATTCGGGCCAAATCGACTCTTTTCTGGCGGCAACCACCGTGTGGATCGCGTTCGCCGCTATCGGCAGCCTGTTTCTGGGACGCGATAAAATTATCGAGGCCGTCCCCTTGTATGGCTGGGCGGTGGTCAGTTTCGCCCTGACCGCCCTGGGTGTACTGAAGTTTATTCCGTTTTCCACCCTTGGGGCCGCCGCCGGGCTGGCTGCCGTCGCCAGCGGCGTCATCGCCTACAGGCGCCAACAGCCTATCCTGCCAACAGGCACCCTGCGCATGGTCTTGATGGCCGCCCCACTGCTGTTGCTGGTATCGGCAATGGTTGGCTCGCAATGGGACGAGTTCTCCGACTGGCTGATGACGCCCCGGCAATTGCTGAATACCGATGCGTTCCCCAACGCCGACACGGTCCACTTGAGCGGCGTGCTCGCCGCCTATCCCTTCGGCTGGCATTACGTCACCTTCCTTAGCAGTCTGCTCGCCGGACGACTGGTGGAAAACGCGGGTGCGATAACCAACCTGTTTATCCTGCTGACCTTCGGCTTGCTGGCAGTGCGCCTGATCCGCACCGGACTGGGCCGAGGTGATTACGCCAGCCCCCCCGGATGGCAACTGGTGGCACTCGGCGGATTGCTGGCAACCTTGCTCAACACCACATTCGCACAAAAAGTCGCGTTGACATCTTATGCCGACATCGCCACCGCCGCCGCCGCCGCCATGGGTGCCGTGATCGGCTGGTATATGCTGGATGCGCTGGCCAAGAAAAAACGCGACGAAGTCCGCCATCTGGCCCTGCAATTCGGTCTGCTGATGATGTTGCTGGTCAATCTGAAGCAATCGACGGTGGCGCTGGCAGCTATCGTCATCGGGGCGGTGATGCTGGCTGGCCTCGTCGATCCTAAAATTCGGTTCCGGCAGTTGATCGCCACCCTGCCCCGGATCGTCATTCCGTCGATCATCATTTTTGCGTTATGGCGTTATTACATTCTGATGGAGCTTCCCTCGCGTGAAATCTCCATCCGTCCCGTTTCAGAATGGTTGATCACTGATATTCCGCAGATCCTCTGGAACATGTTGGTGGTGCTATCGAAAAAGGGTGCCTATCTGGTCCTGATGGTCATCGCATCCGGATTTGCCATCCGGGGGCTGTTCCGAATGCGCACCTCCTTTGACCGGTTGGCGGTGATCGTCGGTTCGGCATTTCTGGTTCACAACGCTTTTTTGCTGTTCGTCTACGTTTCCACATTCGGCAAGGCCGATGCACTCAGGGTGGCGTCCCTGTGGCGCTACAACATGCAGCTCGGCCTGCTCGGTGTTGTATTCACCGCCTATGGGTTGAGTATCGCCTGGAAAAAATACGGTCGGGACAGGTTCGAGATTCGCAAAGTCGCCTGGTTGCCAATCGTCCTGATGCTGGCCGCCCCCTTCATATTTGCCAACAAGCTGCGCTTCGACAGGCACCCGCCGCTGCCCCATTACCGAGCCGTCGCCGCTTCCATGAATGACCTACTGAGTGACGGCGATCGCCTGACCGTGGCCGACCCGTTGGGTAGCGGTGAATCAGGCGAGATCGCCCGTTTCGAGATGGGTGGTATCGGTATTTACCGGAGCTATCATGCCTTTTATCAAAAGATGACCCCGGAAGGCTGGCGCAAGATTTTCTCAGGCGATGTCTATAGCCACGCCCTCATTCATTCAACATCGCCTGACCTTGAACAAGCCGTGGGAATGAAGCTTCAACAAAGCCGTTCCTATCTGGTGAAGGGCGACGGTCACGGTGGCTGGCAGATCATTCAGGAGTGGCCGTTCGCCGATCAGGATTGATCCAGACGTTTGCGCCGAAGCATGTTGGCAAGCGCCATTTCCGATCGGGATTCCTGGGTGCCCCGATAAATATTGATCAACATCCGGAACGGGCGCGTCGGACGACGCAACCATGCTGACCCATAGAACAGAGCAACGCCGAACCAGCGTAATTTTTTCAACAAACCATCACTAAAATTTTCACTGTAGGAAATTGTCCGCGAAGCATCGGCATACGATCTGAGACTGTCGTAATAGGCATCATCCATGGCAAAGCCGCGTTGCTTGTGAATTTGCTCGAATAGTTCCGATCCCGGATAGGGTGAAAACGCCCAGACGCTGATGTCATAAGCCCCGGCAAACCCCATACGGATAATAAAACGATAACTCTCGAACACCTCTTTCAGGGTTTCACCAGGAAAGCCAAAGATAATGTTGCATTTGACGTTCATGCCTTGTGAAAAACTGCTGGTGATCGACTCGATGACCGAGTCCGTCGTAATTTTTTTCTTAATTCGCGCAAGCACGCCGGGCGAACCACTTTCCGGCGAATAAGACAAATTGCGGCAGCCCGACTTGAACAACAGCCCCGCGACTTCATCGTCGATGGCTTCCGAGCGTGTGCCGCTTGGCAACTGCCATGTGAAAGTCAGCCCCCGTTCTTCAATCTTGTGACAAAAATCGACGATCCACTTTTTCTTGACGATGGCCGTCAGGTCATAAAAATCGAAATTGGTTGCCTGATAGGTTTTCTGATAATGCTCGATCTCGTCAAGCAGCAGATCCGGGTCGCGGGCAAGCCAACGGGTTGTCCACATGGATGGGTTCGAACAGAAGGTACATTGGTACGGGCAACCTCGCGACGCCATCAACGGCATCGAACGGCCGCGGTCAACGCCGAATCCAAAGCCGCGCTGAAGATAGTTTTCAATCGGCGTTACATCCCAGGCTGGCACCGGAATGGAATTCAGGTCTCGCTTGCGAGCACGACGAGGATTAATAATCGCCTCTCCATTATCGCCTGCATAGGCAATGCCTTCGATAGTTGATGCATCCACTTGCCCCTTCCCAAAGGCATCGACGACAGCAAGTGCCGTTTCCTCTCCCTCGCCAAGTACGCAGACATCCAGTTCACTGTCCGTAATGCTTTGTTCTGGCATCGCCGTGACGTGTTCGCCGCCGCCGATCATCAGGGCGTCAGGGAATTTTTCCCTGATCCCGGCAATCAAATCGCGACAGGTCGGCCATTCGAAGGAAAAACCGCACGCGACGCCTATGACCTGGGCGTCGGCAGGAATACGGGCAATGGTCTCTTCCGGTGTCAAGCCATACAAAAAGCAGTCATTGGCTGCTTCGGTGCGCTGATCCAGTGCCTCACCAACAGCATCGATGAAGCTGACACCATGACTGCATCGCGCAGAGTCCCTGCAACATAGGCGAGGCCCAACGGTGGTGTGAACATGGATGTCTGGTTGTTGGCCGGAACGACAATCGGCGAACGGATCAGACAAACTTTAACGGACGTATCGGTCACAAATAACTTCTCCCAGATGGCAAGATGCCACCATAAAAGAGGGGACTCCCACAATCAATTACCGTCTTGGCCCTCGCCCGGATAATCCGCATCCAGCGCCTTGATCAGGGCGGCGTGGTCCAGGTCGCCACCGCCCATGTCGATCAGCCGGTCATACAAATCCCGCGACAATGCCGTAGCTGGCATCTCGATGCCTAACTCAGAGGCCAGATTCAACGCCTGATCCAGATCCTTGCGCTGGGTCGTCACCTTGCCGCCGGGTGCGAAAGTATTATCGATCATCCGCTGGCCGTGGACTTCCAGAATTCTTGAATCGGCGAAGCCGCCTTGCAATGCGTCACGCACCTTTGCCGGGTCGGCCCCGGCATGACGGGCCAGCATCAGCGCCTCGGCGACGGCCCCGATGTTTAGGCCGACAATAACCTGATTGGCGGCCTTGGCGACCTGTCCGGTGCCTGTCGGCCCGACATGGGTCAGGCTTTTGCCAAGAACCTCCAATACCGGTCGAGCGCGCTCAATATCACCGTCTGCGCCGCCAGCCATGATCGTCAATTCCCCGGCTTCGGCCCCCAGGGTGCCGCCGGATACCGGCGCGTCCACATAAGCGCCACCGGCTTGCGTAACGTCTGCTTCAAAACCGCGGGTCGCCATCACCGCCGTTGTTCCCATATCGATGATCAGGCTATCGGGCCGGATCGCCGTGATCACACCATCGTCGCCATTCAGCACCGCGCCGACGGCATCGGTATCGGCGACCATAATAACGACCACATCGGCATCACGCGCCACATCGCCAGGACTGCCCGCGGCGATCGCTCCGTCGGCCACTGCCATCGCCAGGGGGTCAGGCGAGCGGTTCCAGGCAACGACGCCAGCTCCGGCCTCCACTAAATTACGGCACATGTGACGTCCCATCAGCCCCAGGCCGATAAACCCGATTGTCTGTCCCTTGAGTGTCATTTCAATCGTCCTCTTCATCCGGCAAAAACGCCCGCACTTCCGCGATGGCATCTTTCAGTCCCATGCGTTCGGCCCTGACGCCATCAGGAAACCCGCCCAACAAGCGGGTCGGCAGTGCCCTGTCGAGCATGACGAAGATGCCCTTGTCCGTTTTCCGGCGCAAAAGCCGACCATAGGCCTGCTTCAGTTTAAGCCGTGTCAGCATTTCATCATAGTGACGTCCGCCGAAAGCCTCACGTCGGGCCCTGTGCAGGATATCGGGGCGTGGCCACGGCACCCGGTCGAAGACGATCATGCGCAACGAGCGCCCCGGAACATCGATGCCGTCGCGCACCGCATCGGTTCCCAGCAGACAGGCATTTTCCTCGGCCCGGAAGATATCAATCAGGGTGCCGGTATCCAGGTCGTCCATGTGCTGAGCCAGCACCTGCACCCCGGCTTCATCAAGCGGGGCGGCGATACGGTCATAGACGCCGCGCAATCGCGAAATCGCCGTAAACAAGCCCAGCCCGCCGCCGCCGGACGCCATGAACAGTTCACGATAGGCCGCCGCCACCTGTTCGGTATTGCTTTTATCGACATCGCCAACGACCAGCACCCGGGTCCGGGCGGCATAATCAAAGGGCGAGGATACCGTCGACAGCACCGCCGGCGACATTAGATGCGAAGCACCGGTGCGTGCCTTGGCATCGCCCCATTGGTCAGAGATATCGTCGCTGGTCGGGTCCGCCGGATCACTCTCCGGCAGGCTGTCGAGCAATGTCGCCGATGTTATCAGTGCGCCATGGGCTGGTTCCAGCACGGCCTCGGCAAAGGGTTCCGTCGGGTCGACCCAGTGACGATGCAGGCCAACATCCATTTCATGACCGTCGCGGCGCTCGACACTAAACCAGTCGACGACCTTTTCCGGGGTTTCGTCATGCAGGGATTTCAACATCGCCGTCCATGCCGACAATTGCTGCACACCCCGCCTTTCCAGACTCTTGGCGATGCCTTCAATCCGGTTGCGGGTGGCGCTGTCGAGCGTATCGGCCTCGACATCAAGCAGCCGCATCAATGCCTGAACAAGGTCTTTCAGTGGGCGGGCCAAACGTGACAACGCCGCCTGAAAGGCCCCGGCGGCATCAATCAGGCCGGGGACAGGTTCCTCGGTTCCGGCTTCCAGGCTGTATGACGAACCCGGCCCCTTGTCGCGGGCATAGACCTGTTGGCGAACGGCGGTGAAAAAATTTTCCGCAGGGCCGATGGGCTCGCCGCCGCCGATGCGCTGTCGCCATCCAGCGCCCGGCAGGGCACGCGCCGCCCGCATTGCCTCATCGAGCGCCAGCATGGCATCGTCGTCTCCGGCAATCAGGTCGCCAACACGCGCTTTCAGCCCACGCGAACGCGAACGCTTGTTGTCTTCGGCACCGACCAGCCAACGCCTCAGGTCCGAACATTCGTATCCCGTCAGGTCGGCGGAAAAGGCGCTGTCGGCGGCACCGAACACATGGTGACCTTCGTCGAAAACATAGCGTGTCGGCAGGTCGCCGCTGTCACCGCCCAGCGCCGCCTGAATCATCACCAGCGCATGATTGGCGACGACGATTTTCGCCAACTTGGCACGTCGAATCGTGCGTTCGATAAAGCATCGGCCATAATGAGTACAGGCTGAATACGTACATTCGCCGCGCTTGTCGGTCAGTTCGACCGTCACCGCCCGGCCCAGTAAATCAATTAGCCATGACGGAAAATCACCGCCGACCATATCGCCGTCCCTGGACGCCATCGCCCACCGCGCCATCAGGCCCAGCGCGACGGCATCCTGGCCGGACCCGGTCGCGAGTCGTCCAACCGCTTCCTGATAATTCAGCAGACAGAAATAATTTTCCCGGCCCTTGCGTATAACCACCTTGGCCGCCTTTTCTTCCGGGTCCGGGTACAGGCGGTCCAGTTCACCATCCAGCTGACGTTGCAGGTTGCGGGTGAAAGTGCTGACCCAGACCGCGCCGTCGTTCTTTTCAGCCCAGACACTGGCAGGCGCAATATAACCCAGCGTCTTGCCGACGCCGGTTCCGGCATCGGCCAGCACGATATTCGGCTCGCCAGCCCGGTGCCGGGCCAGAAAAGCCGCCGAGACATCGCCGCTATAGGTCATTTGCTCCGGTCTTTCCTCGGCACCCGGCCCCAACAGTTTCATCAGTTGTGCCCGTGCCTCGACCGCTTCCACCGGCAGGTCCCGCGGCGGTGTCGGCTCGGCCCTGTCCTGCCATTCCGGCATCCTCTCCCACACGGCAAGCCCGGCTGAAACGTTGCCCGAATGGGGTTCGTCAGCTCCGCCAAGGGCCGCCAGCACCGCCTGGGCCCATGGCCAACCGCCCCGCTGCATCGCCCAGGCAATAGCCGTGGTTTTTCTATCGGATGGCAGGGCCGCCAGTTCCCCCAGCAAGGCCCGGGCGGCGAGCGACAAGCACTCGGCCTCTTTCTCGTGACTGCCGGGCATCGCCAAATCAAGTTCGGCGGCAAGACCGCGCGGCATCGGCAAGGCAAAACGGGCCGGACGCACAAAGGCGAACAGTTCAAGCAGGTCATAGACCTGAAACGGTTTCGCCCGCAGGCGTTTGAAAAAACTGCCACCGTGGCAGACCATCGGCGGGCTGCCCGGGTGCAGACGCCCGGCCGTTTCTTTCAGACTCAGGCTTTCGACCTCGCCGTCCGACGTCAGCCAGACCGCACCCCGCACCCCGACGACAACCGCAGGCGCGTCGGGAACCAAAACTTCGTTGATGGACGGGGAATCGGACATGGAAGCGAATTATAGGGACGCCACAGCCGACAGACCATCATCGATAATTTTTTGCGACGCCACCATCCAAGACGAGCTATTATATTCATGCCTATTGAACATACTGTGGGGGGGCGACACGAAAACTTGATGGCTAACGACAGACCAAAACCCGTCGTAATTGACCCCAAAGGGGGCCCATGGTGGGAATTTCCGGATGCCTTGTGGAAAAAGGTTACTGCCTTGCAGCGCATCCGACTGCGCCGGACGGTGTCAGAACAGGTGCTACCGTTACTCAGGCAAATAGAAGCCCTGGTGCCTCGACCTAAAGAATCCCGTCTGCCCCACCTGAAAGGGCGCTCGCTTGATGATATCGAAAACGATATCCCGTTGACCGTATTCTCCCTGCAATTGCTCGACATCGCACTGGCCAAGAAACTGCTGACCTTTGCAGGCTCGAAAGGCAAAGGCCCGGTCGGCAGTTGTGGCATGAGTTTGAAACAGGCGCGCAGTTTTTTCCTGCGCGGGGCGGCAGAACGTATCATGGAGAATGCCGGTCACGACCCCAAGAAACTGGATAAGCTTCTTGGGATGCAAGAATTTGAAGACCCGTCAATGCTGCACAAGCTGGAAATGATGGTGCGCTTCGACCCTGCCACCCTGTCGGCGTTGCAAAACGGGCTGGGCAACAATATTGGCAAGCTGTTCGACTGCGATGAGCAGTTCTTCGTCGTGCTTCGCGACAGCAAACCGCAGAATTTTGTCCATCCCCTGGCCAAGGTGCTGGGCAAGGATTTCAAGAAAATCCTCGATTGGGACGGGGCGTTCTTCGCCGCCATTTCCGAAGGCCTTGACCACAGCGCCAAAATCGTCGCGCTGGGAAGGAACATTCTGGATATCGAAGATGCCGAAATCATCCGCGCCCTTGGCCGCTGGCCGATTAAGGAAACGATGGTCAACGACAAAAAAACCGGGAAAAGAAAAACCTATGTCACCCGCATCGGCACGGTGCGCGAGGCCCTTGGTAGCGAATTCCGCATTCTTCTTAACAGCGGACCCGATATTATCGACCAAGCGGAAGACTGGACCGCAGACGAGATCGAGCGGATCAAGTTTCACGTCGCCTATATCAATGGCGAGGTCATCACCACCCTATCGGAATTGCCCTTCGCTTACACGGTCAACATCATGGATGGCCTGTGGGCGCTGTTGGGTCGCGAATTCATGGAAACCCAACTTACCACCCCCGAATGTATTGCCGCCCTGAAGAGCATGGCCGCAAAAATTATCGAAATGGGGATCGAAACAACGACGGCGGAAAAAATCAAAAGCATGATCGAGAAGAATTTTTTCGACGATCAACTGGCGCAATTCCAATAGAATTATCCCTATCATGTTAAGCATTCGCGCCCTGTCCCGAGTTGGCCTTACGTCCCCCGGATTAGGCCCCATCGACCTGCAATTGGCGGGCGGTTCTGTAGCCGCCGTCACCGGGGCGTCCGGTGCGGGCAAGTCAATGCTGCTGCGCGCCATTGCCGATCTGGATGAATGTTCCGGCGAGGTGCTGCTTGATGGCGTCAACCGCGATACCATGAGCGCGCCCCAATGGCGCAGGCGCGTGACCTATCTGGCTGCCGAGTCCGGCTGGTGGGCCGACGGCGTCGGCGGGCATTTCAGCGAAACACAAGCCGCGTCCCGCCTGTTGGGGCGCCTGGGCCTGAACGACGACGCGCTGGGCTGGCCGGTTTCCCGCCTGTCGACCGGCGAGAAACAGCGGCTGGCGCTGATCCGCGCACTGATCCAGAATCCGCAAGTGCTGTTGCTGGACGAGCCAACATCGGCGCTTGATCCGGATTCAAGGACAATGGTCGAAGACTTACTGGCCGAACGCATCGCCGCAGGTTTATCGGTGCTGATCGTCAGTCACGACGCGGCCCAGACAAAACGTCTGGGGGCGCGCATCTATCTTATCGATGGTGGACGCCTTGTTGATAACGGAGGGACGACATGAACTTCATCGCCCTTGGTTATGAAGACCTGACACTGGCCTCGCTGCTGTTGCTGTTCAGCGGCTTGCTGTCAATGCGCCTGAAGCTGAACATGGAACGCCAGATCGGCGTCGCCGCCCTGCGTATGGTCATTCAGTTGATGCTGATTGGCATGGTCTTGAAAATCCTTTTCGCCATGGTCTCGCCCCTGTGGACGGGATTGGCCGCGGCCATCATGATCGCCATCGCCGGGCGCGAAGCGGCGGCGCGGCAAACCCGAAAATTCACCGGCTGGTGGACCTATGGGCTTGGCACATCCAGCCTGATGCTGGCCGGGTCCCTGGTCACGGTGCTTGCCCTGACCACCCAGATCAGGCCCGAACCATGGTTCGACCCGCGCTTCGCGCTGCCTATTCTGGGGATGATTCTGGGCAACACCATGAGCGGCGTTTCAATTGGTCTGGATCGTTTGTTGGGCGAGGCGGTGCGCGAAAAAGTCGCCGTTGAGGCCCGTCTGGCCCTTGGTCACGACCGTGCCAGCGCCTTTCGCCCACTGGTCCGCAACGCCGTTCGGGCCGGGCTGATGAACATCATCAATGCCATGTCTGTGGCCGGAGTCGTATCTATTCCCGGCATGATGACCGGTCAGATTCTGGCCGGTGTCGATCCGACCGAGGCAGTCAAATACCAAATTTTGATCATGTTCCTGATCGCCGGTTCGACCGCACTAGGCACCTTGGCCGCCGTCGTCTTCGCCACCCGCCGCCTCAGCGACAACCGTCACCGCCTCAGGCTCGACCATTTACGTAGCGATATAAAAGAGTCGTGAAATTGACTCTAAATCGACTCTTTTTTCGGTTAGTGTGGATTCTATGAGCAACGGACAGCCCTTCACATCATCGATCAAAATACCTCGCAAAGAGGATCTGGCGGACCATTTTGTCGCCTGTTCCAAGCTAGGCCGGTATCTGACCGTGTTCGATGAAAGCCGGTTCGTGATTACCGATGATTTCAACAGCGGCGGCCCCAGCAAGCTCAACCGCACAGCGGCTGCCGTTGCCTCCATATTTTCGAAAGACCCACTGGTCGCGCAAGCGGCGTTGCTGCCGCTGGGAAAGGCCGCCGGGTCAAAAAACAAGGCGCGTGAATCATACGAAGAATTGTTCACCCTGATCGAAGCCCAGACACTGGATACCGAGGTCCGGACCTCGGCCCGGGAGATGATGGAATCCGGCTTCCGCGAGGCCCGCATCCGCGAGATCGAGGCGACGCTGGAAGGCAAGATAAATCCGGCACGCACCCGTTATCGCGCCTTTCTGGAAATCGTTCGCCATTTGATTGACCGCAAGATCACACCGCAACTGTTCCGCGACGAATTTCTGGAATTCACCTATGCGGTGGCCGGACGCCTCGATTTCGGCATTTACAGTTTTTGCCTGGACCGCATTTTCGGCAACGAGAATATCCCGATGCGAGCGAAGGGCTTCCTGGTTTCCGAACTGCTCGGGTTTCCCGCGACCATCCGCCGCGAACTGCTGACCGACATCCTGACCGGATCTGCCAACGCCCAACGCCTGAAAGATTTCGTCCGCGAGGCCATTTCCCAGAAACTCGGCGGAGTCGTGGCCACGGAAGTCGATCTGTTGGCGGCCCTGAAAACGTCGCAAATGTCCGTTGACGACATCAACGACATGATCACCGGAGCCGCCTGAGCGTCAGCTTAACAAGTCTTTGTTGTTGCTGAGAAAATCCCGACCCATACGGCTCGCCACCCCGTAACTCTCAAATTCATCTGACAAGCCGGTGATGATTGCCTGCAAAGTCTCGTCTTCGTCTGAATAAGCCACCGTGCCGTCCAGGCGGCCCAGCATTTCCCGTGTTACCGCCAGAATTTCCTCCGCCGTATTGTCAACAACGGTGGTCGGCGGCGGCTCTTCGTATGACAGGTGCGGTGGGCGCATCAAATCATCGAAACGGATCGGCTGACCGTCCGCATCAAGGTGCCGCTTGCAGATATACAAATCACGCGACGTCACCGGGCGCTCAAAAAACGGCACCCCGTTTGTCATGATCACCGGCACCCCAAAGGCTGGTGATACCGCCGCCGGGCCGGATGTGGTGCCTATCATGAACCGCGCCGCGCCCATCAGGTATACGTCCATCCATTCATTGCGCAGCGGTTGATGGGCGTAATCGACAACGCCATCCATGTTCATGTCTGCTGACAGCGGCGTCATTTTCTCGTCGCCCAACCGGATCACCCAGCCGCCGGCATCGACAATCGCCTTGGCTGCGTCCCGATAGGTTTCGATATCGGCGTTGCGGGAATCGTTGTGATCGTCGGCCATGTGGCCTTGCGCCTCGACATATCCCTGTTCGCGCACATGCAAAACGACAAACCACGCGCCGGTTGGCAGGCCCAACCTCAGCAAGGCGTTTTCGCCAGCCTCTCTGTGCTCGTCGTGCAATTGCAACAACGGGCCGCGGCCCTGTTCTTCCCAGACCTTCGAAATGGCAACATTGGCGCGGTCGTGCGGCACGACAAGGCCATTGGGCAAGGTGATGCGGGTCGCATCATAGGGCGGATAACGGTCGGAACAGTCGTTGCGCTCGACGGTGACCCAGCGGGCGAAATAATCCAACAGATAGGAATTGGCGACATGTTGGACCGGGGCCAGCACGACGCCGGTCATCGGCTCCATCCAGCCCATCTGCTGCATGCGCACGAAATTGCCCAACTGGATCGCCATCTCGCCGATCCGGGTAATCAGAAAATGGGGATCAAAAACGCGGACGTTTTCCGTCATTTAAGCCCCCCGCCCCTCAGTAATCCAAACTTGGGCGCAGCCAGCGTTCGGCCTCAGCCAGCGAGACGCCCTTGCGACGCGCATAATCTTCGATCTGGTCTTTCGAGATTTTGCCAATGCCGAAGTACTGGGATTCAAGGTGCGAGAAATAGAACCCCGAGACCGATGCCGCCGGTAGCATGGCAAAGCTTTCCGTCAAGCTGATGCCGGTCTGGTTTTCCACATCCAGCAACTTGAACAGGGTCGATTTTTCGGTGTGGTCCGGGCATGCCGGATAGCCCGGTGCCGGGCGGATTCCCTGATACTCTTCCTTGATCAGGTCGTGGTTTTCCAGATCTTCGTGTTCCGAATAGGACCAGAATTCCCGGCGCACCCGCTCGTGCATGTGCTCGGCAAAGGCTTCGGCCAACCGGTCGGCCAGCGCCTCCAACAGGATGGCGTTGTAATCGTCGCCCGCATCCTTGAATGCCTGCACCCGTTCCGCCATGCCTAGCCCTGTCGTCACCGCGAAGCCACCGACGTAATCGTGGACGCCGAATTTTTTCGGGGCGACGAAATCGGCGAGCGAGAAATTGGCCCGACCCGAATTCTTCAACATCTGCTGGCGCAGGAAGTGCAGCTTTGTGCTAACCGTCTTGCGGGTGTCGTCAGAATAGACTTCCAGATCATCATGATCGACGGAGTTGGCCGGGAAGAAGCCAATGACGGCCCGCGCCGTCAGCCATTTGCCCGAGATGATATCACCCAGCATGGCTTGCGCATCGTTGAACAGATTGCGTGCCGCCTCGCCGGTTTTCTCATCTTCCAGAATGGCTGGATAAACGCCCTTCATTTCCCAGGTGCGGAAGAACGGCGTCCAGTCAATGTAATCGACCAGTTCGGAAATGTCGTAATCATCGAAGGCTTTGGTGCCGGTGAAGGTCGGCTTCGGCGGGGCTGCTGCTTCCCAGTCGATACTG
>Ga0233430_1000362_pt1 | contig 87360 bp, 79 predicted proteins | sample SI_118_April2016_2_FD_179883 | JGI IMG/M metagenome (GOLD analysis project Ga0233430, IMG submission 179883) | Seawater microbial communities from Saanich Inlet, British Columbia, Canada - SI_118_April2016_150_MG | ecosystem: Environmental > Aquatic > Marine > Inlet | place: Canada: British... | reverse complement strand
TTGGTGTTTTGCAGGAATTATACGGTCTTCTCATTGCTCATTACGCTGTTCGTAAAATCATGTATGACGCTGCAGTCCAGGCAGGTCTTGCTCCTGACCGTTTGAGTTTCATCAAATCTCTTCGTATTCTTCGCAACGCCATCCCTGAATTCCAAATCATTGATCAAACTCAAAAAGTCCTGTTTTACAAACGACTTCTCAAAGATATTTCCCGTGCCAAACTCCCAGAACGCGACAATCGTTCCAACCCTAGAGTTGTCAAACGCAAGATGTCTGGCTTTGACAAAAAACGGGACAAACATCGCTCCTGGCCTCAACCCACCAAAGCTTTTTCTGAAGCCGTTGTCTTGCTTATCTAAACAGTATTGGCGTTAGCCCAATGTTGTTAGATGTATTACCAGCCCAACCCGGTTGGGGTTCATTGTGATTGCGCCTGCGCAGGCGCAATCCTGACGACTTAATATGAATCTTTGCCTTCATTATTATCAGCGCCATTCAGATTAAGGCGTATAATACAAATTCTGAAACCGTGCCATTGGAGCAACATTGAAGAACAGCGCCGCCCCCAACATCATTATACTTGGTACCCTTTTTGGCACCACACTCGTCGCCTCGCGCTTCAGCGTCGGGCAAATGGCCCCGCTAACCTACGTCAGCCTGCGTTTAAGTCTCGCCGGGCTGGCTTTTCTGATTATTTATACGTTTTCAATCGGCGGACGAAAGTGGCCCAAAGACCGCACTCTCTGGCGACGGGGGATTATTCTAGGGATTTTTGGGACCGCCTTACCCATGATTTCTTTTACCAGTTCGTTGCAATACCTGTCCAGCGGACTTGTCTCGGTGTTGATGACAACCTCCCCGGCATTTACTGTGGTGATGGCGCATTTCCTGCTCCCCGATGAAAAACTCAGCTGGCACAAGAGCATCGGCATTGCTCTGGCATTGATCGGCGGTTTGCTGCTGACGATACGCGGTGAAAGCGGCCTTGCCACCTCAGGAGAAGGCAACCTGATCGGTTATGCGCTGGTCTTCGCGGGTATTATTTCAGCCAGTAGTATGGGGATATACGTCCGCAAGAAAATGAGAAACTATCGCTCATCGGACGTAGCTGTTGTGCGTATGAGCGCAGCTTCATTAGCGATTTTCCCCTTCACATGGCTGGTTGCCGGATACGATATGTCTCAGGTGAATACCAGCGGATGGCTGGTGCTGCTCTATGCCGCGATTGCGGGCACTTTTTTCGCCATGCTGCTCGACTTTTCCAATACGGCGCGTTTTGGGCCAACTGTCGCAGCGATGGTCACATATGTGATTCCGGTAGTCGCGGTAATCAGTGGCGCGCTGCTGTTAGATGAGAAAATTACCCTGACGATGCTCTTCGGCATGATCTTCGTCGTTATCGGCATCGGGTTCATCTTGCAAACCCAAAATACCCCAACCGTCAAACCCGCGTCATATCCGTAAGCATTTCCAGCAGGGCTTACACACTTTCGCAAGAAAATGCTCACAAAATAGGAATACATGAGTCGTAATGGAATAGTTCATATTTGCAAGAAAATTAGTGGACACTTTTAGTTTGTCATTTCGAGCCAGCGGCGAGAAATCCCTGAGAATTGGCGTACATAAATACCCACACAGGTGAAAGTTTACGTATTTTTACTGGGATGCCTCCCTGCGGTCGGAATGACAGTCCCTGATGGACAAAAAGTGTCTGCATATTTTTGACCATACCATCGTAATATGTAACGTTGCAGGTTGAAGGTTAGAAATAATACCTTCAACCTGCAACGTTTAACCTTCAATCCTGTCTATTTGGTACAATCCAAACTATGAAAAAATGGCAATTCTGGCTGGGGGTGCTCATCAGCATCTTCTTTATGTATTTTGCCCTGCGCGGCCTGCGTGTGGGCGATATGTGGCAGACTCTCGCAAGGGCGCGCTATATTTGGCTGCTGCCCGGCGTAGCAGTCTATTTCATTGGCGTATGGGTGCGCGCCTGGCGCTGGCACTACCTGCTCAGGCCGATCAAAGCCGTGCCCACGCGCATAATGTTCCCGATTGTAGCCATAGGCTATATGGGCAACAATATCTACCCGGCGCGCTCCGGAGAAATTCTGCGGGCAGTAGTGCTCAAACGGCGTGAAGCCGTGCCGGTTTCGGCCTCGCTGGCGACAATCATCGTGGAGCGCGTTTTCGATGGCGTGGTGATGCTGGCCTTTGTGTTCTTGAATTTGCCGGAATTGGCGCGCCTGACAGTTGATTCAGGGTTTGTAGGGGATATTCAGACTTTAGCCCTGTGGGGGGCGGCGGCATTCGTGGGGGTGTTACTCGTCTTTTTGCTGGCAGCCATGTTCCCCACCGTGACCGAGAGAATCACGCGCTGGAGTGTAGCGCGCCTCATCCCGGAGCGTTTCCGCGAGAAATTTCTCGCCTTAGCCTTGCGCTTCCTCGGCGGCCTGGAATCCCTGCGCTCGCCGCGCGAAGCCCTGATGGTATTCTTCACCTCGGTGATTATCTGGCTCCTCGAGACTGGCAAATACTGGTTCGTGATGCACGCCTTCAATTTTCAAGTCAGCTTCTTCGCCCTGATGCTGATGAACGGCATCGTCAATCTGGCAACGACCATCCCCTCCGCGCCGGGATACGTGGGCACGTTTGACGCGCCGGGCATCGCCGTACTCAAAGCCTACGGCGTGCCGGGCGCCATCGCCGCCGGATATACGCTGGTGCTGCACGTCGCTCTATGGCTGCCGATCACCCTGCTGGGTGGCTACTATCTCGCCCGCGAGGGCATCCACTGGAGCGATGATTTAAAGTTAGAGTAAGATGACAGTCACTATAAAAGTGACTGTCATCTGCACCATTCCGGAGACAAGATGATGCAAAAAACTTTCCAGATTTTTTCACCACAATACCCTGAAGGGTACAGGCGAGCACAAAGAACCACAAAGAAAAGCTTTGTGTACCTTTGTGTTCTTTGTGGTTTATTCTTTACGGCCTGCGCCGCACCGACATCCACTGCCACGCCTGATACACCAACACCTGACACGATCTCCACATCCCCTGTGCTGATTGCCGAAGTTCTCGGCGGCATCCCCGGCAACAATAACTACGACTATATCGAACTCACCAATCCTAACGACGCGGCACCCTTTGACCTGCACGGCCTGACGTTATGGCATCAACTCAGCGATGGTGGCGACATCGAGAGCATCTACCGCTGGGATGCGCCCACGCTGATCCCGCCAGGAGGCAGCTATCTCTTGGGCCGCGCCAGTGAAGATTACGGCCTGCCCGTGGACGCATTCATCGAAGCGCCACTCGTGCCGCAGCGCGGCGGGCTGCAACTGCGCGCCAAAGATAATTCTCCGCTCTATACCCTCGTCTGGGGGGCTGGCCCGCAAAGCGATTTTGACGCCCAGCCCGCCCCGGCGATGGAAAACGGCGTTGCGCTCACCCTCACTGGGAGCGAATATTTGCTCAATGACGCTCCCCGACCCCAAAACACATCCTTTAGCACTGACATCAACCTGACGCTCAACTTCCCCGCAACCGTCAATCCCGGCGAAGAATTTGGTGCAGGCATCGTCATCGAAAACGCGGGTGCGCTGGCCGTTAATGACTTTACCGTCCAAATCCCCATCCCCAACGAATTCGAGATCATCGCTCTGCCCGACGATGCCGAAATTGCATCACAACCAGCCTTTTTCGGCATGGATACACTCGCCGAAACACATCAAATCGTCCTGCTGCCCATCACGACGCTCGCCGCGAGCGAAAACGTCACCGCCGAAATTACCCTCAAAGCGCCGTGGACCTATCTCACTGTGACCACGACCAACGCCGCCGCGGCCTCAGCCGCAGGCGCTCTGCTGGCGCAGAGCGCCCCCGCCCGCACCGCGGTCGGCGGCGGCGCCATCCCCATCGGGACAGCGCGCACGCTCGTCGATCAGAAAATCGTCGTCGAGGGCATCGCCACCATGTACACGGGCGGCTACTTCGCCGGAAACGGCAACACCAAATTCTACATCGAAGATGAAACCGGCGGCCTGCAAGTCTGGATTGACGATGGCGAAGGTGATGTCAATGTGGCGCTCGGCGACCGCGTGCGCGTGCGCGGCCTGCTGCTGCTTTACCGCGGCACAATGGAGTTGGCTCCCGCGCCCGAGGGTATAGAAATTATCGAGCAAGGCTCCCCCGAGACGTACTACCCTCCCACACCGGTCAGCGTGGGGGACGCGGCCACCGAAAGCGAGACTCTCGCCGGGCGTTTGATCCAGGCCCAGGGAACAGTAGCACGCGTGGAGGAGTTCGCCTACAGCCACGAGATCGATCTGGTTGACTCAGACGGTCACCTCGCTCAAATTTACGTCGATAAACTCACCGAAATCAATATGCAATCCATCCAGAGCGGCGAAATCTACACCATCACCGGCGTGCTCGAAGTCACCGACGACAATGCCCGCATTTATCCGCGCATTCAGGCTGATCTCGCCAAAGTTTACCCACCGGTGCTCGAAATTGCCATCAACGCCCCGGTCAATATCCGAGTGGGCGAAGCCTTCACCGTGACGCTCACTGTCACCAATCACACCCCCAACATTCTGCACAATATCGTCATTACGGCCTCGCTGCCCGACTTTGATTTAGGGGTGCTAGAAATCAGCGACGGCGGCGAGCAGGCTGGAAAAATAATTACCTGGATTCTGGATGAACTGGATGGGGAGGGAACTGCGGCGAGCGTAGCGAGTGTGAGTTATCAGGCCAAAGTGGATACCAGCGAAGCCGCCGTGCGGCTGGAACCGGTGTTGGTGGCTGCCCCCGGAGTGGATTCTGCCCAAAGCACGGCGCTTGACCTATTTATTGGCGAGCAAATCCCCGTGTGGGCCATTCAGGGGGAGGGTGCCAGTTCGGCCTACGCTGGCGAACGCGTCACCACCAGCGGCCTTGTCACCGGTGTTTTCCCCGAGTTGGAAGGTTTTTGGATTCAAACCCTCGAAACTGACTACAACCCCCTCACATCTGACGGGCTGTTTGTCTACACCAACACGCTGACCCCCGAAGTGCTGCCCGGCGACGAAGTGCAGGTCAGCGGGGTAGTGAACGAATATTACAGCCACACCGAACTTGAAATCACTTCGCTCGAAGATATTGTCGTACTCGGCACAGCGCGCGCCCTGCCCCCCGCCGAAGAACTCAATCCCCCCGCCGACGAAGCCGCTGCCCTGGCCTACTACGAAAGCCTGGAAGGTATGTTTGTGAAGGTCACCGCGCTTGCCATCGTTGTGGCCCCCAGCAACCGCTACGGCGAATACACGCTGGTGCGCGCCGAACACGGTATCGAGCGCCTGTGGCGCGGCGACGAGAGCGGCATCGCCATTGTGGTCGATGATGGCAGCAGCGGCACGCATGATGACCGATCCACAATGGCCTACGCCGTCAACAGCGGCGATCAGGTGACCAATCTCATTGGGCCGCTGGCCTACACCTACGGACAATACAAACTCGAGCCGGTGACAACGCCCGCATTGCAGGCCGCGCAAAACGATCTCGCTGTACTCACCCCGCTCGCCGACGATGAATTCAGTCTGATGACTTGGAACGTCGAAAATCTCTTTGATTTCACCGATCCGCACCCCAGCAGCCCCGATATGCCGGGCATTGAGGCATATCGCACGCAGATCGCCAAAGTTGCCAACACCATCGTCGCCGCGGGCCTGCCCACGGTGGTCGGCCTGCAAGAAGTGGAGAATATTGGCATTCTTGAAGATATTGCCGAACACGAATCGATTGCCGAATACGGCTATCTGCCTGTACTCATCGAAGGCACAGACAGCCGCTATATTGACGTTGGCTATCTGGTGCGCGGCGACAAAGCAATGATTTTGCATGAAGAGCAGTTCCCCGCCCCGGAGGGCCTTACCAGCCGTCCGCCGCTGCTTGTACAGGCGCAGATCGGGGATATGAAAATCTCCATTCTCAATAACCATTTCACATCCATGAGCGGCGGCGAAGCCGCCACCGAGCCGCGCCGGGTCGCCCAGGCCGCCTGGAATGCATCCGTGATGGGTGAAATTTTGACCGACGATGAAAGTGGCCTGTTGGCCGTGATGGGCGATCTGAATTCGTTTTACGATGCCCCCCCCATTGATACCTTGCGGGATGCCGGGCTGGTACACGTATTTGAAGAACTCCCCCCCGAAGCGCGCTACACCTACATCTACGAAGGGCGCTCACAAGTTCTCGACCACATACTTGTCACCCCCGCCCTGATGGAAAGGCTGACACGCGTCGAAATCCTGCACGTCAACGCCGACTACGCCCTGCCCGCCCCCGACGATACCAGCCCCTTGCACAAATCGGATCATGATCCGGTGGTGGCTGTTTTCTCATTAACACCCTGATTACTTGTTAAATCTCACGTGAAAATAGAATGCGGATTACGCGGATACAGCGGATTTTCACAGATAAAATAAAAAAACACGAAAATCAGTCTAATTCGCGTCACGTGTGCCCTTTAGGGTGTCCGCTTTCTATTTTGATCTGCACGGCGCAATGAAACTATGATATAGCCAGACCATAAATCCACAGTACTTGAATGTGGCATAACTTTACAAATAGGGTAAATATGGTAGACTTTGGGGGAAATTCGAAATCCCTTGCCTTGGGGGCAAAATATTTTTTAGGAGAACGCCATGACAGAAACAACTGCCGCATCTCAGCAACATGCTTCGATGATGATTTCCTATTCCCGAAAAGACAAGGAATTTGTGCAACAGTTGCACAAATCACTGCTGAAATCTGGCATTCCCGAGGAGAACATCTGGATTGACTGGGAAGATATTCCCGCCGCCGCGGATTGGATGGATGAAATCACCCGCGCCATCGGTGGTGCCGATACGTTTATTTTTGTCATTAGCCCCGCTTCGCTGGATTCAAAAGTCTGTGGGGACGAAGTCCGCGTTGCCAGCGAAAATAACAAGAAATTTATCCCCATTTTGCACCGCGAGCCGACCAAAGAGAATACGCTCCCCGAGGGTATTTCGCGCACAAATTGGGTATACATGCGCCAAAATGACGATTATGATGCCGCGTTCCCCCTTCTGCTGGAAGCCATCAACACCGACTTGGAGTGGGTGCGCGAACACACGCGTCTGCTGGAGCGGGCCATCGAGTGGGGGCAGCAAGGGGAAGATAAAAGCTTCCTGCTACGCGGCTCCGATCTGGATACTGCCGAAACCTGGCAGTCGGATGCTACCGAAGGCAAAGAACCCCAGCCCACGCATTTACAGGCGGTCTATATTCAAAATAGCCGTGAAGATGCCAAGCGCAGGCGCAGGAATTTGCTGATCAGCGTGTCCATCGCCTTACTGGTCTCGATTGTGCTGGGTATCACCGCCGTCATCCAGTGGCTCAACTTCCAGACGCAATCACAAATGAATTTGGTGCGCCAACTCGCCGCGCAGGCCACCTCCAAGCAGGAAGAACGGCTCGACTTGGCCTCCCTGCTCAGTCTGGAAGCCAATCGTCTCTCTGAAATCTACACCAACAGCACAGACCAAACCAGGGCCGAGGTCAATGGCAGTTTGCTCTCGGTGGTCATGCACAAGCCAGAGCTTAATGGCTATATTTACGGACACACCGCCCAGGTCTACGCGGTGGATATGAATCTCGAGACGGGCATTATCACAACCGCATCCGCCGACGGCACAGTGCGGCTAATTGATCTGGATACGCTCACGCTGATTCATCTCTTCGAGAAAGAAGACGAAAAACTCATCTCCGCGGAAATCAGCCCGGATGGAACCCAAATCGCCATTGGTTCCGACTACGGCTCGGTCTCTGTGTGGGATGCCGGAACGCATGAACTCGTCCGCGAATTCGTTCCCAACGAGCAGCGAAACCGGATACGCAAAATTATGTACAGCCCCGACGGCAGTACGATTGCCGCTGTGGATGATGACGGTACGGTCGTTGAATATGATGCCGAGACGTTGGAAGAAATTCAGGTTTATAACGCCAATGACTACGACTACGGCGTGGCCTACGGCCCTGCAGGCGAAACACTCGCCATTGGCTCGATAGATGGCTATATTGAAATTTATGATCTGCAAAACGGCGAAGTTATTCAAACCGTAGATACCGGCGTGGATACCGGCGCTCGCTCCGTTGCCTTCAACCGTGAGGGCACACTCATGGCTTCTGGCGGCGGCAATGGCCTTGTCCAACTTTGGGATGTTGAAACCGGCGAAAATCTGGGGAAATTCGAACACCCCGGAACGATCATTGTCAACAGCCTGGTTTTCGATCCCGCTGGCGCATTTTTGGCCGTCGGCACAGACAGCCGCGATGTTCTTCTGGTTCCCTTGACGAGCGATGGCAGCGGTTTTGGTGAAGATGTCAACTTCCTTAGCGCGCATGTTGGCGAAATTTTCAGCATTGCCATTAGTGACGATAGCAACTTGCTGCTTTCCGGCGGTATAGATCAAACCGCCATCCTGTGGAACGTCACCGAGGGCCTGGAAAGTGGGGGGAGTTCCATGCAAGTGACATATCCCTACCCCGAAGGCGATGTCAACGAAGTTGAGTTCAGCCCCGATGGAAACTGGCTAGCCTACGCCAGTGACGATTCTACGGTCTACGTGCAAGATTTAACCGACGACGAAGCCGAAGTTGAAGAATTGAGCGCCCACGAAGCCCCGGTGAGGAATATTGCCATTCATCCGGGCAGTAACACCTTTGCATCCAGCGATACGGACGGCATGATCTTCCTGTGGGATACCGATACCGGTGAAGTCATCGGTGAAATGCAGCAAGATTCTGCTTACTCGCCTTTGGCCTTCAGCCCGGATGGCAGCCTGCTGGCCGCAGGCAGCGATGACAGCAGTGTTATTTTGTGGGATACAACCCAACAAGAGCCGGTTGCCACGCTCTCAGGCGCGCACGAAGACGGTGTGCTGAGCGTAGCCTTCAGCCCCGATGGCAGCCTGCTGGCTTCCAGCAGCCTGGACTTTAATATTGTGCTGTGGGATGTCGCCACAGGCGAACCGGTGCGCACGATCACCACGTTGTCGCAGGTTCCGACGGTGTTGTTCAGCCACGATGGTCAGCAGCTATTCTCCGGCGGGTACGATGCCATGATCCGCGTGTGGGATGTGAATACGGGTGATCCGGTCACGCAATTGGCAGGCCACCTGGGCGATGTCAACGAGATGGCCTTCAGTTCAGATGGCAAAATGCTCGTTTCCGGTAGTGCGGATGGCACCGTAATTCTTTGGGATATGACCAGCCTGGAGCGGATTGGCTTCCTTTCGGGGTCGCCCTACTCGATCATTGGCGTTGCGTTCAGCCCCACTCAGCCGCTTGTGGCCGCCGCCAGCCGGGATGATAACGTCTACACCTGGGATGTCAGCCTGGATGCCTGGAAGAAATTTGCCTGCTTCCGTGCCAACCGCAACCTGACGCAAGCCGAGTGGAATCAGTATTTCGGCGATCAGGTAGAATATCATCTCACCTGCCCCGATTTCCCGCCGCCCGCGGATTTAGCCAGCGCCCAAAACTAAATTTAAAACTTACCACGAAGGCACAAAGTTCACGAAGAAGTACTTTATGTTCACAAAGAAAAACTCTGTGTTCTTTGTGTCTTTGTGGTTATTTTTCTCCTCGAAATTCCCCCATCTTCACCACCTTCTCACCCAAACGCGCATCCTCGGCGGCGAAGGCCATCAAATGACTTTCCAAAGAGCGTCGCGCTGTCGTCAAGTGGGATGCACTTTGCAAAGCACTTCCAAGCGAAACGCCAGAAGCAAAGTGCATCCCGCTTTGGTTACCCAAGCTCTCCAAAAACGCCCGCATTAGCCGCGCGTCGCCACCGCCGTGGCCTTCGTTGGATGCTGCCGAAGTGTCGTAGCGCGTGCGCCGATCGCTACGGTGCTCGTCCACTTCAATCCACGCGCCGCCGTAGCCGAACTCGGCCCGCAATTCGCCACGCGCGCCCTGAATGCGAGTATAACGCCCCTCGGCGTGCGAATGCCCGTGCATCGTCAGCGTCACCGATGCGCCGCCCGCAAACTGCATCGCCACCACCTGATGATCGACCACATCATTATCACAGTGATACACGCAGCGTCCGTAGGGGCCGGATTTAAGCGCATTGTGGATTTCTTCTTGGGTGGGATTCTGCACCACAACCGAGACCGGCCAACCGCGGTAATCGCGCAGCGGACGTAAAGTGGGCAGCAGCGCAGAGAGTATTTTCACCGCCCCCGGAGCGCGTTCCTGCGCCCGCATCACGGCGCGCGCAAAACCTTTCGACGTATCCGCATAGCCGCGCCACAGGGGAGCCAAATCTTCATAGATGAACGGCGCATAATGGGGGCAAGTCTCCGCCACCGGGCAACCCTCCAGACAAAATTGTGGGGCACCTTGCGGGGCATTCTCCGGGCGATAATGACGCAAGCCCCCCACGCTGCTGAGAGTCTCACAGCGGTCATCCAGCGCCCAGATGAGAATATCGAGATCGTGGCAGCATTTCGCCAAAATCATTGGGGCGCTCTCGGCGGCTTTGCGCCAGTTGCCGCGCACAAAACTATGCGCCATGTGCCACCAACTGACATTCTCGCGGTGCGAAACGCTGATAATCTCGCCCAACACCCCCGATTGGATGATTTCGCGCATCTTTGTAAAATGTGGCGTGAAGCGCAGCACATGACAGATGTGCAATTGCTGCCCGGTTTCTTCGGCTGTGTCGGCCAGTTGTTTACATTCGTCTGCCGTGGTTGCCATTGGTTTTTCGAGCAGCACATCATACCCGGCGCGTAGCGCGGCCAGCGTGGGGGCGGTGTGCTGCTGATCTTGCGTGCAAACCAGCGCCACCTGCCTGTATTGCGACTGCTCCAATAGCGGCTCCCAGCTCTCAAATTGATTCTGAGGGGGAATCTGGTGTTGGGCGGCAAAACGCGCCCGCCTTTCCGGGTTGGGTTCGGCTACAGCCACAAAGCGAATTTCTTCGGGGTGCGCCAAGGCATAGGCACCATACACATCCGCCCCGCGCTGACCGGCGCCAATAAGAATAGCGTGAACTGGTTGCATCATTTTCCGCCTCGGGAATTTTAACCACAAAGGGCACGAAGGAACACAAAGAAAAAGCCTAAAAAACCTCGTACTCTTCGTAGTTGAATCTTTTTAACTCCGCAGCGTCGCTACGGTAACTCCATCGCCGCCTTCGCCATCTTTGCCCGATTCATACGCTTTCACCTGTGGGTGCTGACCCAAAGCCTCGCGCACAACATCCCGCAATTTACCAGTGCCTTTACCGTGAATAATCCGTACCCAGGGCAGCCGCGCCAGATAAGCGCGATCGAGATAGCCATCCAGCTTGTCCAGGGCTTCGTCGGCGCGTTGACCGCGCAGGTCGAGTTCGATGCCGGGCGATTCGCCGGTGGCGCCGATAACTACTGACCGACGACGGGAGGAGGATACGGGCTGTTTTTTCTCCGTCTTCTGTCCTCCGTCTTCCGTCACCGCATTGCCTCTCAATATCAAATCCGAAAGCCGCGCACGCACGCGCAAATTGCCGATCTGCACTTCGATTTTATCTTCACCGATGGCGCGCACAATGCCTTCTTGCCCCAACGTGCGCACCTGCACTTTCGAGCCAAGCCGCACCGGGCCGTGAACCTGCGCAATCTCGGGATCGAGGCGTTCAACCGGCGCTTCGACTTCTTCAGCGATTTCTTCAATTTGCTCTTCGACTTGCTCCAGAATTTCCAACGGTTGGCGGGCGCGGCGCAATTCGGCGCGCAATTCTTTGAGTTGTCCGCGCACATCTTTGAGTTCAGTTTCGGCTTCCTGGCGAGCATCTTCGAGCACTTCGCGACGTTCATCTTCAATCGTTTCCAGGCGTTCCGCCAATTCAATGCGCAGTTTTTCCGATTGATGACGCGCTTCTTCGGCGCGCATACGCGCTGCGCGCGAGGCATCGCGCTGGCGATAGATTTCATCCAGCAAATCGTCGGCGCGCAACTCATCGGGGTCAATTTCCTGCCGGGCGGCAGAAATAATCACCGCGGGCATGCCCAGGCGTTCGGCAATTGCCAGTGCATTCGAGCGCCCTGGCAAGCCAATCGTCAGATGGTAGGTTGGGCGCAGGGTTTCCAGGTCGAACTCGACACTGGCATTGACCACCCCGGGGGTAGCATGGGCAAAGGCCTTAAGCTCCGGATGGTGGGTGGTCACCAACGTGGTAATCTCCCGCTCGACCAGGTGAGTCAACAACGAGCGCGCCAACGCCGCGCCCTCCTGCGGATCGGTTCCAGCCCCTAATTCATCCAAAATCACCAGCGAACGCGTATCCGCCTGTTCCAAAATGTGAATAATATTGGTGATATGCCCGGAGAAGGTGGAAAGCGACTGCTCGATAGATTGCTCGTCGCCGATGTCGGCGTAGATAGTTTCAAAAATACTGATTTCGGATTGGCTCCCGGCGGGGATGTGCATACCGCTTTGCGCCATGAGCGCCAGCAGGCCAACGGTTTTCAGCGTGACGGTTTTGCCGCCGGTGTTGGGGCCGGTGACAACGAGGGCGCGAGTCTGCGGAGCCAGTTCTACGTCAATCGGGACAACGCTTTCTTGATCGAGCAAGGGGTGGCGGGCCTGGTAGAGACGGATGACCGGGGACGGCGGGCGGGAGGATGCGTCGTGCTTCGTGCGTCGTGCGGCGTGCCCCCGTTCCCGGCCTTCGGTCAGCGCAAGCAGCTTTGGCTCCACGGCATCCAGCGCATTGGCGTATTTGGCGCGCGCAAAGGCCAGATCAATTTCAGCCAACGCGATAAGCATGTCTTCGAGAGCGTCGTTGTGTTCGGCAACCAGAGCGGTCAGTTCGGAAAGAATACGGCGTTCTTCATCACGCTCGGCAAGCTGCAATTCACGATAGGCGTTATTCTTCTCAACAATGCTCAACGGCTCCATGAAAACTGTAGCCCCGGATGCCGATTGATCGTGAATAATGCCTTTGACACGCCCCTTGAAATCAGCACGCACGGGCAGCACATAGCGGCCATCTCGTTGCATAATCAATGCTTCTTGTAAATACTTCGCAATATTGGAATTACTTATCATGCGCTGCAACTGCGCCATCAGGCGATCGTGTTCAATTTTCAGATTCCGGCGAATTTTCCCCAGAGCATCCGAAGCGCTGTCAAGGATTTCGCCGCGATCCGAAAGCGCGTTGGTAATCACATCCACCAGCCCCAACCCATCTGGCAAGCGCAGCGATAATTCGACCAAATACGGGTAATCCAGACCCTCACGCTCAAAAGTGCGTCGCAAATTACGCGCCGCCACAAGCGTATATTTGACATCCAGCAGCTGGTGAGGTTCCAGCACCACCATACGGGCGGCGGCGCGCAGCACTTCGCGCAGATCGCGCGCCCCACCAATACTCACTGTGGGAATCGCTTCAATCAACTGGCGCGCTTCGCGCGTTTCGGCCAAGTGTTGGCGGGCATCCTCCAGATGCGTGGTCGGCTTCTGTGCGCGGGCTAACTCCCGCGATGCCGAAAAACTGCAATAGCCAGCCAAGCATTCCAGAACCTTGTCATATTCGAGAGTGTGCAGCGTTTTCTCATCCATAATGCGTTGCGAGTTTACCATAAAATATACCCCCCCTCTCCAAACTTGGGAGAGGGGCTGGGGGTGAGGGCAAAAGAGGGCTACAATATGGAATATGTCGCGTTATGTTATTTTGACAGGAATACTGCTGGCGCTACTGACCTCGGGGTTGGCTGCTGCTCAAAAATGCGAGCCGCGCCCCGAGGCCTGGTTCGCTGAAGTCTTTGGCATCCAACTCCCGGCGGATTTCCCCGAAACCCTGAAGTTGGTAACTTCGCCCAAAGAAGTGGCGCACGGGTATCTTGAGATCACCAATGACTCGAATGCCCCGCTATATCTACTGCCCCCCACAGCGGAGCCAACCCTCATCACCACAGCCCAACCCGCCATCGCCGACGAAACCCTGAACGGAGAAATCAACCCTGAGTTGATTCTGCACCACGAGCGCGCCCCCGATTTAGCGGCGTTCAGCATCCAGCCCGGTGAAACCTTGCACCTGGATACCACATCCCTGACAGCCCTATTGCCGTATATCGAAGCGCGCAATATCATCGATTACAGCCGCCCAGGGCTGGTGCTGCTCCCCAATACCCAGCGCGGGGAATTTTTACTCATCCACGGGGTGCAACTCTATACCATCCAATTGACGATTGGCTATGCTTTCAATGAAGGCTTCGCCGCCGAGATTTGCGGAGAAACTGTAAAGGCGCAAACAGAAAGCATAGCCGAAGCCAGCCCGTTTCACCCACAGGTTGGCGGCTTTATGCTGCTGATTGCCGCGCTGCTCGTTGTGGGGGTGGAGCGCTATCACTACATAACTTATCGGCGCACAAAAAAATAACGCAATAACGCTTATTACAACACCCCTAATTCACGCGCCCGTAACGCGGCTTGCGTGCGATCAGAAACCCCCAACTTGTTGAAAATATTGCTAATATAGTTTTTCACCGTCCCCTCGGCGAGATAGAGCTTGGCGGCAATTTGCTTATTCGAGAGACCTTGCCCCAGCAATTCAAGCACTTCAATCTCGCGTTCCGAGAGCGGATCGGGGATACTGGTATTGAGCGGGCGCGCGGCGGGTTCCAGGCGGGCGAATTCGGCGAGAACTTTGCGAGCCACCGAGGGCTCAATCAGCGCGCCTCCAGCAGCAACCTTGCGGATGGCCTCCGCTAATTCGCTGCCAGAGACATCTTTAAGCAAATAGCCCAACGCCCCGGCGCGTAATCCCTCGAAGATATATTCGTTATCATCAAAGGTAGTCAGAATAATCACGCGCGCTTCAGGCCAGCGCTCGATCATGCGGCGGGTGGCTTCCACGCCATCCATGCCGGGCATACGGATGTCCATCAGCACCACATCGGGGGCAAATTCCTCATAGGCATCCAGCCCGGCCTGACCGTTTTCGGCCTCGCCAACCACCTGTAAATCGCCTTCAAGTTCGAGAATTGTACGCAAGCCGTCGCGCATCAGGCGTTGATCATCCACAAGCAGCAAACGGATCGGGGGTGTCATGCTTTTTCTCCATCGATTGTCAGGGGCAAATAAACGCGCAATTGCGCCCCACCAGCATCCCGGTTGCCCAGTTCCAACCTGCCGCCTAATTGTGCCACGCGCTCGCGCAGGCCGCGCAATCCAAAGCGATTTTCGTCCAGATGCGCCGGAAGCCCAACGCCGTCATCACTGACCATCAGTTGCACAGTATCAGTCTGATGGCTCAACTGCACCCAGACATGCTGTGCCTGGGCGTGGCGCTGCACATTGGTGAGGGCTTCTTGCACGGCGCGGTAGATGGTGAGCCTGTGGGCGTTGGGAATGGTAAATTCTTCGGGGGGCAGAATCAACTCCACATCCAGACCAGTGGCTGTATCAAAGGGAGCTATGAGCCGTGGCAATGCATTCCACAGGGAAAGATCGGTTTGCAGTGGTTCTCGCAAAGTCGCTACTGTGCTGCGCAATTCACTCAAGGCCTCGCGCACCTGCTCTCGTACAGTTTCCACCATTTGCGTAGCCCGGCCCGGATCATCTGGTATCAGACGTTGCGCACCCTCCAATTGCACGGCGGCCACTGTCAGGCGATGCCCCAGTGTGTCGTGCATTTCACGGGCCAGGCGGTTGCGTTCTTCGGAAACGGCCAATTCTTCAACACGCCCAGCATATTCTTGCAATTGCTGGTGAGCAACTTGCAGTTCGCTGAGCAGGCGCTGGCTCTCTTTGCGGGCTTCTTCGGCTGTCGCCAATGAACGCGCAAAAGCAGCAAAAAACCAGTATCCCGCCGAAAAAGGCAGCAAAGTCAGAAAAGCTTCCAGAGGGTCGCCGGTGAGAAAGAAGATCAATCCGGTGAACAGGGTAAAAGCCCCCACCCATAAATAACCCGTCCGCTCAGGAAAAACCATCATGGCTTGTGCGCTGAGGATGAAAAATAACATGGGGAAAACTCCCCATTGGGGTTGCATCGAGATGAGGACACTGACAATGATTGCCTGCGCAACAAAGTAGCCATGGGTTTTCCAGAAGGGCTGTTCCTCATGCGGCGAAAGCGCATAGAGGACGCCAAACGAGATCAGCATTCCCAAGCCTATGGCCCTCGGAACGCCTGGCTCCAGCAAATTAAAACCCAGCAAAGCCACCGCAATCAGTGTGAGATAGCCAACCGCGAGCATAAACGTATTATCGGATATGTGAATTTTTTTCGAATGCATAAGTAGATTTTACCTTTATTCGACAATGAAACGCTGGCGAAAGGCTTTATCGAAATTCCAATAGGGTGCGCCCATAGCTGCGCCCTTGGCAGCCAGCATCAGCCAGGCCCCGGCGGGAACTTCGAAGGGATCGCGGTGCTCTGTCCCCAAAATCATTTGAGGCTGCTGCAGCACCTTCGCCCACACACCCACCGCATTATAGTAGGGACAGCATCCTAATAGGAGCAAGTGCTTTTCGCCGCGCCGAGGTTTCCAACGGGGATCGTCCCAATCTGCATAAAGAGAGCTAAAGTGGTCGGGTGCCACCGGCCAGTGATAGTATTCGTAGAGGGTTTTCTTTTTGCGCCAATCCGCCGCAAAGCAAATCATGTACCCTGCGGTGGCGATCAATTCATCGTAATGATAGCGCATTTTTAGAGGCGCTTCTTCTTGGGGAAGTTCGCGCGCCAGCACCACGCGCTTGATACGCTGATAATAGCGAAAACCGTTTCCGAGCAACTCTTCTTCAGACCAATCTCGCTGGGTCAAGACATTTTCGGGGTTCATGGTTCTCTCCATCATCCAGACCTCAGAGATTTTTCAAATCTCTGAGGTCTGGGGCAGCGGAAAAGCTGCTTCTATTCTACGCGGATTCGTCGCGCTTATCAATAATGATCTTGATGCCCAGCCCGATCAGCACCAACGGCCACAAGTAATTCAGCCAGCGGAAGGCGTTCTCGACAATATCCTTCAAGGCTCCCGTGTCAGGCGACTCGACGATGATGATGCCCGCGCCGACCAGCGCCAGAATTCCGCTGACGATCAAACCCCACCAGCCTTTTTCTTCGGTGAAGAGCTGCGTCAGCAGGGTGATGAGGGCAAAGCCCGCTGCAAGGCACAGCACCACGACACCACCTTCGAGATGGGAGGCAATCAAGCCATTGGTTTCTTCCGTCAAGAACACGCCCAGGCTCAGGCCGCTGAGGATTCCGCCTGGAATCAGCAAGCCCGCTTTACGCTGTGTCGCGCCCCACAGGATGAAGAATAATCCCAGGGTTGCCAGGAATGCACCACCCGACAGGTTAATCTCAACAAATTGCTGCACCAGCAAGAACAAGCCTGCCAGGATCAGCAAAATCCCACCGAAGGGAAAAACACGTTTTTGGTTTTCATTATTGGTTTGCATTTCAATCTCCTTTTTCATCTCAGGGGTTTTCGACCTGAGCGAACTTCTGCCATGATGATGCGAATACAATGGTCATACTGGCTAGTCCCAAAGGTCATAACATGGGTCACATGGGGGGGAGGAATTTGTGGGAAATCTGTGGGATAGTGTGGGATAATGTTGGATAAACGCTACAGGTGACAGTCACTTGGCAAGTAACTGTCACCTGTAGCGCAATCGCTGCGCTAGTCAAATCGGAAGCGCCAAACAGCGATGCCAAAGAACACCACTGCAAAAGCCATCAACACCCCAGCCTCGGGCAAAACAGACTGCAAACCCAGACCGCGCACGATCACATCCTGATACCCGGCTAAAGCCCATGCGTGAGGAGAAATCTTCGAAATTGCTTGCATGAACTCTGGCATTACAAAGGTGGGGACCATCATGCCGCCGACTGCCGCCAGGGTGAGCGCCAGCAGAGTGGAGAGGCCGCCAATTTGCTCGGGGGTCTTGCCAAAGGAAGCTACCAAGAGTCCCATGCCTGTGGCGGCGGCCGCGGTTGCCAGCGTCACCAGTACCAGCGCCAGCGGAGCATTCCCCAAATTCATATCGAATACCAGCGCGCCGATGGTGAACATCAGGGCGACTTGCAGCAGATTTACCAGATAATAAGGCAGCAGTTTGCCCAAAAGTAATGCCGGCTGTGAAAGCGGGGCCGCCAGCAACCGCCGAAAGGTTCCATTTTGTTTTTCGCTGAGCAAGCTCGTGGCAATCACCTGCACGATGAAGAACACGCCAAAGATGGTGTAGCCGGGCACATTTTGCTCGACCGAGTCAGGAAATTCGGTCACGGCAAAATCACTGGGAGCGACCTGTTCGAAGCGCACGCCCAGGCTGCCTTCGTTCTCCAGACCGCCCGCTTCAGTCATGGCATCGACAAAAGCCTCGCCAATCTGGTTGACAAATTGCACCTGCGCCGGGGGAACTTCTTCGGACAGGGAGGCGAATCCGGCCTCAATTTGACGGGGGGCCTGGGCGTAGGCCGCAGCCTGTTGGATGAAACCTTGCACCGTCCCCTGGATGGGGCCCAGGAATTGCGTGCTGGTCGTGGGGTCGGCGATGAAAGTGATCGTCGCTTCACCCGCCTGGGGATCGGTGGCGGCTGCTAAAATGCGCTCCTCGAAATCGGCAGGAAAGACTAATGCCACGGAGTAATCGCCATTGCTAATCATGCGATCAGCAGTTTCGACGCTCAATGCCGTGCCATCGACGGTAGAAATCAATGTGATCCCATCGAGATCGCCGATCTCTGTGATGGCTTTCTCAGCGAGGCCGCCGCGATCCTGATTGACGACAAGAAGTTCAATAGGGTTATCACTGCCGCCAACCGAAAAAGAGCTTTGCAGGGCTGTACTCATCACGAGGATGAACATGGCCGGCATGGCGAATAAAACGATCATCCCTCCACGGTCTTTGAACAGGATTTTTAGATCCTTAATGGTTATGGCGAATATTTGGTGTAGCATGGTAATCTCCTATAGTAGCTGTTCAAGCCAAAGCCTCCGTAGAAGGAATTCCTTTGGCTAGAAAATGTTAGTCTCTGAGATTCTTTCCCGTTAAAGTCAGGAAGACGGTTTCAAGGTTGGGCTCCAGCACTTCCAATGAAGTGATGTGGGCATCGAGCTGATTGGTGATTTCGAGCAGTCCCATCAGCGCGGCCTGAGCCTGATGCGTTTCGACGATCATCATGCCATCTGTACGGGTGATGGATTTTATGGCAGGGTGCTCACTCCCGCGTTGGCTGACTGTATCAATATGCCCGTTGTGCAATCCCAGGCGGATGATGCCGCCGCCCAGACCGGACATCAAGGCCTTGGGTGAATCCAGCGCAATAATCTCGCCGCGATCCATAATGGCAACGCGATCGCACAGACGCTGAGCTTCTTCCATGTAATGCGTGGTATACAGAATGGTCAGACCATTCCGGTTGAGGGCTTCGACACTCTCGAAGATGGCATTGCGGCTTTGCGGATCAACGCCCACGGTTGGCTCATCGAGGAAGAGAATCTCCGGTTCGTGGAGCAGCCCGGCTGCGATATTGATGCGCCGCTTCATCCCGCCAGAGTAAGTTTCAATGGCTTCATCCGCTCTATCGGCCAGGCCGACCATCGCCAACACTTCATCGGCGCGCATCTTGAGCTGCTTTCCGCGCAACCCATAGATGCGCCCGAAAAAGATCAAGTTATCACGCGCTGAGAGGGTAGGATATAGAGCCAACTCTTGGGGAACCAGTCCCAATTTAGCTTTGACAGCATAGCCATTTTTCCCAAACGGCATATTGTCCACCTGCACACTCCCAGAAGTCGGTTCAAGCAAACCCGTGAGCATAGAAATACTGGTGGTTTTCCCGGCTCCATTCGGCCCCAATAGACCGAATACCTCGCCGCGGGCAATTTCAAAAGAAACGCCGCGCACGGCATGGTTGTCGCCGTAGGATTTGTAAAGATCTTGTACAGACAAAATTGTGTTCTTCATACATCACTCCTTGTTTTGATCTGGCCCATACTGTACTGTTGCTCGGGTCACATCTCCCAGTGCCGGAGGTCATATCGCAAGTCATGTTAAACAAAAACCGGGAGCGTTTTGCTCCCGGCGTTGAATTTGCGATTTTGTATTGGCCTCAATCTATGGGTTGTTTGTCCATTACATAGACACAGGCTTCATCCCCCATCCCCGTGCATTTGATCTCCTGGACGCGGAAGCTGCGATCGGTCGCCCAATGAGCAGCAGCTTTTAACACGCCGACTCCCAAATGACACACCGGCTCTGTGCTCTGACGCTCCCAACACATGGGGCAGCGTTCGATAATCCAGTAATAATAGTTGTCATCATCATCAATGCGTACAATCTGATCGCTGACCGAATTAAAAAATTTGGCAAAAAACTGCAATCCCAGCTTGGTGCGCAGTTCAAAGGAACCCAACCCCATCGCCGCGCGTCCGGCCCTTTGGACTTTATCATATTTCGCCAGACTGTACTGAAAAGTTTCTTCCCCGCCGCGAATCGCGAATACCCGCGCGCCTTTGGCGCCATACATATCAAAAAGCCCCTGCTGGAGTTTGGCAACGTGCTCAAAAGGGAATGCCTTTTGAATATTATCAGTCGGATGATTACCAATATATTCGGCCAACCCAACCAGATTCAGCAAGGCATTGAGTCCTTTTTCGCCCAGAATATCCTCCGCCGAGGTGAGAATACCGCGTCCCCAAATATTCGGATAAAAATATTGATCGGTCATATAACTATCACCTGTTCAAAATCATACAATATGCGTAGCGCAACGTGCCCATTATTATAGCCCATTCTCAAAAATTCAGCAGCTTTGACAAATCCAACTCTCCGTGCTACAATCCGTGCGCTTGATGATATTGCGGTAATAATTTTGAGATGTAAGCGCTTGCCCCGGCCGGAACATCCCGACCGGGCGTTTTTGTAAATATCACTTGTGTGAATTACACTCGCCGCGATCAAATTGAAACCTCCCCTCCATTTTTGGAGGGTTATAAAACGAAAACCGAATCAAACCCCTTGACCTCGCGCCGCCCCTCATCCTTTTCAAGCCTGGATGACAGGGGTAATCGCGTTTTGGATTCATGAACTGGTAAATGGCATTTTTGAGTGCAGTTGCGCATTGACGCCACAGCGTGTCGGCCAACGATATTTGAGATTGATATTTCCAAAGAAAAAATCTGCGCGCAAAAACGCGGGGCAAGGGGAGAAACAAAAGGATAAAAAATGAATAACAAATTACGTATCATTCCTCTGGGGGGCCTGGGGGAAGTCGGCAAAAATATGATGGTCTACGAATACGACGACCAGATTTTGGTGGTAGATACCGGCATCATGTTCCCCACCAACGACATGCTGGGCATCGATTACATCATCCCCGATTTTGAGTATTTAGTCGAACACCGCGACAAAGTATGCGGCATCGTGATCACACACGGGCATGAAGACCATACCGGCGCCATCACGCATGTGTTGGAAGAAATTAACGCCCCGATTTATGCCACGCGCCTGACCCTGGGATTGGTGGAAGTCAAACTCGCTCGGGGTGGGTTGCTGCAGAAAGCAGATCTGATTCCTGTAAATGCGGGCGACAGCCTCGAGATCGGCCCCTTCACGGTCGAATTCTTCCATGTCAGCCACTCCATCCCCGATGCGGTTGGTCTGGGCATCACCACCCCGGCTGGGTTGGTCGTCCACACCGGCGACTATAAATTTGACCCCACCCCCGTCGATGGTTGGCCCACCGATTTCGCCAAACTGGCCGAATTCTCCAGCCGCGGCGTCCTGGCTTTGATGGCCGACTCCACCAACGCCGACAAACCCGGATGGACACCCTCCGAGCGGGTAATTGATCCGGCATTCGACAAAGTATTTGCCGAAGCCGAAGGCCGCATTATTGTGGCTACCTTTGCATCCTTGATTTCGCGGATGCAGCAAGTTGTGGATGCCGCCGAACGCCACGGACGGAAAGTGGCCTTTGTTGGCTACAGCATGGAAAACAACTCCAAAATGGCGATTAAACTAGGCTATCTTGAAGCACCCTCCGACACCGTCGTCCCCCTGGAAGAAGCGCTAAAATTGCCCGCTTCAGAAGTTGTACTGATGGCAACCGGCTCTCAAGGCGAACCCTCCTCGATGGTCGGGCGGCTCTCGATGGGCACCAATCGCCGCTTCACCATCAAGGATGGCGATACCGTTGTGCTTTCCTCGCACCCCATCCCCGGCAACGAAGAAGTCATCTACCGCACCATCAACCGGCTCTTCCGCCGCGGCGCCAACGTACTTTACGAACCCCTGACGGCTGTGCATGTCTCCGGCCATGCCAAACAAGACGAAATGACCCTCATGCTACACCTGGTCAAGCCCAAATATCTCATCCCCATCCACGGTGAACTGCGTCACCTGCGTCAACATGCCGTGCTGGCACAAGATTCCGGCATCTCGCCGGAGAATATTGCAGTTGTGGAAAACGGACAGATTGTCGAATTTGAAGATGGCGAATTGAATCTGGGCGACCGCATCCCCGGCGGCTATATCTTTGTCGATGGCGCCCGTGTGGGCGAAGTTGGCCCCAGCGTAGTGCGCGAGCGCGAAGCCCTGGCGCGTGAAGGCGTGGTGTTGATCAGCCTGGTGCTCGATCACGGCGGACGGTTGCGCGAACTCCCCGAAATTATAACGCGCGGCTTTGTTTACAAACACGAAGCCGACGAATTACTGGATGCTGTCAGCGAACGCATCGTCGAAACCGTGAAGAGCAGCCCCGGCAATATCCACGATCAGGTAGTGCAAACCGTGCGCTCTTTCCTCTACAACGAAACCAAGAGCCGCCCAATGGTGCTGGTTACGCTGAGCTGGGTCTAACTACTTTTCCCAGCCCTGTTCACCAATCAACGGAACAAAAGCCACGGCAGAAATGCGGTGGCTTTTTCGTTTATCCCCTCTACGCTGCCATAATTCCAATACCTGCTGGTAACGACTCCCCGCCGGGATCACCATACGCCCACCGTCGGCGAGTTGATCGAGCAAGGCAGGCGGGGTTTCGGGCGCCGCAGCTGTGACCATAATCGCGTCAAAGGGGGCCTGGTCGGGGAGTCCCAGTGTGCCATCGCCAACGTGCAGGTGAATATTCTCGATTTCCAGATCGGCAAAAATTGCCCCAGCAGCAGCCGACAAGGCCGCGTGCCGCTCAATGCTGTAAACTTGCGCGCACAACTGCGCCAGCACTGCCGCCTGATACCCCGAGCCGGTGCCGACTTCGAGTACGCGTTCGTGTCCCTGTAAACCCAGTGCTTCAGTCATCAACGCGACGATATAGGGCTGCGAGATGGTCTGCCCCGCTTCAATACGCAGCGCGCCATCCGAATAAGCCCATTGCTGCTGCGCCGCTGGCACGAAGAGATGCCGCGGCAGTGTGCGCAGCACTTCTAGCAGGCGCGTGTCTGTAATCCCTCGCCGTTCAATCTGATCGCGCACCATCGCGGCACGCTGTTGGGCATAGTCATCTTCGTTGTGCATTAGGAATAGTTTTAACGCAATACCCTGAAGGGTACAGGCGGCGCTGAGATGCAAAGTTGCAAAGTTTCTTTTTTGTTTTTCCTTGCGCCTCTGCTTCTTTGCGTCCTTGCGTTAAGAATTTCAGCGCATTTCCTTGATTAAGTGCCGCCAAAAATCGTCGCGCTCGCCGGGGGTAAAAGGACTGTAGAGCGAAATTCGATCAGCCAGGCCAGTATAGCGTTCCTTCAGGGCGTGGGGCACATCTTCGGATTTGGCTACCACCGCAAAAGTAGCCAGCATCTCGTCGCTGATTAAAGCAGGCATCTCCCCCCATTTGCCGCGCGCCACTAATCCAGACAATTCTTCGGCCACATCTTCCCATCCATGCAGTGCAAATACACGCCGGTACGAAGGCGTGGATGCATAGAACGAAATCTGCTGGCGGACAAAAGCCTGCTCATGGGGGTTGGTGACTATGAAAGCGGATACGGCCACAGCGATATCGGAGCGGACGCGCCCACTCGAAGTGGCTCCTGTTTCAATGGCGGGGAGTACAACCTCGGAGAGATAGCGCGGCGAGTGCAGCGGATGCACATGGAAACCGTCGGCCACTTCTCCGGCGAGTTTTGCCAGACCGGTGTTGACCCCGGCGATATAGATGGGAATATCGGGGTGTGAATTGGGGCCAGGGTTGAAAAAAGGCGACATCAGGGTCAGCTTGTAGTATTCGCCACGGAAGTTGAGCCGTTCGCCGTTCTGCCAGGTATCCCAAAAAGCGCGGATGGCGAGAATTTGCTCGCGCAGCTTGCCCACGACCGAATCAGGCCAGGGCATCCCAAAGCGACGCTCGACATGCCCCTTAACCTGCGTGCCCAGGCCGAGAATAAAGCGCCCATTCGAGGCTTGCGCCAGATCCCAGGCAGTGTAGGCCAGCGTAGCCGGATTGCGCGCAAAACCAATCGCCACGGCGGTGCCAAATTGCAAATTTTGGGTGTGTTCGGCAATCAGCGGGCCGGGCAGAAAGGGATCGTGTTGGGTTTCGGTTGCCCACAGGCCATCGAAGCCCATCGCTTCGACCGCCGCGGCCAGTTTTGGCACAGAAGTAAGAAAATGCGGGGGAAGTACGGTATCGATTTTCATACTACGATTATACCAACGCTTATTTTCACAAATTCTTCACAACTCGTTCATTATTTCATCATATGTTGGTTCTATACTATAGCCAAGTTCAAACATTTGGGCAAACACAAGCAAATTTGCCCAAAAATTATACAAAAACAACCCTACCTGGAGGTAGACATGAAAAAGACCTTGATTCTCGTAACAGTTTTGGCCTTAGCCGCAGCGCTTTTTATGGGCGCAGCCCCAGTATTCGCAGCCGAGCTGGATAAAGGCGGCCCCGGTGGCAGCGGTGGCGGTGCAGGCGGTAATGGCGGTGGCGGCAACGGACAGCAAGGCAGCGCCGGTACCAGCACAGGAATCCCTTTGGAGCAGAATATCAACCTTGATGGTGCGCTGGATGAGCTTTTACACACCAACATGGCGACGGCACTGGGGATTGATCCCACAGAACTGGCTGCCCACATGGATGCTGGCGAAACTTTTGCCGATGTGGCTCTGAGTCTGGGCTTCGATTATACTGCTATTAGCGAGATGCTCGCGCAGGCACGCGCCGACGCACTCACACAGGCCGTACTTGATGGCACGATCACGCAAGAACAAGCCGACTGGCTGGCTTCGACCGGCACCAATAACCCCGCTGCCAGCTACGGCGACGGCACCTGCCTCACCGACGGCACTTGCGATGGTACCTTCGATATGCTGCAACAGGGTCAGCGCCGGGGACAAAATCGATAGACAAGCATATTGCAATTAAAAGAGCGTGCCGGAAATTTCCGGCAAGCTCTTTTTGCATTCATAAATTTGTATTTCCAGACAGATTTTTATTCAGGGCTTACGCACCCCGCACATCCCTATTTTCGGTATATTTTTTTATCGTCTTGCCAAGTCCTATTATTCTATTTCGATTTGAATTTTCGGTTTTTCAAGGGGAGGGGATACTGATATTTTTTGAGGAATAACCACCATTAACAAAAAGCCAATTGCAATTACAGCTTCACCCAAAATCACGCCAACGGCCTGCATTTCACCAAAATAGGGAATCACCGGCCAGGGTTGAGAGCCAAACCCGAACACATCGGCCATGCCCGAAGTAATCGCAATCACATAGCCAGTACTCACCAGGCGCAAACCAATATCCTCGGCAATTGTGCGCTCACGTCTATCCCAATTAATAGATAGGCAAAGAAATCCCCCCAGGCAAATAATCGCAATTCCAATTTCAAAAACAGCAATTTGCACGAACCCAACTACCGGGCTACGATCTGCGCCGACAATATTCGGCTCAATTCCTAGCAAAAAGAGCAAGAAACCGATCATCACCAGCCCCAATCCCCAGCGAGTTCTGCGTGTGCCATTTACGGGTTTTCGATCCAAAGTAATCGTCCTCTACATAAAATTAGCTTATCAGGGCAGGCTGCGCGCTAATAAATTAAGCCAGTTTTGGCCCATAACAGACTGAATATCACTTTCAGTATACCCTTTTTCGGCCAATAGCCCAGCCAGTTTTCCAAGATCGGCAATCGTATCGATGCCTTCGGGTACGCTCTGTAAGCCAAAACCGCCATCGAAATCGCTGCCAATGCCCACATGCGCGGCATCCCCGGCCAGTTGACAAATATAATCAATTTGCGCGGCCACAAAACCCAATGTTACCCGATGGCGTCCATCGCTGGCTTGCCAGCCGGGGAGCAAAAAGGGATTATAAGGCACAACACCAATGATAGCATCACGCTCGATCAGCCCGTGGATGACACGGTCAGAAAGGAAGCGATTACTATCCAGGCCGTCGAGCAAGGCAGACGCATTGGCATGAGATGCAAGCATTGTGCCGGGGAAAATATCCAGAGCCTGCAACACCGCTTTTTCGTCCATGTGGCTGAAATCGAGGCTGAAGCCAAAATCGGCCATTGCTTCGAGCAGGGCATATCCATCGCTTGTCAGCGGGCCTGGTTCGCCGGTGCCACCGCAAAAGCGCGTCCCCGCCCAGGCCGGACCAATCAGGCGCACACCACGCTGCCACCATTCTTCCAACTCCGATGGGTGTCCGACTGCCTCGGCAGCCTCCATCAAGATCACCAGCCCAACCGGAGGGGAGGCCGTTTCGGGCTGCCACTCGGCCAGATGCGCCCGCAAGTCAGTTTGCGTTCGAATCAGGCGGAATTTATCAGGGTGCTGATCGACCAGGCGATGGTAGGCATCCAGTTGCGCCGAATAGCGCAGTCGGGCTTCGGCGGTGTCCCGGTAACTCTGCACATCCCACTCACCCAGCGTGCGCCGCGCCGGAGACGCAAATAGTGTGGCGAAAATCACGGCGACGCGCCCCTGTTGATATTCGTGCCAGCCGAGCAGGGTATCGCCGTTGTGACGCGGTGCAGCGCTGTGCATTTCAAGGCGGCGAGTTTCTAACGCCGAACGGGTGTAATCGCGCCCGAAGGTGAGCATATTCCAGGCCAGGTCTTGGTGGGCATCTACAATGAGCATATCAGTTACCGGTTGAATGTTGAATATGGGCAGCGATTTGACGGTCAATTTTGCCCATCGGATAGTCGCTAAACGCCGACGGGACAACCCATTGGAGGCTGGCGTGGTCAATGGGCTGGGGTTCACCTTTGAGTAGGGTACAGTCAAAGGCATGCAGGGTGATTTTGAAATGCGAATAGGCGTGATCGTACACCCCAAGCGGAGCGCCAACTTCAACATCCACACCCAATTCTTCACAGATTTCACGCCGCAAACATTCGGGAAGACTCTCGCCGGATTCTTGCTTGCCACCGGGAAATTCCCACATACCACCCAGCAAACCTTTGTGTTCACGTTGCGCGATGAGAATATGTCCGTTGCGCCGAATGACCGCCGCGGTGACGGTATGATGCGGCACAGGCGGCTTGCGCTTCTTCACCGGGCGTTGTTCCTGAACGCCCAACTCATAGGCCAGGCAAGAATCGGCTACGGGGCATTGGTCACACTTGGGCGCGCGCGGCGCGCAAATGAGGGCGCCTAATTCCATCAGCGCCTGGTTATAATCAGCAGCCTCCCCGGGGGGCAGGTATTCGCTGAGCAAAGCCCAGAGCTTATGCTCACCCTCGGTCGAACGCGCCAACTCGGTGACATTGAAAAGGCGCGCCATGACGCGGCGGATATTGCCATCCAACGCAGGAGTATCCAATCCAAAACAAATCGAAGCAATCGCTCCAGCCGTATAACGGCCAATGCCGGGGAGTTTTTGCAGCGCTTTTTCATCGGCAGGAAGTTTGCCGGCGTGCTGCTCAACCACAATCTTTGCGGCGCGGTGCAGGTTGCGGGCGCGGCTGTAATATCCCAACCCCTCCCACTGCTGAAGCACAGCTTGCTGCTCGGCGGCAGCCAGACTGTGCAGCGTGGGAAAGCGCTCCAGCCAGCGCTCAAAATAGGGAATGACGGTATCCACGCGGGTTTGTTGCAACATAATTTCCGAAACCCAAACCGCGTAGGGATCGGGATTACCGCGCCAGGGTAGCTGGCGGGCATTGCGATGATACCAGTGGAGTAAGTTTTGGACGAAGGGAATTGACATAACGAACGCTGCAACCCAACGGGGGTGCATGGACGCTTTACATCCACACACCCCCGTTGGGTTGGGTCAATTACATTTGGAAACCGGGGCGCGCGGCAACGGTTTTATACTGAAAATCTTCTACGTAGTCCAGCAAACGGTCGGTGAGTTGATCCCACTCATTTGAACGCACCGCCTGACGCATGGAATCCATCGTATTGGTTTTCATTGTAACCAAAATTTGAGGATGGCTCCCAAAAACTGTCACCCAGGCATCAGAGGCTTCCAACCCAAGCAACTGCATTTGGGGGATAAATTCGCGCACAACGAACTCAAAATATTCTTGCTCGCGACCTGTCTGGATATTCCAGGTCATCAATAGCTTTACCGCCATTGTTTGCTCCACCAAATATTCAAAAAATTTCTTACCTCAAAGCGTTCCTTGGTGTTTTTCATGTCTTTGTGGTAAGTCAATTAGGCTTGATACGATAACACCACAACCTGCGTTTCGTCGGGAACCGAGGAGGATGTTACCGTGAGTTCGTCTTCGGGGATTTGATCACCCAGGCCCATTTCTTTCAAGAATTTGTCTAACGGGTCGAGTTCAAGTTTGCTTTCCGGCGTGAGATACTGCATGGGAATGACAATGCCCGGTTCAAGCAAACTGATCACTTCGGCGGCTTTTGCCGCGTTGAGCGCGTTCCCACCGCCCACCGGAACCAAAACCACTTTCACATTTCCCAAAGCCTCCACCTGCGATTGGCTGGGGACACGCGTCAGCGCGCCTAAATGCGCTACCGTGATCCCTTCAAAATCAAATACAAATAACGTATTGCGCAACTCATCGGGTTGGCGCTTTTTACCATTGGTGCGTAAAGCTGTGATAAATACATCGCCAATTTCGTATTCTCCCGGCCCTTTGAGTACGTGCTCTTTCGATTTCACCGCATTTTCGTAATTATATTCAGGCGTATCCTGGGAAACGGTGACAATATTGCCGCGCAAATTCAACGGCTGGTAGCCAACAACTTGATGGTCATACGGATCGGTAACAACGGTTGCCAGCCCGCGGGCTGATAATCGGAAACAGGAATGGCCGTGCCAGGTAATTTTCATAGATGCTCCAAAACAGATGTCGACAGAGTACTTTGGCTCCGATTATACCATCGCGCTAAGAAGCGGCAAAATTCAAATTCCATGATAAGATTTTGCCCATGAAACGCGCACTCATCTTGATGATTCTCTCCCTGATGCTGACGGCTTGCGGGGCCGCGCCCGAGGTGGTTCCAACTGAAACAGCGGTTCCTACACTCGCTTCGCTCGCGGCGAGTCCTACGCTCGAGCCAACCCAGACCCCGACGCCGGAACCCACCCCCACGCCAGAACCCAGCCCTACGCCCGCGCCCCCACCCGAAATCCAGTACGCCATCTCCGCCGAGTTGGATTTTAGCGCCCGTTGGCTAAAGGCATCGGAAACCATCACTATCCCCAACCTGTCAGACGAACCCATCACGAATCTGACGCTGGTCGTACAACCGCGCTGGTATGAAAACGCCTTCGAATTAACCAGCCTGACCTGGGACGATGGAACGCCGATTGAGGGTTATTATTTCGACGAAATCAGCCTGATTATTCCACTGGCGGAACCGCTGGCTCCCAATGATACGCGCCGCCTGACGATGGATTTTGAACTTTTCTTGCCCCAGATTATCCAGTCGGAAGATTATGGGCCGATCCCCTTTGGATATACGCTGCGCCAGGTCAACCTGGTCGATTGGTATCCCTTCGTTCCGGCGTATAAAGCCGGGGAGGGCTGGATCGTACACCCTACCTGGTATTATGGCGAACACCTGGTTTACCCGGTGGCAAATTTCGATGTAGCCCTGAAAGTAGTAAATGCCCCCTCGGTGACAATGATCGCCGCCAGCGCACCCGATACGGGGAATGACGATGTGCATATTTACCATCTCGAAGATGCGCGCAATTTTGTGGCTTCGGTGAGTGCTTCGTATATGCTGCTCGAAGAACAGGTTGATGATGTGCTGGTTCAGGCATATATCTTTCCGCAGCATCAGGTGGGCGGGAAAGCCGCTTTTGAAACCGTGATTAACGCGCTGGAATTGTATACTGAACTTTATGGCGAATATCCCCACTCTAGCATGACGCTGGTCGAAGCCGATTTTTTGCACGATATGGAATACCAGAGCCTGATTTTTATCAGCCACGCATTTTTCAACACCTTCGATGGTACCGCTGAAACCTATCTGGTGACGATTACGGCACATGAAACCGCGCACCAGTGGTTTTACGGGCTGGTCGGCAACGATCCGTTTTTAGAGCCGTGGCTGGATGAGGCTTTTTGCACCTACAGCGAGCGTCTCTTTTACGAAAAATTGTATCCCAACTCGCAAGATTGGTGGTGGTACGCGCGGGTGAATTATTATGTACCCTCGGGCTGGATCGATAGCGATCTGACTTACAACGGCGGCTATCGCACCTACCGCGATGCGATTTATTTACAAGGCGCAAAATTTTTGGAAGATTTACGCTTTTTGATCGGCGATGAGGCTTTCTTCGCCTTTGTAAAAGATTATGTGGAAACCTATCGCAATCAGATTGTCACACGCCAAGATTTTTTCACCACCCTGGCACGTCACAGCAATGTGGATATCAGCGCGTTGATGACATCGTATTTTCAGTATCCGTAGTGAAAGCCCTCACCCTGACCTTCGTTTTACTCAGGTTTGTCCCTCTCCCAAAATTGGGAGAGGGACGTATTCGAAGCGCAGCGAGAATCAGGGTGAGGGCATAGTATAAAATCATGGAAAAACAACTCCTCAAAACTTACGGCAGCGGGTGCGCCCGTAATATCGCTTTCCAAATTTTCAGCGTGGTGCTGGTATTTGGCCTGTTCATCATCCCGGCGCTGATTGCAGCGTTGTGGGGCGGCGACCGAGATACCAACTTCACTTTTTTCATCGTAATTTTGATCGGGCTAATGCTGGCAGGCATCGTCGGGGTTATCATCTGGGGCTTGCGCAGCATTCGTCAACGCGCCGCGTATCTCGATGAGGTCTTTGCCGCGTGGGGGCTGGAAGGCCAGCCTTATTTACAGAACGGACGGCGCTACCAGGGCAAATTACTCGGTCGACAGGCCGATATTTATTTCCACCGCGGCCCAACATTGGAGATCAATATCGCTGTGCCGTTGAATACGCGCGCTGCAATACTTTTCAAGAGCGAAATCGGCAAATTTGGCGCTAATCTATCGGGGTATGAAGAAGTAGACCTTAATGACCCCATTTTTCGCAATTTAAGTCTCTACGCGCTGGATGCAAATTGGATGCGCAATATTCTTCACGAGCGTGCTCCGCGCACAGCCATTCGTCAATTAATGCGGGTGACTGGAGCTTATGAACTACGCCAGATTTTGGTGCAACCTGAGGGTATCAAATTTATGCTGCGCCGCATTCAACTCGAAGCGATTAACCATAAACATATGGAAGCTTGGGTGAATGATCTGCGTGTGCTGCTTGAAGCCATCAAAACCGCACCCAGGCCGCAAGAGATCACCATGGTAATGACTCCACTGAAGTATGGCACCGCCGAACCCACTGATCGTAAATCGCTTGCCATTCTGGGGGCGGGGGTGGGTTGCAATGTATTATTGGCGCTGATGGCTTGTGGGGGATTGGTTGCATTGATCGGCCTGCTAGTGTCACGATTGCAGTAGTCTGAGTAAATTTCGATCCCGAATAGTACAAATATCATCAAGGGCACAGGTGGCACAAATGTCATGCCGAGGCGTATAGCCGAGGCATCCAGCGCAGCGTAGGGCGCTTCGCTAGACACTTGTACCTGCACTCTTCTTTTGATGAATTCACTTTTTTCTAAACATCGTTTATAATGGACTAACTTTATCCACATTCCCTTCAGGAGACCTTTTTTATGCAAACACTCAATCCAAATAAGTGGCAGCGCATCATCGCGGTTGCATTGCTGTTTTTGCTGGCGTTGGTCGTTTCGGCATCGATCAGCGTACGCCCGGCATTGGCTCAAGACGATGATCCCTATGTCGAAATTATTAACGAAACCGATACAACGCTATGCGCCTTTGGCGCCGTTCCCGCGGGCGAGAGTGAAGTCGCTGCGGAACACATCTTCGCCGAGGTGGAACTCGAACCGGGTGATGATTTTTGGGATTATTATGATCTCGTGGGCACGTTCACGCTGGTGGCTGCCGATTGTGAGGACTACACCATCGTGGAAGTGGCCGAGAACGTGGAATTAGGTCAGGTTGGCGTAATATGGTATGTGGGCGACAGCGTAGAGTATGACGGTGAAGTCGTGGCGCAGGATTCTGCCAGTAGTGGAGGATCAACCTCGAGCGAGTCCACCACCCCCAGCGGAGATGCCGCCGATAGCGGCTTCCGTCCCGAAGATAACGGCTTCAGCTTCGAAAACTATGGCAACGATTCCGTCTCCGCCAATCTCACCGCGGCTGAACTGCAGCGCATGTTTGGCGATATGGTCTGCGCCAGTTTATCCGGAGGAGAGTGCATACTCACGCCGCCTGCGCAACGCTGGATGACCGAGATCAATAATTATATGGACGGCGGGCACTGTGAAGGCATGGCTGTGCTAAGTATGTTGATGTACGACCAAATTATTGAGGCCGCACAATTCGGCGGCGATACCGCTCACGATCTTTCACTGGCCGACGAAGCTTTGCAGCGCGAAATTGCCTATTGGTGGACAACACAGGCCACATTGCCCGCATCCTCGATCAAGCTGGACGAATCGCCCAGTGCTATTCTGGACGTGCTGATTCAGACTTTTAACGAAGGCGCAAACGCGGCTGAAAAATGGGTCATGGGCATTTATATGGCCGATTTCAGCGGCGGGCACGCGATTACACCTTACGCCGTAGAAGATCAGGGCGGCGGCATTTTCCATGTTTTGGTTTACGACAACAACTGGCCCGATATGGGACGTGTGCTGGTGATTGATAAAAACGGCAATTCCTGGTCGTATCAGGCATCCACTAACCCCAACGAACCGGAATCGCTCTATGAAGGCGATGCCAGCACGGGCACGCTGGAAATTGTGGGCATTACCAGTCGCCTTGAGCAGCAATATTGTGAATTTTGCGCTGGCGACGGAAACGCCAGTTTGGGGCGCGGGCGCGGGCTGGCTGCTCCGGCACAAGAGTTCAATCAGATTTGGCTCAACGGCCAGGCCGACCTGCTGATCACCACCGCCGAAGGCAAACGCATTGGCTTCGTGGATGGTGAGTTCGTCAACGAGATCGAAGGCGCCCGCGGCGACAATATGAAATTCGGCGTGGATATTTGGGACATCAACAACGAGCCGGTTTACTTCATCCCGCTGGGGATTGAGTTCACCATCACGGTGGATGCCAGCCGCGCCGCAGAGGGCATCACCTCCGATGTGACCATGATCGGCCCCGGCTATAACCTGGTTGTGGCCGACCTTTATCTGGACCCCGGAGCGAAAGATGTGATTACAATCTCCCCGGATGGCAAACGCCTGGCGTACAGCACCGAATATAACGACGCCCCAGATATGATCTTCGGCATCGAAACCCCCGCCGCCGATTACGAATTCATCGTGGCGGCTCTGGATATCGAATCGGGCGCTGAGTTCATCGTCGAACTGGATATTGAAAACGGCACGTTGAGCATCAATACCGACAACACCACGGAATACGGCACTTACGAAATTGTGATGTACCGTATCGACGATGATGGAGAAGCCTGGTTCAATAATAATGATATTTATATGGAACCGGGCGACACCGCCTTTCTCAAATTCCTGGAATGGGAAGGCCCCGGCACCAGTATGTTCATCGACATCGACTACGGCTCCGATGGTTCCATCGATGAGACAATTGAACTTGTAGATGAGTACGTAGCGGAATAAAAAAGATTTCGCAGAAGATGACTGCAAACAGCCCCCAACCTAAAATTGGGGGCTGTTTTGTTTCTAAACCAAATCACAAAACCATCTAAACAAGTTCTAAACATCTCTTTGATAAGCTATTGTTACTTACACAAGTGACAGGCATTTTTTCACCTACTATCTGGAGATTGCCATGACAACAACCCCCCAATCCAATACTCGCATTCGCCAGCTCAAAACCCCGCTGGCCGTTCTCGGGCTTAGCGCCATCATTGTTTTGGGCGCGTTTTTGCGCTTCTACCAATTGGGTGCGTACAGCATTGGCAATACGTATTACGCCGCCACGGTCAAATCGATGCTCACATCGTGGCACAATTTCTTCTACGCGGCTTTCGAACCGGGCGGATCGGTGACGGTGGACAAACCCCCGCTGGGCTTCTGGGTGCAGGCGGTTTCGGCCTATTTCTTTGGCGTAAATGGCTTCGCCCTGGCGCTGCCACAGGCATTGGCTGGTGTGTTCTCCATCGGCGTGCTTTACCATCTGGTGCGTAAATACTTCGGCGTGTGGGCCGGGCTGATCGCGGCGCTGGTTTTGGCGGTCACACCCATCACGATTGCCACTGAGCGCAACAACACCATCGACGGTCTGCTGGTCTTTGTGTTGCTGCTGGCAGCCTGGGTATTTCTCAAGGCCGCAGAAAATGGCAAAACACGCTATCTGCTTTTCGGCGCGCTGCTGATCGGTTTGGGCTTTAACATCAAAATGCTGCAAGCCTATATGGTGCTGCCCGCCTTCTACGCGCTCTACTTCTTCAGTGCCCGCAAGCCCTGGTGGGGACGTATCTTGCAGCTTGGCGCGGCCACAATGCTCCTGCTGGTGGTCTCTTTTGCCTGGGTCGCCGCCGTAGATTTAACAAACCCTGAAAACCGTCCCTTCATCGGCTCCAGCGACAACAACACCGTGCTGGAATTGATTATCGGTCATAATGGTCTCAGCCGTTTGGGATTGAATAACCGCGGCCGCGGTGGAGATGGCCCGCGTGTGGCCGATGGTCCTGCTCCCGGGGCAGGGCAAGCGAACCCGGCTCCAGGTGGGGGCGTGCCCTCCGATGGTAATCCAGCCCCCGGCGCGAATCCAGCGAACGACCGCCAGCCGCCTCCCGAAGCCCTGGCAGCCTGTGCGGGACTCAGCGTTAGCGATGCCTGCACTGTCGAGTTACGCAACGGCAATACTATCGACGGCGCCTGTTCCGCATTCCCGCAGGGCGATCTGGTCTGCGGGCCCGAAGGCCGCACCCAGCCGCCCGCCAACCAAAATCCTAACGCTCCCAACGCCCAGCCTTCAACCCCCAACCGTCAACCCGGTGGCGGCATGAACAGCAGCGAAACCGGCGCGGCGGGCGTGCTGCGCCTGTTCCTGGAGCCGCTCGTCACCGAGGCAAGCTGGCTGCTGGCGCTGGTGATGCTCGGCCTGCCGGTGGTATTGGTCATTTTGGGCTGGGCGTGGCCGCTGAGCGGCAAACATTTCAGCATTGTGCTGTGGGCGGGCTGGCTACTCCCGGCGATGGCCTATTTTGGTTTCACTACGGGACTGTTCCATCGCTATTATCTGATCATGCTGGGGCCGCCGCTGGCCGCGCTGGTGGGGATCACCTTCTGGGGTTTGGCAAAATATTGGGAACAGAATCACGCCCCGGCCTGGATCGTGACCGCCCTGCTCACCGGGATGACGATCCTTTTCGAGATTTTCACCATGCGGACGTATCCAGAATATGCCGCGGGCGTCGCCATCGCCACCATCCTGCTCTGGCTGGCCGGGATGGGTATGCTCATTTTGAAACCGCTGGCGAGAATCCGCAAAGTGGGTTTGGGCCTGGTCTTGGCGGCGTTGCTTGTCGCTCCGCTAACATGGTCGGCGTTGACGGTGTGGAATACGAGCCCCAATGTAGCCCTGCCCACAGCGGGCGTGGCCAATGCCGATCATACGCGGGCTTCGCAGATGACACCCAACGAAGAACTGCTCAACGAATACGGGCAGGCAGTGTTGGCCTACACGCTGGCAAACACCGATCCCGATAGTTACCTGCTGGCGACCAACAACGCCCGCGGCGCGGCACCGTTCATTTTGGAAACCGGCCGCCCGGTGTTGACCTTTGGCGGCTTCAGCGGCGGGGATAACGTGGTGGATTTGGGTGGACTGCAAGCCATGCTCGAAAACGGTGAATTGCGCTTCATTCTGGGCACGCCGCAGGGCAAGCAAGAAATTTCTCAGTGGATGGTGAAGAATTGCTCAGTGGTGGAACTTCCGGGCATCGATGCTTCGCAGGGTCAGCCTGCCCAAGCGACTGGGCCTGGAGCTCCCGCTGGTCGACAGGATGCTCAGAGCGAGGTGTTGTATGACTGCGGAAACTAAAATGATCTTGCCCTCACCCCGTCTACCGCTACGCTCTAGACTCCCCTCTCCCGATTTCGGGAGAGGGGCCGGGGGCGAGGGCAAAATTCAAAAAACGCTTACCCAAGCCTTCCGATACGCACTCGTCGGCGTTTCGAACACGCTGATTGATGCAGCAACCTACTACACCCTGACGCGCGCGCTTGGGTTGGCGACACTGCCGGTGCTGGCAAAAGGTTTGGCCTACGCCATTGGCATGACTAACAGCTTTTACTGGAACCGTACCTGGACATTTCGTGCTAAGGATACAATATATCGTGTCCCAATCTGGCGAGCGGCTTTCCTCTTCACACTAACACATATCGTCGCACTGGGCATCAACGCCGGGGTGATGGCCCTCAGCCTGAACTTGTTGCACGTTCCGGAAATTGTCGCTCTGATTCTGGCAACTGCGGCCGCCTTCGGCTGGAATTTCTTCCTGAACAAGTGGGTTGTTTTTAAATAAAGTCGGGATTGATTCGTTTTGATAGATAAATTTGTTGACATTTCCTAGAGTCATTTCGAGCCAATGGCGAAAAATCCCTGAGATTTCACTCAAAATTGAGCAAACGCTGACAACTATTCACGTTTCGTCACAGGGATTCCTCCCTACGGTCGGAATGACATATTTCTGTCGTTGGCGGTTTTAGAAAGCCCTAAACCGGTACTTATTCCCCCTTATCCCCAATCCGCTAGTCTTGTATAATTCGGGGGATGAAAACTCGCATTCTATTCAGTTTATCTTTGATTATGCTTCTGGTTGGGGTAACACTCCCGGCAATGGCGGCGGCTCCACGACAAACAACCCCCATTTTGTCGCCAACGCCCGGCCCAGACGGGCGGATTATTTATACTGTACAAGCAGGCGATTCCGTGTGGAGTATTTCAGCCAATTTCAATATTCCGCTTGATGAGCTACGCGCGCTCAATGGTCTGGCAGATGATGCCGTCATCGCCCCCGGGGATGAGATTTTCCTGGGGCTTGGCGGCCCTGCCACGGCGGTCCCTGCCGCACAAGCCACGCCCACACCCATGCCCGCCGGGCCAACGCCTACGGTCGAAATTGGTTTTGGTATTCTATGCGTGATCTTGTATGACGATATCAACGGGGACGCGATCCGCCAGGAAGAGGAAATATCCATCCCAGGCGGAGCTATCAGCATCGGCAACGCCACCGGTACAGTTTCGATCACCGAAGATACGCTCAGCGGTTTGGATCATTTCTGCACAACCGAAATAGAAGAAGGCGAATATACGATTACTGTCGGTGTCCCCGATGGCTATAACCCCACCACTGAATTCAGCGCGGCTATCACCCTCAACCCCGGAGATGAAAGCTATCTTGATTTTGGCGCGCAAAAGAACTCGGTCAAGGTTGCCGAAGAGCCAGCTCCAATCGGCGAAGGGCCATCCCCCACGTTAGGAATTATTGGCGCGGCTGTAATTTTGCTGGGAATCATCCTGGGCGTGTATGCTATTTTCATGCGGCGATAAAAGTACGCATAAAAAAGAGCGCAATGCTGGAAAACAGCATTGCGCTCTTTTTTTTATGCTATATACCCATGCGGATGCGTCTGGTGCCATTCCCAGGCGCTGGCGATAATATCCTTTAGGGCGGGGGTTTGAGGCTGCCAGCCCAGTTCGCGCTGTATCCGCTCGGAGGCGGCTACCAGCCGCGGGGCGTCGCCCGCCCGCCGCGGGGTTTCTTCCACCGGGATTGGATGCCCGGTGACTTCGCGGGCGGTTTCGATCACTTCCCGCACAGAATATCCCGCGCCATTGCCCAGGTTATAGACCATCTGCTCGCGTTCGCCCAATGCGTCTAATGCCAACAGGTGCGCAGAAACCAGATCGCGGATATGAATATAGTCGCGGATGCAGGTGCCATCGGGGGTCGGATAATCTGTGCCATAGATATAGATTTTCGCGCGTTGCCCGAGGGGGACTTGCAACGTCAGCGGGATGAGGTGCGATTCGGGCTGGTGCGCTTCCCCGCGGTGGGCAAAGCCTCCGGCGGCATTGAAATAACGCAAGGCCGCGTAATGCAGCCCGTGGATTTGCCGGTACCATTCCAGGGCTTGTTCGATCATCAATTTCGTATGCCCATAGAGATTGTTCGGCCCCAAAGGTGAATTTTCGCTAAGCGGCTCATCACTGGACTGATATACCGCTGCTGTAGACGAAAGTACAAAGCGCCTCACACCTGCCTGTACCGCGGCTTCAATCAACTCCAATGAGTAGGTTAAATTATTCTTGAAATATTTGCCGGGGTTTTTCATGCTCTCGCCAGCCTCAATGAAAGCCGCAAAGTGCATCACAGCATCATAAGGCTGGGCGCTCAGGGCAGTTTTCAGCGCAGCCGCATCGCCCAGATCGGCCTGAATGAAGTGCGCCGCTGCCGGAATTGCAGCGCGATGACCAGTTACCAACGAATCATAAACCGTTACAGAATGTCCATTCGCAAGCAAAGTTTCGGCAGTCGCCGAGCCAATATAGCCCGCCCCGCCAGTTAGAAAAATACGCATATAGAGCCTCTATTCATTACTTTTATACTCAACAACCATAGCATTAACATCAATAAAAACTAACGCAAGGTCGCAAAGAAGCCAAAGCGCAGAGAATAAAATCTAAACTCTGCGACTTTGCGTTTACGTGTTTAAGCTTCTATTGATAAATACGCTATCCATCACTTTCTTACTTTGCTCGCCTATTATACAACGCGGCAGAACGCTCTCAACAAATTTGTTAGTTGACTTCACTACTTGAACCCTTATACTTGAATAACAAGACTTTTCAATTCATTAACAATTCCGATACAATCGTTATCATTCACGCACATCATTCCTGGGAACTAGCTATGTCGAGAGAATATCCATCTAATATAAGCCGTAATTTTTGCGCAAACCGCTCCCGCGGGCAGGGGTTGGTGGAGTACGCCATCATTCTGGTGTTGATCTCCATGGCCGTCATGGGCGGGCTGGCGCTTACCGGAACCAGCGTGGGCAATGTTTACCAAAATGTTGTTGATTCACTGCGCGGCGAAGAACTCAGCGGGGGAGAAACCCCGCTGGAGGCAACTCCCACCCCAACACCCATCCCCGAAGACATGCTCGTAAACGTGGTCACCAGTTCGGGCAGCACAATTTCCGGCGTGAAGGTATCCGCCTTCAACAGCGAGAGCGCCCAGGTGGCCTCGGCAGAATCCAATCTTGACGGCGTCGCCACATTCTCCGGTCTGAATCCCGGACGCTACAAATTCCGCGCCGAGTATAACGGTCAAGAATTCTGGTCGGTGACAATTTCGTATCCAGCCCAAACCAGCACGACGATTACAATTACTGTCCGAGAAATCAATGTGCATGTCATGAACGCACGCGGCCTCACCCTTGCCGACATCCCCGTTCACGCCTATACCGACGCCGAAGCCTATGCCGGAGACAGCCAGACGACTAATCAAAACGGCATGGCAACCTTCACGCTGCCCGATGGCAGCTACAAATTCCGCGCCGATTATAAAGGCCAGCCCTATTGGTCAGAAACGATCATCACTACCAGCACCACTTCGGTAAATATCCGCATCCCCGAAGCGCCCTTCACAGTACGCGTCACCAACCGCCAGGGGCAGGCCGTCAGTAAGGTGCCAGTATACGCCTTCAATACGACAGGAGACTATTCAGGGATTTCTGGTCGCACCGATAAGAACGGAATAGCGATTGTGGATTTACCCGATGGAAGTTATAAATTCCGGGCGGATTACGATGGGCAGGAATACTGGTCAGACGCAGTGACCAGCCCCGATGTGGATTCAACCACCATACAGGTGGGCGGGACGCAGGTCACTGTGAAAGTGGTCACCAGCAACGGAACGGGACTCGCCAACTTGAAGGTATACACTTATTACGCCGATGATAGCTACGCGGGCAAACGCGCTTCAACCAACAAGGAAGGCCGCGCCACCCTCGAGCTAAACGATGGCAGCTATAAATTCCGTGTGGACTACCAGCATACAACCTACTGGTCGGATACCATCAACGTACCCCAAACAACCACTGCGACGATCACCGTAGGGGCAGGACAGCTCACGGTTAAGGTAGTCGATCAACGTAAAGACCCCTTCCCCGGCGTTTATGTATATGCCTATCGGATTGTAAAAAGCGGAAACACAACCTATTATTACTATTCCGGCCAATACGGCATCACAGATGGCAACGGTAATGTTGTACTTAAACTAAACCCTGATACTTATCGTATTTTGGGCTACAACTACAATTACCGCAACTACAACTACCATTTCCGCTACGAATGGTCTGGTTATATCAGTGTACCGCCTACAACGGCGATCACGCTGCGCATAAATCGGTGAGAGTATAAACATGACTGAAGAAAAGAACATCCAAGACACCCAAGAACTGATTGAACAAATGCGCGCTAATGCGCTGGAAGAAGCCGAAGATGCCCCCTCGGTAGTCGGCAAACGTTGGGGTGCCAAAGAAATAAAAACCAAACGCTCGCCCTGGGTACTACGCAGCCTGATCATTGTATTATTCATCGCGGTATTTGCAGAGGGTTATCTCATCATCCGCCACCAGCGCACTGTGCCAGAAATCTTGATCCATTCCGCGCCGCCGATTGCAGCGCTGGCAACCCCAACCATCGAAAACCCTTTCCCCACACCCCCTATTGAAGGCTATGAAGAAGCCCCGCCCGATTTACCCGCTCCTGCCGAAGCTCCCTGGCCCGAAGGTGTGCCAACGCTCGAAGTGATTGAATTCCCCGAACCAGATGAATAAAATAAAACGGCGGGTTTCTACTCGCGGTTTTATTTTATTGCCTACTTTTTAATTGAGCGCGTTGCACAAAGCCGCCGCGTTCGACAACCGCCCGTGTATGGAAACCTGCCCCGATCTGCTCTTCCGCATCCCAGGCAGATACAGCCAGTTGCACCCGTGTTTTAACAACTTCGAGAATCTCAACTTCCACACGGATCTGAGCGCCAATCGGCGTGGGGGCCAGATGCTTCACATCGACATGCGTGCCGACACTCATCCAGCCCGCGGGGAGATGCTCGGCTATCAGCCGGTTGGAAACGCGCTCCATAAATGAAATCATCCAGGGGGTGCCCAGAACGCGTTCGTCGCCGCTGCCAATATGATAGGCCGTATGCTGCTCTTCGACACCGAAAGTTTCTACACGCGTAAGCCCCGGATGCACTTGCGCCATTTGCGGCGCGGGACTGCCTGCATCCAAACTCGGCAGCGGCCACCACTCTTTGCACTGCTCTTTCGTAAACGATGGTGACGCAGCGCTCAGATATCGGAGTGGTATAGCTCCGGTATTCTCAAGGCCGTGCTCGGCAAATGACGAAAAGAAGATCGTATCGCCTGCATATACCTGACGCTGCTCGCCATCCACCGTCATCAAGCCGCTGCCCTCAACAATATGATAGATTTGCTCCGGCTCATGCGAGTGCATACGCTGCACACCGCCTGGCTTCATTTCCACCAACGTGACCGCCAACTGCTCGGCCTCACCGGTTAGCTTTGAAACCAATAGATATGATGTAATGCCATCGCGCTGATAGCGAGGGGCTGTGTTAATTTTTGCAATATACATACTCATCTGAATACCTTTCTATCAGGCTACCGCCCACCAATCGACAGCCTCGCGCAGGCCAAAATTGGTCAGGCGTTCTCGCACGATGCTGCGGGCATGGCGAGCGCCGACCGCGGCTAAAACCACCGGGTTCTGATAGCGCCTCCACCAGGCCAACAAATCATCTGCCGCAACAATCGGTTTGCCGCGGCGCGTATTGCCAATTTTTCTGGGGTCAATATCCACAAAGACTTCAACAGGAGCGCCTTCAGTGCGCATCAGATGCTTGCTCAGGCGGCGGCCCATCATGCCTGCCCCCCAGATGATGACCGCGTCGCGCCCTATCAGCGGCCCGCGCATCAGGTAATGAGCTTTGGCGCGCAGAAAATTTTCAAGCGAGTAACGGCTGTCGGTGCGGGTAATGCGCTGGGGGTGCTCGCGCCAATCCAATAATATCTCAGGGATTTTAGCAAAACGCGCCCCGGCCAGATACAGGCGCAGATACAGGTCGTAATCTTCAGGCCAGCCGCGCTCGTGATAACCGCCCATCTGCCGCAGCCAGTCGGCGCGCAACATCACACTGGGATTAGGCAGTGGGCTTTCGACGAATATTTCCCGCCGAATGTCGGCATCGCTGACCAGGGCGTTAAGCCACTCGATATAAATGCGAAAACCTTCGCGTACATCTTCGGTCGGAAAGCCACGCACCAGGCTGCTGACTACGGCAACGTCGGGATGCTGTTCGAGATACGCGGCCTGTTTTTCGAGCCGTTGAGGGTGTGCGAGGTCGTCGGCGTCGATGCGGGCAATATAGGGCGCGCGGCAGGCTGCTATTGCCGCGTTGGCCGCAGCGATCACCCCCGCGTGGGGCTGAGTCCACACTCGAAAACGCCGATCCACCCCGGCCCGGGTCTTGAGCATCCGCCCGGTTGCATCCTCCGAGCCATCATCCACGGCGATAACTTCAAAATCGGCTAATGTCTGCCGGGACAGGGAATCCAGCGTTTCTTCGAGCGTTTTTTCAGCGTTATAGCAGGGCAAGATCACAGAGACAGCAGGCATGGCGCGATTGTAACGTGAAAGCCCCCCGCTTGCAATTTTTGGCGAGTGCGGTATGATTGCGAGCGTTTACTCTGGAGGTGTGTATGGACTCAATTTCGTTGACGCTTCAAAATATGTTGGTCAATTTTTTGGAAATGCTGCCCAATTTAGTGGCCGCATTGGTTATTTTTATCGTCAGTTTATATCTGGCGGGCTTGCTCACAAAAATTATTGCGCGCGCATTTGAACGCCGCAATACCGAACGCGAATTGAGCTTGCTGATTGTGAAGATCGCGCGCTGGGCGGTGATCATTATCGGCACTGTGATTGCGCTGGAACAGATTGGCTTTGATCTTTCGGCCTTTTTGGCAGGTTTGGGCATTCTTGGCTTTACGATCGGATTTGCTTTGCAGGATGTCAGCAAGAATTTTATTTCGGGCATCTTATTGTTGATCCAGCAGCCTTTTAATATTGGCGATATTATTCAAGTGGGCGATTTTATTGGCTCAGTAGCCGATGTGGATTTACGCGCCACGGAGATTTACACCTTTGACGGGCAAAATGTACTCATCCCAAATGGGGATGTATTTACCAGCCCGATTAAGAATTACTCGCGCTTCCCCAAACGTCGGGTGGATATTAGCGTGGGCGTGGCCTACGGCAGCGATCTCGACCGGGTGAGGGGTGCAACCCTCGAGGCAATTGCTAACATCCAGGGCGTGCTGCCCGATCCGGCCCCGATGGTGATTTTCAATAATTTCGGCGATTCTTCGATTGATCTCACAGCGTATTTCTGGATTGATTTGAAACATGCCGATTATTTAAAAACCATCGACGCGGGGATTGTGAATATCAACGCTGCTTTCGCCGCCAAGGGTATTGAAATTCCCTTCCCGGTGCGCACGGTGTATATGGCGCAGTAGTACCCCCATCCCTTATCCTAAAAACGCGTTAGGGCAAAAGTCACACATCGCATAATGTCATTCCGAACGAATGTGAGGAATCCCTGATGCAAACATTTGAAATCACCTATGCAGGTACACCAGAACACCGCGCCGTAGGGATTCCTCGCTGCGCTCGGAATGACCTGTACCACTTTTGCCCTAATGGCCTAAAACAGAATGATCTGCCGATAACTTTCTGCGGCTCATTCTGTTTTGGCTAATTCATCCCCTTGCAGTATTTCTGCGGCCAGGGTTTGAAGTTCCTGGGTATCGCTATCCTCGGTATGACGCGCTTGCCAGTAGATTTCGAGCAATTCCAGCGCAGTCAATGCGCCAAAATTTTGGTCGTCGGGCAGGCGCACACGATTTTCTTGCTGTGGGCGCTTGATCAGATGAAACTCAAAGGCTCCAGCAGTGTATTCGCGTAATGTAGCTTCGTCGATCATGGCCTCCCACTCACGGGGGTAGGTCATCACCAGGCGCACAATCGCCCCATCGAGCTGCTCAGCGGGCGGCAGCGCGGCGCGTAGCTGCTCGTTGATATTCTCGGGGGTTTCCAGGCTGATGGCGCAATCCACAAAGGGACGAATGCTTTTCAGTTGCCGCCATTCAACCTCGGTGGTGTTTTTCTCTACATTGGCGATAATATAGAATTTATCATCGCCAGCCTCACCAAAATCGACGCGCTCAATCGAACCGGGATAAATCACCGGAGGATGCTGGCCTTCGTTGATATTCTGCGGTTTGTGGATATGCCCCAGCGCCACGTAGTCCAGGCGCGGGTCGCGCACCAACGAGCCTGGCAGCACCAGATCGCTGCCCAGCATCACCGTGCGTTCGCCGCCATATTTAGCCCCCTGCACCGAGGCGTGCGCCGTCAAAATAGTAGGCAATTGAGGGTCAACCTGCTCATCGAGCCAGTATTTCACTTGATCGCCGAGACGCTCCTCCAACGCTGCGTAGATTTCTGCTGGAGTCTGGCCGCGCATATCCAAATGAGCCATCATGCCCGAGCGCGAAATCCAGGGCAAAGCTAAAACCTGCACAGGCAGACCTTCCAAATCGTCCGGGGTAAGAAAACAGGGTTTGTCGAGCACATGCACATGCGGCACTTTCAGGGTAGCAAACTCGCTCAGGGCGTGGGCGCGCCCCAGAGCGGGTGAAAGATCGTGGTTGCCAACCAGTAACAGGGTTGGGATTTTGGCCTGCGAAAGGCGCACAATGCGTTTGCCCCACTCGCGCTGATACGTAGGAGCCGGAGCGCGGTCTTTATAGGCATCTCCGGCGAAAATCACCAGATCAACGTTTTCGGCAATCGCCGCGTCCACGATCTCATCCAACGAGCGTAGAAAATCCATCACTCGCAGAGGCAGCCCGCTTTCAGGGTCGCGGCGCCCGTAGGTCGCCATATCAATATGCGCGTCGGCAAAATGGAGCAGTTTCATCTATCCCCCGCCCTGAATGCGTTCCAACTGATACCAGCCCACACCAAAATTCTCGTTGAGCTTGACGGCTTCCTGCAAATCGGCGATGGCGCCATCAATATCGCCCAGGGCTTCGCGCGCCAAGGCGCGCCAATACCAGCTTTCTTCAATGGCCGGTTCGCTGGCCGTGTCTATCGTTGTGGTTGCCAGGGTGAGCACATCATAATAGCGCTGCGTATAAAAATATGCCCAATACGGCCCGGTTTGATACCACAGATTGCGCCAGGGTACGTTAACTTCTTCCGGATTGAGCGTTTTGGTGAGCGCAAAATACTCATCATAGGCTTGAGCTGCCCCGGTATAATCATCGAGATAGACCAGATTGGTGCCGTAGTTATACCAGGCAAACGCCCTGGCGCGGCCTTCCAGCGTAAAAATCTCATCGGAGGCTTTGGCGGCCGCAGCCTGATAATTGTAGGTTGTATCCGCATGTTGGCCGAGTAATTCCATCACCTCGGCTTCACGCGCCGGATAATATATAACAAGATAGACATAATTGAAATGCTGCCAACGTCGCAGCACATCTTCATACGAAAAACGCAGGTTCTTACTGATAAACGAATCTTGCAAAACAAAATACTGCTCGGTATCGTTGTACCCGTTGATAACTTCGTAATGCCCCATCCAGCCCTCAAAACCGGTGCCTTCGAAGCCTTTCTCGATCAACACGGGAAAACCCGCCGCAATCAGGCGTGTCAGCATTTCTACATCGCCGCCCACGCGCCACAGGGCATTGAACTCGGTTTCTTCGTTGACATAGGCAACCATCTCGTAGGGGCTGACATTTTTGTCGCGCGAATTCGGCTTCAGATAGGCCGCTGTATCGCGCTGGTCGCCGTTCCACTTCCAATACGAAAGCGCCATCGAGAGATTGGCCGGGCCGCAGTTATTCCAGCTTTGAACCTGGTGGATAATGCCATCCAGAACAACGGATTCGGGGATCGGGGTAGATGTGGTCGTTGGCGTGAGCGAGGGCAAAGGCGTCTCGGTGGGGCCAACCGGGCTGGGGGTCGGGCTGGCCGGAACCAAAGTGGGGCTGGGCGTTGCCGAGGGGGGTAATCCTGTATCCCCGCCTCCCTCCGGGATAAACAAAGCCTCCTCGGGCGGATTGAGGGCATATTTGACCTGTGCCTTCCATGAATCGATGCGCCAGGCCAAACGCTCATTAATCGGCGGATAGTTATACAATAAAGCCGCCAAAACAATAAACCCCGGGATCACAACCAGGGCAATGAAAAGTCGCTGTTTATTCATAGTGGCTGATTATATCAAGGTTTTGCTGGTAAACAGCCACAAGCGCGAGACGTTAAAATGGGAAATTTGTACGGGGTTAATGCGAAGAACCGGGAATCACCTTGGTAGTTGCCCGTATTCGGGGGTATAGGGCTTGCGGAGCAAGCCCTATACCCCGTGCTTTCGCAGTTATTTCTTTCCAGTTCAGGCGGCGAGAGCTTCAGCCGCCAGTATAGCCAGCATTTCAGCGTTATTGTCAAATTTAAAATCTTCCAGATTTTCGGTTTCGATACGGGCTTGTTCGATGGCGGTCAGTTGCTCGATTTGGGCTTTATTTACTACTGCGTGAGGTAGCATGGCGAGTTTTTGTTCAACGCTGCCCAACACATCCCCGCCAGGCGCGAGGGTTTGCAAATACTGCCAAACGGCCTCAGCCCCCATTTCGCCATCTTTGCGGGCGTATCCCACCAACCCGCTGCTGGCCTCGCGCGACCATCCAGCCACAAACACCCCTTCGATAGGCTGCTCATTTTCGGGATCATACACCTCAAAAGAGAGCTCATCTACGGGGAAACGCGGATGGTTGTTTTTGACAAAAGAATTCCATTGGATAGGCAACCCAAAGCTTTCATCTACTTTGTCGCCAATGCAGAATACTACGGTATCTACATCGAGCACGCGGCAGGTGCCCACGATTTGCGCTTTGGTCTTGCCATCGCGGAGCGCCAGCGCGGTATCGTCAATTTCTAGCCCGGTTACCTGGCCGTACTCATCGCCAATAATCTGCGCCGGGGATGAGAGGAACTCAAAACGGAAACGCGTTTCGGAGACCGGCTCGAGGGCTTTTTTCAGCCCTGAGAGGATGAACGCTTGCGCTTCAGCGGGATTCTGCCCGACGGCAAGCATCCGTTCGTTTACACGCGCCAACTCATCGTCCAGCGCGGCAAGGTCCAGATTATGGCCGATATTCTGCATCTCTTTTTTGGTGAATTTTACCTCTGCAGGCCCGCGCCGCGCTACGGCGATCACCTCATCAACATGCTTGTCGCGAACCACCCAGTGGGCGATATCCATCATCACATTACCCACCCCGATCAGCGCAACGCGTTTGCCAATCTTGAACTCTTGCATACTGTAGGGTGGTAGTTTGTTGTAATGGTACACCAGGTCTTTGGCATGGTAGACCCCTTGCAAATCTTCGCCGGGCAGCCCGAGCCATTTTGTGCCTTGTGCGCCCACTGTGACCAATATGGCCTGAAATCCGAGCGCACGCAGATCATCGAGGCTGAGATCGCCATCTTCGCCGACGCGGATATTGCCAAAATAACTGATTTGCTCATTTTGCAGGATGTTGGCAAATTGTTTTCGCAGGCCACGTTTCATGCGATATTTGTTGTAATAAATACCGTATTCAGCCAGTCCGCCGGGTTTGATATCTCGATTAAAAATAACTACTTGTGCACCTGCCGAAGCTAATTTTTGAGCAGCATATAACCCCGCGGGTCCAGCGCCAACTACGGCCACAGCATATTGCGGTGAGTGCATCGTGAAGCCTCCTGTTTTGCTTTGTTTATCGTGTAGATCATTTATATATCTTGTTGTGGTGCGTAAACTTATTATACATATTAATTTCGACTGATTTTGTTATAAATTAATTACTTAAATTGTGCGAAATTTCACAATTCTGAAGAGCTTGGCGCTTTCAAGCGGAAATTCTCGTCTGTTCAGGTAGCCGAAAGCCTGCCAATGTGCTATATTGTTAGGCGTGTCCAGGAGAAAAGACGATGACATACTTTAGCCGCGACCCCGTAAGCGCACACGCTGCTGCGCGTGTTTTAGCCAGAACAATTTTCAGACGTTTCTTTTGGCAGGGGAAATTGCTGCCCGCATTTTGGACAGTGATGAGTATCTCATCTTTTGTTGTCAATATTATTTTGATCGTTTTGCTTGTGGCGTTGAGTCAGCAGGTGAGTACGCTAAAAGACCTGGTTTCAACTCAACTATTGACGGGTTTGAGTGATAATTTTGCCGCGATGGATAAAGCCGTGATTGAAACCTCCATTATAGTTGATGATACAATTCCAGTTCAATTTGATTTACCAGTTTCAACAACGACCAATGTAATCCTTACGCAGCCGACATCTATTCGCGGCGCTCAGGTAGCCATTACGTCTGGCATCCTTAGCATTAATGCCCCGGCAGATATTATACTCCCGGCGGGCACCAGTTTGCCGATTGCGCTGGATATTACGGTTCCGGTGAATGAAACCGTGCCCGTGCATCTGGTTGTAGATGTGAGTATTCCGCTCAAAGATACTGGCTTGCATGACCCGTTTGTTGGGTTGCAGCAGGTGGTTGAACCCTATAACCAGCTTTTGATGCAAGAAAGCGCTCCGTTGGATGAATGGGATTTGTGTCAGGGAGATTGGGGCTTTCTGTGTGATTTATATTCTTTATTGAAAAAATGAGGTATTTATGAGTAAGTCTTTTTCCACCCATCAACTCGATAACGGCATGAAAATCATGCTCAAAGAGATACACACCGCACCCATTATTAGTAGCTGGGTGTGGTATCGCGTTGGCTCGCGCGATGAAGTTCCCGGTCAGACCGGAATTTCACACTGGGTTGAGCATATGCAATTTAAAGGTACGCCGCAGTTTCCATCGAATGTGTTGGATAAAGCCATTTCGCGCGAAGGGGGATTGTGGAACGCGTTCACCTATCTCGATTGGACGACTTATTTTGAGACGATGCCCGCCGATAAAATTGATCTGGCCCTGAGCCTGGAAGCGGATCGCATGACCAACAGCATTTTCGACCCCGAGGAAGTGGACTCCGAACGCACGGTGATTATCTCTGAACGCCAGGGGCACGAAAATGAGCCGCTTTTTCAGTTGGGCGAAGCGGTTCGAGCAGCGGCTTTTCGCGTACACACGTATCACCATGAAATTATCGGCGATATGGCCGACCTGGAAACAATGACGCGCGACGATCTTTACCAACACTACCGCGCCTATTATGTGCCCAATAATGCCACGATGGCCGTGGCAGGCGATTTCGACAGCGCAGTAATGCTGGAACGCATCCGCGGGTTATTTGAAGCCCTCCCTGCGGGCGTTGAACCGCCGCGCAAAGCGCGCCCCGAACCACCCCTGCGAGGAGAGCATCGCCTGGTGGTTGAGGGTACGGACGATACAGCATTTATTCAGGCGATTTATCACGCCCCCCGAGCAGTGGATGATGATTTTTTCCCCTTTATGGTATTGGATAGCTTGCTGACCGGACCAAGCGGTTTGAATATGTTCGGCGGCGGCATCTCGAATAAAACTTCCAGCCTGTATAAAAAACTGGTCGAAGGTGATCTGGCCGTCGGCGTGGGTGGCGGTTTACCGGCTACGATTGATCCTTTTGGCTACGAGATTACCATTACGGTACATCCGGCGCGCAAGCCCGATGAAGTAATTCTGGCGCTAGATGAAGCGATTGAGCGTTTGCAGCAAGCCCCTCCCAGCGCTGAGGCTGTGGAACGGGCGGTCAAACAGGCACGTGCTTTATTTGCCTATGGCAGTGAGAGCATTACCAACCAGGGTTTTTGGATGGGCTTTGCGGAGATGTTTGCCTCCTATGAGTGGTTCAACGCCTATTTAGACCGTCTCTCGGTGGTGACGCCTACCGATGTGCAACGCATTGCGCAAACCTATCTTGTCCCGCGCAACCGCGTGTTGGGCACCTATGTACCAACAAATGGGGTGACAGCATGAGCATTCAAAATTCATCCCTCCCCGGCCCTGATGACATCACCCGCGCGGAATTGCCCAACGGCATCACCGTGCTGGCGCGCTCAAATTTCAACAGCCCTTCGGTGACGATTAACGGTTATTTAGATGTGGGCGCGCTCTTCGATAGCGATGAAAAACTGGGCCTGGCGGATTTCACCGCCGCGGCGTTGATGCGCGGCACACAGCAGCGCGATTTCCAGGGGATTTATAACGCCCTGGAGAGTGTTGGCGCCAGCATGAGTTATAACAGCGCGACGCATACTACTGGTTTTGGCGGGCGTGCATTGGTCGAAGATTTGCCCCTGCTACTGGAATTACTCAGCGAGACTTTGCGCCAGCCCGCGTTCCCTGCCGAGCAAGTTGAACGTCTGCGGGCGCAACTGCTCACCGGTCTGACGCTGCGCGCCCAAGATACCGGCGATATGGCCGGTATGGCCTTCGATCAGATTGTCTACAAAGATCATCCCTATGGCCGTCCGGAAGATGGCTGGCCGGAAACCATCTCGGCAATTATGCGTGATGATCTGGTAGATTTTCATGCCCAACACTACGGTCCGCGCGGCATGGTGATTGCCATAGTCGGTGCAGTAGACGCTCAACAGGCGGTCGCCTGGGTGCAGGATGCGCTTGGCGATTGGGTTAACCCTCACCAACCCGCATCACCCCAACTTCCCGCGTTGACTCCCCTTGGGGAACTGATCGAGCAGCGGGTTGAAATTCCTGGCAAAATTCAATCCAATATTATCATCGGCGCGGCGGGGCCTCCCCGAAAAGCTGATGAATTTTTCGCCGCTTCGCTGGGCAATAGCGTGCTGGGGCAATTTGGCATGATGGGGCGGATTGGCGAGGTGGTGCGCGAGCAGGCCGGGCTGGCCTATTATGCGTTCAGCCGTCTGAGCGGCGGCGTTGGGCCTGGCCCGTGGTCGGTAAGCGCGGGGGTGAACCCGGCCAATGTGGAACGGGCGGTCGAATTGATCCGCACCGAAATTGGGCGTTTTGTGACCGAACCCGTAACGGAGGCCGAACTTGCGGATAGCAAAGCCAGCTATATTGGGCGGCTGCCGCTGGCGCTGGAATCGAATGGCGGCGTGGCCGGCGCGCTGATTAGCCTGGCGCGCTACGATCTGGGTCTGGATTATTATTTACGTTATGCTGACTTTGTGAGCGCGGTCACGCCCGAAACGGCTCTGACTGCGGCACAGAAATACCTGCACCCCGACCGGCTGGCTGTAGCCGTGGCCGGGCCGTGAGATAGATCAACCACAAAGGCACGCAGGGCACGGAGAAATTTTTAATAGCCAAAAAATTCTCTGTGTTCCCTGTGTCTCCGTGGTGAAAAGCTATGGAAGCCATCTACCACTCTGGAATGCTCACCAAAACCCTGAGTACGCGTATCAGCCCGGCGGCGTTGGAAACGATGATTGCCGCCAATCTGAATCAGGATCGCCTGTTGGCCCTGATTGGACACGATGAATATCATTTCGATAGCAATGCCTTTGAAGCCGGGTATGCCTATATGGAAGCTCAGCGCCAGATTGTGCAGCGTGTATTGCAGAATGGCGCCGATATAACCGCAGCATGGCAGGCTTTTGGACGTTTGACGCACGCTGCACAGGATTTTTATGCCCACAGCAATTATGTTTATTTATGGCGCGATCAGTTCAACGGAGCCGAAGCACTGCCCACGCCCTCGGGGGTACCTGCCCTGGATGAAGTTTTGCTTACACATCCGGAGCTGCACTCTGGAAGAATCTACTTCGGCGAAGCGCTGATCTATCTGCTGCCCTTTTTTACACCCTGGGTATATCCGCGCTTGCCCGAAGATTCACACGCCAAAATGAATCTGGATTATCCCGAACGCGGCGAGCTGTTCCCCTACGCGATCGCGGCTGCCGAACAGCGCACGATTTTTGAATTTGAGTTACTCGCCGGGCGTGTCACAGCAGCATTGGGGAAGGGCGTATGGAAACGATTTATAAACGGTTGAAAGTAGCATACCACCTTCAACTATTAACCTGTAACCTTTAACTTGATTGGGTGTTTTTCCTTTCCTCACACATTAAGGAGCTATTATGTCTAAACTCAAACCCAATGACAAGCGCGAAATTTTTGGCTGGGGCATGTACGACTGGGCCAACTCGGCCTTCAGCACTACGGTAGGGACGGTTTTCCTCGGCCCGTATCTGGCCTCGCTGGCAGCCACCGCGGCACAAGCCCATCCCGATGGCATGGCGCGTTTTCTCGGCATACCGATTGCCCCCGATTCATTTCTACCATATGCTGTTTCTCTGTCTGTCTTTTTGCAGGTTTTGTTTCTACCCATTTTGGGCGCTATCGCCGACTATTCGCATCTGCGTAAGCAAATGATGCAGGTTTTCGCCACCATCGGCGCGGTTGCTACGATCGCCATGTTCTTTATCACTCAACCTGTATGGTGGCTGGGCGGCGTGCTTTTCTTGCTAGCCAATCTCTCATTTGGCGCCGCGATTGTTTTTTATAATGCCTACCTGCCCGACATTGCCACCGAAGATCAGCGCGACCGGGTTTCATCTTACGGTTGGGCGCTGGGTTATCTCGGCGGCGGGTTGCTCTTGGTTTTCAACCTGGCCTTCTACATGTTCAGTGAAGACCTGGGGGTTCCCAGCAATTTGGCTGTGCGCATCAATCTGGCTTCTGCCGGTGTGTGGTGGCTGGGGTTCTCGTTCATCACCTGGGCACGCTTGCGTTCGCGCAAGGCTTCGCGCCAATTGCCCGCGGGCACAACCTACCTCAAGATGGGTTTTGGTCAGTTGCGCAAAACCCTCAAAGAGATCAGGAATTTCCCTGAAACACTTAAATACCTGTTGGCCTATTTCCTTTACAACGATGGCATCCAAACTGTGATCGCGGTCGCAGCCACATTTGCTGCAGCGCCACTGGTGCGCGGCGGACTTGAACTCGATCAGAGCACGCTGACAATGGTCATCCTGATGATTCAGTTTGTGGCTTTCGGCGGCGCGCTCTTCTGGGGCAAACTGGCCGGATGGGTGGGGGCCAAACGCTCCATTATCATCAGCCTGGTAGTCTGGTCGGGCGTGGTTATCTTTGCCTATGCTGGCTTGCAGGGTGAAACGCGCGTGCTGCAATTCTGGATTTTAGGCGCTTTCATCGCGCTGGTGATGGGCGGTAGTCAGGCCATCAGCCGCAGCCTTTTCGCACAGATGATCCCTGATGGGCAAGAAGCAGAGTACTATTCTTTTTACGAAATCTCTGAGCGCGGCACCTCCTGGATTGGACCGTTGATCTTCGGTATCATGAACCAGGCCTTCGGTAGTCTGCGCCCGGCGCTGCTCTCGCTGATCTTCTTCTTCGTGATGGGGCTTATCATTCTGCCCTTCGTCAACGTCGAAAAAGCCATCGCCGATGTCAAGGCGGCGGCTGGCGCAAAGTAACCGCCCCTCACCCCCTGCCCCTCTCTTGCGGGAGAGGGGCACAAACTGCATGACTCACCTCACAGGCCATGAACGGGCTTCATACGTTCAAGCTATGTTTACCCGCATCGCAGCCCGCTACGATGTGATGAACCGCTTAATGACCATGGGACAAGACGCGCGCTGGCGGCGGGAGGTCATCCGGAGGGCGTCCCTGCCCCCCTACAAGAGCCTCGTGCTGGACCTCGGGGCGGGCACCGGCGACCTGAGTTTTGAGACCCTCAAACAGAATCCAGATTCCCGCGCCATCGCTGCCGACTTCACCCTTGAAATGATGAAGATTGGCCGGGAACGCCCGACTGGCCGGTTCGCACTTTGGTCTGCGGTCGATGCGTTGAATATCCCTTTCCCCGATAACACATTTGACGCAGTCATCTCCGGATTTTTGTTGCGCAATGTAATTGATCTGCCTCAAGCCTTGGCGGAACAATATCGCGTGCTGAAGCCCGGCGGACGCATGATCTCACTCGATACTACCAAGCCGCGCCCCGGCCCGCTGGCCCCGCTGATCGCATTCCACATGCACACGATCATCCCCGCGTTGGGCAAGCTGCTCACCGGCGAAGCCGAAGCCTACACCTATTTGCCCGACACATCCGAAAATTTCCTGCTGGCCGAAGATTTAGCCGAGAAAATGCGTGGCGCAGGCTTTGGTGAAGTCGCTTTTCAGCGGCGCATGTTTGGCGTGGTGGCAATCCATTGGGGAGTGAAGTGAGTCAACGCATCATTATAGGAATCAGCGGCGCGTCAGGGGCAATCCTCGGGATACGCACCCTGAAAACCCTGCGCACCCACCCCGAGGTCGAAACGCATCTAATCGTCTCTCCGGCAGCGCGGCTCACCATTCAGCAGGAAACCGACTGGAAAGTAAATGATGTCCTCGCCCTCGCCGATGTCGTCCACAAACACAATGATATTGGCGCATCGATCGCATCGGGTTCTTTTGACACATTCGGCATGATCGTCATCCCCTGCTCAATCAAGTCGCTCTCTGCAATCGCCAATTCCTACTCCGATAATTTGCTTTCCCGTGCCGCCGATGTGACTCTCAAAGAAGGCCGTCCCCTGCTGCTGGTAGTGCGCGAAGCCCCGCTGCATCGCGGCCACCTGCGCCTGATGGATTTGGCTGCCCAAGCCGGGGCGATTATCTTTCCACCTGTGCCTGCTTTTTATGCGCGCCCCGCTACGCTTGATGAGATGGTGAATCACATTGTCGGGCGTGCCCTGGCGCGTATCGGCATTGAAAATGACAGCTACCTAAAATGGCAATTCGGCGAAATGGGGCCTGGGGTATAATGAAATCAGCTATCTGGAAAGGAACACACATATGACTGGTTTTGATCGAATAACTTTCGAATCAAATATTTTAGGGGGGCGCGCCTGCATTCGTGGAATGCGAGTCTCTGTAGCCATGATTGTTAATTTAGTATCCAATGGCCTGATGTCCAATGAGATCATCAAAGAATACCCTTACCTGGAGCCGGAAGATATTCAACAGGCCTTGCGCTATGCAGCTTTGCTTGCCGATGAGTCAATCCGTGAGTTTGAATTCGCCTCCGTATGAAATTCTTGGCCGACATGGGCATCTCGCCCAAAATTGTAGATTGGCTACGCGAAACTGGTCATGATGCCGTTCATCTGCACGATGAAGACCTCGAGCGATTATCGGATGAAAAAATACTTGAAAAAGCGCGCCGCGAACAGCGAGTTGTCCTCACACATGATTTAGATTTTGGCGACTTGATGGCACTCAGCCAACGCGATGATCCGAGCGTGATCATTTTTCGCTTACAGGATATGCGACCAGTCACGGTTCAAATTTACCTGGCAGAGATTATAAGAAAGCATTCGGATGTATTGGATCAGGGGATTGTAGCCAGTGTTAGCGAGCGCCACATTCGTGTGCGCCATTTACCCATTTGATATGACCAACAGAGATTTCAACAAAGCCGCTTTACGCGGTGAACCCTCCTACGTCTGGCGGGCGGGGCAGGATCGCCGCTTGCAGATGATTCTGGCTGTCGCCGGGAAACGTGTGCGCGGCCGCGTGCTGGAGAATGGCTGCGGCGTGGGCATGTATGTGGAGAAATTGAGCACTTTTGGGGGCGAAGTCGTTGGGCTGGAATTCGATTTTGAGCGCGGGGCGGAAGCCCACGTTAACTCGCCGTATATTATCAATGCTGCCGGTGAATATTTACCCTTCCCCGCGGAGAGCTACGACCTGATTTTGAGCCACGAAGTTATCGAGCATGTACAGGATGACCGCGCCGCGGTGGCCGAGATGGTGCGCGTACTCAAACCGGGTGGTCGTGCGGTGATTTTTTGCCCCAACCGCGGCTATCCCTTTGAGACGCATGGCGTTTACTGGCGCGGGGAGTATCATTTCGGCAACAAGCCCCTGGTCAACTGGCTGCCGCGCCAGTGGCGTGACAAACTTGCTCCGCATGTAAAAGTCTATTCCCGCAAAGATATGCAAAAGCTGTTTGTAAATTTGCAAATTTGTACGATTGAGCACACAATCGTATTTGGCGCGTATGATAATATCATTGCCCGCTTTGGACCTTTAGGGCGCGCGTTGCGAGCCGCACTGCAACTTCTGGAACGCACGCCGGTGCGGGTATTCGGATTATCTCATTTTTGGGTGGTAGAAAAGATATAACGCAAAACCGCGAGGGCGCAGAGACGCAATAGATTTATTTCCGGTAGTGCATGATATGTAAGTGATGAAGGAAATTTGTTGTCACCCTGAGACGAAGTCGAAGGGTCTAGCACAGCGTAAATAATGGCATTTATCTGGTTTTTCGCTCCGCTAGATGCTTCGGCCTACGGCCTCACGCTACGCGGTGACATCATCATAGCACTACCAACGTTTAAACTGCACGCGCGAAGGCTGTAAGCGCCAATACAATCACCCCCAGAACTAAATTGACTTGCAATAATAATCGTTCGCGCCGCCGAAGTTGTCCCATCTCTGGCGTGGATCGGCCGCGCGCCTGTTTGATCGCCGCCCGCCGCAAAGCCGGTAATATCCCCCAGGTGAACGCGGCGCTAAAGGCTACCATCAACCCAAAGACCAGATGCTTAATGAGCATGGCCCCCGCCCACGAACTGTTGATTGCTAAAAATCCATCATAATGCGGGCTGGCGCTCATTTGCAGCATTCCGCTGCCCAGCAACAAAGCTGCGCTGAACCAGGCCAGTGGATCCAGTTTGCGCTGGAGCGCATCCAGCAACGCTGCATACGGATTATCGTCGAGGGCTTTGCGCGCCGCGGGGATGACAACAATCGACAAGATAGCCAGGCCACCGATCCAAACGACGGTGGCTTGCATATGGACCCAATATGCAAGCGTGAGCGCCCAGGTTGGGGTTTGCATCACTGGCAATTGGCTTGCGCCGCCAACATCATCTCCTGATAGATGGCGTTGCCCGTATACTGGAAAGCCTGGTCATAAAGTTCATCGACATCACACCAGTAGCTCTGCGACTCGAGGAATTTGGCATACCCAACCAGCGCATCTACATAACGCTGTGAAGCCGACCAGCCGGAGCCATCGTGCAGGTTGGGAGTGATTGAGGCGAGTTCCTGAAAATAATTGATCGCTTGCGGCCAGTCTACATCCCAGAAACTGGCTCCGGTGAGGTAGAGCCGCGCCCAGTTGCGCCAGCCATCGGCTTCGGTATCCAGTACGCCGAAACTCTCGGCTAATGTCAGATCGTAAATGCCGCCTTCCAGGCTGCCGCGGCCGATCTTCTGAATGCCGCGCATCCGCAGGGATAAGTACAAAATACCATCAATTTTCAGGGGATAAAACTCGGCGTCGCGTTTGCGAACTTCTTCCGCGGTTTCGATGGCTTCTGTCCATTCTTGATTGGCAACATGGCCGTTGGTTTTTGCAAATAACTCTTCGATGGCACGCGTATCGGGCGTGGGGGTAATGGGAGCCTCAGTAGGGGTTGGCGCGGCCGTGGGCGTAGCCGTCACATTGAGAACCATGAGCACCTCAGCCAGCTTGGTCGTCACTTCCGGGTAGGATGGGTCCAGACCAATCACATATTCAAAGCGCTGTCTGGCTCTGGCGAAATTCCCGGCTTCCATATCCAGCACCCCCAGGGTGAACTGTTCGGCGGTTAGCAATGCTCTTTGTTCTAATTCAAGATTCATGCGTCGGTTGATGCCATTGCGATAGCCAAAAAATCCGCTGACAAGCAGAATCAACATCAGGCCCAGCAAAACCATCCCGGCAGTTTTCATCCAGGCACGGCGTTTCTTTTTCTTCGGTGGCGTTTCTTCAGGGACAGGCGTTACCCGAGTTGGGGAAGTATCCTCCACAGAGGGAGGCGTGATATTCGTAGGTTGGGTTTCGTGCAAATTTTCTTCGCTCATGCGTCCAATTCTAATTCGGAACAGACAATCCGTAAAGCGCAGTAATAATAACGCCCGGATTTTTTAAAGTCGCATATTGGTATAATCTAAGCATGTCCAAATACCGTTTTTATCAACCCATCACCGTGCGTTATGGCGATCTTGACCCTCAGGGGCATGTCAATAATGCTCGCTACCTAACCTACCTGGAACAGGCCCGCGTGGGCTATGCCCGCCAGCTTGGGCTTTGGGATGGCGGTTCGTTTTTCGATTTTGGCATGATTATGGCCGACGCTCACCTTACTTTCAAAGCGCCCATTCTGTGGGGACAATCGCTGCGTGTGGGCATGTGCATTACTCGCCTGGGCAATAAAAGCATGGAAAGTATTTACAGCATTGAAAACGCCCAAAGCCAGCAGATATTTGCTGAAGGCGCTTCGGTGCTGGTAGCGTATGATTACCATGCGGGTGAAACCATCCCTGTGCCCGATGCGTGGCGCAAAATTATTCGGGACTTTGAGCAACTTTGACCGCAGACCGAGGAAAAAAGACCCATGAAATCACTCCCCAAAATTGATCAGACCTATATGCTGGATTTTCTGACCGAATTGTTGAATATCCCCAGCCCAACGGGATTCACCGAAAAGGCGATTGACTACACGGAACAAGCCCTGCGCGGGTTCCCGTTTTTGAGTCTGTCCCACACCCGCAAGGGGGCGCTGGTCGCCATCTGGCCCGGCGAGGATTCAACGGCCCCGCGCGGCGTCACCGCCCATGTGGATACCCTCGGGGCGATGGTCAAGGAAATCAAGTCCAATGGCCGCCTGAAACTGACCCGCATCGGCGGCTTCCCCTGGAATACGGTAGAAGGCGAGGGCTGCACAGTTTTCACCCGCGCGGGCGATCAAATCCGCGGTTCGCTGCTACTGACCAAATCCAGCGTGCATGTGTACGGGAGCGATGTCGGCGAAACCAAACGCGACGACGATAGCGTCGAAATCCGCCTGGATGTGCGCGCCACATCCGCCGAAGAGACGCGTGCCCTGGGCATTGAAGTTGGCGATTTTGTGGCCTTTGACCCGCGCGTCGAAATCACCAACGGCTTTGTGCGTTCGCGCCATCTCGACGACAAAGCCTGCGTTGCCAATATTGTGGCGGCAGTTAAAGCATTTAGCGACACCGGGCTGAAACCGGCCCAAACCACCATTCTGCATATCAGCAACTACGAAGAAGTCGGGCACGGCGCGGCAGTGGGCTTCCCCCCCGACATGGCTGAACTGCTCACCGTAGATATGGCAGCCATCGGCGACGGCCAAACTTCGGATGAGTTTCACGCCACATTATGCGTCAAAGATTCGGGCGGCCCGTATCACTATGGCATGAACGAAAAACTGCGCGCCCTGGCCGATGAATACGAAATTCCCTACAAAGTAGATATTTATCCTTATTATGGCTCCGATGGCGAGGCCTACTGGCGAGCCGGGGGCGATGTAACCGTCTCGCTCATCGGCCCCGGCGTGGATGCTTCGCACAACTACGAGCGCACGCATACCGATGCGCTGGTAGCCACCACGCAATGGATTATGGCCTATTTGTTAGCGGAGTAAAACCGAAAGCCCATGCCAGCGATTATTTTGCGTGCCGACAAGCTCGTCAAACGCTATGGCAAGCTTACCGCCGTAGACAACCTCAGCCTGGAGATTTTCCAGGGGGAGATATTGGGTTTGCTGGGGCCAAACGGAGCGGGCAAAACCACTGCAATCAACATGCTTTGTGGATTGTTGCCACCCGATGCCGGGCAGGTTTTTATTCATGGCGAGTCGGTGCATGGCGGCAGTCTTTATGCGCGTACACGCGTGGGGGTGTGCCCGCAAGAGACCATTTTGTGGGAAAAATTAACCTGCATTGAACAGTTGGAATTTATCGGCGAGATGTACGCCATGCCGCGCCGGGCAGCCCGCCAGCGCGGGGATGAACTACTCGACACCCTGGGGTTGAGTGACAAGCGCAACGAGTTGGCTGCCACACTCTCCGGGGGGATGAAGCGCAGACTCAACCTGGCCCTGGCGTTGATCCACAACCCGGAGATTCTCATCCTCGATGAACCCGAAGCTGGCCTCGACCCGCAAAGCCGCGTGCTGGTGCGCGAATACATCTGTTCGCTGGCGCGCGAAAAAACCATCATCCTGACCACGCACAATATGGATGAAGCCGAGCGCATGGCCGACCGCGTAGCCATTATAGACCACGGCAGGCTGCTGAAACTCGACTCGCCCGAGGCCCTCAAGCATTCCATTGGGGCTGGCGACGTTCTGGAGATCGCTGTGCAGAATATCTCATCGGAGGAGAAAGTGCTGGCCGTAATGCAGTCACTGGCTGCCGAAGCCACACTGACCAACGGGAAGATCGTCTTGCGCGGGCATAACATGGTTGAGAAAATTCCTGCGATTATCGGAAAATTGCGCCAGGCCGGAACCAAGATCGGCGAAGTACATTTGCGCGCCAACACCCTTGAAGATGTCTTTATCGCTCTCACCGGGCGGGGGTTGCGCCAATGAGATTTTGGAGCGTGTTCCGCAAATGCGCCCAGGAGCAAAAGCGCGATCTATGGGTGCTGGGTCTGAGTTTGGCCTTCGCGCCGCTCTTTGTGCTGTTGTACTGGATGTTCACCGGGGGCAATGCCTCCACCTCGTATGCAGTATTAGTCATCAATCAGGATACAAGCAGCCCCAACGCCGGAGAGCAGGCCATCCTGGAGATGCAAAATCTCACCTATAAAGATGGCAGTAATATGCTGCGAGTGCATGAAACTGAAGATCGTTCTCAGGCAGAAAAGAAACTGCGCAACCGCGGCGCGGCGTTGCTCATTATTATTCCTTCTGATTTTCCAACAGTGCTTTTGGGCGAAGATGGACAATCCACGGCGCTTGAGTTTGTCGGCGATCTTTCCAATCCCTATTACACCATTGCAGCGGTCATGGCGATGAGCGCCATAGATCAGTATATAGCTGACACGACAGGGGTGCCGCGCCCCGTTGAACTTGTGGAGACAGCTTTGGGGGCTTCGGCGGCGCGCACCGAATTCGAGATTTATGTCCCCGGACTGCTGGTACTGGCAGTCATCTTGATGATTTTCCAGGCAGCCATGCTGCTGACGCGCGAAGTCGAGAGCGGCACTCTCCGTCGCTTGCAAATGACTCGCCTGACAGCGTTTGAATTAATTGGGGGGACCACCGCCTGGTTATTAGTGATTGCAATTGCCGAAGTGCTGTTAACCTTTGGCGTAGCTGTGGCGCTGGGTTTTCGCAGTCAGGGCGCCATTTGGATGGCAATCATAATTGGCATTATGACCGGTTTTTCAATTATCGGCACAGGGATGATTGTGGCCGCCTTCTCACGCACAGTCTCGCAAGCCTTTGTGATTGCTAATTTCCCCCTGGGGTTTTTCATGTTCCTGAGCGGTGCAGCCTTCCCCGTCCCGATGCCAGTACTGTTTCGCGTAGGCGAAATTGAGATCGGCTTGGGCGATTTTTTGCCGCCCACGCACGCTGTTTCAGCGCTGAATAAGATTTTCACATTAGGGGTAAATTTTAGCGAATTGGCCTATGAATTTTTCGCCCTGACGCTGCTATCGCTGGCGTATTTTGCTATTGGGGTGTGGCTCTTCCGACGACGACATATGCAGTAACGAAATTAGGAAGAAAGCGTTATCGTTTGGGCTGCACGTCAATCGCCCGATAAAACTCGTTTTTAACTTTTTCCCGATAATCCTTGGGAATGTCATGCCAGCGTACACCCAGAATGGCCCCCTCCAGAGCATAGAGCATATTGGCAAACGCGGTTATATCTGTCTGCCCAATGCGGATCAATGCTTCGACGCTGCCCATCTCGGCCAGATCGTCATAGGTATTGACACCAATTTCTTTCAGTTTTTCGGCCAATACTGGCCCGATATTGGGGAGTTTTGTGAGGTCTTCCATAACTAATCTTGATCCGCGGGCGGCGCGGCTGGCCCATAATCGAGCACATCGCGCGGCGCCGCGCTGCCCGTAGAACCGCCGATGATGCCATCTTGCTCCAGGGTGTCAATCAGACGCGCAGCGCGGGTATAACCAATCCGCAGGGCACGCTGCAACATCGAAACCGAGGCGCGCCCCTTACGCCGGATCAGGTCTACGGCTTCATCGTAGAGTACATCGCGGTCCTTGTCTGGCTTCATCTTCTCTTCGTCCCAGAATTCCAATTGCTTGAGGGGGATATGGCGCGGCACGCCATCGGGGTAGCCTCCGGCGGCAGTAGCCACCGAAGTGGGGGCAACATAGCCATGCTGCCTGCGCCAGTATTGCACCAGCCGCAAGATTTCCAGATCAGAGACAAAGACACCCTGCAAGCGCACCGCTGCGGGGGCATCGGGCGCCATAAAGAGCATATCGCCGCGGCCCAGCAACCGCTCGGCGCCGGGCTGGTCAAGGATCACGCGGCTGTCCGTCCCCGATGCTGTGGCGAAAGCAATCCGGGCGGGGAAGTTGGCCTTAATCAGCCCGGTGACCACATCTACCGAGGGGCGCTGCGTGGCAATCACCATATGAATGCCGGTGGCGCGCGCCAATTGCGCCATGCGCGTAATCGAGCGTTCGGTCTCATCGGGGGCCAGCATCATCAGGTCGGCCAATTCGTCTATGATGACTACCAAATAGGGCAGCTTGCGCAGCCCGTGCGAATCGGCCTGGGCGTTGTAATCGATCAGATTACGCGCCCCAATATCGGCAAATTTCTCGTAACGCTGATCCATCTCGCGCGTCACCCATTGCAGCGCGCCCACCACACGGTCTAGCTCGACAACCACCGGAGCCAGCAAATGCGGAATGCCGTCATAACCGGTTAGCTCCACACGTTTGGGGTCCACCATAATCAGGCGCAGTTCATCGGGGGTATTATGTACCAACAGACAGGCAATAATCGCGTTGACACACACCGACTTACCAGAACCGGTTGTCCCGGCGATGAGCAGGTGCGGCATGGCTGCCAGATCAGCCGCCACGGCGTTACCGGCCACATCTTGCCCCAGGGCAAAACTCAACGGACGGCTATCGAGTCGGCTGAAAGCTGCATTGGTAATGCCATCGTGCAACGATACCAGTGCAGAATTTTCATTGGGCACTTCAATCCCCACGTAGCCCTTGCCCGGAACGGGCGCCTCAACGCGCACACGCGTGGCGGCCAACGCCAGGGCCATATCGTCGGCCAGGTTAGCAATTTTATTCACGCGCACGCGCCGCCGCGTACCGCGCGATTCAATAAAATCGGGCTCGATGCCAAATTGTGTTATCGTGGGGCCGCGGTTGATCTCGACGACACGCCCCGGCGCGCCAAAGGATGCCAACGTCTCTTCGATGGTTCTGGCGCGTTGGCGATCAAATTCATCATCAATCGGGACTTCGTCACCGGCTTCCAGGATTTCATCCACCCCAGGAAGCACCCACTCGTGGGGGGGGGGCACGGGTTCGGCATTGGGCTGTTCGGTGGACAAGCCCTGTGAGGGTGCTGCCCCCTGAGGAACGGCCACCCCCGCCGCGGGCCGCGTCGGCATAGCCTGTTGGGGTGGGGGGAAAATCTTCTTCAGGATCGTCCTCATCCCATCGAAAACACGTTGCCGCGCCGAGCGAAAACTCATCCCCAAAGGAGCCAGCCAACGGAACATCTCCCAAACGGTCATATCCAGGGTGATAACCAGCGCCAGCACCAGCCAGGCGAACAAAATCACCAGCGCTCCGCCAATGCCTAGTAATGAGTTCAGTAAATTGAAAAACCACCCGCCCAGAACACCCCCGCCACTGGTTTCAGGGTTTAGTGTAATCAGGGCGCTGAGTTCAATGAGATGTGCGAAAAAAGAAAAGAGCGCCAGCAAAAACACATATAGCAGAAAAATACCGACAGCGCGTTCCAACGAGAGCTGCGGCAAGCGCTCGAAATTGCGAAAAATCAGCCACAAACCAACCACAATCAGGCCCAACGGCAAAATATAGCCACCCCAGCCAAAAAGTTGCAACACGATCCCCAGCCAGCCGCCCATGATAGCGCTGTTGTTGGGCGCGAGCATCCCAAAGAGAGTCAGCAAGCCAATCGCAGCCATGACCACCCCGGCGATATCGAGTTTGCGATCCAGGGATAACCCCGGGCGTTTGGGGGCAACTGTTTTGCGTTTTTTGGGGCTGGTTTTTTTACGCGATGAGGACGTTTTTTTGCGGGCCATGCTGAGGATTATAGCACAAATGGGCTGATACTCTCGGCTCAAGGAAAAGGCTTGGGCGATCAATCGCCTTGCGGTAGAATAGGCTACTTCTCGAAAGGAAAACAAATTTTGTTTCAGATTACTTTTCTCGGCACTTCTGCTTCGGCACCCTCGTTTCATCGCGGGCTGTCATCGCAGGTGATTCAACATAATGAACACCGCTTTTTGATCGACTGCGGCGAAGGCACCCAACGGCAAATTTTACGTTCAGGGTTGGGCTTTAAGGGGCTAAACCGCATCCTGATCACCCATAGCCATCTCGACCATATTCTGGGGCTGGGGGGGCTGGTATCAACCCTGGCGCGCTGGGAAACGATGGATGAGATGGTGATTATGGGCTCGGCGCGCACGCTTGAGCGCATTGACGATTTGCTCTTCCAAGTTGTTTTTCGGGGCGTGCGTCCGCCCATTGATGTGCGTCTGGAAGCCATTTCGCCGGGGGTTATTTTCACGAATAAAGATTTCAGCGTATCGGCGTTTGATGTTACTCACCGCGGGGCAGCCTCATTGGGATATTTGTTTGAGGAGACCTCGCGTCGCCCCTTTTTAACAGACAAGGCCGATGCGCTGAATATTCCCCCCGGCCCGTGGCGTGGACAACTCGTGCGAGGCGAGGTGGTGACTCTGCCCGATGGGCGCGAGATTCACCCCGATGAGGTACTCGGCCCGGTGCGCGAGGGCGTGCGCATGGCGCTTGTCGGCGATACCGGCCGCACCGACAACTTGCTCGAACATCTGCGTGGTTTGGATGCGCTGATTATCGAATCAACGTATCTCGAATCAGAGGTGGATATGGCACGCCAATTTGGACATCTTACCGCACAGCAAGCAGCCAATTTTGCCACCGATGCCGAAACTAAACACCTGATTCTGACACATCTCTCGCGGCGTTATCGCGAACGCGATGTATTATCAGAAGCCCGTGCCAATTTTAATAACGTGCGCGTGGCGCGCGACTTCGATAGTTACGAAATTCGCCGGGGAGAGTGTAAGCGCATTGAACCGGTATCGAAAAATTTTCATCACCGCGAAGAAAACTGACGCCTTGACACGCCCCCCTCATCTCGTGAATATACTCACCAAAAAACAGATTCCTTTTCTCCTCTTGTGGAGCATTCTCTTCACACTGGCCTACTCTCAGGCCCCACTGTTCACATCCAACCAGAATCAGTACTTTCTACACGGCCTCGCAAAAGCAGGCTGGGGCGATCTCAGCGTCGATTGGTTAGCAAATACACTCGACCCCACACCAGTTTTCAGCGGATTAGTTTTTATCACCTATCGCTTGCTGGCCTGGCCGCCGGTTTTTTACCTGTATTTTGGGGTTCTGGCGGGAATTTATCTCTTCAGCTTATTGGGCATTATTCAACAGATTTTCAACACCGGGCAAACGCGGCTCTCACGCGGGCTGTTTTTAACCCTGTTCATCGGTTTTAATGCCGCGGCCCTGCGCTTTGTGCTGGTGCGCAGCCTGGGCGCAAACTGGGCCTATCTTTTTGACGGCGGCCTGGCGGGTCAGCGTCTGCTGGGCGAGGTCTTACAGCCGAGTACGTTTGGCGTGCTTTTGCTGCTGGCGATTAATCTCTTCTTGCGCGGCAAAACCCTGTGGAGCGTGCTGCCGCTGGTGCTGGCCGCCACCTTCCACCCGACCTATCTACTCAGCGCAGGCGTACTGACCGCGGTCTTCATGGGCATTCTGTTGTGGGAACAGCGCAACATACGCCAACCGCTTTGGTTGGGGCTGCTGGCGTTGTTGGGCGTGTTGCCGATCTTGTATCATGCACTGATCGTCTTCTCTCCTACCGGGCCAACGCTGATTGCCGAAGCGCAGCGCTTGTTGGTTGAATTTCGCATCCCGCATCATGCGCTGCCCGCCGAATGGTGGGACCTAACCGCAGCCGTGAAAATCGGCCTGATGCTGATCGCCATCTATGTAACGCATAAGACGCGTTTATTCTATATTTTGCTGGTTCCTTTCCTGGTTGCCTCTCTGTTAACCGCAGCTCAAATTTTCACTGGAAATCATGTTCTGGCGTTGTTATTCCCCTGGCGCATCTCCACGGTGCTGATGCCGTTATCACTGGCGGTGCTGGTGGGCGCCGCACTGCAATGGTTTTGCCACCGTTTTGCTGCATTCATCCAACGCCATGAGCGCGCGCTGTTGAATATCAGCCTTACCGCGGCGATTTTGCTGGCGCTGGCCGGAGCAGGCATTTTTATAGTCAACGCCCAGGATCGTGCAACCAGCCCCGATAAAAAAATGATCGCCCACGTTGTCGAAACATTCGCCCCCGGGCAAGTTTACGTGATTCCACTCAATTTGCAGAATTTTCGTCTGGAAACAGGAGCCGCTGTCTTTGTGGAGTTCAAATCCATCCCCTATAAAGATGAGGAAGTGCTGGAATGGTACCGTCGCGTGCGCATGGCGGGTCGCCTGTATCAAGCAACAATCGCGACCTACGGCTGTGCAACTCTCGAAGAACTGTATGAAGAGGGAGTTACACACGTTGTGTTGCCTTATGACCATGCCGCCAAAAATTGCCCGACTCTACAACGCGATCACTTAGATATTAATTACGAAGTTTTCACCATAATCCCCCCAGAATAGTGCAAAAATAAGAACCTGGTCTGCGTTAGAGCAGGCGTTGAATTTCCTCTACCAATTCTTGAATGCCGAAGGGTTTTTGCACATAACCTGCGCCCCCGGCAGCATACACTTTATTGCGCTCATCTTTCATTAGGTGCGCCGTGACCACCACAATCGGAATTGGCTTCATTTTCTGATCATTTTTGATTTGCTTCAAAACATCCCAACCATTCAGTCGGGGCATATCCAGGTCCAGAACAATTAAATCAGGGCGAGACGCACGCGCAGCCAGTACGCCATCCTGCCCATCTTGCGCGCAAATCACTTCATATTGCTCACGCTCAAGCACGATGCGCAACAGGGTAGTATTATCAAGATCGTCTTCAATAATCAGAACGCGTTTACCATTCATCGAGTTTATTCTTATTTACGCAAAACGCTCTTCATCCCAAACATCGGCATCATTGTGATACCCGGCGCGCTCCCAAAATCCGGGGCGATCATTTTTGGCAAATTCAAGACCGCGCAGCCATTTTGCGCCTTTCCAAAGATAGGGAGTTTGGATGTCTTCCCGCTGGGGGATATGCCCAACCACGCCCCGCAGTGGATAGCCATGCTCGGGGGTGAGAGCTTCGCCATCGAAGTGGGTGGCTAACAAGAAATTATCTTGCAGCATAATTTCCAGCGGCAGATTGGTGGTATATCCATGTTCGGCGTGTTGAATTATATACGCGGCCTCCGCTGTGGGTTGAATGAAACCCTCATCAATCAGCGTGCGCAATGAGACCCCTTCCCACATGGTATCGAACTTGCTCCAACGCGTCACACAATGGATGTCCATTTTGAGCGTGGTGCGCGGCAGTTTCAAAAATTGATCCCAACTCCAAACAACCGTATTCTCGACTTCGCCCCAAACGCGAAAATCCCAAGCCGCAGGCTCAAAAGCAGGCACCGGCCCGTAATGCAGCACAGGGAATTTTTGCGTCAACGCTTGGCCCGGCGGTAAACGTCCTTCGCTGCTTATACGCGCTTCATCTTCACGGCGAGAATCAAACGATTGAAACATACCAAAACCTCCAAAAGATTGTGCAGATTATATCAAACCAACCCGATTTAACTGGCAGATAACCATTAGCCCTTTAGTACTACACTAAAATTCAGGTTTCGCGTTCAGGGGAAAGCTTCCCCGTTGACAATTCACAATAATATTATATAATATTATTTATTGCAAATATTCGCAACAGAGAAGATTATTATGTCGCATTGCAACACCCTGATCGATACCCTGCGCCAGCGCAACTACCGCATCACCCCACAGCGGGAGATGATTATTCAGGTCATCGCCCACAGTGAGCAACACATGACTGCCGAAGATGTACTCACCAAGCTGCGCCAGCACACTCAGGCCATCAATCTGGCAACTGTCTATCGAACACTAGAAACGCTCTGGGAAGAAGGTATGGCCTGCCGCAACGATCTCGGCGAAGGCAAAATAGTCTTCTCGGTTCGCAAGCATGGCCCGCATATTCATTTGGTATGCCGCCACTGCAACCACGTGATTGAGGCCGATTATGCTTTACTCAATCCCCTCGAAACCAATTTGCTAAACCAATACAACTTCACCGCCGACCTGCAGCATCTGTCGATTTTTGGCGTCTGTGAAAATTGCCCGTAGAATAAATTAACACAAGGACGCAAAGAAACAAAGATTTTTATATTAATTCCTTTGCGGCTTTGCGTTAAGCTTTTGGAGACTCAAAATGTTACTCTCTCCCACACCCCTACACATCCCCGATGGATTTCTTAACCTGGTCATCTCACTGATTTTCTGGGCGGCCACTATCATCATGGTTGGTCTGGCAATCTCAAAGACCAATAAAACCCTCGGCGAGAAACAAATTCCGCTGATGGGCGTGATGGCGGCCTTCATCTTCGCCGCGCAAATGCTCAACTTCCCCGTAGCAGGGGGCACATCCGGTCACTTTTTGGGCGGCGCGCTGGCGGCGATTGTGCTCGGCCCCTGGGCGGGCATTTTAGTTATGACCGCTGTAATTGCTGTTCAGGGTTTGCTCTTTCAGGATGGCGGCCTGTTGGTCATGGGTGCAAATATTTTCAATATGGGCATTCTCACCGCGGTAATCGGCTTTGGACTTTATCGCATGGTCGGCGGTGCGAAAAAAGGGCTGCGCCTGACTATAGCCGGAGCCGCCGCCTGGCTGGCAACCATGGCCGCCGCCCTGCTGACCGCGCTGCAACTCTGGCTGAGCGGCACTTCGCGCCTGGAGATTGTTCTACCGGCCATGCTGGGCGTGCATATTCTGATCGGCGTTGGCGAAGCCCTGATTACGGTTGCCGCATTGGCCTTCATTGAGCGCACGCGCCCCGACTTGCTCAACGCGGAGAAAACCGCGGCCAGCGGCGGGCGCGGCTGGATTATGGCCGGAATACTTGTCACTTTTTTGGCAGTAATGATTTCTCCCCTGGCATCCGGCTCTCCGGACGGGCTGGAGCGTGTAGCCGAAAATCTTGGTTTTCTCGCCGATGGAAAAGCCGCATCCTATCAAATTTTGCCCGATTACACGATCCCCTTCCTCGGCGAAACCGCCCTCTCCACCATTTTCGCCGGAGTCATCGGCGCGCTGATTTTGATGGGGCTACTGGTTTTGCTGGGGCGCAGTTTGCGGAGAGCAGGCAGCAGGGAGTAGGCAGTATTTTTACTCCCTACTCCCTGCTGCTCTACATCACCCGCCATGCACATCCACGCCTTTGATCAATTTCGCGCCCACGAGAGCGCCCTTCACCGCCTTGACCCGCGCGTTAAAGTGCTGCTCACCGTAGGATATATCCTCTCGAATGCGCTGCTGCCCGATGGCAGTTGGCTGGCTTTTGCCGCGGCCTGGCTGCTACTGCTATGGGGTAATGAACGCGCCCATTTGGGGCTGGGCTACACCTTCAAGCGTTCGTTTGTGGCCTTGCCCTTCGCAGTCGCCGCGGTCAGCGCAATTTTTTCCCCGTCGGGCACTCCCCTCGCCGAGTGGAATCTCGGCTTCGTTACCCTCATCCCCACCGATTTCGGCGTCTTGCGTTTCTTCAGCATTCTGGCGCGCTCCTGGCTCTCAGTGCAGATGGCGATTCTACTCGTCACCACCACCCAATTCCCCGACCTGATTCACGCCTTCGAGCATCTCAAAGCCCCGCGCACCCTCACCACGATCATCGCCTTTTTGTATCGCTACCTTTTCGTGCTCACCGACGAAGCCTACCGGTTGCTGCGCGCCCGCGAAGCCCGCAGCGCCGGGTTGCCAGGATACAAGCGCGGCGGCAGCCTGTTCTGGCGCGCCAAAATTACCGGCGAGATGGCCGGTCAGTTATTTCTGCGCAGCTACGAACGCTCTGACCGCATCTACAACGCCATGCTCGCCCGCGGCTATACCGGGCACATCCGCACACTCAACCCGCACACCATGCAGCACCGCGACTGGCTGACGCTGTTTTCTTCGATCCCCATGCTGCTTCTAATTCAACTCATCGGCTGGTACCGCTAATGCCTGTAAAACACCCAAGCACACAACAATTTATTCTGCCCGATTGCGAGGGCGATATTCTCCAAATCGAGAAGCTTAATTTTGCCTACCCGGATGGACATATTGCCCTGCGAGATGTCCATCTGAATCTATGTTCGGGGGATAAAGTGGCCCTGGTAGGGCCAAACGGGGCTGGCAAATCAACTCTGATGCTGCACCTCAACGGGATTCTACGTGGGGAAGGTGGTCTGACGGTTGGGGGTTTGCCCATCAGCGATGAGCATCTCCCGATGATTCGCGCCCTGGTGGGGGTGGTTTTCCAGAACCCCGACGACCAGCTTTTCTCCCCCACAGTGTTTGACGATGTAGCCTTTGGCCCGCTGCACATGGGCCTGCCCGAAGATGAAATCTACGCCCGCGTAGAAGCAGCCCTGGCCGCGGTTCAAATGGAAGATTTTGGTGAGCGGCTTTCACATCATCTCAGCATGGGGCAGAAAAAACGCATCGCGATTGCCACCGTGCTCTCCATGCAGCCACAAATTCTCGTCCTCGATGAACCCTCCGCGGGCCTAGATCCGCGCTCCCGCCGCGCGCTAATCAACTTGCTGCGCGAGCTGCCGCAGACCATGCTGGTCTCAACGCACGATCTACACATGGTGCAGGAACTCTTCCCGCGCATGGTCATCATGGACGAGGGCCGCGTTGTCGCCGATGGCTCCACGGAAAAGTTACTGGCCGATGCCAATTTGCTCGAAGCGCATGGGTTAGAAATGCCGTAAAAAAACTCCGAGATTTATGAAAATCTCGGAGGTCTGCATTCTTCTTGACGGGGGCTACTGAGGGCAGTAAAATTCGCCCGCAAATGAAAATGTTTTTCAATTAGGAGTAAACATAGCATGAAATATTGGCTGACATTATTGACCGTTATCCTGCTGGCAGGCTGCGCCGCACCCGCCCCGGAGGCAGAATCGGCAGCGGGAACAGCAGGCCTCACCGTAGTTGCCACGACAACCATCGTCGGGGATGTGGTCTCGCAGGTCGGCGGGGAACATATCCATTTGGCGATTTTGCTGCCCGCCGGCGCCGATCCGCACAGTTTTGATCCCACCCCGCAAGATGTCGCCAAAGTCGCCGATGCAGATATTATTTTCGCCAACGGTGCCGGATTGGAAGCCTTCCTTGACAACCTTATCGAGAGCGCCGGAGCCGCCGAGCGGGTAGTGTATCTCGACGAGGGCATTGAATTGCTCGCCCAAGCCGACGAAGACGAAGTTGGGCACGACGGCGGCGATCACGAAGACGAAGTTGGGCACGGCGGCGGCGATCCGCACCTGTGGACAGACCCGAATAATGTGCTGGTGTGGGTGCATACGATCACGCGCAAACTCAATGAGTTTGATCCCGCCAATGCGCTCACCTATTCATCCAACGCCGACGCCTACGCCGCGGAGCTAATGCAACTGGATGCCTGGATTCGCGAACAGGTAGCGCAAATTCCTGCCGAAAACCGCCAGATTATTACCGATCACACCCTGTTGGGCTACTTTGTCGATGAATACGGTTTCGACCAAGTCGGTGCGATTATACCGGGCTACAGCAGTATGGCAGAGCCTTCGGCGCAAGAGTTGGCGCAAATTGAAGATGCGATTGTTGCGCTGGGCGTACCGGCCATTTTTGTGGGCAATTCCGTCAACCCCGCGCTGGCTGAACGCGTCGCCAGCGATACCGGCGTACAACTGGTCTTTTTCTACACCGGTTCGCTGAGCGAAGCGGGGGGTGAAGCCGAAACCTATCTGGACTATATGCGATACAATACGAATGCAATTGTTGAAGCGTTAAAATAATGTTCCAAGTTAAAGGTTGAAAGTTGAAGGTTGAAGGTAGAGAGATCTGTAACCTTCAACCTTCAACCTGACACCCAAAACCCATGTCCTTTCTCGACGAACTGCTCAAAACCAGCCAACATCTTTCCAAGCACCGCCACCCTCATCTGGATGACAAACAGATTTTACAGGCGGATGATTTAAGCGTGCGTTACGAAAGCGGCGCGGCGCTGGACGAAGTCACATTTTCATTAAACGCCGGGCAGAGGCTGGCAATTGTTGGCCCCAACGGTGCCGGAAAAAGCACTTTGCTTCAGGTTATTGCCGGGGTATTGGCCCCCACCAGCGGACAGGTACATATTTTTGGCAACGCGCCAGGCGGGCATATTTGCATTGCCTACGTGCCGCAGCGCAGCCAGGTCGATTGGAGTTTCCCGGTCACGGTGAGCGACGTGATTATGATGGGGCGCGTCGGTCAGTTGGGGCTATTTCGCAATCCCACCAAACACGATTGGCGCCTGGTCAATCAGGCGCTGGAAGTCGTGAGTCTGACACACCTCGCCAAACGCCAGATCAGCCAGCTTTCGGGCGGGCAGCAACAGCGCATGTTTATCGCCCGCGCCCTGGCGCAAGAAGCCGAATTAATGTTGATGGACGAGCCGCTCACCGGGCTGGATGTCAACTCACAAGAGCAAATATTCAATATTCTCGATCAACTCAAAAGGCAAAATGTGACCGTGTTAATTTCGCTGCATGACCTGAAAATGGCAGCGCAGCGTTTCGATGAAGTTTTACTGCTCAACAAGCAGATGCTCGCAATCGGCGACCCGGCGTTGGTACTGGCCCCGAAGAATCTCCTGGCGGCCTATGGAGGCCGCCTGCACCTGGTGCCCACCGAAGATGGCCTGCTGGCCCTCGACGATACCTGCTGCGAAGGGGAACACGACCATGCTTGAGTTCATTCTTGAGCCCCTGCAATACGCTTTCATGGTGCGTGGCCTGATCGCCGCCGTGCTGGTCGGGATGGTCAGCGCGGTGGTAGGGACCTATGTAGTTTTACGCGGCATGGCCTTTTTCGGCGATGCTCTGGCGCACGCCATCCTGCCGGGGATCGCGGTTGGCTACCTCGTTGGGGGCGGCGCGCGCGAGCCGCTTTTCTGGTGGGCGTTGGTAACAGCAATCCTCAGTTCGCTGGGTATTGGGGCGATCAGCCGCAACACACAGATTAAAGAAGACACCGCCATCGGGATCGTTTTTGCCGGGATGTTTGCGCTAGGAGTAGCGCTCATCTCTACGGTGCGCAGCTACACCGTCGATCTGGCGCACTTTCTCTTTGGGGATGTACTGGGGGTGCGAAATACCGATCTATGGCTGATCGCGGCTTTCGGTGGTTTTGTTTTGCTGGCGATTCTGGCGTTCTACAAAGAATTTATGGTACTCTCGTTTGACCCCATTCTGGCGGCTACGCTGCGCCTGCCGGTGCGCCTGCTCGATTTTCTGCTGCTGGTATTGATTGCCATCACCATTGTGGTCTCGCTGCAAACCGTGGGGGTCGCGCTTATGGTTGCCATGCTTGTGACCCCCGCGGCGACCGCTTATTTGCTCACCCGCCGCCTGCCGGTAATGATGGCATTGGCCGCGGCGATTGCGTCCATTTCCGGGGTAATCGGGCTGTATATTTCGTATTATCTGAGTATTGCCTCCGGTTCAGCGATTGTGCTGACCTGCACGGCAATCTTTGGGCTGGTGTGGGGGATACGGGCAGCCGTAATGCGGCGCGCGACGCGACGTTTATAATCTCCTGTTTTTTTCTGATAAATTATTGGCACTTGATTTACGATCAAATATCCGCGATAATGGATGCATAAAACGAAAGGAGGTTTCCCATAGAAAATACTCATCCTTTCCAACCACTGGCACCTTTACCGATAAACCCCGCCCGCAGATAGGGTTGATGCTATCGCAGGAAAGCTCAGTAAGCTAATTTACAGGCTGGTGCTGGTGGACTCTCCGTAAGTGCAGGTGAAAATTGAATACGCAAGACGATCTATAAACAGACCCGTTGGTTCTCAACAACGGGTCTGTTTCATTAAAGCCAGGGCCGCTTGAATCTCGGCCAGCACATCGGGGTCGCTTTCGCTCTCGGCGGCAGATTTTAGCGCAGCGTGCGCCGCTTCACCACCAATCTTCCCCAAAGCCCAGGCCGCATGCCCGCGCACCAACGGTTCAGTATCACGCAGGGCCTGCGCCAGTGCAGGCGCTGCATCCGCGCCCCCAATATTGCCCAATGCAACCGCAATATTGCGCAAATAGCCGCGCCGTTTCGTACGCTTGATCGGTGTGCCCTTGAATTTGCGATTGAATGCCTGCGGAGTGAGAGCGAGTTCTTCCGTCAATAAGCCCCATCTTCCGTCCTCCCCAAGATCAGTGGGGAAATTTTTCTCCCCCTCCCTTCTCCCAGCATTGGGAGAAGGGAGGGGGCTGGGGGGTGGGGTGAGGGCCTTATTCCACGGGCAGACTTGCTGGCAAATATCACAGCCAAAAATCCAGTTCCCCACTTTGGGGCGCAAATCTTGGGGAAACGCGCCTTTATGTTCAATCGTCAGGTATGAAATGCAGCGATTAGCATCGATTGTGCGATCAGGCAAAATACACGCGGTGGGACAGGCATCCAGGCAACGCGTGCACGTTCCGCAGTGATCCTGCAAAAAAGGCGCGTCGGGCGTTAACTCCACACCGAGCAATATTTCGGCCAGCAAAAAATACGACCCTGCTTTGGGATGAATCAAATTGCTGTTCTTGCCGACCCAGCCCAACCCGGCGCGCTGTGCCAATTCTCGCTCTAACACCGGGCCGGTATCGGTATACCAGCGATTGGGAACCGAATACCCCACTTGGGCTTCGATGAATTCCACAATTGCGCGCAAACGCGGCGGCAACACATCGTGATAATCTTGCTCCTGAGCATAGGCGGCAATCTTGCCCTCACCCCTTCGCCCCTCTCCCACTGGGAGAGGGGTTGGGGGTGAAGGCGCTTCGTAGACAAACCCCAACATCAAAATCGATTCGCATTCGGGCAGAATCAACCGCGGGTCGGCGCGGCGCTGGCGGGCGCGCTCGCTTGCCATCCAGTCCATCCCGGCATGATACCCGGCATCCAGCCAACGCGCGTACACATCCAGATGCGCCGGTGGTTCTGGCGTGGTCACACCCACCAGATGGAATCCCTGCCGCTGTGCTTCAGCCTTTATGGCGCGGGTTAACTCCGTTTTTGCGAGCATGGCCGCGATTATACCGCGCCGATTGGATGCTATAATCACCGACATGTCCAACAAAACGCAATTCGCACTAAACAATTTACTGGCACGCGCCCTGGCAGCCCGGTCAGGCCTGATTGATGCCGATCACGCCGCGGGGCTGCGTCTGTTCAGCGGTTTCTATGAGGGCTACCCCAATCTGGTGGCCGATATTTACGCCCGCACGCTGGTGTTATTCGATTATGGCGAATCCGGGGATGCGCTGAAAAACGCGGGGGAATTTCTGCGAGAGAGACTTCCCTGGATTAATTGCGTGATCCACAAGACGCGCTCGGCGCGTGATGCAGCTCAACGGAGGGGGATACTCGCCTTTGGGGATGCGCCTGCCGAGAACATCCGCGAGTACGGCGTGACGTACGCCCTCGATTTACAACTACAACAAGATGCCAGTTTCTACCTCGATACGCGGGCGCTGCGCCTGTGGCTCCGGGAGAACGCCGCCGGGTGGGATATGCTCAACACCTTCGCCTACACCGGCAGTCTGGGGGTGGCGGCGCTGGCCGGGGGCGCAGCGCGGGTTATCCAAACTGACCGCAATCGTAAATTTTTAGATCTGGCACATCATTCCGCCCGACTCAATCGACTCGATTTGGGGAAACAAAAATTACAAGCTGGTGATTTTTTCAGCGTGATCGCCAGATTGAAGCAGCGTAAGGCGCGTTTCGACTGCGTCATCATTGACCCACCTTTCTTCTCCAGTACCGCAAAAGGCACGATTGATCTCGTCAACGAGAGTACCCGCCTGATTAATAAAGTGCGCCCCTTAATCAAGGATGGCGGCTGTCTGGTCACGATCAACAACGCCCTCTTTCTTCCCGGAGCAGACTATATGCACTCGCTTAAAGCCCTGTGCATTGATGGGTACCTCAGCATCGAAACCATCCTTCCCGTTCCGAGCGATATTACCGGCTTTCCAGAAACCATCGTTGGCGCGCCGCCCGTCGATCCGGCACCCTTCAACCACGCTACGAAAATTGTCGTCTTACGCGTGCGGCGAAGATAATGTACGCACTAACAAAACCAGACTTCCGAGATTTTTAAGTATGTGCCAATATCAGCAAAATTTTGGTCAAATCCCGGAAGTTTTTTGTATCCATCATCACCGGAGAGTTTCATAGTTCATGAATTTACCCCACACACACTGGCTCGCCAAACGCACCAACTTCTACTACGGTTGGATCATCCTGCCGATTTCTATTCTGGGGGCATTCTTTACCAGCCCCGGCCAGACTTATATGGTATCGGTCTTCAATCCATCCCTGCGTGAAACGTTCAATCTTAGCCTGAGCCAGCTTACCGGCGCGTATATGCTCGGTACGGTATTGGCTTCACTGCCGCAATCGTATATTGGTCAGTGGGCTGATCGAATTGGCATTCGCAAAGTGCTGTTCGTGATCGTCACCCTTTTCAGCCTGGCGTGTGTTTTTATTTCCCAGGCAAGCAGCCTGCCGATGCTGTTTGTAAGCTTTTTCTTCCTGAGGTTGCTGGGGCAAGGATCGTTAGAACTGCTCTCTGTGAATATGCTGCCGATGTGGTTCCGCAAAACATTGGGTACGGTTTCTGGCATCAAGAGTGTGGCGGTTAACCTGATGAGCGCGCTTGTACCCGTGGGGGTGTTGGCGCTCATCGGTCAAGTAGGCTGGCGCACAACTTATATCTTGGCCGGAGTAACTGTATTCGCCATTCTGATGCCGACGGTCTACTTTTTTTATATTAATCGCCCTGAAGAGATCGGCCAGCAGATCGATGGAGATACAGAAATTGACAAGCCGGCAACTTCGAAGCGCACCATCACGGCTGTGCTCCCTGAAAACGAACTTACGCTCAACGAAGCCATGCGCACACGCGCCTATTGGATTCTGACTCTGGCATGGTTCGCCTGGGCGGCCATTGCCACGGCGATCACCTTCAATTTGTTGCCCATCTTCACAGCCAAGGGCCTCACCGAGCAACAAGCCGCTTCCAGCTTCACAATTCTGATGGTCGCTTCAGCCATCTTCCAAATTTTCGGCGGCGTGATTGCAGACCGGGTCCAACTGCGTTGGATGGCCGTCGGCGCGCTGGGGCTGTATTCTGTTGCGGTCGGGGCGCTGATCTACGTGCCGGTTGGTTCTGTTATTTGGGTGTACACGCTCATCTTGGGGGTGGCACAAGCTTTATTTGGCGGGCTGAATAATACCATTTGGGTGCGCTACTTTGGGCGTACTCATCTTGGTAAAATCCGCGGCAGCGTGTGGACGGCCGCCGTGGCGGGCAGCAGCGTTGGCCCGTTTCTGATGGGCGTTTCCTACGATCAGAGCGGAGATTTTTTCATCTCGCTAGCCGTCATCGCCCTGATTTTGGTCGGACTGGCGATTTCTGGTCTTTGGGCCACACCCCCCTTGACTCCGTCTCAGCCTTCGGTATAATGCCAATAATCGAATAACCGATTTGCACGGAGTCAAGTACTCGCCTAATTTTTCAGAGAGCTGCCGGTTGGTGTGAGGCAGTAAGCCAAGCGAAGAAATCCGCCCCGTCGTCCGCGACTATGTTTAGGACAATCGCTCCCGCAGGGACACTCGCAAGTTCGCCACGTCGTAAGGGAGCCGGGTTCGCCCGTTACAGTGTTTTTATGAGTTCGCCCTCACCCCGGCCCTCTCTCGGAGGGAAAGGGAGAAAGAGCGGAAAAAGCAGGTGGCACCACGAGCGCCCCCCTCGTCCTGCAGGATGAGAGGGGCGTGTTTTATTAATTCTTTAACGCGAAGCCGCAAAGATGCCAGGTCTCAAAGTTTGTAGTCATCATTTTTTCATTGCGCCTTTGCTTCCTTGCGCCCTTGCGTTAAACTTTTCATTCTTCGGAGGTGCATTGTGATCGATATTAATTTAATCCGCGAAAATCCCGACATAGTACGCGAGTCACTGCGTAAACGCCAGAGCGACCCCGCCCCGGTGGAACAAATTCTGACGCTGGATGAACAGCGCCGCGAGCTAATTTTGCAAGGTGAAACCCTCAAAGCCGAGCGCAATGTGGTTTCTAAAGAAATTGGCAAAATGAAAGACGCGGCTGCGCGGCAAGAAAAAATCGATGCCATGCGCGTCGTCGGCGACCAGATCAGCGAAATCGACGAACAACTGCGCGGCGTAGAAACCGAACTCAATGCCCTGATGTCCACCCTGCCCAATGTCCCCGGCGAGCAAACTCCCTACGGCGTGGATGAAAGCGAAAACGTGGTGTTGAAAACCTCGGGGGAGATTCCCGAGTTTGACTTCGAACCCAAACCCCACTGGGAACTTGGTCCCGAACTGAGCATTATCGACTTTGAGCGCGGCGTCAAACTGACCGGCTCACGCTTCTATGTGCTCAGCGGAGCCGGAGCGCGCCTGCAACGGGCGCTGATTGCCTTTATGCTCGATCTACATATCAAGCAGGGTTACACCGAAAAATACACCCCCTTCATGGTCAAAACCGAAACTGTCTACGGTGCGGGGCAACTGCCCAAATTTGCCGATAATCTCTACAAAGACCACGAAGAAGAATTGTACTTCGTCCCCACCGCCGAAGTGCCCCTCACCGGCTATCACATGGACGAAATCATCGATGAAGCCGAACTGCCGCTGAATTACACCGCCTATACGCCCTGCTTCCGCCGCGAAAAGATGAGCGCCGGGCGCGATGTACGCGGCATCAAGCGCGGTCATCAGTTCGACAAAGTCGAGATGTATATGTACACCAAACCCGAAGATTCCCCGGCGGCCTTCGAGAAAATGTTCGCCGATGCCGAAGAAACTGCCGAACTGCTGGGCCTGCCCTACCGCACGCATCAACTTTGCACCGGCGATCTCGGCTTTGGGGCCAGCATCACCTACGATCTCGAAGTGTGGGCGGCGGGCTGCGGCGAGTGGCTGGAAGTTTCCTCCGTCTCGAATGTCACCGACTTCCAGGCGCGGCGCGCCAATATCCGCTATCGGCCTGAGGGCGGGGGCAAGGTTCAATTTTTGCATACCCTCAACGGGTCTGGGTTGGGCCTCCCCCGCGTGATGATCGCTATTCTCGAAAACTATCAGCAAGCCGATGGTTCGGTCGTCGTTCCCGAAGTGCTACGCCCGTGGATGGGTGGGATTGAGGTTATTCGACCGGAGTGAAGCAACTTGCCGCACCGATTTTCGTAGACAGGTATTAGTTGATTACCTGTTCCCCCGTAAGGAGTTCTCATGCCCGAATGGATTCTCGCAACAAGTCGCTTTCTCATTATCCTCACCATGGTCGTGGGGCAGCTCGGTCTGGTCATCCCTATCTTCCCCGGCAACGTGGTCATTTGGGCTGCGGCCCTGGTCTATGGCATTTTATTTGGATTTGGCAAACCCGGCGGGATTCTCTTCGGGGTTATCACCCTGCTGATGTTCGTAGCCGTCACCGCCGATAATGTTTTTATGGGCGCCAAAGCCCGCGAGAAAGGCGCCGCCTGGCCTTCGATTTTCGCGGCCCTGGCCGCAGCGGTAGTCTTTACCTTTATGTTTCCCCCCATTGGCGGGTTGATCGCCGCCCCGTTGGTGCTGTACCTGATGGAGTTTCGCCGCCTGAACGACAGCAAACAAGCCACCGAGATCGTCAAAGGGCTGATGCTCGGTCTGGGGCTTTCGTTTGCAGCGCGCTTCGCGTTGGGCTTAGTGATGATCGGTTTGTGGGCAGTGTGGGCTTATTGAGGTTGAAAAAACGTCATCCCTACCCCCAGGCGTTCCAACCCCTCTTCGGCCCAGTGGCGGATAAACGCGGAATCATCTTCGAGATAGGCAAATAATACCGGTATCGTGCCCTGATCTTGCATTTTTGCCAGGGCGCGCACGGCCTCCAGACGAACAGTTTGGGGGCCGTTTTGCATCACATCACTCAGCGCGGAAATGGCATCCGCTCCGATGGCGATCAGCGCATCGGCGGCCAGACGGCGCAGGAGTTGGTCTTCGGCTGGGAGGGCGGCGATTAGGGCAGGGATGGCATCGGCATGGGGATGTTCTCTCAGCCCCAGGGCGGCGCATTGCCTGACAGCCAGGTCTTCGTCTTTGAGCAAACCTGCGAGTAGAGTCCCGACCTCGGGAGTAGCAATCAACGCCAAAGTCCGCGCCGCCCACCAGCGCGTATCCGCATCCGCAGCGTTGAGCAAATCCCCCAGCGCGGGAATAGCCGCTTCCCCAAACGCGGCAATCTGATGCGCGGCGGCTTCGGCGAGTTCATCATCACCAGCCATTAAATCGGCAAAGAGTTTTTTAGAATCGGGCATGGCGATGAAACAAAGACACGAAGACATAATTTAAATTTCTTTGTGCCTTCGTGCCTCTGTGGTGAGTAGCTATTTTTCTGGCGGGGGGATGGGGAGCGCATCTTTGGCGGTTTCAACCCATTTGTCGCCTTCGTCGATGAGCATCACAGGGATGTCTTCGCGCACGGGGTATTTGCGCCCGCAGTCGGCGCAGACAAACCAGGTTTCTTTGTAGAATTCAAGTTCGCCGCCGGTTTCGCGCACGCAGGCGGGGCATCGTAAAATTTCGATAAGTTCTTGACTGACCATTTTTTACTCCATTTTATTGTTCAGGTGACAGTCACTTTTGAAGTGACTGTCACCTGGTTTCAAAATTTATACATCCTCAAAGCGAATATTGACATTGGTCATGCTGTTGCCCAGATCAACGCCCTGAATGACAATCGCTTGCCCTTTGGCGTGTCCATCAAAGACCATGCTGAAGGTAGTATCGGTGATTGCAGTGTTGATTTTTCGCTCCGTCAGGCCCATCTCGGCAAAAATGCGGCGATAAAAATCGATCGCCTGTTCAAGGGTCATACTGGTGGCAAAATTGACCTGATCGTCGCCACCGGTGAAATTTTGTACATCATCGGGCAGGGGAAATTCGGTATCGTAATCGCCCGATTTCCCGGGCGGCGGGCCTGCGGGCTTTTCTTCGCCCGGAGGCGGCGCTTCAAGGGTAGGTTTTGCACCAGGAGGCGCATCTTGTTGGATGGGTGGCTGGGCTTCTTCGGCAGCGGGAGCTTCAGCGCCGCCGTTGACCAGGGAACAAGCCAGGCTGGCTACCAACAAGGTGATGAGTACCCATGCAAAAAGGTGTTTATTTTTCATAATATTTTTCTCTCAATATCTTTACTACGAAAGTTCACAGCTAACGGCAGGCCTCGCGCCAGGCATCCAAATCCCAATTTTTCTTCAGGAAATCGAAATTCAGAGCGTTGGTCTGGGGGCAAAATTCATCGCTGGCGAGTTCATATTCTACCCCAAAAACGGCTTTTCCGGCTTCAACGAAGGGCAGCAACATTTCGCACTCACCATAATAGGGGCATTCTTCGTTGAGCGCCCAATCGTAATAGGCCACCAGATCGGGGATTTGGTTGAGATCATTTTTCAGCCCAATCGAGAGACCGCGTGCGTGGGCCTGTTCGGCGAGCCAGAGATTGAAATCCAGTTGATGCTGATATGCCAGTTCAAATCCCGATGGATTTTCGTAGGCGTTGACGTTGTCGGGGTCTACGCCGTCACAGCCTTTCTCGACGGCCAGATCAAGGCGGGCAGCCATCAACGGGGCCAGCACATCCAAGGCGCGAATATCCAGCCAGTATTCGCCCGGCCAGCCCTCGAGCGGATCCCCGATGACATCTTTGGGAAACTGGCCCGCGTCGGGACGCCACTCTTCCCAACTCCCGGCGCTGAAATAGCAAATCACCACGCGCCCATCGGCGCGCAATTGTTCGATAATCTGCTCAGAGACTTCAAAGAGATCAATATCGTACATTTCAACATCAAAGGAGATATCCGGTCCGGCGCTGCTGAGTTCGATCTGCCAACTTGTGCCCGGGACGGGCTGCCACCACGCGCCTGTCTCCGCAGGCACGGGCGTGTTCACCGGAGCAACCGTCGCGGGTGGCTCAATTTGCTCAGAGATACCAATACAGGCGCTAAGGGCGAAAAATAGCAGGATGAAAACCGCATAGAAAAAGGATTTGGGAAAATGAGCAGCAATTTGCACAGATTGAACCCGTTTTTATTGAAACGTAATCGTTTCAACGCGCACATTTTCCACCCCGGCCAATTTGCGCAACTCATCCATCAACTCGGGGCTGATGCGGGTATTAAAATTGGGGAAATCTAGCAAATAACCGCCACCATTCTCGAAAATGTGGAAATTAAAACGATCAGCTCCCGGTGTGCTGATGAGTTTGCCAAAAATACGCCGGATAAGCAGCACATCGCGCACCTTGCCCAGCCCCGGGCGCAACACCACCGTCAACATGCGGCGCGCTTCGCCATCCTGGGGGGCTTCGGGAGGCACAACCGGCAGCATACTACTCACTTGCTCGGCCAACGTTTCGCTCAAATCCAGCGCCGCGGTCAGCGGCGGAGCCTCCACCACAGGCTCACTCACCGGATTTGGCTCGACAATCTTGGGTTGCGAGGGAGGCAAGATTTCGGGCGGTGCGGTCTGCTTCGCTGCGGGGGCAACTTCATCCCAGCTATCATCAAAGGGAGGCGGAGGGGGTGGCATCCCGGCAGGGGCGGCGGAATCATCATAAATGGGAGGCGATTCGGCAACCTGCGGCACTCGCTGCGCTCGCTGTGCTCGGCGGGACTCACCCTGGGGTTGGTCGGTTTTCTCGGAGGCAGGTTTTACTTTAGGGGTGGGCTTTGCGCCTCCCCACCTCGGCTGCAAATGATCCCCCGAAACTGGCTCCACAACCACCTCATCCAGGGGAACGACGTGCCGCAACTCTGTCGAAACGCGATCCACAAGAATTTTTGGCTCGCCTCGGGCCGCATCCACTTTTCCCTCTATCAGCACAATGGCATCGTGATCGAGCACTTCACGGTAGGCCGCCCAGGTGCGCGGAAAAACTACCAGATCGAAATTGCCTTGCATATCTTCGAGGGTGATAAAGGCCATCGGCTGGCCGCGCTTGGTAATATGTGGGCGAATGCGGCTGACAATACCGGCTACGCGCACGGGCTGCTGATCGCTGGCTTCGGCCAAATCGCTGGAATAGTGCGTTGTATTCTGCGCGATGGCATCGATCACCGAACTGAGGGGGTGATCGGAAACATACAGGCCAATGAGTTCACGCTCCCAATCGAGCTGGGTGCGCTGCGGAATTTCGTGGAAGGGTTCAGGGAGTTCGATATGGTCGTCCAGACCCGTTTTAGCGCCAAACATGCTCAACTGTCCGCTTTCGGCGGCAGAAAAATAAGACGAGCTGATCGAAACCAGCCGGTCGAGAGCTTCCAGGAGTACCTGGCGCGAACCAAAACAATCGAGCGCCCCCACCTTGATGAGACATTCAAGGGAGCGCTTGCCCACCTTGCGAAGGTCGGCGCGCTGCACAAAATCGTTGATGTCGGCAAAAGGGGCCTCTTTGCGGGCTTCAATGATGAGGTCTACCGGGTTTTGCCCCACATTTTTGACGGCCCCCAGCCCAAAGCGGATGGCGGAAGAAGACCGGGTACCGGAGACCGGGGACGGGGGTAAAACTTGTTCTCCGTCTTCTGTCTTCTGTCTTCCATCTTCTATGGAGAAATCCCACAGACTCGAATTGACATCCGGCGGCAGAACCTCGATGCCCATGCGACGGCAATCGGCCACATAAACCGCTACGCGGTCGGTATCTCCCTGGAAAACCGAGAGCAGGGCAGTCATATATTCTACAGAATAATGTGCCTTGAGGTAAGCAGTCTGCACGGCGATGACGCCATAATCGGCGGCGTGGCTCTTGTTGAAGCCATAGCGGGCAAATTCTTCCCAATCGGCGAAGATACCGGCGGCAACATCTTTGTCAATGCCCCGCTCAACCGCTCCGGCAATAAACTTGACGCTATGCTTATCAATGACATCTTTCTGCTTTTTTGAAATGGCTTTGCGCAAATAGTCGGCTTCGGAGGCAGTGTACCCGGCCAGTTCCACGGCGGCGCGCATGATCTGTTCCTGATAAACCGGGAGGCCAAAAGTCTCCTTGAAGATTGGCTCCAAAGAAGGATGGGGATAGGTGACTTCTTCGAGACCGTGCATGCGGCGAATATAGCTGGGAATAAAATCCATCGGCCCCGGGCGGAAGAGCGAAATCATGGCGATGACATGATCCAGATTATTGGGCTTCATTTCAACCAGATTGCGACGCATCCCCGCGCCTTCTACCTGGAAAACCCCGGCGGTTTCGCCGCGGCTCATCAGCTCGTAGCTGTCTGGATCATCGAGGGGAATATTGTTGAGATTGAATTCGATACCGTGGCGTTCAAAAATCAGGTCGCACGCCCGCGCCATCACAGTGAGGGTGGAAAGGCCCAGAAAATCAACCTTTAGCAAACCCTGTTCATCAATCACCGACATTTCAAACTGGGTGACGGTTTTGATGGGGCTGTCTTGCGCCTGTCCGGTTGGGCGGTGCAAAGGCAGATATTCGATAATTGGCTTGTCGGCAACAACCACTCCGGCGGCGTGCGTTCCGGCGTTGCGCACCACACCCTCCATACCTTTGGCGGTATCGATCAGGTTGCGCGCATAACTGGACGATTCGTACATCTGCTTAAAATCAGGGACATCTTCCAATGCCTGCTCGATCGTAACCGGTTTGCCAGGCACATTGGGGATCAGCTTGGCGATGCGATCCACTTCATTGATGGGAATATCCATCACGCGCCCCACATCACGGATGGCGGCGCGCGCTTTCATGGTGCCGAAGGTGATGATCTGGGCGACTTTGTCATCACCATATTTACGGGCGGTATAAGTCATCATCTCCGCGCGGCGGTCGTCACGAAAGTCGAGATCAATATCGGGCATAGAAACGCGCCCCGGGTTAAGAAAACGCTCAAAAATCAGGCCATGTTCTATCGGGTCTACCAGCGTGATCGCCAGGGTATAGGCCACAATCGAACCCGCCGCCGAGCCACGGGCGTTATACCAGATGCCCTCTTTCTCGGCGTAGACGCACAAATCCCACACAATCAGGAAGTAAGCGTCAAAGCCCATTTTGTGGATAATATCCAACTCGTAATTGAGCCGTTCCTGGTAAATATCGTCCTGGGCACGCGCACCATAACGCCACTCCAGGCCTTTTTCGCACAGTTCCCGCAGATAAGTTTCGGCGGTGTGGCCTTCGGGTACGGGGAAATCGGGCAGATGATATTCCGTAAAACCTAAATCGACATTGCAATTTTCAGCAATCAGCAAGGTGTTGCTTAACGCTTCGGGCACCTCGGCAAAAATGCGCCCCATCTCATCAGCGGTCTTAAGGTAGTACGTCTTGTCCGACATGCGCATTCGCTTCGGGTCTGTGAGCAACGAACCCGTCTGCACGGCCAGTAAAATATCTTGCAATTCGGCATCGCTGGGGTTGATATAGTGGACGTCATTCGTCGCCACATAACGCGCCTTGTAGCGCGGCCCCAACGCCAATAACCCTTTGTTGATTTGTTCCAGCTCTGGAATTTCGTGTTGTTGCAGTTCTATGAAGAAGCGATCTGGCCCAAAGACTTCGTAATACCAATCGAGCTTCTGGCGAGCCGCGTCCATCTGCCCCTGATTAACGGCGCGCGGAATTTCAGCGGCCATACAACCTGATGTAGCGATCAACCCCTCCGAGTGCGCGGCCAAAAACTCATGGTCGATACGCGGGAAATAATAGAAGCCCTGCAATTGCGCTGCGGAGGCAATTTTGAGCAAATTCAGATACCCGGTCTGATTCTCGGCCAACAGCATCAGGTGTGATGATTTTTTATCCTTCACCGAATCGCGGTCCTTCATCCCCCGGGCAGCCATATAGGCTTCCAGGCCGATGATCGGCTTGACCCCGGCCTTGGTGGCTGCGTTATAGAAGTCGATCACCCCAAACATTGTCCCATGGTCGGTGATAGCCAGGGCGGGCATCTCCAACTCGGCGGCGCGTTGAACCAGCTTCTTGATATTGCTGAAACCATCCAAGAGCGAGTATTCTGTGTGAACGTGAAGGTGAACGAAGTCGGACATGGGTAAGTTCGATTATAGCACGGAGGTTCGATATATTTTTCTACGCCGGGCTTAAAGAATCGAATACTTTAAGATTTACGCTAATCACTCAAAATGGGTATCGAATTTTTTTCTTTCCCCGTGGTGCCGATAATGCCCAGTAATGTGCCTGGCACAAAAACTAACGCAAATGGCACAAGCAGCAACCTGGTTTCAGCCATCACGCTGTAGAACAGATGGATAATGAACCACACCGGAACAATCACCAGAAAAAACGATTGCAAACTTCTAGCAGTTTGTCGGAGAGCAAACAAAGATAGCAAAAACGGTGATAGACTTCGAGCATGGCTAGAAAATTTAAGAAACCCAATTATGAAGTAATGCTCAAGCAGACGATTAGCTTGGAAGAAGT
>Ga0233430_1000360_pt1 | contig 87553 bp, 60 predicted proteins | sample SI_118_April2016_2_FD_179883 | JGI IMG/M metagenome (GOLD analysis project Ga0233430, IMG submission 179883) | Seawater microbial communities from Saanich Inlet, British Columbia, Canada - SI_118_April2016_150_MG | ecosystem: Environmental > Aquatic > Marine > Inlet | place: Canada: British... | reverse complement strand
ACCGTTGGAGACTTTCAGGTCCTTAATATGGGCCAGGGGGGAGATGGCTCCCACCTCATCGAAGATGTGATTTACCCAATCGGCGCTGTGATAGACCTGCTGCAGGCACTGGAAATGGTTGACCACGTCCAGGATCAGGCGAAGGTTTTCGGAGCCGACCGCTGCGATGATCTCGCGGCATTTTTCGGGCGGGTCCATGATGGAAACGGCATGGGTTTCCATCGCCAGGAGAACGCCTTCCCGCTCGGCCTTGGTGGCCAGAGGGCGGAGGGTCTCGACCAACCGTCCCACATGCTCCGGCTTGTGATTGTCCCGATGGGGCGTCCAGGGGCCAGCGGGATTCAGACCGCCGGGGCGCAATAGAAAGGCCTGGGCTTCCAACTGGGCGGCCAGTTCGGTGCCCCGCGCAATTTTGGCACTGACCCGATCCCGGATCTGGTGATCCGGGTGAAATAGACATTCGTCGTAGGTGATCGCAAACTGGGCAAGCTCCAGATCTTGATCGGCCATGAAGCGATGATAGGCCGCACATGCCTGGGGAGTGATGGCGTCCATATCATCGCCGTTGAGATGGAAGCCGAAGCCGCTGAAACCCAGATCCCGAATGGCCTGCATCTGCTCCCGGGTAAAGGTGCGAAAATCTCCCGGAAGCATCCCCACAATTCCCAGTCTCATGTCAGTCTTCCTTTCCGGGTGAGGGTTTGATGATCCTATAATATAGCGTTATACTTCGAGCCAAAATAGGCCAACGGGTCGTCTGTCAGGCCAGAAGGAAACGAGGATGAGCACAGAGGACAGGGTTGCGATGGTCACCGGTGCCGCCGCCGGCTTAGGGCGGGCTACGGTGATGAAGCTCGCCCGGCAAGGGATCCGATTCGTCGCCGTCGACGTGGATGGAGACGGCGTTGCGGAGACGGTGCGGACAGTGGCGGAAGCGGGAGGGGAGATCGAAGCGGTCACGGCCGATCTGGCGGTCGAAAAGGATGTCGAGCGGGTGATGGCGGTGGCCAGGCAGCGGTTTGGCCGGCTGGACATCCTGATCCATTGCGCGGCGATCCTGCCCTGCGCCGGCACGAGAGTCGACGCCTTTCCCACGGAGGCCTGGCAAAGGGGGATCGACATCAATCTGACGGGCACGTTTTTCTGCGTCAAGCACGCGACGCCATTGCTGGAGGAAAGTGGGGGTGGAGTGATGATCCTGCTGGCTTCGGGCGCGGGCATCAAAGGAGGCAGCTCTTCGGTGGCGTATGCGGCGAGCAAGGGGGGGGTCCACGGCATCGCGCTGTGCGTGCGCGCCCAGTTGGAGCCGCTCAACATCCGCATCCACGTGGCCATTCCGGACACTATGAATACCCGGATGCGAGTGGGAGCCTGGGGGGATTGGGCGGTGCTCAGGGGGGAATCGCGGGAGCAGGTGGAACGGGAAGAGCACGCCCGCCTGCCCGGTCCCGAGCGTTCGGCCGAGTTTCTGGCCGGGCTGGCGATGGAGGAGGGGGCCGAACTCATGGGGGAGCAACTGTTGATCTCGGTCGACGAGTGGTGGGAACGCAAGGGGCAATAAAGAATGGGAGGGACAAAGTATGCGACTCGGTGTCTGCGGCATGCTGCCGGGCGATTTCCGCACCATCACGCATCGGCATCTGGAGGCCATTCGCGCACTCGGTCTCACCGGTGCCGCCTTCCACGGTGTGGGCGATCAGCTCTTCGATGTCCAATCGACGGAATGCGACAAGGTCCGCACCGTCTACGCCGAACTCGGGATGGATCAGCCCCAGTTCGGCATCGGTTTCGGCGAATGTCTCTTTGATGGTGACGCCCACGTGCGCGCCTATGTCGTGAGCAAAATAAAACGCGGCATCGAGGTGGCTCGCGACCTCGATGCCCACAGCTGTCTGATCCGGACCGGCAGTCTCAACCCGGCCGGGTCATACAGCCCCTGCAGGGAAAATTACCGCCCCGAGTCCAGAGAGCGACTGATTGAAACCCTCAAACTGATTGCCACCAAGGCGGAAGAGGAGGGGGTCACCATCGCCATCGAAACCCACGCCCTCACCATCATGGGGTCGCCGGAGGCGAATAGGGAAATCATCGCCGCTGTGGGCTCCGGGCGCATGGGCGTGGTCATGGATTACGTCAACCACTTCCAATCGATGGACCAGGTCTACCACAGCACCGAGCGCCTCAACCGGATCTACGATCTCATGGGCCCGATTTCTCCTGTCGCACACTGCAAGGACATCCGCATCAAGTTCGGCCTGGTCCTGCACATCGACGAAGAAGTTCCCGGCGAAGGGGAGCTCGATATGGCGACTGCCCTCAGACGCTGGCACGATCTCTATCCCGACGGCTATATGCTGCTGGAACACCTTGGCAGTGATCGCTATCCTCGCGCTGCCGCCAATGTGCGACGCATCTGCGCCGAGGCCGGCATCGAGATCCACTGAAGATGTATCTCTATATCCCATCTCAACGAGAATTTCGCGCGGAGAGACGCACACTATGATTGGCGAACGGGGTGGCTGGAAGATCGATTTCGATCCGTCGTCGGCGCGTCTGATGCTGAGCCACGACAGCGGCGCCGATGTTTCGGGTGAACTGGCTTTCCGGCAGGAGGAGGCAGCATGGCGGATCGATCTATCGCGCGATGGCGTGGAAGATCGACTGGCGCTGATCGACACGGACGGGGATGTGCAGGGATATCTGAACTTCGTCGCTCAGGGCGCACGCCTGGAGGTGCTGGTGCATCACCGCGCCGCGCAGTCGTACGGCGGCACGCTGCACTTTCGGGGGGATGCAACCCTGGGTCGGAGCAGTTTTGCCTGTCGCACTACGGCACCGGTAGCGAAGCCTCAAGCGGATGATCTGACGGTCACTGCCGACCAGGTGGTTCAGCTGGCATCCGGTCCGGCGGACAGCGGCCTCAACGACACGCTTTTTGACGTCGCCGCGGATGTGGCCCTGCATTTTGGAGGTGCCACGGTCGATTTGAAGACGCGGCAGAAAGGCCGGAACGAGATGCCCGTTTTCGCCCTCTCGTTGACCGCGCGCGTGGACGATGCAGGCTGTTCCGCGCTGATATTCGAGCTGATGCCGGACTATTTCCGTTCGCGCTATATCCCCTACTACACGCCGATCAACAGGGAACGCCGCCCCCGGCCACCTACCGGTTGGATGAGCTGGAACGTGTACTTCGATCGGGCCGGTGCGGCCGAGAACCTGGCGGAGGCACGCATCGGTTCCGCGCAACTGCGGCCCTTTGGCCTGGAAATCTGGTCGATCGAATCGTGGCAGGGCAACTCCGATCACCTGCCGGTCAGCAACTTCCATCTGCTGGACCTGAGCGCCCACGAGACTCAGTTCCCCGCTGGAATGAAGCAGCTGGCCGACGATATCCGGGGATTGGGATTTAGTCCGGGGATCTGGACGGTCCCCTTTGGCACGGGTAACGCAGTTTTTTACGCAGAGCACCGCAGCTGGTTTCTGCACGACGACCAGGGCGAGCCGTTCCGCAACTGGTGCGGTCGCTACCTGCTGGACCCGTCGCAGCCGGAGGTGCGGGATTACATGTGCGAAATGCACCGCGTCATGCAGGAGGAGTGGGGGTACGAGTTTTTCAAGATCGACGGCATGTCCGGGCGCCACCACAGCTATTCGGCGCATACTTATGAACGGGACGAGGTGCGTCGGGCCATGCGCGACGATTGCCCCAATCCGTTCGAACGCTGCGTCCAGGCTCTGCGCGAAGGGATCGGTGCGGACAGCACCTTCCTGGCGTGCCAGGGCCACTACACCGGGCCGGAGGCGGGTCTGGTGGACGCGGTGCGCATTGGCGCGGATATCGTGGCACCTAACCGGGCTTCGAACTGGAACTTCGGTTTGCGCGGTGATCGACTCCTGACTGCAGGCAGTTCCACAAGAAATAGCGAAACCATCCCGAACATTCGCACCCAGGCGAAGGAAGGGGGTACGCGTTGTTCAGCCCGTTCCCAGAACGTATCGGGCCAGCAACTCGGCGAACCGTCCTCCCTGGCGGCGGAGCTGCTCCGGGTCGGCGCCGTTGGTGTGCACGGAAAAGAAGTTCCAGAAGTCGTAATCTTGCTGGAGCCAGGACTCGATGATAGTCAGTTTGCGCACCCAGGGCACGGCATCCCGCACGAACGGGTTCCAGTCCGGGTCCAGGGACGCGGCGACCTGTTTGGGCAGGAGTTTCCTCAGCTCCCGGTCGAACACGCGGAAGTCCCAGACCGGTCGATTGTCGTAGGTCTGGCCTCCGTGCAGCTTGGCGATCAGGCGGACCGCGCCGGACTGAAGCCATCCCTCCAGAGCCTCTTTGATGCGAGCGATCTCCGGCAGAGGCTTTTCATCCATCCACCGTCGTGCCATCACGTCGTAGGGGCCGCCGTACGGCGAGCCGATGATCACTGCGTCAATGGCCACCATGGGCACAATTTTGAGCGTGCATCGCTGCAGCATGCGGACCAGTAGCGGATCTTCGCCCGCCGTGATGTGGTCGATCAACCCCTCCAGGGCGCAGTTCGAGGTGGGCTCATCGCCGTCCTCCCGACAGATGAGAAAGAGGATGTCGTCGCACTCGGGTTTGTCGGCGACGGTCACCAGCGGGAGATCGTGTCCATCCTTCGTCTTTCCCAGGGATTCGACGGTGATGAGGGGGTGGTCTGCGATCCGACCCAGATAGGTCTGCAGATCCGCGTAGGTGTACGGGATCGTGTAGCAGACGAACGCCTCATCCTCCTCGAATTTCTGCCTGAACGAGACGGTGTTGGGCACGGTGATGTAGACCTGTGCATGGGAGAAATGCTGCCAGCTCTTCCCGTCGTAGCTGAAGTAGGGATTGCGGCAGGAGTAGTCCGGGTCCTCCGGGTTGCCGGTGTCGTTCACCGCCCAGCGGTTGGCGTGGGTGCGGGAGGTGAAGGTCAGGTTGAAGGTGATCTCTCTGCCCTTGCAACCCCTGATGCGGAAGTGGGTCCAGTAAGTGGTGTCGGGGCGCATCCCGATCTGATACCAGTCCTCGGCGATGCGGGTCACCTGTCCCAGGCTGGCGTTTTCGAAATCGGCGTCGAATTCGATCACTGTCGGTCCCTTTCTATGCTGAATGGTGAATGGTTCTCGCCCGTCGTCTCGATCAACTCTGCGCGCCCCTGAGTATCTTCAGCCGTGCCGCGCGGATCCACTTTTCCGATCTGGGAAAGTCCTCGAAGGACTGCAGAGGCAGCAGCAGCTTGTCGTTGCGGTCTATGGCGCAGCTTTGCATCAGGGCGTAATCCTGCAACCCTTCCGCGAACACTTCCCAGCGCAGGGAGTCGATCGGGCCGGCAGGCCCCGGATAGACCCGGAAGGTGTCGCCGTACGCCCACCCGGGCCATTTGTGTCCATCCTGCACGGTGAAGGGGTCGATCAGCTCCCGCGTCTGGCTCCTGTACCAATAGTTGTAGCCCCAGTGGAGAAAGCCCTGGAAGGGCCAGCGGTAGAATAGCCAGCCGTTCATGCGGATCTTGGGCAGCGGCGTGTCCATCAGGCGCTGCACGAAACGGCCGCGGGGTCCGCAGCAGTAGTAGCACCAGCTCGGTATGCCCTCTTCATGGAAGGTGAGGGCCGTCCTGGTGCTGGGAATGGGCATGTCGGTGAGATGTTCGCGGCCATATCCTATTTCGGTGAGTGCGTCCATGGTCTGCATCCATGGAGCCAGTTCGCGCAGGAGCGACCGGGCGGCGATGTAGTTGGCTTTGGCCTCCTCGCCGTGGGGCTCGTCGGATACGTGGAAGAAGCTTCGCTTGAGCAGTTTGTTCGCGCTCAGGAAGCGGTGCAGCTGGGGCATGAACTGACTCAGGAAGTTGCGGTAGGTGCGGGAGGTGGCGCCAGTCTCCGGCTTCCACAGGAGTTTTTCGTCCACTCCCTGATCGGCGTAGATGCGGATGGCGTTTTTCACGCCCCACTGGGTGAACCAGTGCGTCCACTCGTAGTTTTTCAGGCCGCAGCGCTGGGCCAGTTTGACGTAGCGCTCCACGTCGCGCCAGTCGAACTGGTATTTCCCCTTGCCGGCCTTTTTCACCCGGAGCAGCTGGGTCGGGCGCTTGACGCCATCGAGAGGGGGTGTGAACACCGGCGTGTACACCGTATCCTGGCCGTGCTCGGACATGTTGCGGAAGTATGCGGGCAGGATTTCCCAGAAGCGCTCATCAAACGCGGTGCAGCCGTAGTAGTCGAGCAGCGCGTCGTTGTAGAACCATTGGGTGATGGGGAACTGCTTGCGCGGACGCAGGGCCACGTCGTGCAGCACCAGTTTGACGGTGTGGTTCCTGGCGCGGCCGGTTTCCGGAAAGATGCGAACCTGGATACTGTGGATGCCGGGATCTGCCCGGCGCGTCGAGTTCAGGGTTATCCAGAATGCGTGGGTTTCCGCGGTCGGGAGCTGTAGCTCGGATTCATCGAAGAGCGGGTCCGGTACGTATCCCGGGATCATGTCCAGACCATCCGTATCCTCGGGAATAAGGGGTGTGTTGTGGTGCAGCATGGGCACGTAGCCGACGCGGCGCACGCAGGCGGTGATGCCGGTCGGAGTCTCTACTTCCACGTGCACTGTTTGCGGTTCGCCACTCTCCTGGCGCACGGCGATCTGGAAGCTGGCGCGTTCATTGCGGGCGACGTCCAGTTGCAGGGGGCGGCCGGAGCCGGCGGGAGTGGAAGGGAAATTGCGGAGCAGGGACGAGGTGATCCAGGAACGGATGGCCATACAGTGTCTCCTTAGTAACGGCTGTAGAGGAAGTCAGATTAGATCGCGATCCTCTGTGGGGCGCCTAATCCGCTGTCCTGATATACACGCGATAATCGGAAAAAGGTCTGGTGCCGGCGGGGAACTCCTCTTCGTCGAAGTACTCCTGCTGGCTGAGGATGAGCCTGGTGTCGGGTTCCACGGGTTTGTGCGCCAGCGAGATCACGGTCTGTTCCCGGGTGTGGACCACGCTCCCTTCTGCGTTCAACCATTCGATGGCCAGCACCAGTTCCCGACAGGGCTGAGTGCCCCGGTGGGTGATTTCCAACTGCAGGTAATGCCGGGGACGGGCATATTCGTCGCTGTAAAAGGCGCTCTCCCGCTCGCGCAGCTCGAACGCCAGATAGTCGACCTGCTGCGAGCGCCATTCCAGGGGTTTCAGGGGGTACTCCGGATAGCTGGCCGGAGGGCGCACGCGCTCTACCTCAGTGGCGCGGAGGCGTACCCTGGAAATGCGCGTTGGGTCCGTCTTTAAGTAGGTGCCTTCCTCTCCAGAGAAGAGAAGCTGGTCTCCCGGGTGCAGGGTGAAACGGTCTTCGTCACCTGCATAGCCGCTGTCGGCATTGAAGAGCCAAAGATAGGTGGACGCCACCACCTGATCTTTTGTGTCGAGGAAGTCGACCGTATAGCGCAGCTTCTGTATTTCGTAGCGGTCGGAAGTAATGCGCCCCACATATTCGCAGTCGAAGGATCTCTGGCTGTACACGCTCTCGTCGTGCACGATTTTGATATGATTGAGCACCATCGCAATTCCCTCGCCCTTCTCGATGGGCGATATCTCCACCGGGACGGAGTATTCCACGCCTTCGAGTCCGCTGGGGCTCGGGGTGATGATGCCGGATTCTTTGAGAACGATAGCGCCGAAAAGGAGAAGTATCGGAGCGGTGATGGCGATGGCCGTCCACTTCAGCCAGCGCCAGATGCGCCTGCGTCGATGGACTTTTTGCACCTGGAGCAGCAGGTCTCTGGCGGGGGTGAAGTCCGGGGCGAACTGGAGACACTTGTCTATAGCCTCATCCAGTTCATTCTTTTCTTTTTTGGTCTCATTCCACCGCAGGAAGTAAAAGCTGGCCAGCTGATACTGGGTCTGTACGTCGATCGGGTCGAGTTCCACAGCAGCTTCGTACTCTTCGGCGGCGTCCGCCCAATTTCGGGTGCTCGCATAGGTTGCACCGCGCTGGATATGGGCCTCTACCTCTCGCCTGGCCAAAGCCAGGTCCGCTTTGGTCAGGCCAATATCCAGCGCTATTTCCTCGAGCTCCTCCTCGGAATGCCGCCACTTCCTGGTATCCTTCAGTTCCAGTAAGCGCAGGATGTATTTGTCGAGCAATTCCCGGTTTTCGTCCATCATTCGTCCTTGCGAAGGCCGTTATTTCTCCCCGTCACGCTCGCCAACCTACCAATCGACGACCGAGCCATCGTCGGGGTCGAAGCTGGGGCCGTAGGGATGGGGCTCGCCGACCTGGTCCATGAGCTTGTCCTCGTCGATGGTGATGCCGAGGCCGGGTTCGGTCGGCAGCGGTCGGTGGCCCTCGGTGACGGGCGGCAAAGGTTTGGCGAGGATCTCCATGTATTCGTTGTCGCCGCGTTCCTGGGCGAGGAAATTGGGGATGAAGCCGGCAACCTGCAGGCTCGCGGCGAGGGAGCAGGGGCCCTGCGGGTTGTGCGGAGCCATGGGGGTGTAATACGCTTCGGCCATGCCGGCGATGATTTTCAGCTCGGTAATGCCGCCGGCGTAGCAGACATCGGGCTGCAGGATGGTGGCAGCCCGTTTTTCGAGGATTTCCCTGAAGCCCCACTTGGTAAAGATGCGCTCGCCGGTGGCGAGGGGAATATGGGTCTTTTGGGCGAGTTCGGCCATGACATCGACGTTGAGGGCCTGCACGACTTCTTCGTAAAACCAGGGATGGAATGGCTCTAGGGCTTTCATGAGCAGGATAGCGGTAGTGGGCTGGACCGCTCCGTGGAAATCGACGCCGATGTCGACGCCGGAGCCGTGCTTGTCGCGGAGCGCCTTGAACCGTTCGGCGACTTCTTCGACGAACATGGGGCTTTCGGCGTATTTGAACGCCTTGCGCGAGGAACTCGGACCGACCTTCATGGCGTTGACCCCGGTTTCTTCGCTGACCGTGCCGTAGACGCGCACCCGGTCGCGAGTGGGGCCGCCCAGGAGTTTGTAGACCGGCACGCCATAGCATTTTCCAGCGATATCCCAGAGGGCCATATCGATGCCGGAGGAGATGGCGGTTTTGATCGGGCCGCCGCGGTAGAAGGCGCCGCGGTGGATGGCCTGCCAGTGGTGCGTGACCGGGCGGGGATCCTTGCCCACCAGGTAGTCGGCGACTTCGAGGGCTCCGGCGGCGCAGGCTTTGGCGTCATCTTTGAGCATTTCGCCCCAGCCAGTGATGCCCGCATCGGTCGAGATTTTGACGAAGACCCAGGAGTTTTTGAGAACAAAGGTCTCGATTTTGGTGACTTTGATCGCGTCGTTGGGGCCGATGGGGGCTTGTGTGTCGGACATGATGGAGCTCCTTTGAATAGGTGATGAGCGGTGGATAGATCCGGCGGTGCCAGAAACTCAAGATTCCACAAAAGCAACCCAAAAAGGACAAGGGGCTGACGCCACGGTGGTTCCCGTGTCCGCCGTATGGGGAAATTATAAAAGGTCTTTTGGGGAGTACGGTCAAACAGTAGCCCCCTGTTCCCCACCTAGACACCGTGGTAGCCTCGTTTTGCCCAGATCTTTTTGGCCAGTTTTTTCGCCTCGGTAGGAGGTTCGAGCACACCCAGCAGACTGCTCGGAGGCTGACCCTTCCCCCTGCGGTCGGGGTCGGGCGACCAGTCGTCTCTGGCGTATTTTTTGCGCACTGATTCGCGGCGAAAGTCGGGCACTTCCATCGGCGTCGAGTCGTTGAGCACCGAGCGCCAGGCCTGGATGCCGGCGATGCTCATGTCGATGCCGCGGTAGACGTCGAGATACGGCTGCTCGCCGGTGCGGACGGCCTGGGCGAAGTGGTAGCTGATAAAGAAATCCCCTCCGCCGTGGCCGGCGCGGGTAGCTTCGGCGTGGTGAGTGGGGAAGTCGGGTTTGTAGATGATTTCGGTCGGTTCACCCCTGCGCTTTTCCCAGGGTTCGCGCCACACCCGGAGCTGCTGTTTGTCGCCGTGGCGGGCGTTTTCCATGACCCCCCTATTGCCGTGGATGCGGACATAGCTGCCATGGCCGCGCAGCGCCCCGTGCAACGACTTCATCACCGCGTCGTTGTCCATCCGGCAGATGATCACCGCGGCGGTGTCGGCGCGGTTCATGTGCAGGGTTTTGCTCGGGTCGTCAAAGTCGTAGGGGATAGCGAAGCCGTTGACTTTTACAGGCCGCGTGTCGGTGATACACATGACCGGTCCGATCGAGTGGGTGCAGTAGTAGGTGGCGGGAATCCAGTTGCGCCAGTGGTCGCGCCCACAGCTGCGGGCCAATTTCACTTCGGGCGGGTCTGGGTGCACGTACTCTCCTTCGCCGTATTTGAATTCCCCGACGCGGCCCTGCTGATAGAGCCGCTTCATTTCCTGGTTGAAGGCCATGTAGGGGTAGTTTTCGGCGAACATGTAGATCTTGCCGCTCTTTTCCACGGCCCGGGCCAGCGCGACCCCTTCGCCCAGGGTGTGGCAGGCGGCGGTTTCGCTCAGAACGTGTTTGTCGGCTTTGAGCGCTTTGACGGCGAAGGGAGCGTGCTGGTGGAAGTAGTTGGCCAGGACGACCGCGTCCATGTCGTGGGTCAAAAACCGGTCGTAGTCGACGTAGGTCGCCACGCCGAGGGCCTCTCCCTCGGCGACGAGGCGCTCTTCCCAGGTGTCGCAGAGGGCGACCAGCTCCATCCCGGTCGCCGCTGCCGCGCGAATGAAGGACCGGCCGCGTCCGACGCCGACGACGCCGACGCGGATCGGCTGCTGTTTGCCGCGTTTTTTTGCCATGATTCAATCTCGCGTGTGTGTGGTGGTTTTCGTCAATACGTTCCGATATCCTTCACGAGTTCGACGATGCGGCGCATGGTATCGAAGCTGACTGAATCGGGGATGCTGTGGTCGGAGGCGAAGACGTAGCCGCCGCCCTTCATCAGCGTTGGCAGCTTTTCGCGGATTTCGGGCTCGGCAGTCTCCCAGGCCGACCAGTTGCGGGCGTCGAAACCACCCCGGAACGAGAGGCGGTCGCCGAACTGCTGCTTGATGCCGATCGGATCCATGCCCGCCTTGATCTCCAGCGGATTGAGGACATCCAGTCCCAGGTCGACCAGCTCCGGCACGATTTCCATTATATTGCCGCACGAGTGTATCTGGGCTTTGATGCCCCTGGCGTGGGCCCAGTCGATGGTGCGCTTCTGGTACGGGCGGACGATGTCCGCCCACATCTCCTTGCTGAACAACATGCCGTTGCGATAGCCCATGTCATCGGGCCACTGGATCTCGTCGAAGGTATAGCCGGCATCCCAGACGCGGTCGAAAAGGGTCAGCGCCAGGTCGCAGAGCGTATCGAGCATGTCCCGAACCCAGTCCGGGTCGTCGGCCATGCCGAACAGCACATTCTCGGTGCCGACCATGCGGGCGTTGACGATGTCGTAGCCAAACCAGGCGCCGGCGCTGATCCACAGGTTCTGCTCGCGCATGGCGGGGTAATTTTTCTTCAGATGTTTCCAGTCGATGCGGTCGTCGGTCGGTGTGAGGCGCTCCTTGGCCTCTGCCCAGGTGGCCGGATCGTGGATGACGAAGTCGATGTCCTGCGGTGTCGATGTGGTGTGCTTGAAGTTCTTCGTGGTCACGCCCCAGGAGTTGCGCTCGATGATGTACTCGTCGGTGTCCTCGATTACCCAGTGATCGAGGCGCGGGCTGGTGTCGACGCTCAGGCCGCCGATGCGGTCCAGGTCGAAGTACTCGATCCACGAGACCCCTTCCGGCAGGCCCTCTTCATGCCAGCGACGCACCGTCGTTCCCCATGGACCATCGATGATAGGCAGACGGTCGGGTTCCCGGTGGTCGTAGATAGTCTTCATGCGCTCGTAACTGGTCATTTCGGCCATAGCGGCTTCTCCTTTCGAGTTATTCTTGCACCGCACTTCAGCACTGCGGACAACCCCTATCCATCCGTCATCTCGAACCGGTATGTGCCGGACCCGATCGCAAAGGTCACACCATTCGTCGATTCGCCGGCACCGGAGATCCCTTCTGTTCCGGCCACAAACTCCCCGCTTGCCCAGACATCGTTCCCGGATTCCGCAATCCCGACATTCTTCAATCCCATCGTCGGGAGTGTGACCGATGCCGTCGCGTTTGCCGGAATGCCGACCTCCAGGATCAATCCGTCACCGGTCCTCTGCCATGCGGAGGATACGATTCCGCGCACCGTCTTTATGGAGGCGCGCGCGTGGTCCAGTTCGTCCGGCACCAGAGGACGGATCTCTATCTTCCCGAACCCGGGCGTTATGGAATCCATTCCGTAGTAGTCCGGACCCCGGATCCCGGCGAGGTCGTTGTAGAAGAACTCGTCGATTGTGGCCCACATGATCATGCTCTCCGCGTTGCCGCATTCAGCATCGAGGCTCCAGCTCTCCCAGATTGTCGTCGCCCCTTGGTCGACCATGAAACCCCAGCCCGGGTAGGTCGTATTGGTGACGATCTTCCACAGCACGTCCCCGTGACCCAGATCCGTCAGTTTGTCGATGAGGCAGGTTGCACCGGTGTTGCCGGTATGGTGATGGTTTTCGTACTGCCCGGTTATGCTCTCGATGAGGCAGTCGATCACTCCCTGGCGATCGGCCTCCGGCACGATGTTCAGCGCCAATGGGAATATCTGGGCGGTCTGGGAACCGCCGGCGTACACGTGTCTATCCGCATCCAGCCACCTGGCGTTGAACGCGGCAGCGACGTCTTTGGCCAGCCGCGTATATCGTTCTACATCGTCGGCTTTTCCCAGCAGCTCCGCGGCAAGGGAGATCACTGCGGCAGCGCGGTAGAGGTAGCCGGTCCAGACCAGCTCTCTGGGAGTTTCCGACGAGACGAACTCCTCGCTGCCCGGCTCGTCTCCGGGCAGCATGTGGTCGCCGTACAGGCCGCTCGTGATGATGAGATCCTCCGAGATCGCCTCCATGTAATCCGTGCAGCTCTTCATGCCCTCGTAGTGCTCGGATACCAGGTGCTCGTCATCGTAGTACCGGTACAGGTACCACACGAGGATCGGATAGTTGCCGCCCCACGCCGCGTCGAAGCTGGCTCCGAGGTACACCGGGCAGACGTGGGGAACCAGGCCATCTTCTCGCTGAGAGTCGACGATGTCTCGCAACCACTTAGTCCAGAAGGTCGGCATATGCTTGCGCGGGTACAGGCTGCCGGTGATAGTCGCGGGATCCGTCCACGCCCAGTGCTCGCGGTGGAGACAGTCGAGCGGCATGCCGAACAGCCCGTTCTTCAGCGTCCACAGGACGTTGCGGTGAATCTTGTTCACCAGATCGTCGGAACACTCGAACTCGCCCGAGAGGTCTTCGTCCGTATGCACGACGCATCCATCCACATCTTCGATCGCGAGTTCGTCCGGCGCCCCCTCGATCTGGACGTAGTTCACCGGGTGATAGGTGAATCGGGGTTCGTAGACTTCGCCGTCCGGATCTCCCTTGAGCACGTAGTAGTCGGTGGCTTTGGGCGGTTCGTGACGGCGCTTGTCGATGAGGCCGCTGTCCTCGTAGACGCGGCCGGAATACTTGATGGCGATCTTCGTCCCTGCCGGACCCTTGACGCGCAGACGCACCCATCCCCCGAAGAGCTGGCCGAAGTCGTAGAGAAAGACGTTCGGTTCGGGTTCGGTCAGGCGCACTGCCTTGCGGGTTTCGATGACTCTGATCGGCGGCATGACCTGGGCCCGCATGATCCCGCCGGGTGGTGGCTTGATCCGGGCGGCGGACCACGTCGAGTCGTCGAAGCCGACAGTGCTCCATCCGGGCGTCTCGAGCCGGGCGTCGTAGATCTCGCCGTGCCAGAAGTCATTGAGGATAATGCAGCTCCCACTGGTTTTCCACGTCTCATCGGAGAAGAGCGTGGCCACTTTTCCACCCTCGGTCTCGACGATCAACTGCACCCGTGCCCTGGGGCTATCGCCAAACTGCCGGGGAAACTCCGGCTCGCTGTACCACCCGTTGCCGAGCCAGATGCCGATAGCATTGTCTCCCTGTCGCAGCAGGGGAGTAGCATCGTGGACGGCGTAGTTGACCGATTTCGGGTACTGACTCGCCGCCGGGTCCAGCAGGCGATCACCGATCTTGTCGCCGTTGAGATATACCTCGGACCAGCCGATTCCCGATACGTACAGCCGGGCCCGCTCGATCGCGCCGGGAACCTGGAACTGCTTGCGCAACATCGGGGTGGGCACGCCGGGAACCGCACCGATCCATTCCCCCTGCCAATCGGCTTCATCGAGCAGGGCCATCTCGAATGTCGCCGACTCGCTCCAGCCGGACTCCGCGCCCGCCCGATCGCAGACGCGCACCTTCCAAAAGCAGCACTGCACGCTGGACAGGGCCTTCCCCTCGTACGCGACATTGACCGAGCGGCGGCTGTCGATCTTCCCGCTGTCCCACAGGTCACCCTCGTCAGCGGCGAGCCGGTCTTCGCTGCTGGCTACGAGGATCCGGTAGGCCGATTGCATGACGTCCCGCTCGCTGGAGGTAAGCAGCCATCCGAATCGCGGTTTGGGAATATCGATCCCGAGGGGATTCACGGCATACTCGCACGTCAGTTCGATTGGCTGCATGATCCGTCTCCTATTTCACTATGCTATATATAATCAGGCGCATGGCCAAATAGTGGTAACGACCTTCTCCACCTCGACTATCAGGGCTCTCGGACTCTATGTATCACCGGCCAGGAGGCGCGCAGTGCATCGTCGTAGAGGCCGATTTTTTCCAGGGGGATCGGCTCGAAGCCCAGCTCGAATGCGGGGGATTCTTTGCGCAGGGCGAAGTTCTCGTTCGCCTCATCCACGAACAGGGGGTCTTTTTCCACCATGTTGTCCCGGAATGTCACATGGGGACGCGCCTTGTCCTCTATTTCGTCCCAGGTCCCTTTCCAGCAGATGTTGCGCGTCACCACGTTTCCCTTGGGCACCATGGGTTCGTCGTCGAGTACTTTTACCAGACTTGGATATTTTTTGCTCCAAAGTTCCCCCTTGTAGGGGTATTTCTCGAGGAGGTCGAGGAGCATCTTTTCGGCCGGGGCGGCCCAGCCCAGGCCGCGGGCGTCGACGTGCACCGAGGGGGTGCAGTCGACGAAGATGTTGTTGTCGATCAGGTTGTCCCGGCCGCCACCGATGAAGGCGGCGCGGGTCACCTTGTAGAACAGGTTGCCGTATATCGCGGTGCCGGGAAAGAAGTCGTCGAGATAGACGGCTCCGTTGCACCCTTTGTTCTGGTATCCGTAGATGTGGTGGACGTAGTTGTGCCGGATCGCGTGGCCGTACATGGTGAATTCTTCGTCGGGGGGCGAGGTGTAGATCGCCCCCGCGTCGTTGGCCATGTACACGGCGCTGTGGATTTCGTTGAACTCGATTATCTGGTCGTTGCCGGTAAAGCCGATGGCGGTGTGCGGCAGCTCGTGAAGCAGGTTGTGGGCGACGCGGTTGCCGACACCGGTTATGGTGATTCCCGGATGATAGAGGGGGTTCCAGCGGCTGCAGTGATGGACGTGATTGTTGACCGCGAAGTGATTTCCCGGGGTGAGGGTAACCCGATCGCCACCGTCCAGCTGAATGCCCCCTTCGCCGAGGTCGTAGATATCGCAGCCGACCACGCCGCTCTCCGTTCCACCGGAGATATGGACCCCGTAGCCGCTGGCGTTGCGGATGGTGCAGGCACATACGAGGTTGTCATTCCCCCCATCTATGGTGATGGCGGTTCCCCGCACGTTTTCCAGGGTCATTCCCTGGAGGAGGATATGACGGGTCTCCTTCATTGTTACCAGAGCGGGGGCGATGGAGACCGAGGCATCTCCTGCGCCGATCGGCTCCGGCGGCCAGAAGTAGAGGATGCCGCTGTTGCGATCGAGATACCATTCCCCTGGCTGGTCCAGTTCCGCCAGGATGTTGAAGGCGTAGTACCACTGCCCTTCCCGGTAGCCGAAGGGGTGGTTCGGTCCCTCCATGGTGATGATGTGGTTTGCGGTGTCGATGGATTGGATCTTCTGGCGCTCGTCCGCCCAGTCCCAGAACCAGTGGCCGTGGAGCCAGACCTCCGTCTCATCTGCCCAGCGCTCGGGGCGATCTCCTTCGTAGATGAAACGTCCCTCGTTGGAGCCGCGCATCTGTCCGGAGAGGGTCACCCGGTTTTTCAGCGGGGTGTTTCCCTCGGCGTCGATGCTGGCGATTTTGGCGAAATCGCCATTGGGCCAGCGCGCGATGGTCATCCGTTTGCCTTTGAAGAACAGCTCGAGGCCGGGTTGGCCCCGGTTCCAGCCGGGCACTGTGAATCCGCCCAGGTCGGCAATTCCATGATCCCGGAGGTTTGTCTGGACGACGTTGTCGCGAGCTGTGGGATCCAGGCGCGCGAGTATCTGTGGATCGGTTACGGGCGAAAAATCGGAGAGGAGTTTTCCTCCGATCAGGCGAACGTCCGCCCCTTTCCGGGCTCTGTAGATGACGGGGGCGTCTTTTGTGCCCGAGTCGCTGGCGTCGAGTTCCAGTGGCTGCGTTTGTTGATAGGTTCCATCCAGGACTTCCACTATAACACCATTTGTCGGTTCTCCGTTCTCCAGTGTGGCCCGCACGGCATCCTGCGCGCGTTCCAGCGTGGCAAAGGGGCCGTCGCTCCTGTCCCGATCCGGCTGGGAAGCTCTGCCGGACCAGGTATTATCGCCGGATGGGGAGACAAAGAAATCGGCGTCCCTCGCATTCCATTTTTCCATATGCTCCTGTATGCTCATGTCGTCTTCCTCCTCACAGGTCACCGGGAATGGGCACTGTGGTCTTCGGTTAAGAATAACGATCTTGCCGTGGGTCCGCTAAGTGCAATAGTTTACTATAGGCCAGGATGGAGCTGAAAGGGAATTGCCCGAGGCTCTACCCCAGGATTTTTCATCCCTATTCGGAGTCTATATCGTGTCTGAATCACCACAGATAGTCCATCGATCATACCATTTCATCCGCATGAGCCTGGTCGCCCTGGCGGCATTTATCGTGGCGACGGTAGCGCCTGTCAATGCACACCACCCGACTTCCCCGGATTCCACCCGCGCTATGCGCGCCGTGCGCGCCGCATCACCTCCCCGCATCGATGGCCGGCTCGACGATGCCGTATGGACTCAGGCGCCGAAGTTCGGCGGCTTCACCCAGCGCGACCCGAACGAAGGGGTTGCCGCCACCGAACGGACCGAGATCCAGTTCGCCTTCGACGACGAGGCGCTGTATGTGGGGGTCACTCTGTACGACTCCGAGCCGGACAAGATAGTTGCCCGCCTGGTGCGGCGGGATGGCTGGAGCCAGTCAGACGAGCTGGCGCTGTATATCGACCCGCACCACGACCATCAGACCGGATACTGGTTCCAGGCGAATGCGAGCGGTTCGCTCCACGACGGCCGCCTCTCGCGCGACGGGGACGGCCGGGGCTCCTACGACGAGACCTGGGATGGCGTCTGGGACGTCCAGGTCGACCGCAGCGACGCCGGCTGGACGGTGGAGTATCGCATCCCGTACAGCTGTCTCCGCTTCAATCCGGCGGAGGAGTACAGCTGGGGAATCAATCTGCGGCGGATCATCGCGCGCAGGAACGAGATTTCCTACTGGATCATGGTGCCGCGCGCGGAGAACGGCTTCGTATCCCGCTTTGGCCACCTGGAGGGAATCCGCGATATCGAGCCGACCCGGGCTCTGGAATTTCTGCCCTACGCGATAGGCCGGGCAACACTGGCCCCGGCAGACGACCCGGACGACGGCGATCTGTTCGGCAACATGGGGGCCGACGTGCGTTACGGCATCACCTCGGGTATCTCCCTCAGCGGCACTGTGAATCCGGATTTCGGCCAGGTGGAGAGCGATCCGTCCGAGCTCAATCTGTCGGTTTTCGAGACTTTTCAGGAGGAGCGACGTCCCTTTTTTCTGGAGGGGGCCCAGGAGTTCGACACGCCGATCGAGCTGTTTTACTCCCGCCGCATCGGCCGCCGGCCCGGGTATCTCAGCCTCCCGGATGATTGGGAGGAGGTGGACGCGCCCGACTTCACCAACATCATCGGCGCCGTGAAGGTGACAGGTAAGACGGAGCACAAGACCACTTTCGGCCTTCTCGAGGCGTTCAGCGCGGAGGAAGAGGCGCTGGCCGAGTCGATCTACGTCGATGCTCTGACCGGCGAGGAGCGGGTGCAGCGGAGGCGCTATCTCATCGAGCCAAGGGCCAATTTCCTAGTGGGTCGGGTCAAGCAGGATTTGTGGAAGGGGAATTCCCACATAGGCGGCCTGGTGACCGCCCTCAACCGCCAGAACGCCGAATCGGCCTACTCCGGCGGGATCGACTGGAGCCTGAGATGGAGCGACAGCGCCTACGAGTTCAGGGGCCAGCTGGCCGGTAATCGCACTGAGACAGAGGATGGGTTGGAGAAGGGCTGGGCCACGCAATTGCGTCTGAGCCGGGAGCGCGACTGGATCGAGGCACGCACCGAATTTGAGGCGTATTCCGGCGGTTTCCAGATCAACGATCTGGGCTTCCAGCGGCGGAACGAATTCTACGACACCTTCCAGAACGTGGAATTCCGCAGAGATAATCCCTGGTGGGTACTCCAGCGCAACGACGTGGAGGTGGAGCACTGGGCCCGGTGGAACTTCGACGGTGTCAAACTGCGCCAGGGGATTGGTGTCTTCAGCTGGAACCGGTTGCGCAGCTTCTGGGAATTTGGCGCCTTTGCCATGCACGGCTTTGCGGCGAAGGATGATCTCGACACCCGGGGTGGTCCTCTCATCGCCACCCCGGCGCACAGCGAAGCGGAGGTCTGGTGCGAGACGGACGGTCGCAAGATGGTTTCCGGTTTTGCCTTTTTGAACCTCGGCAGCGATACGGAGGGGAGCGATTGGCGCAACGTGGGGGCCGGGATCACGATCCGCGCCGGGACCCGGCTCGAGATCCGCCTGCGGCCGCGTCTGCGGTGGCAGCACGACGATGCTCAATGGGTGGAGAACGTCGACGACGACGGAGACGACGAGGACGACCACTTCGCGTACGCTCAGCTCAAGTCCCGCACTCTGGACCTGACCACCCGGGCCAACCTGCTCTTCAACCGCGAGTTGAGCCTGGAGCTCTATCTGCAGCCGTTCATCTCCACCGGCGACTACAGCGACTACAAGGAGCTGGCGCGGCCGGGATCGTATGAGTTCACGCCCTTTCGCGAGCCGGAGGAGGATCCGGATTTCCGCCGGCGCTCACTGCAGAGCAATCTGGTCCTGCGCTGGGAATACCGGCCCGGGAGCACCTTTTTTCTGGTCTGGTCCCAGTCGCGCTCCAACGACTACGAACGGTATCGCTTCCGTCCGCTGGGTGACGCTTTCGGCAGCTTCACCGATACCGGTACCAATATCTTCCTGGTCAAGCTGAACTACTGGCTGAGTGGTTAGGCAGGTCCGGGAAGGCTACAGAGCCCAGCGCAGGGAGAGGGCCCAGCCCGAGACCAGCGGCTGGGGTGCCAGGATGAGTCGCCGGTCGCCATCGCGGCGGTGCAGGCGCGGTATCAGGTAGCCGATGGCGCTGCCCACTACGGTGCCTACCAGCACGTCGGTGGGATAGTGGGCGCCGGCCGCGTAGCGCAGGTAGCCGACTCCGGCGGCTGTCAGCAGCAGTCCCTTTCCCGTTCTGGAGGCCCAGCGAGCCGTTGGATAGTAGTCGCCGAGGATCGTGGCACTGAAAGTCGCGGTGGCAAAGGCCAGGGTCGTATGTCCCGAGTAGAAGGACCGGCGGGCCGAGGAATCTTCCACTTTCTCGTCGAGCGGGGCTTCGGGGTTGTAGAGGTACGGCCGCACCCGGTCAATGGTGCCTTTGCTGATGTCGGGAGCCCAGTTGGCCAGAAACCAGGTTTCCAGATACATGACTCCCACCACCTGCCAGTCGTGGCGCATTTTCGGAGTGACAGACAGGAGTAGCGGCGCCAGTGAGCAAACGCCCACCAGGGCGGAGCTGGCTTTGTCGGAGGTGGTGGAATACCGGTAGGTGGCGCTGCGGTCGAGCCAGTTGACGCTGGACCGAGACAGTTCTCGCACCTCGGTAGGGCTGAGATGCCCGTTGCCGGAGACGGCGGTGGCCGCCGCCCCGGTTGCCAGGGTCGCCGCGACGATGGCGCCGTCGGTGCGCCAGTCCAGGCGATAGGGGGACGCGGCGTCGGCTGTTCCGCCCGAGATGCTCAGGTAGAGGCATATCAGCGCAAAGGCCGTCTTCGCTGTGGAGCGGGATTTGCCGATGGAATTCCGGGTTCGGGGCACAGGGTCTTTCCGTGGCTTTGTGGTTCCAGAGCGCGGACGGGGATTCGGAGGTATAAAAGCGTCTTCCTGAAACGCGGTCAAGTTGTGGCGGTAACCGCACGCCGCGCTGAAAACCGCAGAATAGCAAGGAAACTTATGAGACTGAAGGACAAGGTAGCCATTATCACCGGCTCGGGAAGCGGCATCGGACGCGAGATGGCCGCGCTCTTCGCCAGGGAAGGTGCCAGGATGGTGATCGCCGACATCGACGGAGAATCGGCTCGCGTTGCCGTCCAGGAGATCGGTGCAGACGGCTTTGAGAGTCTGGCGGTGGAGGCGGATATCTCGCGACCGGAGCAGGTCGGCGAGATGATGGAGCAGACACTGGAGCGCTTCGGCCGACTCGACGTGCTGGTCAACAACGCGGGCATCGGTCTGAACAGACCCTTTCTCGATACGAGTCTGGAGGAATGGGAGCGCATGCTGCGCGTGGTGCTCACCGGCACCTTTCTGTGCGCCCAGGCCGCAGCGAGGATCATGGTGGAACAGGGGGCCGGGCGGATCGTCAACGTGGGTTCGATCTCCGGGCAAAGAGGGGCTCAGGGGAGGGCTGCGTACGGCGCGGCCAAGGCCGGAGTGCTGCAGCTAACCCGGACTATGGCCGTGGAGTTGGCGCCCAGAGGCGTCATCGTCAATGCCATTTCTCCCGGCCCGGTGGATACCCCGCAGAGTCGGGGGACCCATACTCAGGCGACCCGGCAGGCATATCTGGACCGGATTCCCATAGGCCGATACGGAGAGCGCAGCGAAGTGGCTGCCGCGGCCCTTTTTCTGGCTTCGGACGAAACGGACTTCGTCGTCGGGCACGTGCTCAACGTGGACGGAGGATTCAAGTCCACAGGTCTGAGATTCGATCCGGAAGCATCCTGAAGAGAACGATCCTTATTGCCATGTCACCCTATCATCGGAGGAGCATCCCCCGTGTACCCCTTACGACCCAACAAGATCTACGCCCACGAGGCTCTGCGAGCAGACCCGGACGCCATGGTGAGGCTGGACAGATTTCTGACCTCCATGGCTCGCACGCGAATGGATGTGGACTGGTATGTCCACGAGGAGGCGGCGCGGGTGTCGCAGGAGACGGCGGCCTGGCGAGGAGATGAGGCCGCTCCGCAGTGGAAGTTTTCACAGCCGATCGTCTTCACCCGATTCGCCTGTGAAGGCAGTCACGAGGATGATCCGGTTTTCCAGAATAGACCGCAGGACGTACCGCTGCACAATCTGCGTTATATCCTCGGTTACATGCCGGCCGCCACGCCGCATCACACTCCGGAGATGGATGCGGAATCCTGCATGACCTGTTGGCCGGCCATGTTTCTGGCGTCTGCTGACGGCTGTCCGCACGGATGTGTCTACTGCGGGGCCGGACGGGCGGGCAAGGCCCTGGTCATCGCACTCAATGTCGAGGAGTATCTGGAACAGGGCATCCGCCCCGTGCTCGAAGAGAACCCGTGGCAGAAGTGTTTCCTGATGATGGGCTCGGCCGACATCGCCGCCCTGGAGCCGGAATACGGTCTCTTTGAGGATTACCTGAATCTGCTGGCCGAATACGAGGATCGGTACGGATACTGCCACACCAACGGCGACAACGTGGACTGGGTCCGGGATCTCACCCATCGGGAACGCCTGATCGCGGTTTGGAGCCTGTGCAGCAACGAGGCCGCAGAGCTGCTGGAGCCGTGCGCGCCGTCCGCCTCCAGCCGGATCGACGCGATGGCGAGGCTGTGCGCTATGGGCGTGCCGGTGCGCGTCAAGCTCAAGCCGGTGCTGCCAATCCGCGGCTGGCGCGAGAGCTACGGCCGCTGTCTCGAGGAGTTGCTCACCCGCACCTCCCCGGAGACCCTGGGTTTTGCCAGCATCATCTGGATGGACTACGAGCGTCTCTGCAAGCTGTTCCCCACCGAGTTGCTGGATCTGGAGTTCGTCGAGGCGGCGCGTCTGGCACAGGAAGAGATGAAGGGCAACCACCACGGGCCGTTTCCGCACGCCAAGCGCGAGGAACTCTACCGTTTTCTGATCGGGGAAGCCCGCCGACACTCCGACAGGATTCCGCTGTTTGTCTCCACCGAAACTCCCGAAATGTGGGACGCGCTGCAGGATGTGATCGGCCAGAATCCGCGCAAGTTTCTCTGCGGCTGCAATCCGGTTCAGGGACCGGGGCCTCGGCACCTGTCATCTGCGGTGCGCGCATCGAACTACGCCACGAACAAAGAGGCGCAGAGCCTGCCGCTGCACAAGGATCCCGTCTGAGGAACTGAATGCTCGACACGCGTATCACTGTTCAGAATCAGCATCACGGATGGCGCTGGTGAGATAGTTGCCTCAGTTCTTCTCAAAGAAAAATACTCTTGGGGTTTTCCATCTTTTGCAACGGGCGTTTCATATGCTGCCAACCTTACAAAGCACCATCTCCCGCAATTCCGAAATTGTCACCAAAGAGATCGACGGCGACATGGTCATGATGAGTATTACCGAAGGCTCAGTCTTTGGGCTCAATGTTGTTGGTTTAGCCATCTGGGACTTGCTCGAAACTCCCACCTCCGTCGAGATCATTATCGCCCATGTGCTAGATTGCAACAGAACAAAGACCTGCTAATGGAATGGGTTCTTTTTACAGAACGTCTCAAACGATTCAGCACAGACTAGTAGTCGACCACATTGAATGTGAGTATGTGGTCATTCCGTAAGTGTCAGTTTATTCTAGTGTAATGCTGATACGAACTCCTCCAAATCCATTCAGGTCTGATCTTCCGTATTCTACTTCCCTCTATCTCTCTTCGTGTTCGCCCCAGGAGCCCGGTATCCAGGGGAACTGCTCTTCGAGATCGTCTGCCAGTTCAACGCCCCATCCCGCGCCTGCAGGCAGGTTGAAATAGCCGCTGTCGATCGGGGACTCTCGCAGAATGTCCCACTGCAGCGGTCCCTGGCCGACAAACTGCTCGAGTACGTGCATCTCGGGCAGGGCAGCGAGAAAGTGGGCATTGCAGACGGAGAGCAAGCCGTTGTGCCAGTTCTGGGTAAAAACGGGAATGCCGTACTCGCGTCCGCGCTCGTATATGCGCAGGGCTTCTCTCAGCGTACACATGCCGACATCGAGCTGTCCTCTGGCGTAGGCATGTTTTTTGAAGAACGGCTCGAAGTCGTCGAGTCGGGTGTTCGCCTCGCCTCCGGTAATGGGAATATCGAGCGCTTTGTTCAGGCGCGCGTACCCATCGATCTGATCTTTTGGCAGGGGTTCCTCGAACCAGGTCCACCCACGCTCGTCCAGCCAGCGCCCGATCTGCAGAGCCTGGTCTTCGTCCAGACGGGCGTTCCCTTCAAGCATGAGTTCCATGCGGTCGCCGACCGCGTCGGTCACACCCTGGGCAAGTTCGAGGAAGCGCTCGACTGTGATATCCGACCAATGCCACGCAGTGCCGAGTCTCATCTTGTAGGCGGTATAACCGCGATCGGCGAGGCCGATGGCCTCGTCGATGACGGACTCCGGGTTGCCGTTCCAGTCGTACTGAACGCCGGCAGACGCGTAGAGACGCAGACGCTCGTGCGGCTGTCGCCTGGGGCCTGGCAACTCGTCGAGGATGAGGTCGGCGACGCGCTTGCCGGCGATCTTTCCGCGTATGTCCCACAGCGCCAGTTCGATACCGGCATTGTAGATATCCCCCAGGTCATCGCCGGTGTTCTCAGGCACCAGCGAGGGATCTTCGGGGTCTTCGCCGATCAGCTGGTATTTCAGTTCCTCGGCGCGGCTCTTCAGGGCCGGCGGGTCGCCGTATGTCGATGGCTCGCTGATGCCCTGAAGACCGCCGTCGGTTTCGATAATGACGATTGGACAATCGGCCTTGAATGCGCGAAACTCGCTGCTGAACCAGATGAGCTCGGGCTCGTGTTTGCGGCTGAGGCACAGCGTGCGGACATCAGTGATCTTCATCGGTATCTCCAAGTGCGTCAGAGTAAACAGGATATAGGAAAACGCCTTTCTCGTCCAACAGGATCTGAATCACCACCAATCCCGATCAGGGAATTGACACAACAATGCTTCTTCCGGCAAGCCGGCCCCTTGTGCCAGGCCTTATCCCATAAAACGCCGTTGGCACAATATAAAGTTTTTCGATGATTTTCTCTCTTCTTGCTCCTCTCTCCTCAGAATCCTATCTTGACCCCCAATGCAATATTCCTCAATTGATCAGTCGAAACACAGATATCACTTTCACGCAGGATGTATAACTGAGAGGAAGTGAATATGTCTGCTATTGGCGAAGGGGCAGAAAGCGAGCGGGGACGCGTGCGCATCACCGACATCAAGGCTATGGAGCTCAGGAATTCCGCCGGTCAAAGCCTGGTGCGCGTGGATACGGACTCGGGTTTGTTCGGCATCGGCGAGGCGGGGGTCGCAGGTCCGGCGTGCAGGGCGAATCTGCAGTGGCTCGAACGCGTGCTCATCGGTGCCGATCCGCTCAACATCGACAAGCTCTATCACCAGATGATGGGGCTGCAGCACACGTACCAGGCGCACGTGCCGACGATAAGCGGCGTCGATATCGCGCTGTGGGATCTGGCGGGAAAGATCCTCGATCGGCCCGTCAGCGAGCTGCTGACAGGCCGTTTTCGGGAGCGGGTCGAGATCTATTACGGCGGGGCGCCATCCGACTGGAGCGATCGGTCCGCCGTCGATGACTGGGTGGCGAAATTCCGCGCCCATCCCCACGGCTACCGGACGCTGAAATTTGGTTTTCCGCTGCCCGACAATGCGCGTCTCTCCCGGCCGTTCGAAGGGGCGGCGCCGAGCCAATCGCTGAAGGTGAGTGACTTTAAGGTCATACGGGATGGTTTCGAGATGATGCGCGATGCTCTGGGGTGGGATCTCGACTTTATCGTTCACTGTCACAACGAGTGGGATGTGCCGGCGGCCATCGGCATTTGTCAGGCGGTGGAGGAGGCGCGTCCCCTCTGGGTAGAGGATCCGCTGCAGGTCTGGTTCTCCGACGGGTACAAGGCGCTCAGAGCGGCATCGCGCGTACCGATCTGCACCGGGGAGAAGCTCGAGGGGTATCGCGATTTCTTCCCGTTCATCGTCGAGGGGGGCATCGACGTGTTACACCCCGATCTGTGCTGGTGCGGCGGCATCAGCGGCGGCCGCAAGATCGCCGATCTCGCCGATCACTACGGTCTGCCGGTAGCGCTGCACAACTGTGGTTCACTCGTTCACCACATGACCAACGTCCATTTTGGAGCGTGCGTGCGCAATTTCAGCATGAGTGAAACGCGGCTGTACAATTTCCCGTACATGGCCGATATGGGGGGGTTGGACGGTTACGATATAGTGGATGGGAAGATGGCGGTGCCCGACGGGCCGGGGTTGGGCATCGAGCTGGTGCCCGAGGTGCTGCGCGCCGAGCTCAAGAAGGGTGAGCCGTTCTGGGATTGAGTTTGAAGCTTCTCAGCACACGTGTACCGTAGAAGCGATGCTGCCGACAAAGAGATCATCATTGCTCGGCAATCAAGCCACTGTTGTGTGACGCCTCGTTGCAAAGGAGAGACCCGCTGCCTGACTCATCCGGAAAGAAGGGGATGCACGGGCCGGTGTGGTGCATTCCCGAGTATCGACGCCTCTTGCTCGGGACGGTCGTGATGGCGCTGGCGGCTCAGGCAGAGAGTTTGGCCGTGAGCTGGTTTGTGCTGTTGAAGACGGACTCGGTTTTTTTGACGGCGGCATCTTTTGCGATCCGAAAAATCCCGAGTAGCCTGATCGCACCGTTGGCGGGTGATATCAGCGACCGTCTACCGCGCAGCTGGCTGCTGGTCGCAACTACACTGTATAAAGCTGCCATCGCATTACTTCTGGGATGGCTGAGTCTGAACGACTTCGAGCAACTCTGGGCGGTGTTTACCCTGGCGGCTCTGAGCGGCATTGGCCAGTCATTCGAAGTACCCGCGACACAGGGATTGATCACGGATATTGTTCCGAGAAGGATGATGCTGCAGGCGGTGGCTCTTCAGGGCACAGCTATGAGAGCTATCGGGGCGATTGGGAGCCTGGCGAGTGGGCTTGCGATCCATTCGATCGGTGCACCGGCCGTACTTTTTTCCGGTGCTGGTGTTCTCGCGATCGGAGCAGCGATCATCGGGACCGTACCGGCGACTCGATCGCGAGAGGTTGCAGAGAGCCAGACAGGTTTTGCGATGCTGTTGGAATCGCTCAGGGGGTTGAGGTGGCTGATGAGACGGCCCATTGTGGGCAGTCTGTTGTGGGCCGCCTTCGTGGTCGAGATATTCGGGTTTTCATATAATGCACTGTTGCCGTCCGTCGCGCACAGTGTGCTGAATGTCGGTGCAGATGGGTTGGGGGAACTCAAGTTTGCCGCCGGTATGGGTTCCGTGTTGGGAGTGGCCGCCCTGACTGCAGCAAGTGCATTCCCCCGAAAAGGACTTTTGTTTATCGGGATTACGATCGCCTATGGCGTTTTTCTCGCCGCCTTTGCGACGTCGGGAATTTTCCCATTGTCCCTGGCGCTCATCGTCTGTGTGGGTGCGGCGGCCGGGATGTTCGATACTATGCAGATGACCCTGCTTCAACAGAATGTCCCGGATGATGTGCGGGGGAGGGCCATTGGAGGTTGGATGTTTGCAATCAATTTTGCGTGGATCGGCCAGATGGCGCTGGGATACGTCGCGGAGTCAGTTGGGGTAGGATGGGCACTTGCGGGGGCAGGAGGACTCGTGATTTCCACCGGGCTGGCTGCCTTCCTCGTGTCGCCGGGGTTGCGCCGTATTTGACCTGTCAGCGACGCGATCTCAGAGTTGCGCGCTACAGGCCCTCGAGGATGACGTTGTTTGTGCGATAGCCGCCGCTGGCCAGGATCTCGGCGACGGTATGGTTCTGGTCGTAGTAGTCACCACCGCCGGGATATTCTCTGCTGCCGTCGAAATACAGGACGGCGGGCAGGCGGTCGGCGGGTATGGCGTTGATGCCCACGGATTTTTCCACGCTGGGGCAGTTGTAGGCCCGCCCGGGTTCCAGAAAGGGTTCTACGCGAAAGGTCTCGCCGCCGTCGAAGGCAATGATCTTGCCGCTGTCGTTGGTGGCGCGTTCGCTGCCCTGTTCAGAGATGATGTGCATAGTGCATATATCTGCTTGTGAGATGATGTGGATTTTCTCGGATTTGGGTAACAGTGTAAATTTAACTCTGAATGGGATCCAAAAAAAGCTCGATCGAGGATTCCACATTCCCAATTCCAAATCGGATGGCCGACTGCGGATCATCTGGTTCCTCAACTGCTATGTCACTCAAACTCACGCGGCGTGGTTTTCTGAAGAGCGTGGCTGCTGCCGGCGCTGTTGGTCTGGTTGTCAGATCACCGACGATGTCGGAGGAGAGGAGGCCGTCTTTGACGAGCGACCCTGGCTCCATAGAGCGCGAGGCGGTGAAGACGCTGCTCTTCCCCGTTCCGCTCAGGGACCGACCACCAACGCTGGATGGCCACATCGAGCCGGGAGAATGGGAACAAGCCTGTGCGATCACGGGTTTTCTCGGGCTCTCGAGCAAGGAGTACAGTCACCGGCAGGGGACGTTCTGGCTCGCGTACGATGCGGGCAATATCTACTTTGCGTACCGATCGTCTTTCCCACCCGGGACGCAGGAAGGGGGGGCGTGGGATGAGAAGGCGCTCAGGGCTTTTGAACGCGATCGGGACGGAAGCGTGTTTCTGGACGACTCGATCGAGGTCTTCCTCGCGCCGGAGAGCCCCGAGCGATATATCCAGTTCATCGCCAACTGTCTGGGCACGATCAACGATCGTCGCTACGGAGAGATCCCCTGGGATGGAGACTGGCGGGTCTGCAGTCGCGTCGACGATGCCGCCGGGATCTGGGAGCTAGAAGGGGCCGTATCCTTTGCGTCCCTGGGGGTGCCCGCGCCGGTTGCCGGCGACTCCTGGTTTTTCAATGTCGCCCGCAACTGGAAGGGGATGGAGAACCTGTTGACGTCCGCAACGGGAGAGTACCGCAAGCAGATGGCCCGGATCGCGTTTGCCGATACGGCTCCGGCGATTCAGGAGCGTTTCTGGGGCCAGCCGCTCGCGGGGCTGCCGGCGCTGGACCTGGCGATGTGTGCGGGGGAGAAGCGAGAGGCGCGGGTCGATGTGGAATGGGCGATCCACGACGAAGCGGACCTATCTTCGACGCCTGTCTCGGCTGGACAGACACTGGAGATCGCAGCCGGACAGAGCCATCTGCTTCAGTGCGAACTGCCCGTCGCCACAGAGGGGCAGTACACGATCCGCGTTGCGATGCGCGACGCGGCTACGCATGCGCCGCTGTACGAGCGCGAGCTGCCGTTTTCCGTGGGGCCGCCGGTGACTCTGAGACCGTTTTACGTGCTGAAGACGCGGGCCCTCGGCGTGCTGACGGATCTGACCCGGATGCCGCTCGATCCGTTGACGGACTGTCGGCGGATCGAGTACGCGGTGATTGTCGGTGGGGAAAATGTGGAGACAAAGTCGCTGGAAGTCCTGGACCGGGAACAGTTCGGCGTCGAATTCGACTGCGAGCCGCCGCCCGGCACAGGGCTGGCCATAGCCTGCCGCTTTGTGGCCAGGGACGGAGCGGAGTTCGAGGCTCAGTGCGACTATCGAGTTCCTCCTGTGCCGGTGTGGGCGGGTGCGTACGAGCCGCCCGAGGAGTTCGTGCCCTGGCCCTGGTCGGCTGTGGAGCTCGATGACAATGTTGGAACGGTGAATTGCTGGAACCGCACCTATGCGTTCGGCAACCAGCCGTTGCCGTCGTCTGTGCGCGCCGGAGAGCGGGAACTGCTCGGGGGGCCGATGACTCTGCGCGTCCGTGCGGACGGAGCGGACGTGCGGTGGGCGTCCGGCACGGTGGACATCGTCCGGGCATCTCCTTCAGCGGCGACGGTCGTCAAAACCGGCAGCGCCGGCGATTTGGATGTGACGGTCGAAACGACCGTGGAGTACGACGGATACGCGAGGTGTCGCATTCAACTGACGCCGCATAGACCGGTCGGGGTATCCGACGTGCGTTTGGAGATGCCGCTGCGCGAAGAGTGGATCCGGTTCTTCCACGTCGACGGCAGCTGGGGGGACAAACTCTTTGGCGCGGTCGAGGAGCGCGAGGCGTTTCCGGTGCTGGAGACCGAACACCACTACTACTGGCTGGGCGACGACGACACGGGCTTCTGCTGGCTCGCCGAAGGGTTTGCGGAATGGCAGCCGGGAGCCGGCCAGGGTCGCATCGGGTTCGAGAAAAGCGGCAGTAACTGGGTCGGCTACGTCCGTCCCATCGGCGAAGCGGTAATGATCCGAACTCCGCTCCAGTTTGAGATCGGGTTTCAGGCCACCCCCACGCGGCCTCCGCCTCCGCGTCCACTCCGCGCGCTGCTGTGCTACAACACGCCTCCGGAGAAGCTCAACCTGCCGGTATCGCGGATGGGGGATACGGTGCTGGAGATGAGTCTGAAGGGGAAGATGAACTACCCGCCATTCCCCGAAGAGGCCGAGAAGATCCGCACCTGGATCGCCGGCCACAGGGGGAAGGGTATGAAGTTCGTCGGCTACCAGTATATCGATGCGGGGACCGAGACCGACGCGTACGATTCGTACTGGGGAGACTGGGTGGCGGCGATTCCGCCGGACACGGTACAGTGGCGGAGTCTGACGGCCAAGTGCTGTCTGGACTCGTCGTGGTCCGATTACTCCTGCTGGGTCCTGGACAGGATGATGACCGAGTTCGATACCGACGGCGTGTACCTCGACGGCATTATGGCCAGGGAATGCCATCGCGGCGTCGCGCACGGCCACGGGGACAGGGTCGAATGGCCCTTTGCCGCGGCGCGCGAGCATGCCAAGAAGCTCCTCTGCGTCGCCCGCGGGAACAAGGGGGCCGACTCCATCCTGTTCGGGCACGTCTCGCTCGGGACGATCGCCCCGCTGGCGGGGCTTCTCGATCTGCACCTGAAGGGAGAGAATTACGGTTCGCCGCTCGACTACGACAGTCTGACCCCGGATGTCGTGCGCGCGGAGTTCGGGCGCCAGTGGGGGCCGCCGTCGGTAATTTTGCCACAGCTGACCAAGAAACAATCCATTCCGGTCTCGCGGCTTCTCGGTCTGGCGGCACTGCACGGCGTCGACTGTGCCCCGAGTTTTTTGCCGCCCAGGGAACGGCAGGAGCTACTGTTCGGCATGTGGATGATCTACGAAGACTTCCGCATCGATACGGCGACGTTTCATCCATACTGGCATCAGGATCTGTTCCGCGAGATCGACGGGCACCCGGTCAGCCTGTACGCCCGTGCTGCAGAGGACCGGTATCTGCTAGTGGTCGCGAATCAGACGGAGGGACCGGCGCGGTTCGAGATTGCGCCGAGGTCGGACTTATCTCTGGTCAGTGCGCGGGAACAGTTCGGGGACCGCGACATGCGGTGCACCTCTGACAGACTCACTGTCGATCTCGAGCCGTGGGAATATCAGCTCGTAGAGGTTTGTGCAGGGCAGTGAGTCCGCGCTATACGACATCGGCGCAGGCTCCCTCGACCGAAAGTTTCTCGTTCACCTATTCGATCCGATGACAGGAGACTGAGCGCATGTTGAAGACCAGTGGCTTCCCGGGAGGTCCGGTGCTCCACCACCTCTCGGAGTTGCCCGAGGCGGAGCGCCTCCGGCTCCACGGCCGGGGGCAGATCCTTCCGGTGGATCCGGTCGAAGCGGGTGAGGGAGTCGCGATAACCTTTCGCTGCGAAATCGGCCGGACTCCCATTCCGGAGGGCGGCAAGCTGCGAGTCGTCTGGAGGTGGCCCTACGACTGGGGAGAGCTGCAGACGGCAGACCCGGTCGGTGAGGGCTATCTGGGGGTCTCCGCGAGCCGACCGGGGGTGCGCCTGCAGGCGTCCTACGATTTCCGCAACGATCTGATACCGTGGAACCACGGGATTCAGGCAGAGGTGGTGGTGGGCTGTCTCGAAGAGGGAGACCGGGTCGAATTCTTCTGCGGCGGTGCTGCTGTGGACGCCGGTCGATGGCGCGCGCCGACGCTCATTGCAGCGGCGGCCGATTTCCTCTTTCTCATCAATCCCGAGGGGGCCGACCAGTGGCTGCAGCTGCCCGATGTTCGCTCTTTCCCGATTGTCGCCGGGGGGGCCGCGCGGATGGTCGTCGTGGCCCCTTCGGAGGGGCGTCCGGACGAAGAGTTGCCGGTGATCGTCCGCATCGAGGATGCCTGGGGCAACCCCCTGCGCGTTCCCGGTCGGGAGCCGCAGCTGGCGCTGGCAGCGGCGGACGGCGGTCTCACTATCGCGCTGCGCGATGCCGGCGGTCAGCCCGCTTATCAGTACGCCGTCCGTTTCCGCGAGCCGGGGGCTCACACTCTCGCCGCGACCCTGCCCGAAACAGGTCTGGAGGGGCTGAGCAATCCGATCCGCATCGACCGGGATCGGCCGAAACACCGCATCTTCTGGGGTGATTTGCACGCCGGCCAGGGGGAGATCGGCTGCGGTATCGGTTCTGTCGAGCACCACTTCGATTTTGCTCGCCACGTCGCCGGTCTGCAGTTCGCTACCTATCAGGCGAACGATCACCACGTGACTCGGGATATGTGGCGGGCGGTCTGCGAGGAGTCGGCTGCGGCACACGAGGATGGAGCGTTCGTCGTCTATCCGGGATGCGAGTGGAGCGCCGAGACGGCACTCGGTGGGGATCGCAATGTCGCGTATTTGGAGGACGAACCCCCACTGCGCCGCTCCGGGCGTTTTTTCGCCGAGGACGGGGCGGACCTCGAGACCGATCTGACGACGGCGAAGGAACTGCTCGAGGGGTTGAGGGACGAGCCAGTTCTGATCAATCTGCACGCCGGCGGTCGGCCGACGAACTTCGAGTTCCACGAGCCGCGGTTCGAACGGCTGGTCGAGATCCACTCGACTCACGGGACGGCGGAGTGGTTCTTCTTCGACGCTCTGCGCAGAGGGTACCGGGTCGGCGTCACAGCGGGTGCGGATGGGGTCTCCGGGCGGCCGGGGGCGGACCATCCCGGTTCTCGTCAGATTCGCAACGTGCGCAGCGGCATTACCGCCGTGTACGCCACCGATCTCACGCGGGAGGGGATCTGGGAGGGGCTGCACGCCCGCCGCACCTATGCGACGACGGGTGAGCGGATGCTGTTGAACGTCACTGTCGACGGACAGCCGATGGGATCCGAATTCGACGCCGATACCGAACCTCTCATCCAACTGTCCGTGGAGGGGACGCAGGCAATCGAGCGGGTCGATCTGCTATGTGGGACGGAGATACTGGAGAGCTGGACGCCGGCTCCACTCGTTGCGGAAGGATCGCTGCGTCTTCTCTGGGGTGGTACTAAGAGCTGTGGATCGGCACCGGCGCAACGGGTCGTTTGGGACGGTACACTGACGCTTTCGGGGGGGAGGGTGCGACGCATCGAGCCGGTCGGGTTCTGTGGTCCCAACGATACCATCGAGCCGGTCGGCGACGGCAGCTTTGGCTGGCGTTCCGCCACCGCTGGCAACCGGGCAGGAGTGCTTCTCGACCTGGAGGGTGACGAGTCCACTCTCTGCCGTTTTTCCAGCGGGCCATGTCGGTTCGAGTTCCGTCTTGCCCAGGTGACGGGCGCGCCCATGGTCGTGGCCGCTGGCGGTGTCAGTCGCCACGTCATGGTGTCGCGTCCCCCCGATGCCAATGGGCCGCGACGAGTGGAGCTGAGTTATCGGGATAGGCGCGATGTCGCCGGCACCTGTCCCTACTGGGTCCGGGTTACACAGGTCGACCAGCACCAGGCGTGGAGCAGTCCGGTCTACGTCACTCGCGTTTGAGGGTCGATATTCAGATCGGCATTCACTGCGATCGGGGTCGCCAGCCTGTCCAGACCGACGTCGGCTCCGTCTCGCTTTGAGCGCCAATCTGGACATAGGGTACTCCTCAGAGTTTAGCACTAACGCGGCGTATTCAGCGGATATCTCCCCAGCTCATGCGCTGCATCGAACATGGCGACGACATTTTCGGGGGGGACCTCCGGTTGGATGTTGTGCACCGAGCAGACGACGTAGCCGCCGCCGGGTCCGAGATCCGCGATTCGCCGCCGGACCTCTTCACGGACGTCCTCCGGCGTGCCCAGGGGCAGGACCTGATGGGTGTCGATGGCACCCCAGAAAGCGAGGCGGTCGCCAAACTCCCGCTTGAGCTTCGCGGTGTCTCCCATGCCGACGGCGGAGACCTGGATCGGGTTCAGCACTTCGACGCCAATTTCGATGAAGTCGGCGATGATCGGGTAGAGCGCACCGTCGGAGTGGAAAAATCGCTTTGCGGGGGTGCGGGCCTTGAAGAAATCGAAGGTCTTCTTCTGCAGCGGTTTGATCAACTGTCTGTACATCTCGGGGGAAACGATGGGACGATCGGTCATGCCGAGGTCATCGCTGGTGGCGAAGACGATATCGACATGGTCGCCGACCTCTTCCAGCGTGCGTTCGGCCATCCGCAGCCGGATATCCAGGTATTTCTTCATGAGGGCTGAAGCAAACTCCGGGTTCCCCGCCATATCCATGTAGAAGTTTTCCCACCCACGCAGTTCCGCACAGCGCAGGAAGAAGGCGCTGTTGACGTTCAGGACCACGGCGTAGTCGGTGTTTTCGTGGAGTTTGCGGGCTCGTTCCCGCAGGCCCCGGTAGCGGCCGGGATCCTCCGCATCGGGCCAGGGATAGCGGTCGATAGCCGCCAGCGTGTCTTCGGTGAACGGCGACTCTGTCAGGTCGTAGTAGTAGCTCCCTTCGGGGCGGGTGCGGACGACTCCCCACTCATCCCGGTAGCCGTCTTCGCCCACCGGTTCGTTCTGCCCGTTGTCCGGTCTGCCCATATCGAGCCGGCGAAAATCGACGCGGAACCGCTGCAGCACATCTTCATCCACGTGGACGGACTGCGCCAGCTTGCTCATGATGCGGAGTTTTCGCGGCGGCAGGCCGAGATGGTCGATCAGGTGCTGGTAGGCGACGGCCGTGATTCCGTCACCTCCCGCCTGGGCGAGATCCACAGGCACGCGGTCGGGTTCCTGCAAATCGAGGGTCGCCATCACCCGTTCGCGCGGCGTCATTTCGGCTTTCGTGGTCATCGGATCTACCCTCCAGTTCGTTTTGCGGGGGACGCGGATAGAGAATAGGTCTGGTCGAGTTGCGAGAACGGCACCGTTGTTTTGAATGTTTCGTATTGACTACTGTAACGCTTATAGATCCCGATCTCTACCTGCTCGGGGAGCGGGGTTTCCACGGACCAGTGGAAAAAGCCGGTGTCATCGGTATGGATGTGCCAGCGGTTGAGTACCACACATGCTCCAGGAATGGGCTGACCGGTGTTATCCACGACCTGGTTGCAAACCTTGCAGCCGGTTTTCAGGTGGAACTCCTGGGCTTTGGGCTGGGGCTCGACCTTGACATACCGATGCTGAGGGGCGTAACCGTCAGCCTCTACGGTCAGAATACATTCGCCAAGTCTCACTGAGTCGAATTGGAAGCATCCCCGAGCGTCTGTCTGCACTAGCGGATACTCTTTGCATCTATTTATCGATCTGTATCCCAATACGGGCGAGCCGACTGTCAGCGGAGTAGCCTCCCAGGGATCCAGTGCGGTCTCGTGCTCCAACCAGGAGTCGAGATAATAGCGCGTTGGGCTCCGTTCCACGTGGGCATTGGCAATTGGATCGCCTTGCTGGTCCAGCACCCGACCCTCCAGCACTGCACCCGTCGGCGAGATACTTACCCGCTCGACGGTAATGGGCCAAACTTTGGTACCTTCGGCGTCACTGCCGATGGCCACCAGCCTGTTCGGCCCTACTTTGACCATATCGAACTGGCCGGTGATAACCGGCTCCGGAAGATCCGACAATCTTATACGATCTTGCCAGGTACGGCCCTGATCCAGACTAAAAGCGATGTGGAAACCCGGTCGACCGTACTGACAGACCACCACGCCGTTGTCCAGAACCGCCAGTGTTGGCGAAATGTTCATCAGCTGTGGTCTGGTCGGTACAGGTCGGGTCCAGGTCTTGCCGAGATCTTTCGACCAGGACAGGTACAGGGGACGGTATTCGCCGGCAAACTGCGCTCCCTGTGTTCTCATTATGCACAAGAGTTGCCCATTGGATAGTAAGGCCAGACTTGGCTCACAATACCCACAGTATGAACCGACTGAGTGCGGATGCGGGTCGGTTGGGCTGTAGGCCACGCTGGCATGGAACTGCCAGGTGAGGCCATTGTCCGTGGAGCGCACGAGCATTGTGCGATACTGGGCGTCATCTTTGAAGTTCCCATAGAGTGTGGCCAGCAGATCGCCGTTGGGCAATTGGACTATCTTGCCTTTATCGAAGACTGGCCAGAAGGTCGCCCATCTTGTGTTGAGGTCTGCTTGGGGCATGGATACAGCGGAGACATCCACTTCATATCTGAGGAAATCATCGGAAAATACCGTCTGCGCGGCTTGTAGTCTGGGCGGATCCGTTTTGTCGATCGGAGCAGCCTGACCCGTCATGAAGAGCACTCCACCGTCTCGCAAACCTACTGACATCCGCTGTGCATTCCCTGGAGGGAAGTCCATCTCCGGGCCCCAAGTGCGTCCCCCATCAGTTGAGATACGATAAAATCTGGGTGGACTATCCGGCTTCGGATAGAAAGCGGCTATGCTCCCTGTTCGCGAGACAGCAATACTGGCGCTATTCTGATATCTTATGGGGCTCAGGAGGGTCGGCTCCTCGATGGTGACCTCCAGAATTTCCGTTGGATCCATATCGATATCTCCAATGCACCGCGCCTCACAAGGGAAATTCACTGGTTTTTTTCAGCGCTCGAAAAAGAAAATCCGCTAATCTTCCCGCTCAATTCGGGCGTGCTCGTCCATCATCGCCTCCACGTTTTCCCAGGGCCAGTGGCGGCGGATCGACGGGACGGCGGCCAGGAGGAAGCCCTTTTTCCCAAAGAGGGCATGGGCATCGCGGACCGCCTGGCGGACCTGGTCGGTGGTGCCCATACCGATGTGCAGAGGAGCGCTGACGCCGGTCCAAAAAGCCTTCCTGCCACCCAGCCGGTCCACGATGCGGGTGAGGTCCTGCCCGGTGGCCGTGGGCTCCACACCGACCAGGCAGTCGAAGTTGAGGTCGGCGATTTCGTCGAGGAGGGGTTCCACACCCGTGCACATGTAGTAGCAGCAGGGCAGGCCGGCATCGTGGGACATGGCTACGGTACGCGAGATGAAGGGAGCGGCAAAGGCGGTGAATTGTTCGGGGCCCCAGAAGTCGGCCGAGTCGTACCAGCCCCTGCGGAGGACGAAGTCGGCGCCAGCCTCTATGCAGAGCGCCAGCATCCGTTCGGTGTGGGCGTTGAGGTATTCGAGGAACGCCGCCGTCTCCTGCGGGTAGTCCAGCACCAGCATGATCGCCTGGTCCGCCAGGGCAGACCAGATCATGTAGTCCAACGCCGTTCCGCCATAGCTGGACAGAGCGAGACCCTCTGCCTCTGCCAGATACCTGCGCTCTTTGCTCTGCTGCCGCCAATTCTCCAGGTCGTCACCCTCTGGTGTGCCATATGGGTCCATGCGGACGAGGGTCAGCAGATCCTCCCCATTGCAGATGAGAGGCTTGGTGAATCGCGGAGTGTTGAAGTCGTCGAAGAGCGGGATACGCCCGTGCGGGTAGTCGTCGGATTTTCGAATCTTGGCGGTGAGCCGACCCCGGGGGGAAGACCACTCGGCGCAGAGGATGGGATAGGGCTCATCGGGATCTTTTTCGACCCAGCTTTTCTGGTCGATCTCGCGATTCCAGGTTTGGGGCAGTGGGATGGAGATGTATGGATCGAAGCCGTATTTGCGCATCCAGGTGATCTCGTCCTTCAGGCCGTCCCAGCGGAATCTCTGCTCATCCGGATCGCCGCGCCAGAAGGTTTGTGGCACCGGAATCCGGTCTACTTCCTCACGTCGCATGGCCGCGATCATGCATTCTCTGGAGGTCATTTGTGTCATTTCAGTGCTCAATTATGTGAGAAGAAGTTCGTCGAGGATTTGCGCATAGACTCCGGTCGCGCAGCCGCAGCCTTCAACCTCGCACGGGCACGCGGGGTTCGCAGCCGCTAACCGTATGAAGGCTGGCGTTCAGATTACCGCTAGCCAATATCTTCTGGCACGTAGTGACCGTTTGCACGCTGCCAGGCCGCTGCTTCCGAAAAACGGCGCTCGGGCAATGGATAGCAGTCATTCAGGTGTCCACCCTCAGATAGATAGTGCCGGGCGGCAGGTTCCCACCAGTGCTTATTGCACCTATCGAGCACCTCTTCTATCCTGTCTCCAGGAAAAAAACACACGCCATCGTCATCCGCACGAATCCAGTCGCCGGGCATGACTGTGTTGCCGGCGACGGAGATGCGCACATTCACGGCCAGGGGTGCGATGTCGTGCTGCGCATCATAGTCCGTCGTGGTCCTGGCGTCCTGTGTCCAGATCGGAAAATTCTGTCCCGCGACTTCTGCATAGTCACGTATCACTCCATGCACGACGAGGCCGGCGGCTTTCCGGTTTTTCTGCAATGCCAGAAGCATGTTCCCACCCAGAACTCCACTCCTGGTATTTCCATCGGCCTGGACGACGAGCACGTAACCTTCTTGGGTGATGTTCACCGCTATCCGGTGGTTTTGGTCCTGGGGCCTTGCGTACTCGCCCGTGGGCATGAGGTCGGGACGTTGAGGGCCGTACTGCAGCGTAACGGCTGGTCCCAGGATATCGTGGCCTTTGCCGCGAAATAACGGGCAGATGCCACTAAAAAACGTACTTGGCGTGCCCACGATACCTCTTGCCACCACTGAAACAGTTGCGGCGGAATACTTGATCAGCTCCGGGACTAGGTCCATATTCGGTCTCGGGAACTCCCACACCTCTTCACAGGCCATGCGAAAGATGGGAGGACGTGATTCCTTGCTCATTTTTCCAGCTTCCTTTTTTAGGCGAACGGTTGATACTGGCCTTCGGCACGGTGCTGGCCGGTCTCGGTTTCATCCTGCTGGGTTGGGCGGGTGGTATTGCGGGCCTTGCGGCGTTTCTCTGCGTGGCGGGGGCCGGCATCGTTCCGCTGTGGAATCAGAGCGCAAATCGGCCGATGAGCCCCTGCTCACTCAATCATCCCCTCAAATACTGTGCTCTGTAACTGCCATTGAATTATCAAGAGATGTCTCAGGCATGATTGTATGACGGGTAGCTCGATTTGGCAAACCTTATATCGATATCCCTCTCACTCGTTTTCACCCAAAAGGAAATCAATAATGTCCCGTCCCAACATCCTCTTCATCATGTCCGATCAGATGGTGGCCGATCTCACTTCTGCCTACGGTCATCCGGTGGTGCAGACGCCCCACTTGCGGTCGCTGGCCGAGAGCGGGGTCCGCTTCGATGCCGCCTATACGCCTTTCCCGCTGTGTGCGCCGGGGCGGGCCTGCCTCATGTCGGGGCGACACGCCTCTGCGATTGGCGCCTGGGACAATGCCGCGCCGCTGACCTGCGATCAGCCGACTTTTGCGACCTATCTGGCCACTGCCGGGTACGACACTGCTCTGTCGGGTAAGATGCACTTTGTCGGTCCCGATCAACTGCACGGTTTCCGGCAGCGGCTGACGACCGATATTTACGGGTCGAACTTCGGAGTGTACGAGGAATGGATCGCCATCAAGGAGGCAAAGGGTGCCCATCCGGAGGAAGTGATGGCACATCGCCGACGCTACAACTCCGACTACTACGTCAGCGACGGCATCCAGACCGATACCTGGCATACCGCTCTCAGCTACGACGAGGAGACGCACTTCCGCGCCATCGAGTATTTGCGCGCCCAGGGGGAGAGTGACGGTGGGCAGCCCTTCCTGCTGGCCGCCTCCTACCACCATCCGCACGAGCCGTTTTGGGCGCCGCAGCGATACTGGGATCTCTACGAAGGCGCCGATATCGAGATCGCCGAGTATCCGGTCGGTTTCGAGGAGGGGCGCTCGCAGATGGATCTGAATCTCAACGCCTATCACGGGGTCACGCGCAACGATCTGCGCGATCCGGAGAGCCAGCGGCGGGTGCGCCGGGGCTACTACGGCGTCACTACCTACATGGATGATAAGGTGGGGGATTTGCTGCGGATTCTGGAGGAGACCGGTCTGGCGGACAACACGGTCGTCGTCTTCACCTCCGATCACGGCGACATGCTGTGCGAGCGGGAGATGATGCAGAAACGCTGCTTTTACGAGTGGTCGTGCCGCGTGCCGTTGATCGTTCGCTTTCCCGACGGTTGGAAGGGGGGGACGACGATGCGGACCCCGGTGTCGCTGCTGGACCTGTTGCCGACCTTCAACGATCTGGCCGACTACGGCGACGCGCTCCCCCACGACGGTGAGAGCCTGCTGCCGTTGCTGGATAAGGGGGAGGATCCGGAGCGTCTGGTCTTTGCCCAGGCGCACGAGGCAGTGGGCATGCCCTGCATCATGGCCCGGCAGGGGCGCTACAAATACAACTATATCCACGGGTACCAGCCGCAGCTGTTCGATCTGGAGGTGGATCCCAGGGAGTGGGACAACCTGATCGGCGACAGTGCGCACGAGGAGATTGCCAGCCGCTTTGAGGAGATGGTGATGGAGCGCTTCGATCCGGATGCTATGGCCGAGGAGAACCGGCCAGTCTGTACCGCCGTCGGCTGATCCGCGGCGTCATGGGCAGCTACGGTCAGACCTGGTCTCACGATCCGGGCTTAGACCACCGCAAGGGCGCCATGCAGCAATATATGCCATAGATGGATGCTGCCGCGGGATCCCACTGTGTGTGGGCCTGTGTTCATGCCAACAACTGCGCTAAGCCATAGTACTGCCTGGAAACTCAGGAAGAATCCGGAGAAACGAGCCGACTGGAAACAGTCGGCTTTTTGTTTGATGGGCCATTTTACTTCGGGACACCTGGTGGGGATGATGTAATGCCCTCCACAGGTTGACAATTTTGACACATCACTATCTTAAATGAGACAATTTTGTCTCTTTATATTTTTGAAAGTTACCTTTGTCACTAAACGATGGTAGGCGGAAAAACATGCAGAGCAGAGCAAAAGGCGGAGACAGAAAAATGATGAAGTTTCTGCTGTTGGGGTTGCTGGCTTTCTGCCCGCTGCTCGTCCGGTCCGTGCTGGCCGTGGATGGGCAAGACCGCGCCTCCGATGGGGCTGCAGCCCCACCGGTCATTCTGGACGACAGGCAGGGGGAGTATCCTCTGGGACTGCATCTGGAGTTGCTGGCCGATCCGGACATGCAGTGGACCATCGAGGATGTCAGTGCCCCACCGCTGGCCGATCGCTTTGTACCCAGTCGACAGGAAAATCTTCAACTGGGCGGGTTCATACCATCCCTATGGGTCCGATTTACGGCCCACAACACCACCGAGAGCAAAGAGTGGGTACTCATATCTAATTTGTTGGGCTACGAAGGGGGGATCGATCTCTTCGTCCCGAATGTGTCTATCGGGTCTCCCCATTCCTGGACCACCAAAAGAACAGAAGGTCGAATCGCTTTCAAGGACCGAGAATTCCAGCATCGCTACCCCGGCTTCCGACTCGCTATCGAACCGGGAGAGGCCCGGACTTTTTACCTGCGAATTGGCCCGGTAGCGAACCTGTCTCTGGTCCTCTGGTCGCAGGAGGCTTTTGCCGAACAGGACCACGACGCACAGATGGTCCTGGGAGCATACTACGGCATCATCCTGGTGATGGCCCTCTACAATCTGTTCATTTTCATCTCGCTCCGGGACCGGTCTTATCTCTATTACGTGGTTATGGTCACTTTTCTCGGGTTCTGGTTTACCCACTGGAATGGGCTTTTTACCGAGTACTTGTGGCCTGAAGGCAGATGGAGCTGGACACAGCTCCATACCTTGATCTTCGGCCTGGGCAGCGCCTCGATCTTCAAATTCGTGCAGAGCTTCTTGATGACGCGGGTGCATCTACCCAGAATTCACCACCTGATCTCTGTGATGATTGCCCTGCATGTGCTCATTATAGTAGCCCCATTCTTTGAACTACACATACTGTTTCTCTCTATCCAGCACCTTTTTGAGCTGACGAAGTGGTCGCTGGTGCTGGCGGCCGGCATCCTCACCTGGCGCCGGGGCTTTCGGCCCGCCCGGTTCTTCGTCTTAGCCTGGACGGCTTTTGTCTGTGGCGGGTTTATGATCAACCTGGCTTTCATGGGCGTGCTGCCCTTCAATTTCATAACTCTCAACGGGTTCCAGATCGCCCACGCGCTAGAAGTGGTGCTGCTGTCTCTCGCTCTGGCTGACCGCATCAACCTGCTGCGGACCGAAAAAGAGGCCCAGGAAGCCGAACTGCAGACCGCCCACCATCTGCAGATGGGACTCATGCCCACCCAGCCACCCGAGCTTGAAAACTACGATCTGGCCGGCCGCTGTCTCCCCGCCAGCCAGGTCGGCGGCGACTTCTTTCAGTACTTCCAGGCCGATGGCAGACTCTCCCTGTGCCTGGCCGACGTCACCGGACACGCCATGGAAGCGGCCGTGCCGGTGATGATGTTCTCCGGCGTGCTTGAGACCGAGATGCAATACGGTCATCCGGTTGGACAGCTGCTCACCCGGCTCAACCGACTGCTGCACCGCAAGCTGGACAGTCGGACCTTTATCTGTTTCGCCATCGGCGAGGTGCATCTGGAAAGCCGCCGGCTGCGGCTGGCCAACGTCGGCTGCCCGCCGCTCTACCACTACCGCCAGGCCACCCGCCAGGTCACCGAGTTGGAGGGGGGTGGCTATCCTTTAGGCGTCCAACCGGAAGGCAGGTATGCGGCGACCGAGATCGCGCTGGCCCCGGGCGACCGGATCGTCCTCTGCTCGGACGGACTGGTGGAAGCGGCCAACGGGCAGGAGGAGATTTTCGGTTTCGAGCAGATCGCCGAGGCGATCCGCCAGGGCTGTGCGGAGGATCTGTCGGCCGCTGACCTGATCGACCGGCTATTCACCGAAGTGCAGGCTTTCGCCGGTGACGTGCCCCAGGGAGACGACATGACCTGCGTCGTCCTGACAGTAAAGACGCAAGACTAATGTCAGCGAACGGGGATAGGCGGGAAACCATGCAGAGCAGAGCAGAAGGCGGAGACAGAAAAAGGATGAAATTTCTGCTGTTGGGGCTATTGGTTTTCTGCCCACTGCTCGCCCAGTCCCTGCTGGCCGTGGATGCGCAAGACCGCGCCTCCGATGGGGCTGCAGCCCCATGGGTCGTTCTGGACGACAGACGGGGGGAGTATCCTCTGGGTCTCCACCTGGACCTGCTGGTCGATCCGGATATGCAGTGGACCATCGAGGATGTAAGTGCCCCACCGCTGGCCGATCGCTTTGTACCCGGTCGACAGGAAAATCTTCAACTGGGCGGGTTCATACCATCCCTATGGGGCCGATTTACGGTCCACAACACCACCACCAGGACCAAAGAGTGGGTGCTCATATCCACTTTGATGGGCTACGAGAACGGGCTCGATCTCTTTGTCCCGGACACTTCTGCCGGGCCGTCCCCTTCCTGGACCGTCAAAAGAGTAGAAGGTCGAATCCCCTTTAAGGACCGAGAATTCCAGCATCGCTACCCCGGCTTTCGACTCGCCATCGAACCGGGAGAGACCCGGACTTTTCACCTGCGACTCGGCCCGGTGCAGGCACTGTCTCTGGTCCTCTGGTCGCAGGAGGCTTTCGCCGAACAGGACCACGACGCACAGATCGTCCTGGGAGCGTACTACGGCCTGATCCTGGTGATGGCCCTTTACAATCTGTTCATCTTCTTCTCGCTCCGGGACCGGTCGTATCTCTATTACGTGATTTTGGTTACTCTTGCTGGATTCTGGTTTGCCAACTGGAATGGGCTTTTTACCGAGTATCTGTGGCCCGAAGGCAGATGGAGCTGGGCACAGCTCCAGGTCTTGTCCTTCGGTCTGGGCAGCGCCGCGATCTTTAAATTCGTGCAGAGCTTCTTGATCACGCGGGTGCATCTACCCAGAATTCACCACCTGATCTCTGTGATGATCGCCCTGCATGTGCCCATTGTAGTAGCCCCATTCTTTGAACTGCACGCACTGTTCTTTGCCATCCAGCAGTTTTTTGAGCTGGCGAAGTGGTCGCTGGTGCTGACGGCCGGCATTCTCACCTGGCACCGGGGCTTTCGGCCCGCCCGGTTCTTTGTTCTGGCCTGGACGACTTTTGTCTGTGCCGGGTTTATGATCAACCTGGCCTTCATGGGCGTATTGCCCCTCAATTTCATAACTCTCAACGGGTTTCAGATCGCCCACGCGCTGGAAGCGGTGCTGCTGTCGCTTGCTCTGGCCGACCGCATCAACCTGCTGCGGGCGGAAAAAGAGGCCCAGGAGGCCGAACTGCAGACCGCCCACCACCTGCAAATGGGGCTCATGCCCACGCGGCCACCTCGACTCGAAGAGTACGACCTGGCCGGTCGCTGCCGGCCGGCTACCCACGTCGGCGGCGATTTCTTCCAGTATTTCGAGCGGGACGGCAAGCTGTCGGTCTGCCTGGCCGACGTCACCGGCCACGGTATGGAAGCGGCCGTGCCGGTGATGATGTTCTCGGGGATGCTGTGCAGCCAGATGGAGGAAGAGCGGCCGCTGGACCAGCTCTTTAGTCGGCTCAACCAGACCCTGTGCGCGACCCTGGTGTCCCGCACCTTTGTCTGCCTGACGGTGGGCGAGTTGGATCTGGCTCAGCGCTGCCTCCGTCTGACCAACGCCGCCTGTCCGTATCCCTTCCACTTTCGCGCCGCCACGGGGGCAGTCGAAGAGTTGCAAGTGGAAGCCTATCCGCTGGGCGTCTTACCTGAAACCGCCTTTGAGACGCTGGAAAGAACGCTGGAGAAGGGAGATTATCTCGTCTTCTGCTCAGACGGAATCATCGAAGCGGCCAATGACCAGGAGGCGATCTTCGGCTTTGAACAAACGACCGAGACGATTCGCCAGGGCTGTGCGGGAGGGCTGGCCGCCGAAGCGCTGATCGACCGATTGCTCAGCGCGGTGCAGGATTTCTCCGGCGACGTGCCCCAGGGGGACGACATGACCTGCGTCGTCCTGCGCGTCGTCTGAATGGTCCATAAACGGGACATTTGTCTCAGGAGTCCAATACTGTGCCGCTAAGATTTTTTATCATACTACTACTTGGGACTCCCCTCTACGCCGCTACCCCCCTCGTGCTGACCGATACCCAGCAGACGTACCCGCTGGCGTCGCACATCGAGCTGTTGCCCGATCCCCAGGCGCAACTCACCATCGAAGAAGCCAGCGACCCGTCCTTTGCCGATCGCTACATCTCCAGTCCCATCGGCGCCGGCATCCCTCTGGCGTGGGCGCGGTTTACACTGCAAAACGACGCGCTGCAAAACGATCGTTGGATCGTATTGATGGAAATACAGGGATACGAGCTATTCGAACTGTATGTTCCGGACCCTGCGGCTCCCGGCCGCTGGGTGGTCAAAAGGGGAAGCGACGGGCTGCCCTTCTCTGAGTGGGATGTAAAGCACCGGTACCCGGCACTGCGCCTGTCGCTCGAACCAGGACAGACCGGCACTTTTTATTTGCGTCTGCACAATGTAGGCGATGAGCCATTGATCCTGTTTTTGTCTCTCTGGTCCGAGGCCGCGTTCAGCGCTCGCGACCACGACGAACAGGTCTTGCTGGGGATTTACTACGGCATCATTGCCGTGATGGTGTTCTACAATCTCTTTCTCTACTTCTCCCTCCGCGACCGGGCCTATTTGTATTATGTGATCTCGATGTCTTTCGCCTGCATCTGGTTTGCCAACTTCAACGGCATTGGCAAGGAGTATGTATGGACTGAGATCGGTAGCCCCTGGGGCTTCTGGCGGATTCACCCCTTGACAGCCTGTTTGTTCTGGCTGTGGCAGTTGGTCTTCGTGCGGAGTTTTCTGCACACCCGGGCGCATACCCCCCGCATCGATCGCCTGCTCTGGGCGCTGATCGGGGTCAATGCTCTGGCGGTAGCCGCGGCGCTCATGGGTCAGCACCAGTATTTCATCCCCTATATCTTTTTCTTTCTCAATTTGGAGTGGTTTTTGGTCCTGGTGACCGCCATCGTCATCTGGCGACGGGGCTTCCGTCCGGCGCGTTATTTCCTGATTGCCTGGGGGACGCATATCGCGGGTGTCTTTCTGCTCTTTCTGGTGGTTTATGGTTGGGTTGCCAGGAGCTTCATTTCCTGGAATGCACTGCAGGTCGGCCACGCGCTGGAGGCGATTCTGCTCTCGCTGGCGCTGGCCGACCGGATCAATATTCTGCGCGAAGAAAAGGAGCAGGAGGAGGAGAGTTCCCGTCAGGCGCAGCTGCGCGCCCAGACCGCCGAACTCCAGGCGCAGATCGCCGAACAGGAACTGCAGACCGCCCGCACGCTGCAGATGGGGCTGATGCCCACCACTCCGCCAACCCTGGCCGGCTTCGAGCTGGCCGGTCGCTGTCTCCCCGCCAGCGAGGTGGGGGGTGACTTCTTCCAGTATTTCGAGCAGGACGGCAAGCTCTCGCTATGCATGGCCGACGTCACCGGTCACGCCATGGAAGCGGCGGTGCCGGTGATGATGTTTTCCGGGGTGCTCGAGACCGAGATGCAGTATGGCCATTCGGTCGAACGTCTGCTCACCCAGCTCAACCAGCTTTTACACCGCAAGCTGGATCGGCGCACCTTCATCTGTTTCGCCATCGGCGAGGTGCATCTGGAGACGCGCTCTCTGCGATTGGCCAACGTCGGCTGTCCACCGCTCTACCACTATCGCCAGGCGACCGGCCGGGTGGTCGAGTTGGAGGGGGGTGGTTATCCGCTGGGGGTGCAGCCGGAAGGGGTGTATGCGGCGACCGAGATCGCGCTGGAGCAGGGGGATCGGATCGTCTTCTGTTCGGATGGTCTGGTGGAAGCAGCCAATGGGCAGGAGGAGATCTTCGGCTTCGAGCAGGTCGCCGAGCGTATCCGCCAGGGGTGTGCCGACGGTCTGTCGTCCGCCGCTCTGATCGACCAACTGGTCACCTCGGTGCAGGATTTCTCCGGTGATGTGCCCCAGGCGGACGATATGACCTGCGTCGTCCTGCGCGTCGGAGAAACCCTATCTTGAGACGGATACTGCCGATGATCGCGATCTCCGCTTTGCTCGTTTCACTGACTCTGCTTGCAGGACCGCTCTACGCCGGCGTTCCACTGGTCCTCACCGACGATCAGGACGAGTATACTCTCGGCCTCCACGCGGATCTGCTGCTCGATCCGCAGGCGCAGTATACCATCGAAGACATCAGCGACCCGTCCTTTGCCGATCGTTTTATCCCCAGCCAGCAGCTCGATCGCCATCTCGGATTTTCCCTGCCTTCGGGCTGGATTCGGTTCACGCTAAAAAACGATGCGGTAAAAACCGCCAGTTGGATCGTGGAATTGCTCTGGCATGGATACGATGTATACGATCTATATATACCCGACGCCTCTTCCGCTCAGGGCTGGACCGTTAAAAGAGCGGGCAATCTACTCCCCTATGCCGAGTTGGAAGTCAAACACCGCTACTCGGCCCATCGCCTGCCGGTTGAGCCGGGGGAAACCCGCACCTTTTATCTCCATTTTTCCATGCGAGAAGGAGACGTCGGCTTCCCGCTGAAGCTCTGGTCCGAGCAGGCGTTCGTCGACCACGACCACCATGAACAAATCTTGTTGGGCATCTACTACGGCATCATCTGCGTGATGATGCTCTACAATCTCTTTGTTTTCTTTTCTCTTCGCGACCGCGCCTATTTGTACTACGTAATAATGATGTTTTCTTTGGTACTTTTCATTGCCAACATTAACGGCATCACCAGGGAGTATTTCTGGCCTGAAAGCGGATATGACGCCTGGTCGTATTACCGCATCAATTTTTTACTCTTGATCCCCGGCGTTTGGGTTTGGATTCCCATCTTCGTGCAAACTTTTCTCCAAACCCGAATACACGCCCCCCGCATGCATCGTGCGCTCTCGGTCGTTTTGTGGGCCAACATTCTGATAGGGATAGGGATAATAGTCGGTCAGTACCAGGTTGTTTTCCACTTTATCTACCCGTATCTACAGTTCAAGTGGATTCTGGTGCTGGCGACGGGCATCATCGTCTGGCGTCAAGGTTATCGGCCGGCGCGCTTTTTCCTGATCGCCTGGATCGCATTTATAGGTGGTACATCGCTTTTAATTTTCGTCGTAATGGGATTACTACCGCTCAACTTCGTCACTTTCAACGGTGCCCAGATCGGCCACGCTCTGGAGGCGATCCTGCTCTCGCTGGCGCTGGCCGACCGGATCAATATTCTGCGCGAAGAAAAGGAACAGGAGGAGGAGAACTCCCGTCAGGCGCAGCTGCGCGCTCAGACCGCCGAACTCCAGGCCCAAGTCGCCGAACAGGAACTGCAGACCGCCCGCACGCTGCAGATGGGGCTGATGCCGACCACCCCGCCAACCCTAGCCGGCTTCGAGCTGGCCGGTCGCTGTCTCCCCGCCAGCGAGGTGGGGGGTGATTTCTTCCAGTATTTCGAGCGGGACGGCAAGCTCTCCCTGTGCCTGGCCGACGTCACCGGTCACGCCATGGAAGCGGCCGTGCCGGTGATGATGTTTTCCGGCGTGCTCGAGACCGAGATGCAGTATGGCCATTCGGTCGAACGCCTGCTCACGCAGCTCAACCAGCTTTTACACCGCAAGCTGGATCGGCGCACCTTCATCTGTTTCGCCATCGGCGAAGTGCATCTGCAGAGCCGTCTGCTGCGGCTTTCCAACGTCGGCTGTCCGCCGCTCTATCACTATCGCCAGGCGACCGGCCGGGTGGTCGAGTTGGAGGGGGGCGGTTATCCGCTGGGGGTGCAGCCGGAAGGGGTGTATGCGGCGACCGAGATCGCGCTGGGACCGGGAGACCGGATCGTCTTTTGCTCGGATGGTCTGGTGGAAGCGGCCAATGTGCAGGAGGAGATCTTCGGTTTCGATCAGGTCGCCGAGAGTATCCGCCAGGGATGTGCCGACGATCTGTCGGCCGCAGCTCTGATCGACCGGCTCATTGGCGCGGTGCAGGATTTCTCCGGTGATGTGTCCCAGGCGGACGACATGACTTGCGTCGTCCTGAAAGTTAATACGCAAGGCTGATCCGCGAGTAAGATCGATACACTCCGGACGATGGGTGACTTACCTGCAAGTCGTGGTGAGGTGGTCTATCCGGGCCGAGGTGACATCATCTTGACTTTTTGTAAGCGAAAATTACTGTATGTAAAGCCTAACGCATCGAATATGTAATATGGCCTATTAAGCTTTGAGGGTGGTAGGATAACATTTGCAGAAGAGGCATGTGATGCAGGACCACAAGAGGCACCGGTTTCTGACTATCGTTTTGGCACTGATCTGCTTTTCCACAGCCGCCTTCGCACAGAACGGCGCTCTCCAGGGAAAGGTTTCCGTCCCCGGGACCGGCGATACGCTACCCGGAGCGAACATCGTCGTAACCTCGGGTGAGTTCAAAACCGGCACCACCACCTCCCTTAGTGGCCGCTACCAGGTCGAAGATCTCTCGCCCGGCATCTACAAGCTGACCATCTCGTATGTCGGCTTTATCGAAACCGTCATTGAAGGGGTCGAGGTCCGCGCCGGCGAAATTCTCGACATCGACATCGAGCTCACGCCCACCGCGCTCCAGCTCAACACTGTAACCGTCTCGGCCTCCCGCCGCGCCGAACGGATCATCGAATCCCCGGCCTCGATCAGCGTCCTCGAACGGGACGAAATTGCGACTCGCCCGGCCGTGACGCTGGTCGAACACCTCCAGGGCCTGACGGCGGTAGACATCGTCAATACCGGAATCAGCGGATCCCGCATCGTCGTGCGCGGCTTTAACGACTCCTTCTCAGGGCGGCTTCTGACCCTCACCGACTACCGCATCGCCAATCTGCCCGCCCTGCGCCTGAACTCCCCCGAGCTAATTCCGGCAACCGGCGATGATATCGAACGGATCGAGGTTCTCGAAGGTCCCGGCTCGGCCCTGTACGGGCCCAACGCGGCCGGCGGCGTGCTGCACTATATAACCCGATCTCCCTTCGACGGACAGGAAACCACCCTCAGCGTGGGGATGGGTGAACGGGCGCTGCGTATGGGCGAGTTCCGCCACGCCGGGCTCTTCAGCGAGCGGATCGCCTACAAGCTCTCGGGCTCCTACCACCAGGGAGACGACTGGCGATTCGTCGATCCGGAGGAACCGGATTCTCTTATCCTGGCTCTGCAATCCCCCGACGGTCGCATACCCCAAGGGGAGCTCATCCCCAATATACGGGATTTCGATACCCAAAAAATGACCAGCGACGCGCGGATCGATTTTAAGATCGCGGAGGATCTCACGGCGGTTCTCGCCGGTGGGTTTTCCAGAGTCAGCGAACTGGCCATCACCGGCATCGGCTACTACCAGATCAAAGACTGGATGACGAGTTATCTGCAGGGGAGACTGAGTTACAAGGAGCTTTTCGTGCAGGCATTTATCAACCGGTCCAATGCCGGCGACACCTTCAACCTGCGCACCGGGGAACTGGTCATCGATCAGGGGGTGCAGTTCGTCACGCAGATTCAGCACGGGACGATGCTGCTCGACGGCCGCCAGCACTTCACCTACGGCTCCGACATACTCATCACCCGGCCCGATTCAAAAGGCACTATCTACGGACGCAACGAAGCCGACGACCACATCGACGAGATCGGCTATTATCTGCAGTCGGAGACCGAACTCTCACCGCAGCTCAAGCTCCTGGTCACCGGGCGCCTCGACCACAATAACCGCCTGCCGGACCTGGTCTTCTCGCCGCGGGCGGCGCTGGTCTTCAAACCGGGCGATAGGCACACCACTCGCTTGACCTACAACCGGGCGTTTGATACGCCTCCCGCTATCGGCCTCTTCCTCGACCTCAACGTCAACCCTGCCACCCAGGACAACCCCTACGGGGTGCGCATCCTGGGCATACCCTCCAAAACCGGCTTTACCTTTCACCGCGACGGCGGCGGCGGACTCGATGGTCTCTACATGTACTCGCCGTTCACCTCCGAGGAAGATGGGGGGCGTGCTGCCGCGCTCCCTGCCGAAGCCACCCTGCACTGGGACACGATGGTGGCCATCATGGGGGCACAGGAGATCGATCTGTCGGACGTGCCGGCGCCGGGGCCGGAAGAGGTCGCTACCGTGCTCAAGGAGTTCAGCACCAGGACGGGCAACTTCGAGCCGGCCACTGCGGCCAGCGTACGGGATATCCCTCCACTTGTATCCCGAGAAACCACCACGTACGAAGTCGGCTACAAAGGGATCCTCAACCAAAAATTGTATTTGACCGCCGGCATGTACTATGAGCACAACACTAACTTTGCCGCTTTCAACGTCATAACCTCGAGCGTCTTTTTCGACTCCACCTCTTTGGCTGCCCATCTCGCCAGGTCCATGTCAGCCGAGGACGCCGCCGCGCTGGCAGGGGCCATCGCCGGCATCCCCGTGGGCACTATTTCGCCGCTGGAAGGGGATCCGGCCGACTTGCTGATTTCGTCGCGGCAGTTCGGCAAAACCTCGCATCTGGGCGCCGAACTCGGCGTGGCCTACTATCCGATACCGGGCTGGACGATCACCGGCAGCTACAGCTATTTGAGTAAGAATGTGTTCGAGAAAAAGAAGAGCTGGCCCGACGGCATCGCGCTCAACGCCTCTCGCAACAAATGGGGTGCCAGCGTAGCCTACGCCAACGTTGCCAGCGGCATCGACGCCAAGATCCGCTGGCGTTATGTCAGAGGCTTTGAAGTGCTGGATTTGATCGGCGCGGGCAAAGTCGAATCCTACTCGATCCTCGACCTCAACGCCGGGTACCGGTTGCCGCTGGGTCAGCCGCTCAAACTCAGCCTTTCGGTGCAGAACATGCTGGACAACCGACACCGCGAGTTTATCACCGCGGCGGAGATCGGTCGTCTGGCCATGCTCCGGCTCACCTATTCGCTCTAGGCGTAACTGCCGCTCAGGTTGCCCGACGACAAGGAGTCCACCCGATGAAATGTATCATCCTGGTAATCATAGCCGCCCTGGGAATCGGATGCGCCGGCCAGCCGTCGCCCAAGCCGCGCATGCGTCGCATGCAGAGCGAGGCCGCCTACTATCATCGCGCGCTCGAAATGCACGTCGGCTGGCTCCCCTACAGCGAGCAGGGAGTCGTGGCTACCGGCGACAACAAGTGGGCCGCCTCCAAAGAGACGGGCAAAAAGGGGCTCGCGCCCGTCATTATCGTCAGCTATCCGGATACGACCTACTCTCTTTCGCTCAAAATGGATATCGACAACGCTCTACTCGGCAAATTGGTCAAACACAGCTTGATGACGCAGAAGGCCATCACATGGCCGCTGGAGGAGTATCTCGTCGAGGCCGACTGTGCACAGTGCCATCCCGCGCATATCAAACTGCCGCCCGATCCTTGAGTCTTGGTGCCTGGAGCGGATTTTAGGTGTAGGCCAGTCCAGGAACGGGCTTGGTTGTCGAAAAATCGGGTTGTCCAGATTCATACATGGAATATCAGGAGTGAGTTATGTCCACTAGCCCCGTTACCTGGCATCCGAGGAGGTGCATCCGATCCTGATCCGCACCTATCTACCGGCCGAACTCGTCGCGATGCTGGAAGACATCGGCTATGAGCAGATCGAGACCTTCGGCGATTATGCCGAGTCACCAGCGAGTGCGGACGACAGCGTGCACGTATTTGTTGCGTATAAAGGGAAGTGACCTACGTCCTCCTAAAAAGTCAGGAGGGTAATTTAAATTTACCCCTTGCATCCATCGGATAAGGAGAAGCTATGTCTTATTATTTTGTTGTTAATTACGATATCACCGATCAGGAAAAATATGAACAATACGTCCAAGCAGTTGTTCCCACGCTAATCCAGTCCAGCGGGGAAATTTTGGTCGTAGACCACGAGCCGAATTATCTCGAGGGCAACTCCCGTAACACGCTGGTCGTTCTCGAATTCGAATCGGAGGCGGCGGCCATGAAGTGGTACAACTCCCCTGAATATCAGGCTATTGTCCATTTGCGCATCGACGCTTCAGAAGGGTGGTTTCGAGGGGCGCCGCAGTTTGTGATGCCGACAGATTGAAACCCGATCCGGCATTGCTTATTCACTTTCAGATGCCGCAGTGTTCTACTAGCATTAGGTTGCGACCGCCAGGACCACCACTGTCTGGTCGTCTTCCTGCGGGGTTTCTCCGGTAAAGGCGTGCGCTTGACCGATCAGATGGTTCAACAAGTGTGACGCCGACAGATTCTGCCGGCATCCCTGTTCGATGGCGGCTGCCGTGCGTTCATAGCCGAACATCTCCTGCCGTGCGTTCCAGGCCTCGATGATTCCATCCGAGCAGAAGACGATACGATCCCCCGCTTCCAACTGAATTTCCGCCATGCTATAGTCGGCCTCAGCGCTCACTCCCAAAGGAAAGCCGTCTACCTCCACTTCGGCTACCTCACCCGTCGCCGCCCGAAAATGGTACGGATAGGGACAACCACCGTTGGCCAACCGCAAGATGCGGGTATCGGTATCCAGTGAGCCCATGGTGAAACAGACGAAGGTGCGCTTGTCCAACCTCTTGTGCAGCGTCTGGGTTAAATTGGCGAAGAGATCGACCAGGCTCTCGCCCTGTTTCATCTCGCTTTCCAGCACTCCGCTGAACATCATCACCGGCACGGCCGCCGCCATGGCGTGTCCGGTAACGTCGGCCATGCAGATGGAGAGCTTGCCGTCTTGTGAGTAATACTGGAAGAAATCGCCACCGACGTGGGTAGCGGGTGAACAGCGGCCGGCGATATCGAGGCCTTCGAGCTGCGGTGGCTCGGCGGGCATCAGTCCCATCTGCAGCTCGTAGGCGGTTTGCAGTTCGTCTTCGAGTTCCCGGACTAATTGCTCCCGGGCTTGATCGCGCTCTCGCCGCCGTACTCGCTGAACCACAGGATGCCATCGGGGCCTTCCTCGATATCGAGGACATGCTTGGGAGAAAGACCGGCATTGTCGGGGAACGGGATAAATTGGCCGTCCTCATACAGACTGAGTCCCGCCGATGTGCCAAACCACAAACGCCCGTGTCGGTCCTGGAAGATCGCCACGACCCAATTGCCGGCCAGGCCGTCCGCCACGGTGAAGTTTTGGAACCGTTCGCCGTCGTAGCGGCTGACGCCGCCTTCGGTGCCGAACCACATGTCGCCGTCGCTGTCCTGCAGGACCGACCAGACGCTATTTTCCACCAGGCCGTCCTCGGTGGTGAGGGCCGCAAAGGTCTGGCCGTCGTAGCGCATTACCCCTTTTTCCGAATAGTAGGTGCCGAACCACAGCACGCCGTCCCGGTCTTCGACAATGGAATTCACATACGTTTCTTCGGGGCCCACCGAGGTAAAGGTCTGGCCGTCGTAGCGGAACATACCGTTGTTGTGGGTGCCGAACCAGATATACCCTTTGCTATCCGCGAAGATACATTGCACCGCCCAGTCGGTCAGCCCCTCCTCAGTACTGTAAATGACCAACTCCTTGCCGTCATAGCGGCTCGCCCCCAAACGGGTGCCGAACCACATATGGCCTTGCCGATCTTGATAACTCTCAAAGACATAATCGCGCTCCACTTCTACATGGGTAAACTGGGCCCCCAGATAACGGCTGACACCCCCGCCGTGGGTGCCCACCCAGATATGCCCTTCGCGGTCCTCCAACATGGACCACACCCCATTGGTACCCAAGCCGTCCTTGGTCTCGAAGCGGAGGAAAGCGGACCCGTCGTAGCGGCTGACCCCCTGCCCGAAAGATCCGATCCAGATATGCCCTTCCTCATCCTCCAACAGCGCCCTGGCACCCCCTGCCACTCCGAGGCCCTCGCTATTCGAAAAGCTGGTTACCCGCTGTCCGTCATAACGCCTGATGCCTCGATAGGTGCCGAACCACATATGGCCTTGCCGGTCTTTCAGGATGGACAGTGCCGGCATACCTTCCAGCCATTCGGCGCCACTGAGAGGCACAAACTCCGTGCCATTATAGCTACAGACCCCGGCGCCTGGACCCCTTCCGTCTGCGGTGGCCAACCACAGCAGACCCTCTTCGTCCTGCAAAAAGGCCCGCACTGTGTTGCTCGGTAGGCCGTCATCTGTGTCGAAGGTTTCAAAGCGGTGGCCGTTGTAGCGGCTGACGCCCTTGCCCCCCAAGCGCCAGGTGCCGGCGCCAAACCACATATGGCCCTGTTTGTCCTCCAGGATGCACTGCACGCTGTTGGCGACCAGTCCGTCGGCGGTGGTGTAGGTGGTGAAGGTCGATTCGTCGTACAGGCTGACCCCGCTGCCGTGCTGGTTCCAGGTACCTGTGCCGAACCACAGCCGTCCCTGGCTGTCCTCGGCGATGCACTGCACGCTGTTGGCGACCAATCCGTCGGCGGTGGTGTAGGTGGTGAAGGCCGATCCGTCAAAACGGGTGATTCCCGCCTCGGTGCCAAACCATATGTTGCCGTGTCGGTCCTGCAGCAGGGCGACGATGTTGGGTGAGGGCAACCCATCCTGGACATTGAAGGTCTGCCACAATCCCTGGCGCATACCTGTCCCGGCGATGGCCGTGGTGCCTTTCCCCACCGGTGTCCGGTAGCTTTCCAGGCGGTAGTCGACGCCGTCTTCTTTGTCCCAGGCCGCCGCCAGGCTTTGCAGCGCCTGCTGCCAGGCCGGGTCCTGCTCCAGGCTGCGGCGCACGGCGACCAGTTGTGCTACGGTGTCGATCTGGAAGAGTCGGCAAAACAAACTGTCAGGGGTTGCCCGGCTCGCCTCGTCCGTAGCCGTCAGTCCATGTCGGCCGAGCAGGCTCCGGGCTCCGCCAGAGTCGCGGCGGCCTCTTTACCCTGCTCCGAATCCGGGTCGCGCTTGACGAGGCGCCTCAGATGGTGCTGAGCAGCCTCGTTGCCCTGGCGGGTCAGAGCCAGCGCTTCGGCAAAGCCCTTGTCAGCCCAGGTCATATTTCGGGGCACGACTTCCAGGTCCATCTTTTTCCAATAGTACTGCAGTTTTGTTTCGGCCCAGTCGGCGTAAACGTCATCCCAACTCAGAGAGTTCATGATCTGCAGGTGGGGCTCCAGCATGTGCTCGGCGATCGGCAGACGGCCGTTCTGGTAGCGGTTGTCCAGCGAGATGCGCAGCCGGTCTTCGGTGAGATTGGGCAGGGCCTGGTGCACGGTGAGGCTGGGGAAAATGAGCGTATCGCCGGCCTGGTAGTCGGTGGTCGCCCATTCGCCGTCCAGGTCCCGGGTATCTATGGCCAGGCTGCCGGCGCCCAGGGAAAAGCGGTGCTCGCGGATAGCGTCGATTTTGTGCGAGCCGGGCAGGACAGCCAGGCCGCCCAGTGCGATGGGACAATCGCCGACCGGGGCCCAGCAGGTATAGGTCTGGTAGCTGCCCTGGAAGTGGACGAAGTCCTGGTGGATCGGCGTGGTGTGTTGGGTGTATTGGGGGAACCACAGACGGGCGATTTTTTGCGGGTGCGGCAGTAAGGGGCGACCGAGGAGTTTTTCCATCATCTCCGTTACTTCGGGCCAGTGGGCGGATCGGTGGAAGGATTCCAACCGGTATATTCGATGGTAGCCGTCCGTATACTCCCTGTCGCCCTCGGTACATTGGGCACCGATGCGGGCGATGCCGTCCAGGGGATCGGTGCCTTTTTCGAGCCAGCCGACCTCCATGAGCACCCGGGTGATGTCGCGGCGCAGAGCCATGAGCTGGTCGGGGTCCTGCAAACGGCGAAAGAAGATGTAACCCTCCTCGTCGAGGCGCCGGTGCAGTTCCTCTGCGTCGTCGAAAGCATCGTTGGATGTCCTCAGCTCTTTCACGGTATCTCTCCTGGGTAGGGGCGATTACTACCTGCCGGGTGGACGATTACCCCAGCCTGCTCGTGTTCCACGATGCTTGAATATATTTATGTAGATGGAATTGGATAGCGGCTGCCGATCTGGATGCCACGCCATCCCGCGACGAAGGTAGAAACGATATCTCGAGCTGGCGATCGGCCCGATGTTGACTCAGGGGTTTTAGATACCTATACATAGCTCGTCCCGAAAGAAGAAGATACGCCGTCAAACCCAGCATTCAGGAGTGTCCGATGCCGCATATTATCGCAGACCTTCCCGTAGAAAAGACGCCGTCCTGGGCGTTGTGGCAACGCCATTTGCTCGGCTCCATCGACTCGGTCGTCGAGCCCTATCTCGAACATTTTACCCGCGACGATGGTGAGTATGTCTGGGATGACGCCTGGGGTGGCGGATCTCCCGACGACTACTTCGAGCCTTTCTTCAACTGGCCTCTCGTGTATCTGATGGGTGGGGGGGAGCATCTGCTGTCACTGGCGGAGCGCCAGTACGAAGCCGTAATCGGTCAGCTGATGCGTCTGGGGTCGTATCACAAGGAATACGGCTTCCAAGAAGATCAGATGCACCAGTCGGAGGCGGATGTCCTGTTCTACCATCTCTGCCTGGCTCGACCGGGTGGCGATCGACTTCAGGAGCGGGCTCGGCGCTTTGCCGGTTTCTACCTGAATGAGGACTCCGAAGCGATCAATTACGATCCGGAGCGGCGACTCGTTCTGTCCGGGCTCAACGGCAGCAAGGGGGCCATCGCCTCGGGTGATCAGGAACCCCGCCCATACAATCCGGTGGGGAGTACGATGGAGCCCTACGGGCTGCCCTTCTTCGATCTTCCCGGGATCGATTCGGTGAAGGACCTGGCAGATCCGGCCAATGCTCGGCGCATGGGGATCGCCATGCAGGAGCGCTGGAAGGCCGGGGATGCGCCGGCCAATCTCGCCATCACGTCGATGATGACGAATGCCTTTCTCATGACTGGCGAGGAGAAGTATCGCGACTGGGTCGTCGAATACACCGATGCCTGGGTCGAGCGGGCCCGGGACAACGGAGGGTTGCTACCCGACCAGGTGGGGCCTTCCGGAAAGGTCGGCGAATACGTGGGCGGCAAGTGGTATGGGGGGCGGTATGGCTGGACTTTCCCGCACGGCTTTCTCACCATGCACTTTGCCACCGTAGATGCGGGTGCCAATGCCTATCTCCTCACGCGCGACGACAGCTATCTCGATCTGCCTCGGCAGCAGATGGATCGCATCCTCGAGCTGGGCGAGATGCGCGACCCGCGGACCGAGCATATGAGTGTTGGCTTCAACTGGCAGCAGCAGCTGGACGCGATTCCGCCCGGCGAGAAGACGTTCCTCGTGCCGTATCGGTACGGCGATGCGGGATGGTTCGACTGGATGCCGATGGGCGCGCTCTATCCCGTATATCTGTGGCACCTGTCCATGCGGGATGACGACTGGGAACGCGTCGAGAGGCTGCAGCAGGCGGAAGCCAATGACTGGAATGTGGTCCATTCGTTCCGCGACAAACACGACTCCGGCCACGAGCAGCCCTGGGTGCGATTTCTGGCCGGCGACAACCCCGACTACCCGGAACGCATCCAGCAGGCCTGCTATCAGCAGCTGTGCCGCCGGATGGCGCAGGTGCGCGCCGATCAGGACGTCGGCACGCAACACCATATCCATCAATGGCAGTGGGGGAATCCGGTCACGTCGGAGGCGCTGATCCAGCTCACTCTGGGGGCGCCGCAGCCGATTTACAACGGCGGTCTCCTCCACGCCCGACTGCGCTACTTCGATCGGGACCGGCGCCGAGCCGGTCTACCGCAAGATGTGGCGGCTCTGGTGGAGGAGCTGACGGCCGACCGCACTGTAGTGCGACTGATCAACACCAGTGTTACGGAATCTCGGTCTCTATTGCTGCAGGCGGGTGCTTTTGGGGAGCATCGCTTTACGGAGGTCGGTTTTGAGACGCGCGCGAGTGCGTGGCCGGGGGATCTGGGTGGGTATGCCGGGACCTACAGCGCCGAACCGATCACGCGAGAATCGCGCAGGCTCGAGATCGATGATGGCCGGCTGCAAGTCGAGTTGCCACCGGCCATGGAGATTCGCCTGGATCTGGGGACGCAGCGGTATGTGAACGATCCGTCGTACGCGACGCCGTTTTGATCAGAGGCGGCCATCGCTGCATGGGAGCATCGACTCGCAGTCTTTGCCTGATATCGCGTGATGCAAGGCTGACTTTTCTCTACTGCGGAACCTGGGATGGACGACGCAAAACCCACCGCAATTGACGTGTTCCGGCAACTCGATCGATCCAACTGCGGTCAGTGCGGAGTGCCCAGTTGCTTCGGCTTCGCCGCACTGGTGATCAAGGGGGACAAGCGGGTGCAGGACTGTCCGAGCGCCCCTGCCGCACTGCGCGACCTTTTCACCGAGACGCTCGAACCGGTATTGCGGCGCCCGGTGGTCGATGAGGCACAGGCCGCCGAGTTCGAAGCGCTGAAGCGCGAGATCGCCGCCCTCGATCTGGCAGATGCGGCGCAGCGCACTGGTGGGGAATTGCGGCGCGGACCAGGCGGGGAGCAGATCGACGACCTGGATGGCAACCGGCTGGCAATCCGCTGCCTGGGGAAGCTCTTCGAGATCGACCGCCGGGGAAAACTGCACGCGATGTGCCACGTCAATTTCTGGCTCTTTTGGCCGCTGCTGCAATACGCGCTGCACTGCGAGGGGGTGCCCCACAGAGGTGAGTGGGTGTGCTTCGCCGATCTGCGGGGTGCGCAGGACTGGACGCGCTTCTTCGCCCACCGCTGCGAGACCGGGCTGCGACAACTGGCCGCTGTCGATCCGGATCTGCTCTTCGACGCCCTCTCCCTGTTCGGCACCGGCGGCGAAGGGAAAGGGCTATCCGGCGACGACTATCCGGATCGGGCAATCGTACTCCATCTGCTGCCACGGGTGCGGATGATGGTCGGCTACTGGCGGGGGGATGATGACTTTGAAGAACATTGGACGATTCTTTTCGATCGCGCCTGCGAGCGCAATCTCGACGTCCGTTCGATCTATCTGCTGGTGCAAGGTTTCGTGGAAATGATGAGACGCATTCTCGAGCGGCATGGTGGAATGGGTCCGGTGGGTCCTGCTCAAGTGCCAACGATCTGGCTTACTGATCATTCCCCTCGGCGTTGAACTTTTCGCCGGGCTCAGGTATTTCGAATCCCGGGACAAACGGACCGCGGTAGTCGCGTGTCCAGCGCGTGCCCGCCACGAAAGGTCGCTGCCTCCCCTGGTCGTCCGGCTTTGTTGCCTGGAATGCGGTGAACAGCGTGCCGTCGGAGAATTCAACCGTATCGGATTCGGCGAGGCCATCAGAGAGGAGGATGTCGTCGCGCAGAACGATCTCCTCACCCCAGGTCTCGCCGCGGTCGGAGGTAAAACGCGCGCGCACGCCGAATGGAGCGGCGAAACGGCGCTGGTAGGAACAGACGATGGCGCCGTCGCGGAGGAGCGTCGGGAGGGGGTGTTTGGCGCGGATTGGGGTCTGAACGGCCTCGGTCCAGGTCCTGCCACCATCTGATGACGAGACGGAATAGGCGTGGCTTCCGAGTTCGGTTCTGAGCACAACGAACATGCTCCCGTCGTTGCCGATGATCGGGAAGGTTTCGTTGAAGCCATGTACGCTCGGTGACAGGCGGCCATCTGCGGCACGGATCGATTGCCACGTCTCGCCGCTGTCGTCGGAGCGCACGCAGTAGGCGCTCCAGCGGCCATGTCCGTATCTGTGGAGGAAGCCCTCGGTCGCTGCAGTGGGATCCTCCTCCACGGGGATGCGTTCCTCCGGGGTGCAGCCATAGGCAAAGTACACGAGAGAGCCGTCATCCAGCAGACGGAGCGGACCGCGGGCGACGAAGTGCGCGAAGTGGGGCAGCTGTTGGTGGATCTCCCGTTTCTCCCACGTGTTGCCGCCGTCTGTGGAGCGCTTTTGCCACATGCCATAGACGATGGCGCAATAGTCGTTCTCCGGGCCCAGATCCCACACGTGATACCCGTCTTCTTCGAGGCGCTCGACTTCCGTTCGCGGGTAGCGGAGGTAGCCGCTGCCGCCCACTTCTACTATCGTTTCGTCGGACAGAGTGACGCGGTTGTGGCTCGGTCCGGGAAACGGTTGGTCGGTAAAACTCCAGATCAGCCCTTTGTCCTCGGAAATCAGCACGGTGTTTTTTTGCACCGGAGCCCAGGCGTCTGTCCGCTGTTCCGCATCGGGAAAATAAACGGTCAGTGGAAGCCATAGCCGATCGTCTCGATCGACGTGCAGATGCCCCTTGCTGAAGCCTCCATAGCGCCCGTCGTACTGTGCGGCGTGGAGGATGTCGACATCGCTTTTCCAGGAGTTCAATTTATCATCTCCTTAAAAAAGGAAACAGTGTATGGGCGTGGGAGTCAAACCATCCGCGCGTGTCGCTTTCTCCCTGTCTTCCCCGCTTTTCCCATCCCCTTTTTCTTGTGCCCGCCCTGGCGCCTAAATTTCTTTCCTTCGCGCATTCCTCCCTCGGCCAGACGCGAGATCCGCAGATATCGGCCGACGACCTGCGCTTTTTTGAGAACGCGGAGAAGGTCGCGCGGCATGCCCTGGGGCAGATCCACCGTGCTGTAGTCGTCGTAGATCTCGATACGGCCGATAAAGTCGCTGCCCAGCATAGCCTCGCTGGCCAACGTGCCGACGATATGACCGGGTTTGACATCGTGCGCTCGGCCGACCTCCAACCGGAAGCGCTCCATCCCTTCTGGAGGTGGTGCCAGGGGGCGCTCGGAAGGGGGATTTTTATGCTGCGGTGTCTCTTCTCTCGTCCGGCGCTCTTTTTTCAGGGGTGCGCGCTCCTGGCGCGTGTTGGCCGCTGCGGTTTGTGGCTGCGGCTTTTTCCGTTCATCCGGCAGTAACAGGGGTTCCTCTCCCTGCGCCATTTTTGCCAGGGCTGCGGCGATGTCCAGCGGCGGCACGCCGTGCTCATGCTGATACTGTTCCAGCAACTGACGGAAACTCTCCAGTTCCTCAGTGGCCAGCACCTGGGTGATGGACTGTTTGAAACGGGCGATGCGCTGCTCATTGATCACCGCCGCTGAGGGCATTTCCATCATCTGGATCTTTTGCTGGGTAGCTCTTTCTATCGAGTAGAGCATGCGTCGCTCGCGCGGAGCGACAAAGAGAATAGCCTCGCCGCTGCGCCCCGCCCGCCCGGTGCGGCCGATGCGGTGGATATAAGCCTCGGTATCGTGGGGGATGTCGTAGTTGATCACGTGGCTGATGCGGTCGATGTCCAGACCGCGTGCCGCCACATCGGTGGCCACCAGGATATCGAACTTCCCTTTTTTTAGCTGTGCCACTGTGCTCTCGCGCCGCTTTTGCGGAATATCCCCGTTGAGCGGAGCGCTGGAATAGCCGCGTGCCTCCAGCTTTTCGGCCAGTTCCACCGTTGCCGTGCGCGTGCGCACAAAGACCAGGACTCCGTCGGAGGGTTCGGACTCCAGGATGCGCGTCAACGCATCCAGTTTTTGATGCCCTCCTCCCATCCAGTAGCGCTGGTTGATGGTAGCCGCCGCGGCGAGCCGTTCTTTTATGATGATGTGCTGCGGGTCGTTGAGATGCTGTGCGGCGATCTGGCGAATGACCGCGGGCATGGTGGCCGAGAAAAGGGCGATCTGGCGTTGATCCGGGGTGCGTTCCAGGACCCATTTGACGTCGTCGATAAAGCCCATGCGCAGCATTTCGTCCGCTTCGTCCAGCACCAGGCAGTCCAGCCCGTCCAGGCGCAGGGTGCCCCGTCGCATATGATCCATCACGCGCCCGGGCGTGCCCACCACCACCTGGGGGCCGCGCTTGAGCTGTCTGAGCTGTCCCTCGTACGCCTGGCCGCCGTAGATCGGCAAGACGTGGAAGCGTTTGAGATGGGCGGCGTAGCGCTGAAAGGCTTCGGCCACCTGGATGGCCAGTTCGCGCGTGGGCGTCAGCACCAGGACCTGGACATCGCGCCGTTTGAAGTCTATACGCGCCAGCAGGGGCAGGGCGAAGGCGGCCGTTTTGCCCGTGCCCGTCTGTGCCTGGCCCAGCAGATCCCTGCCCGCCAGCACGTGGGGAATGGTCTGTTCCTGGATGGGGGTTGGGGTTTCGTAGCCCACATCGTCCAGGGCTTTGAGCAGGGGTTGGGGTAGGGAAAATTTCTCGAAGTTTGGCAAGAGCCGGGCGATCATGCGCGTCCTATCTTTCCGGCGGTCTGGGCAAAATGCAAAGGGGCTGCGCCATGGGTCTTCAGCGCAACCCTCTACCGTTGGCTTTGTAACCGCTTTGACTGTGGGGGTTTACAGCTTCTGGTGAGAAGGAATACAGAGGAGCAAAAAGCTTTTGTAAATCTCGTCACAACATGCTGTTTTAACAAAATTTATATCATTTCTCATTATTCGGCAAGGGTTTGCGAGACGATATTTTGACAATGGTGGAAATCGGCCTCGTGTCGCTGGTTGCGATAAGCCGTCCGTTCTCATACTTTTGCATCCGCACACAATAAATTTCGAGGTATAACTCACTTGAGCAATGCTCCTACTTCTCCACCCAAGTCGCGTCGTCACGTTCTGGCCGTGGGTGGCTTTGCCCACTTTGTGCACGATGGATTCACCGACAGCGTGTATGTGCTGCTACCTCTCTGGGCGGCGACCTTTGCCCTGGCTCACGCCGAAGTGGGCATCCTGAAGATGGTGATGTCCGGCACGCTGGCAGCCATGCAGGTGCCGGCCGGTCTGTTGGCCGAACGGTATGGCGAACGGCTTATCCTGGCTCTGGGCACGGCGCTGGCCGGTCTCGGCTTTATCCTGCTGGGCTGGGCTGGTGGTTTTGTGGGTCTTGCTACGTTTCTCTGCGTGGCCGGTGCCGGCTGCGGCACCCAGCACCCACTGGCCTCCTCGGTGATTTCTCGGGCGTATGCGTCATCAGGACGCCGCGCGGCTCTGGGCACCTACAATTTCACTGGTGACCTGGGCAAGGTGGTTGTTCCGGTAGCCGTCGGTGCAGGCGCGGCAGTGGTCGGTTGGGCTACCAGTGCCGCGGCGTACGGTCTCTTCAGCATCCTGGCCGCGGTGGTGGTGTTTGCCCTGTTGCCGCGGCATCGGAGCACTGAAGCTTCAGCGCCAACCGATCCTGGCGTGTCGGCATCCGGGTGGGGGGTTGCCAACTGGCGCGGGTACACGTCTCTGGTGGCCATCGGTATGGTCGATAGCAGCGTGCGCGTTGGCTCGCTCACCTTCCTGCCGTTCCTACTGATAGAAAAGGGTGCGCCGGTGGAGATGTTGGGCATTGCCCTGGCCCTGGTATTTGCCGGGGGGGCTACCGGCAAACTGGTGTGCGGGTTTGTGGCCGAGAGGGTCGGCATCCTGCGGACGGTCATTCTCACGGAGGTGGCCACCGGAGGTTTGATAGCCGCCATCATCATCCTGCCGCTGTGGCCCGCTCTGGTGCTACTTTTGCCATTTGGCATCGCCCTCAACGGCACCTCGTCCGTGCTGTACGGCACTGTCGGCGATTTTGTCGATGGGGATCGACAGGCGAGGGCATACGGGCTCTTCTACACGCTGGGCATCGGTGCCGGTGCGCTGTCTCCGGTTCTGTACGGCGTGGTCAGTGACCTGCACAGTGTGCCCACAGCGCTGGCCGTAGTAGCCGTCAGCGTCAGCGCCGTCCTGCCTTTGTGTCAGGTGCTCCGTCCATCGCTGGTTGTGGTAGATAGCGGGAAGGCTACTCAATAGGGGGCTGCGTTATAGGAAGGGAATCTGCGAAGAACGCAAAACCATCATCCAATGTGAAAATCGGCATCTCGTGGCGTTCGCCGACGGCACAAAGTAGAAAACGAAGTACCGTGGGGCGAGTGGGTGGACCGAAAAACCTACAGTTTTTGCGCCGCCTCTACGCCTTCCAGGACGCGCCCAACATCGGCGAGGGAGTTGTAGAGATGCAGGGAGATGCGGACCCCGTCGAGACCGCCCTCGTATATGCCGCGGGTGCGCAGGTTGAATTTTTCGGTCAGGAAGGGTTTGAGCGTTTTGTAGCCGACTCCGTCCAGCTTGAAGGTGATCATCGAACTGTGCTCGTCGGCTCGCTGGGGGGAGAGGACCCGGGCGCCCAGGTCGTTCAGGCCGTCCTTGAGGGCGGCGGCCAGGGCGTGGTTGTGGCGCCAGATTGCATCCAGGCCAATTTGTAGAGAAAAGTCGAAAGCGGCTCCCAGGCCGGCGATTAGAGGGGCGCTCACCGTGCCGTATTCGTAGCGCTGGGCGGTGGGATGGAACTGGAATTCACCGGTGCGGATGTCGAAGTGGCCGGTGCCGGAATAGGCGCCCACGAAGCGGGCGTCGATCAGGTCCAGGGCATCGCGGCGCACGTAGAGCAGGCCGGTCCCCTTGGGGCCCAGCAGCCATTTGTGGCCGCTGGTGGCGTAGGCGTGGCAGCCGATTTCGTGCACGTCCACCGGCATCATGCCGGGCGCTTGAGCGCCGTCGACGAAGTAGTAGATATCGCGGTCGGCGATCAATTGGCCGATCTGCCGAACCGGCAGTATCTGGCCGGTGGAGCAGGTGACGTGGGAGACGCTGATGGCCCGGGTGCGGGGGGTGATAAGGGATTCGATGCGATCGAGGGTGTTACGAGCGGACTGGGTGTCCGGATCGAAGACCTTGAGGATGATCCCCTCCCGCTTCTGGCGGGCCAGCCAGGTCATGGTGTTGCCGACGTGCTCGTGGGAGCTGGTGATCACCTCGTCGCCGCGCTGCAGGGGCAGGCCGTTGCAGACGATGTTGGCCCCTTCGGTGGTGTTGCGGGTGAAGGCGATTTCCCCGGGGTCGCAGCCGAGAGCCAGGCCGGCGCGCTCCTTGGTGGTCTGCCACAACTCGGCGGTGTGACCGGTTTCGGAGATTTCTTCCAGCTCGTCGACTTTGTCTTTGAGCGCCTGGATGGAAACGGTCGGCGAGGCGCCCAGGCCGCCGGTGTTGAGGTAGACGCGGTCGTGGGTGAGGGGGAATTGTTGGCGCACCGCCGACCAGAACTCCTCGTCGTGCGTATCTCTCTGATCAGGTAGTTTCAGCGTGCGGGCCTGCGCCGTGTGAGGGGTGAGCACGGCGCCCAGGGCCGCAAGCGACCCCCACCCCTTAGCTGCGGTTTTGAAGAAATCCCTTCTGATCATCCGCCTGTCCTCTCGATAAAACCCGACTCAGTTTTTGGGAACGACCTTCAAGACGAAGGCGTGGTCGCAGGGCTTTTCTTCCGGCAGTTTCACTTTGAGGCCGCGGGAGGTGCGCGACCATTTGATCTTTTCCTTTGAGCCGACCAGTTCCACGGAGCCGATTTCACGGTCGTAGAGGCGGAGGTTGGTGCCGAGGGATTGGACGGTGACTTCGTTGTTTTCGGGCCAGGCGAAGAGGATGGCGTAGAGGGTGTCGCCTTTGGTGGTGAAGCGGATGTCGCGGTCGGTGAAAGGGGGACGCTCATTGTCGGAGAAGGAGCCGGTGTTGATCTGCGTGGGGCCTTCGCCGTAGGTCTTCCAGGCGCGGGTGTCGTAGATCGCCTCGCCGTTGACGGTTAGCCAGCGGCCGATGTCGAGCAGGATCTGTTCCTCTTCCTGGGGGATGGTGCCGTCGGCTCCCGGGCCGATGTTGAGGAGGAGGGCGCCGTTTTTGCTGACGATGTCGACCAGGTCGCAGACGACGTGGGTGGCGGTTTTGTACTGACGATCGGCCACGTATCCCCAGGAGTTCTTGATGACCGAGGTATCGGTCTGCCAGAAGTAGGGTGCGATGGAATCGAGCTGGCCGCGCTCGACGTCGAAGACGGCGGCATCGGTGGGGAAGGACTGGTTTTTGTAATTGATGGCCACACCCCGCTCCCACTGGGCGCCGCGGTTGTAGTAGTAGGAGGCAAAGCGCTTGAGATAGGGGGCGAAGACCGGCTGCTCAATCCACCAGTCGAACCAGACGAGCTGCGGCTGGTATTTGTCTACCAGCTCGCAGGTGCGGGCCAGCCAGTCGTCGAGGAACTCCTGATTCGGCTGGGTGTCGCGCGCCTGGGCCGGGCCGTAGAGGCCGGCGTAGCGGGCGTCCTGCACATCGGAGTCGAACTGCATGCCGCCGTCCATGAACCACCAGTGCTCGGCACGGTGCGACGAGAGCCCGAAGACGAGCCACTGCTTGCGCACGGCTTCGGCCAGCTCGCCGATCAGGTCGCGCTTGGGGCCCATTTTGGCCGCGCACCATTCGGACAGGTCTGTGTCGTACATGGCGAAGCCGTCGTGGTGCTCGGCGACGGGGACGACGAAGCGGGCACCGGCTCGGCGGAAGAGTTCGGCCCAGTGGTCGGGGTCGTAGTTTTCGGCTTTGAACTGGGGCACGAAGTCCTTGTAGCCGAACTCGGACTGGGGGCCGTAGGTTTTGACGTGGTGGTCGAATTCCCTGGTCCCCTGCAGATACATGTTGCGGGGGTACCACTCGTTGCCGAAGGCGGGGACGCTGTACATGCCCCAGTGGATGAAGATGCCGAACTTGCCGTCCAGATACCAGGAGGGGACCTGGTAGTCGGACAGGGATTCCCAGTTGGGTTGGAACGGGCCGTCGGGGTTTTGGATGGTAGTCATTTTTTTTCTCCGTTTTTTCCCGGTTCGCAGAGATGTTTTAAGAAATGCTGTATACGGACGGCTGTTCTGGGGGCGCTCTCTCGCTCATTCTCGCCGTCCATCCCTGGACGGCTCCGAGGCAATCATCCCTGCGCCGCAATCCTGCGGCTCTGGGACGATTGAAGCCGCTCCGAGTGCACCCCCAGAACAACCTTCGGAGGTTCACCTGTTTATGTTATGGTCATAGCCACTGGTCGTCACCCTGCTCTTCGAGTAGCTGGACGACGCGGCGGACTTCCTGCTCCCGGTCGCGCGGGCAGATGAGGAGAGCGTCTTCGGTGTCGACGATGACCAGATCCTCGACGCCGATGGTGGCGATGAGCCGTTTGTCGTTCCCATCCCGAGACCGGCTGCCGTAGATCAGGCTATTGCGGGTGTCGACGCCGAGGTGCGGGCCGATGACGGTGTTGCCGGATTCGTCTGCGGCGAGCAGTTCGGGCAGGCTGGCCCAGCTGCCGACGTCGGACCAGCCGATGTCGACCGGGATGACGGTGATGTCGTCCGCTTTTTCCATGACGCCGTAGTCGATGGTCTCCTTGGCGACCTGCGGCCAGATGCGCTCCAGGGCGGGCTGGTAGTCCGGACTGTCGATGACGGCCTCCAACTCGGCGAGTTGCGCGTATAGTTGGGGCATGTAGCGCTGGAACTCTTCGAGGATGCGGTCGACGCGCCAGATGAACATGCCGCTGTTCCAGGAGTAGTCGCCGCTGGCGACCATGTAGGTGGCGGTTTCGAGATCCGGCTTTTCGATGAAGCGGTCGACGCGATAGAGGGGGAAGTCGCCGATGGAGCCGAGAGCGCCGAGGGGGTCTCCCTGCTGGATGTAGCCGTACCCGGTCGCGGGACTGGAGGGATGGATGCCGAGGGTGACCAGCTTTCCCTGCTGCGCCGCTTCGGCAGCGGCGGCCAGGGCGAGACAGAAGCGGGCGGTGTCGGCGATGTGCTGATCGGCGGTGAGTACGGCCATGATCGCTTCGGGATCGTGATGGTGGAGGTGGATGGCGGCCAGGCCGATGGCGGGTGCGGTGCCGCGTCCCTCGGGTTCGACCAGGAAGTTGGCGGCCGGTAGCTCGGGTGCCTGGGCGGCGAGGATGTCGACGTGCTCCTGGCGGGTGACCACGGCGATGCGCTCGGTGGGAAAGAGGGGGGCGATGCGCTCGACGGCAGCGGCGAACATGGTGCGCTCGCCGACGAGGGGAATCGCCTGTTTGGGGCGGCTGCGGCGACTGAGGGGCCACAGGCGGGTGCCGGTGCCGCCGGCCATGATGAGTGCGTGATACATCGCGTTCTCCTGAATTTTACAGTGGTCTGGAAATCACCACGTGTTTCGAAAGGAACGGAAGGTCAGTCGGGATGGCTATGATCTGATCTCATTCCTCCGCGCTGGCTCAGAAGCCGCGCAGGTGGGTGCTCGAGCGTTTTGTCAGACCCTCTTTAGGCGTGCGCTCGAGGACGACGTATTCGAGGCCGTGCTCTCTACAGAACGCCTGTTTTTCCGGTTTGTCGCCGTCTTCGTTGACGGCGTAGATATCCGGTTTGAGGCGGGCGATGTCCGGCTCGGCATCCATCCAGCCCATGCCGCTGGTGATCAGGCCGTGGGTGACGTAGCGGATCGAGTGAATCACGTAGCGCCGCTCCTCTTGCGAGAACATCGGGTGCCCCTCCCCTTTGAGATGGCGGACGTTGGCGTCGTTACCGGCGGCGACGTAGAGGTCGCCCAGTTCGGAGACTTCTTCGAAGAAGCGGACGTGGCCGGAGTGGAACCAGTCGTAGCAGCCGGTGACGATCACTTTTTTGCGCGTCGATGCGGGGGGAGAGGGTGGCTCGGGGAAGCCGGCCAGGTCGGCGTCGGTGAAGACGCGGTAGTCGATGTTGCGGGTGGCGCAGTAGTTCCGCTTTGCGGAGCTGTCGCTCTCCTGGTCGACCGCCCAGAGGTCGGGGCGCAGGGTTTCGAACAGGGGAAGAGTGTCGGCTTTGAAAGGCGGGTCGACGATATCGACCCGGTCGACGTAGCGAATAGCTTGAGTCAGGTAGAGACGTTCCTCCTGGGGAAACTGCGGCGATTTTTCCAGGAGGGCGCGCACCGCCGCGTCGGACCAGAGCAGGAGGTGGAGTTCGCCCAGTTTGGACGCCTCTTCGAGGAGGCGGATGTGGCGCGAGCGGAGATCGTCAAAGCTGCCGGTGACGGCGATCTTTTTCATTCGCTCTCTCCTCCGGCAGTGCGCACCTGGATGCGGAAGGTGCCGGGGATCGGCTCTGCGGAGACGATGTAGAGGTAGCCGCCGCCGCAGCCGGAGTACATGGCGCCGGCGGAGCGGGACTGGTAGTGCTCCAGCGCTGCCATCAGGTCGACGGTGAGGGTTGGGTGGCGGACGACGTGTGGCAGGATCGTTTCCCAGCAGCGCATGCATTCGTTCATGGAGGCGCCCAGGCGGCATGCGTCGCGGGCGAGGATGGCGTCGTAGCAGTCTTTGCCCGAGCGGCCCAGGCGGCGGATCCAGTCGATGTCGAGGTTTTTTTCGCCGAGGGGGTTGTAGCCGGGGGGGCGCGGGGCGATCGGCAGGATCTGGATGACCTCTTCGAGCCAGCGGGCGACGGCCGGGTCGTTGTTCGACTCGACGTGGGACGGGAAGTAGCCGCCCTCGCAGTCGGCGTCGTAGTCGAGGCGGTTGACTCCGGGATAGATGAGGCCGGCCATGTCCTGCGAGCCGGAGGGCTCGGGCTGGCCCTGGTTTTCGGCGTCGTAGAGCTGGCGGACGAGATCGGCCGGGTCGGCTTCGGGCAGTCCGCCGCTCCAGAGGGTGGCGGCCACCTTGCGGGTGCTGGTGCCCATGCCGCAGCGGTCCATCCAGCGGAAGGTGGGATGGAGGGCGACGACGACCATGGAGCCGGGCGGTTCGGGATTGAGCCGGGAGACGAACGGCTGATCGATCCAGCCCCCGGCGAAGGCCATGCGGTAGGGCATGGCGCCGATGAGATCGGTTATATGGGAATCCAAGACTCTCCTCCGCTCAGCTGACGGTGCGCTTGCCGGCCTTGCGGTCGGCGTACTGTTGCTCGATCCAGGCGTAGGTTTTGGCGAGTCCGTCCTGCAGCGGGATGGAGGGTTCCCAACCGAGAATCCGCTGGATCATGCTGTTGTCGCTGTTGCGGCCGGCGACTCCGAGGGGGGCGTCGAGGTCGTGGGTGCGCTCCAGTTCGACCCCGCCGATCTTCTCGATCAGGGAAACCAGATCCTCAATGGCGATCAGCTCGCTGGAGCCGAGGTTGATCGGGGTGGCGATCAGGTCGTCGCAGTGCATGATCAGGTCGATGCCCAGGGTGCAGTCGTCAATGTACATGAAGCTGCGGGTCTGGCGGCCGTCGCCCCAGATGTCGATTTCGAGTTTGCCGGTGTCTTTGGCTTCGATGACCTTGCGACTGAGGGCGGCCGGGGCTTTTTCGCGTCCGCCGTCCCAGGTGCCGAAGGGGCCGTAGACGTTGTGGAAACGGGCGATGGCGGTCTTCATGCCGCGTTCGGCCCAGTACTCCTGGCAGAGCAGTTCGGACATCAGCTTTTCCCAGCCGTAGCCGCGTTCGGCCATGGCCGGGTACGCGTCGGTCTCCTTGAGGGCGCGGACATTCGGATCTTTCTGCAGATCGGTGTTGTAGGCGCAGGCGGAGGAGGAGAAAAAGAACCGGTCGGCGCCGGCCTGGTATGCGGCCTCGGTCATGTGGGTGTTGATGAGGATGCTGCGCATGCACTCGATGCGGAAGCGCTCGATGAAACCCATGCCGCCCATATCTGCGGCCAGGTTGTAGACTTCGGTGGCCCCGGCACAGGCGCGCTTGCAGTTCTCCCACTCGCTCAGGTCGAGGCAGAGGCTTTCGGCGCCGGGGGTGCGCTGATACCACTCGTAGAGCGGCTTTTTGTCGACGGCGCGAAGGCGGGTGAACCCCTGGTCGTGGAAGTAGCGGATCAGAGCGCCGCCGATGAAGCCGCCGGCGCCGCCGACGACGATGAGGTCATTCTTGTTGAGGGTAGGACAGGTGGCTGCGGTGACGTTCCGGGTCATTTTTCGGTTCTCCTGTGTGGTTTCGGCCCGGCTCTGGATGCCGGGTGAAATATGGTTTCGTTGCGGAATCAGGATTCTTTGGACACTGGGCCGCCGCTGGAGCGGCGCACGATCAACGGAGTGGGCAGCACCACTTCCCGATAATCGTGCGGGCCGTCCTGGGTGAGCCGGTCGAGGAGGCGTTCGGCGGCTCGGCGGCCCATTTCGTAGGCGGGCTGGGCGGCCACGGTGAGGAACGGTTCGAGCACCAGGTGCTCGGGCAGATCGTCGAAGCCGACGAGGGCGATCTCTTCGGGAATGCGCAGGTTGGCTTCGCGGATGGCGCGAATGGCGCCGATGGCGATGAAGTTGTTGACGGCGAAGAGGGCGGTGGGCCGGGGCCGCGCAAAGAGGGCCTGACGGGTCATGGCGGCGCCGGATTCCTGAGTGAACGCTCCGTGGAAGACCAGGGAGGGGTCGACGGCCAGTTCCCGTTCTTCCAGCGCCCGGACGCAGCCGGCGATGCGGTCGACGGCTACGGAGGTATCGCGGGGGCCGCTGAGGATGGCGATGCGGCGGTGGCCGAGTTCCAGCAGGTGTTCGGTGAGCTGGTAGGCGCCCCCTTCGGAGTCGGCGCGGACCACGTCGACGGGCAGCGGCAAGGTGCGGTCGAGGACGACCAGGGGGACGTCGCGCTGCTGGATGCGGGCGATCTCCTCGACGGCGTCGCTGGCGGGGACGAGCAGAAAGCCGTCTACCTGGGTCTGCAGGAGGAGGTCGAGATACTGCTTCTGTTTGGTGTCGGATTCGTCGGTGTTGCAGACGATGACGTGGTAGCCGCGGGCGCTGGTGACGTCTTCGACGGCGCGGGCGATGGTGGTCCAGAACGGATTGGTGATGTCGGTGAGCACCAGGCCGATCATGCGCGTGCGCCGGGAGCGCAGACTCTGAGCAACGCGGTTGGGGACGTAGCCGAGTTCGGCGACGGCGGCCTCGACGCGGGCGCGGGCAGCGTCGCTGAAGCTGCCGGAGCGGTTGAGCACGCGCGAGGCGGTGATGGGGGCGACGCCGGCGCGTCGGGCTACGTCGCGGATGGTGGACATGGGGTGGTGCGCTCCAATGAAAAGTGTCGGTTATTCGGGGTGGTAACGATACCATCAGGGTATTTTGTGTCGAAAGCGCACGATTTCTTGGAATGGTAACGTTACCAAATGAAAAATACTGTGCGTGCTCTTCACTGTCAACTCGCGCCTTCCATGAGCTTTTTCGATGGGGCATTTTCTACTTGTTTTGTCTCAGGGGGTGAGGTATTGTATACACTGGGGAGCTGTCTTTTTCCGGATCGACGAAGGCATCTTTACCGTTGGTCACATGCAAAGAAACGCAAGCAACTTGGAAGCATTTCTGACATACTGGCGTCGTATCGAACGCAGCTAACAGGAGGAATGTGATGACACCGACGAAGCGCGAGGGAGTTGAGGCCGCCGGCCCCGCGGAAGCCACGACCGGAACGGCCGCGATCCAGGGGTTCGAACAGGCGGTCACCGATGAGGAGGCGGCGAAGAACTGGAGATCCGTTTCCGACCGGAAGATCCGGGTGGGGATCGCGGGGTATGGCGTGTGTGGCTTCGGCGCGGCGTTCCATTTTCAGGACCACCCGAACGTGACCGTCGCCGCGGTTGCGGACCTGGACCCCGACAAGTGCGCCGAACTGGCCAAGAGATGCCGTTGCGAGACGATGTATCCATCGTGCGAAGAACTAATCGGAGACGACTCGCTCGAAGCTATCTTCGTTGCCACCGACGCGCCGAGCCACGCGCGGCTCGCCATCGCGTCGCTCAATGCCGGCAAGCATGTCGCCTCGGCCGTCCCGGCCGTCTTCGGGTCACTGGAGGATGCCGACCTGCTCTTTGCCGCCGTCAAGGCCAGCGGCCGCAAGTACATGATGTTCGAGACGTCCTACTTCCATGATGACCTCTATTGCATGCGGGAGATGTACCGAACCGGCGACCTGGGCAAGGTCATCTACTCCGAAGGCGAGTACTGGCACTACTTCGGTACGCCGTTGGCCGCGCACGAGGGATGGCGCACCGGTCTGCCCCCGCAGTGGTATCCCACGCACTCGAACGCCTACTATGTGGGCGTGACCGGCGGGAGCTTCACCGAGGTCTCCTGTATGGGCATGCGCAGCACAGTTGAGCACCTAAAGCCGGAGAACAACTCATTTGGGAACCCGTTCGGCACCGAAATCGCGCTGTTCCGCACCAGCGAGGGCGGTATGGCCCGGATGGCGGTGAGTTGGGACACGCCGGGTGAGGGAGGGGAGAGGGGGCGGATTCGCACGGAGAAGGGCACGTTCTACGGCAAATTCCAGAGCGGCAAGAAGGACGCCGCGCCGCCGGTAATCGCCCGTCCCCCGCTCCCTCCGGGGGTCGCAGCCGGCGGCCACGGTGGCTCGCATGGCTACCTGACGAGCGAGTTCGTCGAGGCGATTCTGCTGAACCGCACGCCGCTCGTGGATGTGGCCCAATCCCTCAACATGACGGTCAGTGGCATCGTCGCGCACCAGTCGGCTCTCAAGGACGGCGAACTGATGAAGATTCCGCAGTACGCCCTGTAGAACGGCAGGGAAGGAATCGGCCAACAACGCCCTGCAATCGACGCCGAGGACGGCGCGGCTGAAGGCTGACGTTATCACAAATTGCACTTGGCCAGAGTGCGGCTATCGCTGCTGGTATCGCGATAGATGATGCGGTCGATGTTCAGGACGTGAATTACAGGCAACTGAGGCTTCACCTGCTGGACAGCAAGCAGCGGCTGTGAGCCGTGACCGACCGGCAACTCGGAAGGTCTGCGAAGAGGAGCAGAGGATGAAGCTGTATGAGCCGATGGCCTTCGGTCGCGCTGCCGCTCCAGAGGCGGTTTGCCGGTCGATACGAACTCGGTGGATAGGTCCCGATAGCGCTTGATCCCCTCGGGATGGATGATCCAGAGATTTTTTGATCTATGTCACCAGACGGCTTCCTTCCACGTATCGACCATCACGTGGAAGTTGCGTTCGATGGTTGCCGGATCACCCAGATACAGGCTATCTGCCGGCGCCAGGATACAGCCGGCTGGGGGGGTGAGGATCTCGATCGCTTCGAGGACTGCGCGACGCACTTCGTCAGCTGGTTTTTGCTCCAGGGTCTCGTAGTTGTTCAGTCCCCCGCACAAGGTCACGGAGTCGCCGATCTCGTCGCGGATATGGCGCAGGTCGGTGTTGGGGGCCAGGGGATCGATATTGGAGTATATATCCACGCCTGCTTCCCGGATATAGGATAACAGGGGGGTAGCGCCGGAGGCCATGACGTAGCCAAAGGTGCAGCCGGCCTGATGCGCCAGTTCCACCTCTCTTTTGAGCGGCCCGAGCAGGAATTCCTCATAGAGCCACGGAGACCAGAAGTCCGTGCTCTCGTACCAGCCGCGTCGTAAAAAATGATCAACTCCGGCATCGATGGCCACTTCCATGGTCTTCCGGTGCCAATCCGCCATGATAGCGACGTAGCGGCTCAGCATTTCTTTTTCGGTCATCGCCATCATGAGGACCCCCTCGATTCCGGAAAACCAGATCAAGGGATCGCCGACTCCCCAGGAGTAGGCGGCCAGAGTGAGTTGGTGCTTGTCGCAGAAGGTGCGCGCCTGTCTGGCCTGCTGCCGGTAGCTTTCGACCGCCCGATTGTTGAGCGACCCGAACATGCACTCGAGCTTGTCCAGATCTTCGGCTGCGCTGACCAGGTACTCCTTTGAGCGTGTGGGAGGAACGTTGTGGTCGGAGGCTAAATTTATCTCTTGCGGATAGTCCGGGGTTTGGCGGACTACCTGGCGCAGGTTTCCCCTGGGGGTGGCGTATTCTTTGTACAACAGGGGGTAGGCTCCCGAGCGCTCCTCGCGCCACTGTCTGACTGCGATACTGTCCGGTAGATCTCCCAAGGGGTAGGAAAGTTCGATGCCGGTGTCGAGTCCCAAGCCCATCAAGTAGCGGGCGTGCTCGAATGGGTCCGGATAACGCCTATCCAGAAACGTCATCCCGCCGTGGCAAAATGTGTCGACGCACAGCGACAGGCGGTCGACCGGTTCCCGTTTGATTGTGGCCCGGATGCGCTCTCGGGTGGTCATGGTCTCCACGAATGTCTCTCCTCGACGGCTAGCCGTTGTCTATCCGTGAACGCCGCAGTTAGCAAGCTGCGCTGGTTTCTGCGTGTGCGGCTCTCCCTTTCCCGACGAAAACTCAATGGCATCGACGGATCACCGGTGCGCCAGTTCGGCGGACAGGTCCAGATAGCGCTTGATCCCCTCGGGGTGGACGTTCCAGGGGATGTGGTTGCCGACGCACATCATGTAGCCGCCGGACATCTTTCCGGTTTCGACCATCGACTCGACCATGCGGCGGATTTCGTCCGGGTCGTTGCGCGTGAGCACCCGGTTGTCCCCCTCGCCGGCGATGAACGGGTTGTCGTAGCGGCGGGCGATCGTCTTGTAATCGGTGTACGGCTCGGAGATGATGCCGCGGGCGCCGCAGGCCATGACATCATCGGCGTACTCGTTCATGTTGCCGTCGGACATGAAGATGACCTCCTTGCCGGCGTCGCGCACGATCGACCAGAACTCCTCGTAGCGGGGGAAGATGTACTTGTGCATCCACTGTGGCGAGCAGACCGGGCCGCGGCTCATGACGATGTCGTCGTGGCAGACGACGAAGTTGACCGGCAGGCGGGCGAAGGTGCGGAAGACGCGGCGGTTGATTTCGGCGAACTCGTCCATGACGCGCTCAAAGCGCGGGTCGAGGCAGCACTCGAGAAAGAGTTCCCAGCCGAAGGTGAGCAGCGGCCACATGAACATGGTGTTGTAGAAGCCGGTGGAGGCGGAGGAGCCCTCGGGGCCGCGCTCGCCGGCGTCGGCGGGATAGCGGCTGCGATAGCGCTCGTAGACGATCTCTTCGCTGGAGAAGTCGGCCGCCTCGACGACGTTGAAGTCGGAGAAGTCGCCGTGTTCAAGGGGAGAGAAGGAGAAGACATCCTCGGCGGTCTTGAAGAACGCCTCGCCGTGCTCCCAGGTGGCGGTTTCGCCTTCGCCCCAGCGCACGGTATGGCGGTCGGGATCGGAGCTGTCGCCGGTGAGATCGAGTTTGGGGCGGGGCCTGGGATCGTCGGTTTCGGGAACGCCGAGTCCGAGCTGGGGGTAGAGTTCGCGCAGCTTTTGGCGGCAGAGTTTGGGGTGGTCGTAGTAGTCGATGCCGGTCAGGTAGGTCTCGGCGTCGGGGCAGGACCAGTGCTCCCAGTGGAGGAGCTGTTTGGGCCCGCGGCCCATATAGATATCGTAGCGCGGATCGCTCATAGGGAAAACCTCGGCAGGTTGAAGTAGTCGCGGTAGGCGTTCACTAAAGAAAGGTAATTTTCGATGGGGACGCTGGCGGTGATGGCGTTGCTGGCGCAGAGGATGTGGCCGCCGTCTCCCTGGCCGGCATCCAGGCAGTCGATGGTGTGCTGACGGACCTCGTCCGGACTGGCGAAGCTGAGCACGGTGCCGCAGTCGAGGTTGCCGTAGAGGGTGATGCGGTCGCCGTAGTCCCGCTTGAGGCGGGCCAGGTCCATGCCGGCGTACTGATCGATTTCCAGATAGGCATCCACCTCACAGCCGAGGAGGAAGTCGTCGATGACCGACCAGAGGTCGCCGTCGCTGGCGTTGACGGCGTAGATATCGAGTTCGTGCAGGCGGCGGGAGAGGTGGGCGACTTCGGGGACGATGAACTCGCGATACGCGGTCGGTGAGATGATGGGGCGGTTGCCGGCAAAGTCGCCGCCGACGCCGACCTGCTCAATGTTGAGGCCGTGGTATTTGTCGATGAGGGCAAGGGTGCCGTCGGTGGCGAGCTGGAAGTGGCGGTGTGCGACCTCGGGTGCCAGCACCATAGTCTGCATCAGATCGACGTCGGTCCATACGCCGTGGCGGTAGCCGGGGGCGAGAAGGGGGAGGTCGACGTCGCGTTTGTGCATCTCTTCTCGGAGGAAGACGTAGATGAGCAGAGGATCGTCTCCGGGAGGAGGTGCCTGGGAAACTGCTTCGTTGCGGCGGTGGAGGTTTTCGACCGGGTCGTCGGTTGGTTCGACGGGAGGGCCGACGAGAGGGTCGATGGGAGGGGCTGCCGACGGTAGGGGAACGGGTGTGGCGTAGATCAGGTCGTGGCCGAGGAGGACGGCTATGTCGACGCGGTCGGCGGCGTTGCGGCGGACGGCGCTCTCCCAGCCGAGTTCGGCGACCAGGGCGGACCAGTGATCGGGATCACCGCCGTAGGTGCGACCGAGAAAGCGGTCGGCCAGAGGGGAGAGGAGGACGTATTCGAAGATGGGGGTGCGGTCGGGCGTGCGGTGGTCGAAGGCTGCCTGGACGCGTTGGCGTGCGGTCATGGTTTTCTCTGCTGTCGGAGGGCGTCTTCCAGGCCGCGGCGCGCCTGTGGAAAGTCGGGCTGGAAGCGGAGGGCCTGACGGAAGTGGTGGACGGCTTTGTCGGTGGCGGCCGTATTCATATAAGTGATGCCCAGGTTGAAGTGGGCGCGGGCGTAGGTCGGGTCGAATTCAAGGGCGCGGTGGAAGCGGTCGATCGCCTCGTCGGTTCGTCCCTGCATGCCGAGGAGGATACCCAGGTTGCTGTGGGCGTCGGCGTAGTGGGGGCGTAGTTCGAGGGCGCGTTGGAAGCTGGACAGGGCGAGGTCGAGCCGGCCGCTGGAGAGCAGGGCGTTGCCCAGGTTGTTGTGGACTTCGGGGTAGTCGGGATACGCGTCGAGAGACTGGCGGAAATGGGCGATCGCCCGGTCGAACTGCCCGGCTTCGGCCAGGAGGATGCCCAGGTTGGCGTGGGCCTCGGAGTAGTGGGGATCGAGCTGGAGGGCGCGCTGGTAGCGCTGTGCGGCTTCGCTCGATCGCCCCCGTTCCTTCAGAGCCAGGCCGAGGTAGGTGTGGGCGCGGGGGTTGTGGGGCACGGCATCGATGGCGGTCTGCCAGAGATCCAGGGGATCGCGGTACTCGGCGTTGCGCTGTGCGGTGCGGAGCCCGAAGGTGGTGATGAGGATCAGGAGGAGAACGGGGCCGGTCCAGGCGGGCCAGCGGAGCCGGCGGAGGAGCAGATGGCCGGCGACGACGGCGAGGATGATCAGGCCGGCCAGGGGCAGGTAAATTCGACGCTCGGCGCCCACCTCGTTGACGATGGGCACGATGCTGGAGGTGGGGGCGAGGATGAGAAAGAACCAGACGACCGGGAATGCGAGGGTGGGCCAGCGGAACAGGGCGACGACGGTGAAGCCGAGAAGGGTGGCCAGCAACAAGAGCTGCGGCAGAACGTCGCCGATAGTGAGGGGGAGAGGATAGCCGTAGTCGACGATCAGCGGGTGCGGCCAGACCGCCTTTTTCAGGTAGTCGAGGATTATCCAGGACTGGTTGAGGGCGTAGTCGAGGGGGGTGACGTCGGAGGTGAAGCCGATGGAGCTGCCGTGGGATGCCGCGCTCATCAGCAGGGCGAGGAAGAGCCAGGTGGAGGCCAGACCGATATACAGGAATTTGCGCTGGTTCCAGGCGGCGGCGAAGGAGCCGGCGGCGTAGGTGCGGTCGTAGAGGAGGATCAGGAGCGGGGCAGTGACCATCGCCTCTTTGCTGGCCATACCGAGGGCACAGGTGAGAACGGCGATGACGCTCCAAATAGGACGTCCGGTCTCGATGTGGCGGATGGCGCTGTACAGGGCGAGCAGGTAGAAGAGCGCCATGAGGGATTCACTGCGCTGGATGGTGTAGTCGACGCACTGAGTGCCGAGCGGGTGGACGAGCCAGAGCAGGGCGCAGGCGAGGGCCAGGTGTGGGGCAATTGGGCCGAAGCGGGAAGCGAGGGACGGGGTTTGCAGGGTGCGGCGCGCGACGGTGAAGAGGGTGCAGGCGCAGAGGATGTGGACACCGATGTTGAGCAGGCGGTAGCCGGTGATCGATGAGCCGCCTAAGGCGTAATTGAGGGCGAGAGTGAAGGCGACGATCGGGCGGCTGTTGGTAGGCGCGTTGGGGGCCGAGGAGGGCAGGGCCCAGCGGGGCGGCCAGAGTCTGCGGATGTCGGCGTTGTCGACGATGGCGCCGAAGTCGTCGTAGATAAAGGGAACGGAGAAGGAGTTGGCGTAGACCAGCCCGCCGACGGCGAGCAGGATCAGGGGGGCGAAGCGGGTGAAGAATGTGGCAGAAGGGGGATTCATATCATAGCTCTGAATTTTTATTTTTCTAAATATAAGCAACCTTATTCAGGGCGCGAAAATTCTGTTGGAGCAGAGATAAGAGGGAGGAGAGAAGCCGGCCGGATAGGTCGGCTTTTTTATTGCCATCAGTTGTTTTTGCCACTACTGGTTCGGTTGTTGCGGCAGGTACAAAATTACCGCACCGTGCTCTTCTTGCTCTGTGGCAGTGTGGGCTGTCGTTCGTCAGCGGACAAAGCAGTCTCCTGCGTGCGGGCCTCTGACCTTGATGGAAAGATCTCGCAGTTTGCTTACGAACTCCCGAGGTGGTGGCCAGTTAATGCGAGTCTTGCGATAGCTGGCGAGCGCTTTTTGCCACATACTGAAATGTGCCGCTGCGTCAGCCAGATCGTGTGATGGCAAGACCACGGCGTGATCCTCAAGACCTTGCCGAACCTGTCGCCATTCCAGATGGAGGCAGCTATTGATGATATTGCCCAGAAAGGTAAGCCGGGTCCCGAGGTAACTCGAGTCAAAGTCGTAGAGGCACGTCAGCACAGTGTCTTCGATCAGCATGTTCGCCGAGGACCAGTCGAACTTGCCTAGCATGGGGTCTGCCCATGCGTCATCGGCGGCGGCACTTTCCACTTTGGTCAGGCTGGCGCGCAGTTCGGCAACATCGTATCGCCGGTCCGTCTGAATCGCCTCGCGTCCTGCCCGCACCAGATTGGCGATGACATCAGCCGTGTCAGTTGGCGGCAGAGCGACCTTGTCGGCGTGGTGAAAAAACTCGGCCACTCGGCTCCCGTAGGCATAGCTGATGGCTCGATTTTGGGAGTCCGTGAGACCTTCATGAATCAGGTCGATATGGCGTCGCCCCCGCCTGAAGCCGAGAACGATGTAGGTGCTCTCATCCGTATCGAGCAGTTCGGGAATGATGTCCAGATGTCGGTAGCGGCGGTAGAACCGCAACTCCCTGCTGGCTTTATCGGACGGACTGTCGTTTTTAGAATTGTAGATCTTGCGAACCGCTGTCCGGCCGTTGTATTTGAACTTTTCGGTGCTACTGCGCGTCCCCTGCTTCATCCGGTATCTATCGTTTTTTTGTTAGAAGCCGTTTTAAAAGCCTTCTCAAAATACCCGGTGAGCCCCAAGCCCGAAGCGCGTATCGATGTTGGCCACAAAGAAGGAGACTGCCCGCTCAATCGACACGACACGTACCGGTCCCGGGGTTTGGGCCGTTCCTCTATTAGTAAAGACAACGGGTAGCTCCCCAAAGTTCACTGGCATCTACGATGCGCTCGACGATTTTATTATCTCACTGCATACATTTTTCGACACCTGCGGGCACGGGGATTTTGCCGTCCACTGCGCGGGAGCGTGGGCTCAGATCGAACTCGGATGGCGTATAACTCCTTCTGTCACAAGACTAAGCACAGATGGGGTGACATCATCTTTCGCTTTTTTTATTCTCGAGTAGCGTCACCGTTCCGGCTGCGCCGTCGAGTGCGATGTGTCTCCCGTCCTGTAGTGAAGACAACTCGGCCTCCGGCAGGTGTACGAACGCGATTCCACATTCGCGCGCAATCTGGATCGCGTGATGCATCCCGCCGTGCTGACCCACGATCACCAGCCCTGCGACCACTAGGAACAGGGATGTCCAGTCCTCCCAATAGCTGATCGAGGATCCGTCACAGACCAGGATTGTCTCCGGGGCAAGCGAGGCCAGCAGCGCTGCGTCGCTCAGGCTATTCGCCACACGAGCGACTCCGGTCGCACTCCAGGGTGTCATGCTCCGTCCGCTGAGAACCGGTCCATCGCAGCTTTCGGGCTTCACCGCAGTAGGTGCGGGAGGCTCCGGGGTCTGCGCAGAGGCCGGTTTTGTCCCGAGGAACGGCGGCGGCGTCAGCCTCTGGTTCTTTTCGAATTCCCGTCGGCGAGTCTGACTCAAGGCCCGGCTAACCTGCGTCTGACGAGATTCCGCGATCTGCTGGAGATCGGCCGGAGTCAGCAGGTGAACGCCGTCTGTCGTCTCGGTAATTCCTTCTTCCATCAACGCCCGTCCGGTGCGCCAGACCGCCTCGTTCAGCCGGGTGAAGAGCAACACGCACAGCGTGCGATCGTCCAGTGTCGGTGCCCAGTAGCGCGTCCAGTCCAGTAGCCGCTCGAAGCGCGTGAGTTGCCCTGCGTCTCCTGCCAGTTCTCGCCTGACCTCATCGGCGCACGCCGCCGCTCTTTTCCGGCTCTTGCTCCAAGCGTCCTCGATGTCGGAGGCCGCATCTATCAGCACGCTGCGAATGGTGAACAGGTGCTGCACCTCATCGAAAATTCCGGTTTTCTCACCTCGCCTCGCCAGGCTCGGAGGCGTCATACCGAAGTCCCAGCACAGCTTCTCGTACCGGGCGGCAAACCGGCAGTCCGGGTGCTGCTCCATCAGAAAGCTCTGCACTCGATCGAGCGGCAGGTTCAGAAACGACTCGCGGACGAACTCCTCGTCGATCTCTCTCGCCAGGTGCTGCAAGGCCCGGTTGCGCTCGTACCACAGCGAAGTGACCCCCTCCAGCAGAGCGTCAGCCCTGACTGCTGAGCCGATCTGCTGGAGGAAATGCTGTAGCAGTTCGTCACAGCAACCGCCGAGGAACTGGGCCGGGCCAAAACTCAGGGCATTGAAGTCGAACGCCCGCTGCTTGACGCGGAGCAGGATGGAGATCAGATCAGAGGAGGATCGGACCCTGGTCAGAGCCTGGTCTACTTCTCGCGTTTCCCGTCGCAATGTCTCCTTCCCGGCCTCCCACTGCGCGCGGAGCCGCGGCTCCTGGCCCATCAGCCATTGCTCCGACTCCTCGAGGTCCGGGAACCCCCGCCACACCCAGGGAGTAGAGTAGCGATAGCCGTTGAAATCGCGTTCCTCTCCCTGCCACGGCGTGGGCAGCGGCGGTGGCGCATAGCGCCGCCAGCGTTCCAGAGCCCACACATCGGCGAACAGCGGCGCTACCAGACGTCCGTCCTGCGGTGGCGTTCGGTACCAGACCTCGTCGCTCCGGTGCCATGTCTGCTTTGCCTCCTCCTCGGTCAGCTCGTGCGGAAAAAACTCCGGCAGGGCTGCGATCGGGCGAACCTGAACCACGTAGAGCTCATCGTCCGCTAGCGCCCACTCCACGTCGACGCGACAGTCGAAAGCCCGATCCAGCGTCCGGGCGGCCCGGGCGATCCTGTGGGCATCCGCGTCGGCAAGCGATGGCTCGTTCCGCCTCTTTTCCGGTAGCTCGACCTCGCGTATCCCCATCGGCGTCGCCGCCAACATTGCAGGCTTCTCTACGACGCGTTTTTCGAGAATTCGGTTACTGTCCCAATCCAGTGCGAGCTCATCCGCGTCAGCGTGGCCCCCGACCACGTCTCGCGCCAGGCCGAAAGCGGAATGGAGCACGAAGCGCCAGGGGTTGCCTGTCCGTGGATCGGCGGTGAAGAGCACCCCTGCACTGTCGGCGCGGATCAATTGCTGCAACAGCACAGCCATACCATCCACTGCGAGCCGGATTCCCATACGTCGTGCGTAATCGACGGTGGATGGCGCCCACGACGCACACCAGCAGCGGCGAACGGCCAGCCACAGGTCGGCCTCGGAACGGATGCCAAGAAAACTGTCGTAGACTCCTGCAAAGCTGGCTTTGGCGGAGTCTTCGTGCACCCCGGACGAGCGCACGGCCACCCCGTATGGGGATTCATCGAGAAGGGTTTGTGCGATCGGCGCCACCGCTTCGATCATCGGTTGGGGAATGGGGGATCTCAGCACCTCTTCGCAGAGCGCCTCGTACTTCGTGGCCCGCGCTGTGTCGTCGAGTCCGTTGTCGTCGACCAGTCGCTCTGCCTTTGGGAGGAGACCGGTCTGTTCGAGGAACAGGCTCAGAACCCGGCGCGTGATGACACTGCCCGGCGGGATTGACAGACCGATCTCCCTTACTCTGGCGAGATTGCCCGCCTTGATTCCGACGGATGAGGGATCCAATTCTCCCTGGAGTTGAACGACGAAAGCATCGGCTTGCATTGGCGTATCGTTCCTTTCCGTCGACCTACCAAAAAAGACGCGGATAGGTCGACATAATTGTGAAATAGCCGCATCTCACAGGTTATATCAGCCTATCCGCGTCTTTTAGGTCGCCGCAAAAAAGACTGGAAGGCGCTACTCTGGTTGTCTGTCTAAGGTAGGGGGAACGGTCTACCGGGTCAAGGATGTAGGCACGCGCGTCTTGGACACCTCCAAAAATCTGGTGCAACGTGATGGTTCGAAGCTTTGTAGATTGCCCAGCAGCGTGATTGAGGATGCTGTTCAGTGTTCCAGGTGCCAGGTCGTCACTCGATCACTTTGCTCTCAACTGCCTCTATGGCCTCAGTTTAGAGTACCTGGGGGTGCATTTGAACTAAGCTTGCCTGCAACAGTCACTGTGCCCGATTTGGTCGGATGATGGAATTGACGATGGCTTCCTTACCATCATATCGTTTGGACTCTGGCATGGCTGAGTGGCAGATACGCACATCTCGCCACTGGATCTCAACGCTTCTCTCTGAGGACGAAAACACCCCATCCCAGATACCACCTCTGATATTGGAGATACTGACTCTTCCCTCTCACCATCCGCTCAGGCTGCAGACACGACATGCCACTGGTCCCAGTCGCTCCAATCGATGGTTATGCATTCCTCGTCTCTGCATTGGCTTTCGGCAGGTCAGGTCCACGCAGCCACTTCCGATTGGATCCGGGAGATAAGTCCGACACCACTAGTGACCTCGGTGATCTGGGACCTGATGAACCGGAGCTGGTTGGAGACGAACTGGGCGTCGTTGCTTGGGTCCTCTGAGAAGCTCACGTAGGACTGTAGTGCGAGAACCCAGTGCCTGAGCTCCCAGTATCGTAGTTCGCTCCAGTCCCTGTCCTCAAGCGATCCGTATCCCCGAAGGATGAGTTGTCTCTGACGTGGACTGCCCGATCCCCGAGACCATCCGTCATGAGACGCCAGGAGAAGGAAGAGATCAGCGAGCGGCGAGCGGTAGCCGATCGTCTCTCCGAAGTCGACCACGCAGATGTGGCCCTGATCGTCGCTGAGGATGTTCACCGTGTGCGGTTGCCCGTGCGTCAGTCGGGCTTGGGCGGTCGGAGGAGTAGATCTGAGGCGCTCCTCGACCCTCCTGGTCAGCTCGGGCACTCTGGCCCGCACCAATTCCAGATCAAGGGGTCGGTCGATCCTGTCCTGGGTAGCTGCGAGCCTCCCCGAGATCGAATCCAGCGATTGGATGTCCTCGAACCTGGCCGCGAACTTTGTGTCTACCTCGGAAATGAACGAGCCGGCTCGCCTGAGAGCCTGATCGGCCCGATCGTCAAGTCTAAGGCACGCTTCCGACAGTGTCTCTTTGGAGAAGCTAGGCATGATGATGAAAGGGGGCGTCTCCTCGGGCCAGTCGCTGTGGGAGTGCTCGATGGAAGGAACGGGCAGCCCAGCGGATCGCAGCTCTGGATAGAGGAGCCGCTCGACTTCGCTGGCGGAGATGCGGCGATTGATGCGGTTGCGGGATTGCGGTACGTGGGCAGAACGGACGGATGCGCGCCCACGCTTTGAGCGCGCTGCCGTCGGTATTCAGGGTATCAGCGGATGGCGCCAGCGCAGGTCCGGGAAGCGGCTGAAGTCGCGGTCGGTGGTGATCCATTCGCTCCCCGATTCGATGGCCAGCGCCGCCAGGTATGCATCCTGGACCAGGTTGCCCCTGGCGTCGGCTACCTGGCAAAGATTGACGAAGATCTCCCAGTGGCGGGGACCAGGGGTCAAGCGCACGCAGTTGGGCCGCGTGCGGATCTGGTCGATGAAGGTCAAAGCGGTGTCCAGAGAAGTAGGAGGGTCGAAGATGCGCGGGTGGGTCGCGATCCTGAGAAAACCGCTGAGCACTGGATCGGCCATGCCGTACGCCTGGGGGCCATTGATCGTCTGTTCCAGCCAGGAGCGGTAGGCCGCGTGGTCGGGTGTGTCTTCGCGGTGGGCATAGATCAGGACGTTGACGTCAGTGAGGATCACGGGGTTGATCCATTAGGTCGAGCAGGGAAGAGGTATCATCCAGATCCACTCCTGCCTGCACGCCATTGCCTTTCACCGTGGTCAGGCACACGGGGTCTCGGGCATCGATTGCGTGCCTACGGGCCAGGCTTTCTCTAAGGGCATCCTCGATGACGGTAGTCAAGGTGCGGCTGGTCTGGTTGGCGAACTGCTTGGCCTCAATCAGCAGCTGGTCGTCTAAGCGTATTGTCGTTCTCATACATCAAAACATATGAGACATGCATCAATATGTCAATCTTCCAACTCGGAGAGTTCTCCCCAGCGGGCGTAGGCGGTTTCGAGTTCGGTTTTCAGCTCCTGGAGGCGCTCCTGGGCGCGGGCGATGTCGTCGCCATCCTGCTGCTGGTAAAAGGCGGGGTCGGCGAGCTGCTGGTGCAGGTGTTCCTGCTCCTCTTCCAGGGCTTCGATGTGGGCGGGGAGGGTTTCGAGCTCGCGTTTTTCTTTGAAGCCGAGCCGGCGGGCGCGTTGTCGCTGCCGCTGGGGTTTCGGTTTGGTCTCGGCTTTCTGCGCTGGCTCGGGTGCGGGTTGACGCTGACGTGCGTAGTCGCTGTAGCCGCCTACGTATTCGTGCACTTCGCCCTCGCCTTCGAGCGCGAGGGTGCTGGTGACGACGTTGTCGAGGAAATCGCGGTCGTGGCTGACCAGGATCAGGGTGCCGGCGTAGTCGAGCAGCCGCTCCTCGAGCAGCTCCAGGGTTTCGATATCCAGGTCGTTGGTCGGCTCGTCGAGGATGAGCAGGTTGGCAGGTCGGGTGAAGAGCCGGGCCAGAAGCAGGCGGTTGCGCTCGCCGCCGGAGAGGACGCGGACCGGGGTGCGGGCGCGCTGCGGGGTGAAGAGGAAATCCTGCAGGTAGCCGTATACGTGGCGGCGGCGGCCGTCGATGGTGAAGTACTCCTGGCCGCCGGCGATGTTTTCGGCGACGCTTTTATTCAGATCGAGCTGCTCGCGGAGCTGGTCGTAGTGGACGACTTCCAGGCGGGTGCCGTGGCGCAGGTCGCCGGTGGGGGAGGTGAGCTGGCCGAGGAGGAGGCGCAGCAGGGTGGTCTTGCCGGAACCGTTGGGGCCGATGACGCCGATCCGGTCGCCGCGCATGATGAGGGCGGAGAAGTCGCGGATGACGGGTGTGCTGTCATCGTAGCTGAAGCTCAGCTTTTTGGCCTCGGCGACCAGATCACCGGAGCGGGCGGCCTCCTGAATCTGCAGACGCACGGAGCCGATCTTCTGGCGACGGGCGCCACGCTCGGAGCGCATTTTCTGAAGGGCGCGCACTCTGCCTTCGTTGCGGGTGCGGCGGGCTTTTATTCCCTGGCGAATCCAGACCTCTTCTTCGGCCAGCTTGCGGTCGAAGTCGGCTTCGGCAACTGCTTTGGATTGCAGGCGGGATTCGCGGCGCTTGAGGAAGGCGTCGTAGTCGCAGGGGAAGGAGAAGAGGCCGCCCCGGTCGATCTCGACGATGCGGGTGGCCAGGCGGCGCAGGAAGGCGCGATCGTGGGTGACGAATACCAGGGTGGCGCGACAGCGGAGGAGGAAGTTTTCGATCCAGGCGATGGCCTCGATATCGAGGTGGTTGGTCGGCTCGTCGAGAAGGAGCACGTCCGGGTCGGAGACCAGGGCGCGGGCCAGGAGGACGCGGCGTTTGAGGCCGCCGGAGAGGGCGGCGAAGTCGGCCTGTGGGTCGAGCTGCAGGCGGGTGAGGATGCTGTCGACGCGCTGGCTGGCCGGTGGTCCGTCGGGCAGCGGCTCGGGCAGGCCGGCGGCGACGATGTCTGTGGTGATGCCGGAGATCTCCGGGGGGATGTCCTGGTCCAGGCGGGCGGTGCGCAGGTGGGTGTCGCGGGCGATGTGGCCGCTGTCGGGGGGCAGGTCGCCGTTGATCAGTTTCATCAGGGTGGACTTGCCCTCGCCGTTGCGACCGACCAGGCCGATGCGCTCGTCTGGTTCGAGCTGCAGGTCGATCCGGTCGAGAATGGGAGGGCCGCCGAAGCTGATGGAGATGTCGCGGAGACTCAGCAGGGCCATGATTTCGCCGTGGGATTCACCTGGTTTCTTTCTGGAATAGGGGAGCTGAAAACATAAAGGGAGATCCGGTTTTTTACCAGTTGTGGCGGTTGGGGGAGGTGTCGGGGGAGATGCTGCGTGCGGACGGCGGATCCGGGGGCTGCTTCCGGACGGCGACTCGACTCGGCCT